>Ga0137829_10319450_pt1 | contig 11326 bp, 14 predicted proteins | sample OV2TP2_FD_97737 | JGI IMG/M metagenome (GOLD analysis project Ga0137829, IMG submission 97737) | reverse complement strand
CTTGATTACCTGTCCAAAATAACAAAGGCTGTAGTCCCGATGGGGGGCTCTGTCACTGCAGAGTATTCTAGCAAGATGCCATTGAGACTTGAATTCAAGATAGCAAACGTCGGAAGGATCCATTTCTACTTGGCCCCTCGCGTCCAGGATTAAGCATATGCGGCTCGTAATGAAGTTTGGCGGGACTGCGGTCGATTCCACCGATAAGATCCGCAAAGTCGCGCAACTTGTCAAGTCCCACGCCAAGTCCAACGGCATAGTCTGCGTTGTTTCAGCCGTTCGCGGCATGACAGACGGGCTTCTTGCAATCGCCGATAGCGTCAAGCGAGGAGACAAGGAGTCCATCGACGAATTTGTCAGAAACTCATCAAAGACGCACCTAGACATAGTCGAGGGAGCAATCACTGACAGCAAACTCCGAAGCGAAGCGTCCGGCATTGTAAAGAAAATCATGGGCGAGCTGGAGGATGTGCTCGGCGGAATCGTGCTGCTTGGCGAGGTCACGCCGAAGTCGTTGGACTACCTGATGTCCTTTGGCGAGAGGCTCTCGACTCCCATCCTGTCATTCGTGCTCCGGGACATGGGGATTGCATCGGAGCATCTTACCGGCAAGGAGGCCGGCATTCTTACCGATTCGAATTTCGGCGAGGCCCGCCCCCTGATGGACACGACAAAGCTGCGGGTGAGCCACAAGCTCGAGCCTCTGCTCAAGGACGGCGTCGTTCCGGTGGTGACTGGGTTCATAGGCGCGGACCAGTACGGCAACACGACTACGATCGGCCGCGGAGGGTCCGACTACACTGCAACTATAATAGCAGCAAGCATCGGTGCGGACGAATCGTGGCTCTGGAGCGACGTCGATGGTCTGATGACAGCGGACCCAAAGATCGTCAAGGAGGCACAGGTTCTCAAGGAGGTTTCATTTGCCGAGGCGATGGAGATGGCCCTCTTTGGGGCAAAGTACATGCACCCAAGGGCACTCGAGCCGGTCATGGACACAAAGATACCCATCAGGATTCGCAATACCTTCAACGCTCAGCATTCGGGCACGGTGATCACCCAGAATCCCAGCAGGGAGTCCCAAAAGATTGTAAAGTCCGTGAGCGCCATCCGCCACACGGCGCTAATCGACGTAAGCGGCGGAGGGATGGTGGGCGCTCCCGGAACTGCCGCCAAGATATTCGATACGCTTGCAAAAAACAGAGTCAACATCATGATGATCTCCCAGAGCCCTTCGGAGTCGAGCATATCGATGGTCGTCAGAAAGAGCGACCTGGACAAGGCAACTACAACGCTCGAGCTCAACCTGCTCGGCAAGGTAATCAAGCAGGTCAATGTCAATGACGACGTGGCGGTTATTGCTGTGGTGGGCTCGGGCATGCGCGGAATAAAGGGCGTGGCGGCGAAGGTTTTTGGCGCCGTTGCGAGGCATGGAATTAATGTCATCATGATCGCGCAGGGATCATCCGAGCTAAACCTTGCCTTTGTTGTAAATGACAGGGACTGCGAGCAGGCAGTAAGGGCACTTCACGATGAATTTGAACTGGCCGGCAAAACCGGAAAAGGATAAATTGCTTTCCGCCATTCCCGACTCCTGAAAATGAAAAGTGGAAAGGGCAGGCTGTACGTAGTCGGCGTCGGGCCCGGCAGCCACGACCACATGACGTACCGTGCAAGGCAGGTAATTGAGCAGAGCGAAGTCATCGTGGGCTACGAAACCTATGTCGATCTTGTAAAGGACCTGATCGACGGCAAGGAGGTATACCGCTATGCAATGACCCAAGAGGTCGAAAGGGCCAATCAGGCCATCGAGTTTGCCGAAAACGGGAGGGTTGTGTCGCTCGTCTCGTCTGGAGATCCAGGGATCTATGGGATGATCGGGCTGATCTATGAAATTCTTGCAGAAAAGGGCTGGGACAGGGACGGTGGAATCTACGTCGAATCGGTTCCCGGAGTGTCTTCGCTGAATTCATGCGCCGCTCTTGTCGGGTCACCGCTGATGACAGACTTTGCCGTAGTCAGCATGAGTGACCTCTTGGTCCCATGGGATATTATCGTCAAGAGGGTCGAGGCCGCAGCGATAGGCGACTATGTCACGGTCATCTACAACCCCGCAAGCAAGAAGAGGGTGCATCAGCTTCGAGACACCCGCGACATATTCCTGAGGTATCGCAGTCCTGAAACTCCGGTCGCGATAGTAAAGGGGGCCTACAGGGAAAGCCAGGAAGTTGCATTGACGACTCTGGAAAAGATGCTGGACCACCAGGACATGCTTGGGATGATAACGACGGTGATCGTTGGCAACTCTTCAACGTTCAGCTACAAAGGCTTGATGATAAATCCAAGAGGTTACACCTCAAAGTACGAACTCGTGAAGCAGTTACGAAACAAACTCAATAATAACTGCGCGCACTGACCGTTTCAGTTTTCGACAGCAAAAACAAAAAGGAAAAGAGAGTGTGGCTTAAATAACCTGCCACGGTTTTGTTGCGAAAGTTACGCCGAGACCTACGCCAATAAGGACGCACTGGTAGACAACGTTGCCGTATGGGATAGGCTTTATGATTGGCGACCCTTCAACGAACACTGTCTCACCTCTGCCGAGGCCCGGACCCACATGCTCCACGTTGAGCTGAGTATGTACGTGGTACGTTCCTGGCTCAAGTGCCTTGACGGTGATCGAGTAGTCGACTACTGCTCCCGGCGCGATGTCGAATATGTTGCCGGGTGGATCTCGTTCTAGGAATTCCCATCTATTGCCCGCGTTTGACGACTCGCTGAATAGCGAAAGCCACGCTCGCAGCGGCCTGTTGACCAAGCTCTCCAGCTTGCCCGTTACAGTGAGTTCATCGCCAGTCCGCAGAGTGTTGTCGGTAAATGTCTCATCGATTATCCTCACGAATCTGCCCTGTAACTGTGCCTGTACACCGTGCCCTTCCGCGACTGGAAGAAATGCTAGCACCGAGGACAGCACCATGACAGTCGCAAGAGCCGTCACAACCAACGTCTTGCCTTCCATCATATCCCTCTATCTTAGGCATACCAGAAACACCAAAGATATATATTTTGCCCCAGCGCCCTCGCCGATTTTCTAGCCGCCTAATCCTAATTAGTGACGGACACAAATGATAGAGACGTTTGGTCACAGAAGACGCCCCGACAGGCAAGCTTGCACTCTGCAATATTGAAGGAGTCGGGCCTGCCACAGAAAAGCGCCTGAAAGAGGCCGGCTTTAGGTCAATAAGGGATCTCTTGGTGAGGGGCCCAGTAGACGTATCTGAAGCAACGGGGATGGAAATGGATGAATCTGCAGAGATATGCAACAGGGCCCGGGTTGCGCTTGAAGACCTTGGCATCATTGACAGGAGCTTTGTGACGGCCACAAGCCTGCTCAGCAAGCGCAGGGACCGGATAACCACGGGCTCAAACAACTTTGATGATCTGCTTGGGGGAGGGGTTGAAACAAAGGCTGTCACAGAAGTCTACGGCGAGTTTGGAACAGGCAAGACGCAATTGTGTCACACCCTCTGCGTAATGGTCCAGCAGGAGCCGGATGCCGGTGGCCTCGCCTCCAGGGCCGTCTATATCGACACGGAAAACACGTTCCGGCCAGAAAGGATAGAGTCGATTGCACGCGCAAGGGGATTAGATGCTCGCAGATCTCTTGAAAACATCATAGTTGCGAAAGCTTACAACAGCGCCCACCAGGAGCTTATCATCGAGGAGACCGGCCCGGTCATCGAGCAGAACAGTGTCAGACTCGTGGTCGTTGACTCTGCCGTGGCTCACTACAGGGCAGAATTTCTCGGCCGCGCCACGCTGTCCGAGCGGCAGCAGCGGCTAAACAAGTTCATGCACATGCTGGTGAGGATGAGCGAGGCCTATGACGCGGCCGTGGTGGTCACAAACCAGATCCAGTCTTCGCCCGACACTGTCTTTGGAGACACTGTGAGGCCGACAGGAGGCAACGTCGTTGCGCACACGAGCACCTACCGAATATACCTCAAGCGCTCCGGGAAGAATCGCATAGCAAGGATGGTCGACAGCCCATACCACGCGGAGAGAGAAGTACTGTTCGCGCTGACAGATCGCGGAATTTCTGACGTGAATGAAAGCAAGTAATAAATTAAGGCGGATGTCTGTGACCTAGCATGCCACAATCTCACGGTACCAGAAGAAAGGCCCGGTACATACTGACAAAGGACAATACCGTCAGAGGGATCTCGTACCTGCTTCATGATTACAAAATTGGCGACAAGGTTGTTGTCGACGTGGATCCAAGAGAACACAGCACCACTCCACATAGGAGATTCCACGGCAGGACAGGAGTCGTTGAAGACGTCGGCAGAAGGATACTGAAGGTTTCGGTCATGTTCGGAGACAAGAAAAAGATCCTGCAGACCAAATTCAACCACATCAAGCCGCTATTGATGGCGGCAGGCGACAGTCGTTGACCGAAATAACCAAGAAGGAGATCGTCACTCTTTCGCAGGTAAAGAAAATCCTTGAATCCGTAAAGACTGAAGACATGGATCAGATTCAGAGGTGGACTTCAGACTATGTTTCGAAGTTTGCAAAGGCCGACGCGAAGCAAGCTCAAAAGATGTTCCGCCAGCTCGTAGATGAATGCGACCTCACGGAAGAGGAGGCCGCCGAGGTAATCAACGTCATGCCGGTTTCGCTGGAGGAGCTGAGGGCGTTTACGTTCGGCTGGAAAAAGCTCATACTAACTGAAACTCTAGAAAAGATGTTGGGCATACTGAAGGAAGCCTGAACCCAAAGTTAAATACGTAGTTTTTGCATATTAAGAGTTGAACATTGTCAGGACAGCCGCCGCCGACTGCTGATCATGCAGCTGGGAACGTCCAGTCAGGAAGGATGGATAGCACCCATGCAGAGCATGCGCAGCAGCCCAGAAAGTACGAGGAGTACGCCTACGTACTCGATTTCACACCCCGCGGCAAGTCCATAACAGTCAGGGGTCGCGAGGGAGTGATTATCCAAGCGATCGGGGAGGAGAGGCTCACCCTTCTGGAACTGCTGGGCGTGCAGAATGTCACCGTCGAGGTTGGCGAACGCCTGTTTATCGGCCGGGAGGGGCGCGACAAGGTTGCGAGCGTGCTTGGCCGACTTGAATACAACGACGTCTCGCAAGCCGCAAAGAACGAGCTCCCCAGCATCGTCGAAAAGATAGTTGTCGCAAATGAAAAGCGATTCATAGATTACATCAACATGTCGCAGCCGATAACCCCCCGGATTCACGCGCTAGAGCTGATCCCCGGAATAGGCAAGACGTACATGATGTCGATAATCAAGGAAAGGGACAAGAAAAAATTTGAGAACTTTATGGACGTCCAGAGCAGGGTGGGCCTGAGGGAGCCTGCGAAGCTCGTCTCCAAACGGATAATAGAGGAAATAATGGGGCAGGCCAGAATGAACCTGTTTGTAAGGAAGTAATGCGCAACAAGCGAAAGGCTCTCGGCCAGCACATGTTGGTCGACCCGGCCGTTGTTTCGGAAACAATGCGGGCTGCCAGGATAGGCGGGAACGAAACGGTCTGTGAAGGAGGGACAGGTCGAGGCATCGTCACGGCAGAGCTCTGCAAGCGGGCGAAACATGTCATATCTTACGAGGTGGACGCCAAACTCTACCATAGTGCACGGGAGCGGCTTCTGTACCCAAACCTGGACCTTGTTAATGCTGACCTGTTCAGGACATCCGACCTTCATTTCGATGCATTTGTTTCGAACCTGCCATACTCTAGGAGCAGAGACGCATTCGAATGGCTCGCCACGCAGAAATTCAAACGCGCAATAGTCATGGTTCAGCGGGAATTCGCGGAAAAGCTCGCCGCAAAGCCAGGGACCAAGAAGTATAGGGCGATATCAGCCTTGGCGAATTACTGCTTCAGGATTGAAGAACTTTTTGGAGTGGATAGGAAATCATTCGATCCCCCACCGATGGTGGATTCCGTAGTACTTAGAGTACTACCTGCCAGAACGATCCCGAAGGAAACGGTGGCAAGCCTCAATCTGGTCTTCTCAAAGCGGAACAGAAAGGCGTCGACGGTAGCTGCCAACTCTGGGATTGCAGATTTGCATTACGGAAACAGCAGGATCGACGAGCTTACGGTGAGCAAATTGTTCAAGTTGGTAGAGCTGAATACAAAGAATGTTATACACGCCAGCTGAGGACACATTCCTGCTTGCAGAGTGTATCAGGAACTACCGCGGTAGCAGAGCCCTGGAAATAGGGGTAGGCGCGGGTCCCCTGCTGAGGGCTCTTGAAAAGAACTTTGAACTAGTGGGAGGATCCGACATAGACATTGAGGCAATCAGGCACTGCGCAGGGCGCACCGGAGCCATGCTAGTTTGCTGCGACGCGGCGTCGGCCTTTTCAACCTCGGCAAGATTCGACTTGATTGTGAGCAACCCGCCTTACCTGCCAGCAGAAGGGAAAATTTTCGATTCCACAGTCGATGGGGGCCCTAAAGGGATCGAAAAGACCGTTCATTTCGTGGAATCGGCACTGCCGCTTCTTGCAGATGGCTGCAGCATGCTCATTGTGGTATCGTCGCTGTCCGATCAGGGCGCTCTTGACAGGCTTGTGGCTAACAGCAGGGTTCACAAGAATGTCATCAGTGAAAAGAGGCTGTTTTACGAAACGCTATACGTCATGGAGCTGAGTCGTTAGCTGCTACTTTCTAAGCGCCTTTGATGCCCTTGAAGAAATCTGGTCAGCCATTTGCGAAAGCGACGCGGCCCCTCCGAGATCGTAGGTGACATACCTGTCCTCGTTGATCGTGTCTTCGGTTGCCCTGAATATGGCTTCTGAGATCTGCTTTTCTCCAAGGTATTCTGCCATCCACGCTCCAGACAGGATCGTGGCAACGGGGTTTACCTTATTCTGGCCGGCGTACTTTGGAGCGCTGCCGTGTGCGGGTTCGAACATCGCATATTTTTCGCCGTAGTTGCCGGAATAAACGTTCCCAATCGAGCCCACATGTCCCGACGCGCATTCAGAGACGATATCCATGAACAGGTTTGTACTGAGAAGCACGCTCTTGTTGAACCTCTCCGGGTTCTTTACGAGCTGCTGTGTCATGTTGTCAATGTAATACTCCTCAACCTGGATCCCCTTGAACTGTTTCTGAGCTTTTTCGACCGCGGCCCAAAAGATACCATCGGTCTCTTTCAGAATGTTGCGTTTCGTTATCGCAAACACCTTATCAAATCCTCTGTCCTTTGCAACCTGAAAACCCTTCATTGCAACCCGCTCGCAGCCCTTCCGCGTAGTCTTGCGGATGGCTATGGCCGAGTCGTCGCTTGTCCGAAACTCTATGCCTGCGTAAAGCCCTTCGGTGGCCTCCCGGACGCACACAAAGTCCAGCTGTTTTTCTGCGCGCTTGTATGTTTTGATTGGTCTGATGTTTGCGTACAGCTCAAACTTTTGCCGTATGCTCACCGCAACGCTTCGTGGGGCGTTAGGCAGCGGCACGGTCGTTGTGGGGCCCTTGAAGCACGAATCCGCTTTTTCAAGGAGCTTCCACACTTCGGGCGAGATGTAAGAGTTGCCGCCACTTTTTTTCCACCACTCGGAGCCGGCATCACAGGGGACCAGCTCAACCTTGGAATTGCAAGCTTTCAAGACCTTGATCATTGCGTCGACCAGTTCCGGTCCCGTGCCGTCGCCCCTGATCACCACGGCAGTCTTTGTCGCCAATTTGTTTGGCAGGCACTTTTTTCGCTATTTATTCTATTGCTTCGATGTCAGCTCGATCCTTGCCAGCATATCCTTGGTAAATGGCGGAAATTCAGAAAGCTTGGCAGGATAGGAATAGCAGTCAGGATCATCAAGATTATTCACATCACAATTTTCAGCATCCGCGGAATAGTATGAATACGCGACATTGAAATTATCAAGCTCAAGGGTCTGCTCTGCGATTGTTCCGGTCGCGTTTTCGGCGACTGTTATCGTACTATTGTCATACGAATAAATCCTCATCAGATCGACCATCGTGAACCTTATGGGCCTTATGTATTCGATGTGCAGTTCGTTCCCCGCCTTGTCGGTGTGAAGAGGCCTCAGGCATTCTTTCCCGTCCTTGGGCTGCTTGCCCACGTCATCTGGCATCAGTTTGGTCTGACCGTCGACGAGGATCAGTATCCTTGGAAAAAGCTGAAAAGTTTCTACATTGTGCGTCCTCAGGCAGACGTTTGCCGGGTCAGGAGGCGGAGCGAATGCAGGTATTATCACAAGCGCCACAAGCGTCGCGCCGCCCATGGCAATCGGGACTATGAGGAGCTCTTTCTTGCCCAATCTCCTCGGCGGCTTGCCCTCCTTTATTTTCCGCTTTGGCAACCGTCTGGTAAAATCTATCTATGGCGTTAATATTGCTTTGTGCGACTGAATGCATTGTTATATAATGCCTAGCGCGCATCTATTTGTGCATTGCAAATAGTTCAGCTGTCAGACCTGCACTTTGGAAATCTCTTTGTCCAGAGCACCTTCGATGCCGTTGTGGACGAGGTGAACAAGCTAAGCCCTGATGCGATCGTAATAACTGGCGACCTTACGGATGAGGGACTGCTGTTCCAATTTGAAAAAGCAAGAACAGAGTTCAAGAGGTTCACGTGCCCAAATATCATAGTTCTGGCAGGAAACCACGATTACCGCCACACTGGTTACCTGTTGTTCAAGAAATTCTTTCCGTCAAAACAGGTCTATGATCTTGGCCAGGTACTGTTATTGACTCTAGGAACTGCAAGGCCGGACAGGGACGAAGGGGAAGTTGGCTACAGGCAAAATCTGTGGGTCGAAAAAACACTGGCTCGGTATCCAGACAAGATCAAAATTGTCGCTATGCATCATCATCTTATCGGGATCCCTGATACGGGGACTGACAAGATCATTGTACTTGACGCCGGCGACGCCCTGCGGGTCTGCCTCCAGTCAAAGGTGGATTTGGTTCTGTGCGGACACAAGCACAGGCCCTGGCTGTGGAAGCTCGGCGAACTTGCAATTGCATATGCTGGCACAGCTTCCTCCTCACGATTCAGGGGCTTCTTTGAAAACAGTTATAACATTATCGAGATCCAGAACAATAAGGTTCGGGTCGACATCAAGATAGTCGGCAAGAAAGGGTTTCCACTTTCAGAGCTGGTGGAGCGCTACAAGCCATTCCTCGAGCAATGATTGTGTTGCACGTCATGTGTATTTCCACCTCTATGGTGAAGGCGGTAGATAATTAAGTGCGGAGGGTCCACTCATAGCCGGCAGCAGTGAAGATTCAGAGTTAATACTGATTCATGAAGAGAAGGCATTTGACTGAGCTGCCTCCTATTTCTATTAGCTCGTATGCGGTCATTTGCACGCTCATGAGAATGCTTTTTAGCTACCGTCACGGTAACAAGGGTAAACCAGCCCCACCATAAATGATATTATCATAGATGCTGAGCATTGATGTATATCATGATATGTGTCAGAATCGTAGATCCATTTTAAATGAATAATGTGTATATTGGATGAAACTTTGTAGAAATATATGGATATGATAATGTTAGAAAGCCTTTCTATGGCTACAGATTAATATATTGGTACCAAGCCTAGGATACTTATGGCACAGATGCCAGCACTGATACCGAAGGAAGTCGAAATCCAGAGACTGAAAAAGATCTACATCATGGTCATCATGCTGGGTTCAATTGCTGCCTCAGTAGAAGTCGACAACTTTGTCGACGGCTCACTGCACCAGACGTCAATCAGAGACAGTGCCTTCACGCCGGCTCACTGGTGGCTATACAGCCACTTTGTAGCCCTCCCACTGGGTTGGGGATTTGTCGCAATGTACGACAGAAGGGTACCAATCCTCAGGGGTCCAGGCAACTCGATGAACACCGGTCTGAAACTGACCATCCTTGGCTACCTAGCCACGATGTTCACAATCGGTGTCAACGAGATGTGGCACTTCTGGTTCGTGGAAGAAATCTTCGCAGTTCCAAACCACTGGATGTTTAACATGGGTGTCGTAGTGGCATTCATGGGCGCTCTGGCTTACGTAGTCAGAGTGTACGCCAGACTGGTGGAACTCGGTGCAGAAACTCCAGCAAAGAACCCATACGTGGCCGAGATGTACAAGCTAGCTCTGGAAGGCAAGCTTTACAGCAGGTCCATCCCATAAGCGGGATTTCGACTCTCGTCTGGTCAACGCCAGACGGCCTCCTTTTTCTCTTTTTATGTTAGTTTAGCGTGGACTAGATGACAGACAACTGTTTTAGTGGGACGTAGTTAATAGAGCAAACACATGGCTTCGGGAGTTGAACGGACAGAAAAGAATCCCAGTAAAGCATGGTATCTTTTGCCCATATTCTTGGGTATTATCGGAGGATTGATCACGTATTTCGTATTAAGGCGTGACGATACAAGAATGGCTCAGAACGGATTGCTTCTCGGAGTTATACTGTTCATAGCAAGCATTGTGATCGGGGCAGCCATCGCGTTTCTCGGACCGTCAATGTGATGCATCGCCAGATGTACCGCTCCGCCATGGTCTCAATAATCGGTAGCGCCAACGGACTTCTATTCTCGCCTTAGTGCCACTATCGGCGGCAGCCTGGAAGCTTTCCAAGCTGGATAGATGCCAGCCAATATTGAAAGGCCAACAGAAAGCCCCCACACCGTTCCTAGGTCGGCCGGCCGATAAACCGGCGACAGTCCTGCCGAAGCGTCATCCTGCGAACCAAAACCGGCGACCAGAATGTACCCTCCCGCTATGCCAAGCGCCATGCCAAGGGTGGCGCCAAACACTCCTATCGTCGTCGCCTCGGACAGGAACAACGCAAGTACAAAGCTGCTCTGCGCTCCAATTGCCTTCATGGTGCCAATCTCTCTGATCCTTTCCATCACCGACGTGTAAAGCGTGGTGATTATGCCGACGCCGCCCACCAGGAGTGCTACAAGTGCGATGCTAAGGATAAAAGATGTAAACCCTGCCGTGAATTCCTGGATGGTTTCAAGAATTGCTGCCGCCGTTGTGATCCCGATGTCGTTTCCGTAAAGGCTGCGTATCTCTTCTTCCACTATGCCGACGTGGTTTCCGGATTCGGCGGCGACGAGAAGCGAGTCATATTTTCCGGCCTTCTGCAGTAGTGCATTGCCGGCTATCCTGTTGAATACGACGGAATTGTCAATCGTCGGGTTGCCCGTGGGCTCCATTATCCCGCTGACCACGAAACTCTTGGACTCTTCTTCTTGCTTGCCTGTGTCCGCGTCCACGAAAGAGTATTTCACCCGCACTGACTGGCCAACAACGGCGAAGGGTGTGCTC
>Ga0137829_10897134_pt1 | contig 11356 bp, 15 predicted proteins | sample OV2TP2_FD_97737 | JGI IMG/M metagenome (GOLD analysis project Ga0137829, IMG submission 97737) | reverse complement strand
CACGACGTGGTGGCGGGCCTTAAAAACGGGCCGGGGGGCGACCCGCGGAACGAAATAAACCGCGCAAGCGTGCTGAGAAAGGCGATTAACCATGCCAATGAGGATATTTACGCCATGGCCCAGACCGAAGCCGAGTGCCAGGGCATGGGCACAACCGTGGTCACCAGCCTGGTGTACGGCGATAAAATCACCATCGGCAATGTCGGGGATTCCCGGCTGTACCGGCTGCGCGCCGGCGAATTGCGGCAACTGACCAAGGATCATTCATTAATTCAAGAACTTATCGATCGCGGCCTGTATTCTCCAGAAGAAGCCGCGGCGCACGCCCCGAAAAACCTCGTAACCCGGGCCCTCGGGCTCGAGCTGGAGGTGGACATCGACATTTTCGAGGAGAAAATCGAGCGGGGTGATATCTACCTGCTCTGCTCGGACGGGCTCAACGACATGGTCCCGGACGACGAAATTCTCTTAATCCTGAGTAAATATAGTGCTAATCTTTTACAGGCAGCTGAAGAACTGGTGCGCCAGGCGAACAGCTATGGGGGGTTGGACAACATTTCGGTAGTGCTTCTCAGGGTTATGGAAACGACGCCCGTGGTCGCCGGGCAGGTAAAACGATTCTTGAACAGACTGGCAAGGGTATAAGGACGCGGCTATGGCAAAGTTGGTTTTAAGCATGAACAGTGCCGTCCAGGGCGAATATGAACTGAATCGCGAACGCCTGACCATCGGCCGTAAACCCGAAAACGACATCCCGATCGACAATCTCGCCGTCAGCGGCAAGCACGCCCTGATCATCACCATCCTCGACGATTCGTTCCTGGAAGACCTCGGCAGCACCAACGGTACCTACGTCAACGGCAAGCTCATCAAAAAACACGCGCTCAAGAACGGCGACGTCATCACCATCGGCAAGCACGAGCTGAAATACATCAACGAAAAAGCCACGGCGGATGAAGAAGAATTCGAAAAGACCATGATCATCAAGCCGGGGTCCGCCAGCGCGGCGCTGGCAGCGGCCCAGGCGGCGGAACGGGCGGGGGCCGGCGTTGCCCCGGGCCGGCCGGCTGCCGCCGCCGGTCAGCCGGTGGCCCCCTCCAGCATGCCTCTTGGGCGGCTTACCGTTCTCAACGGCCCCATCGCCGGCAAGGAGCTGGAGCTGACCAAGGCCCTGATCACCCTGGGCAAGCCGGGGACGCAGGTGGCCGTGATTTCACGCCGTCCACAGGGCTATTTCCTCACCCATATCGAGAGCGACGGCGATGGCAAGCGTTACCCGATCGTCAATGGCGAAGCCATCGGGCCCAAGGCCTACCAGTTGAAAAATAACGACTTGATCGAACTGGCCGGGATCAAGATGGAGTTCACCACCTCGAGCTGATTGCCCTTCAATCAGCCTTCCCGCTCCGCCGTTTGCCGCAGCAGTTCCCCGAGATCCCGGAGGAAATCGCCATATATCCCGTCTACAGCCGCGTTGAACGCGGCAACGACGTCCGTCATTGCCGGTCCCAGGACCGGGCGGCTGGCGTGGTATTCCCGCAGCAGCAGGGGCAGATCATCGCCCGGGCCGTCCACCCGTAATTCCAGGGCAACATGCGCCGATGCCTGATCGCCGGCGGCCTGACGCTCGAAGGCCAGCACCCTCCCGGCAATCCGCAGCCCCTTGCCCGGGCCCGCGCCGGTAAGCACGAGGGGTGAGACCCCCGCCTGCCGGAGCAGGCGCACCAGGTAATCGCGCAACAGGCCGGGTGGTGAGGTTATCCAGAAATGGTAATAGGACTGCTCGAGTTCCCGTGAGGGGTTGTCCATTGAACTCAGCAGGGCGCGTTCGTTATAGAGGCCCTCCGCCAGAAAGGCCCCGACCGTAATCACCTCTGCACCGGGTACACCGTGATACTGCACCTGCTCGGGCAGGACCAGGCGGTAAAAATGATCGGCGGGCGCCGGCGGTGGCGAACCACATCCCGCGAGCAGGAACGCCAGGCAGCAGCCCGCGGCAACTCGCCTCATTCCGGGCTCCCCGCGCCTTCCTCCGGCGGCGGCGCGCTTCTCAGGATGAGCCCAGGGTTTTCCCGGATCCGCCGGCTCAATTCATGGATGTTCCGGCTGCTGCCCTCCATGTGATGGACAATGGCGTCGATATTACTGGAAACGGCGCCCAGGGACCTTTGCAGGTCGGTGATGGAGGTGTGGATGTTTTCCCTGTTGTTTTCCACCACGTTGTCAATGTTCAGCAGAACACCATCCATGGTGACGCGGGTGCCCTCGATGCGAACCAGGAGCTCGTTGAGGGCATTTGACGCCGTCTCGAGGTTCACCAGGATCTGGTCGAGATGCCGCTGGTTGTCCGTGTCCAGTACGCTGAGCAGGCGGTCGGCGCTCTCGTTGAGTTTTTCCATCAACCGGTTCAAGTCTTCGATGACTTCGTGGCCGAATTTCTGGTTGATCGTGTCGATCATCGGGCGGATGCTCGTGTCGGTGAGGTTCGTGAAATCCGCCACCAGGGTATCGGCGTGCCTGTTCAGGTTGTCAATGAGCGGCCGGATGCTGTCCCTGGAGAGTTCGCGGAGATCCGCCGCCACGTCGTTGACGGCGGCGAATATGTTCGTCGCCTCGATGCCTTTCAGGATGTCGCCCGGCACAAGCATGGTCTGGCTTGCGCCCTCCCGGATGTCAATGGTGATCGCGGAGAGCAGGCCGGAGGCGATGATTCTGGCTTCGCTGTCTGCGGGAATCTGCCAGTCCTTCCTGATGCTCAGCGTCAGGCGGTAGCGGGTCTTGCCCGCCTCGCGCACCGGGACGATTTTCTCCACCTGGCCGACCTGGAAGCCCTCGTACAAAACGGGGGTGCCGTATTTAATTCCGGTGATGTTTCCGTAGGTCACGAAGTATTCATCCGTCGGCCCGGTGCGCCCGGTAATCTGGTAGAGCACCACGAAAAAGGCCGCGAGCATGCCCAGCACGAACACGCCAACGACGACATAGTTGATATTCTCGCGCTTCATGGCCGCTACGCCCTGGTCAGGCGCTCGAGGTATTCATCGGCGGCAACCTCCCCCGTACTTGGCCGCCTGTTCAGCAGCGCCTGGATACGCTCGTTATCCGAGGCCTGTACCTCCTCGACGGTGCCGATCATCAGGATATTACCCCTGTCGAGGACGGTGATCCGGTCGGCTATCTTCATGGCGCTCTCCAGTTCATGGGTGACGACCACCATGGTCATGTTCATGGCGTCGCGCAGCCGCAAGATGAGCTCATCGAGTTCCGCCGACACCACCGGGTCGAGACCGGCGGAGGGCTCGTCGAAAAACATCAGCTTGGGATCCATGACGATCGCGCGCGCCACCGCCGCCCGTTTGATCATCCCGCCGGAAAGCTGGGCCGGCATCATGTGCTCGAATCCCCCCAGGTTGACGACCTCGAGCTTCATGCGCGCCATGATCTGCATGGTCTTCCGGTCAAGCCGGGTATGCTCGAGCAGGGGGAGCTGGACGTTTTCGCCCACGCTCATGGAACTCAGCAGTGCGCCCCCCTGGAAGGCCACCCCCATGTTCTTCCGCAGTTCGTGCATCTCCCGCGGGCTCAGCCTGGTGATGTCCTTTCCCAGCATGTAGATGCTGCCGCTGGTCGGCCTGCTCAACCCGAGGAGGTAGCGCAGCAGCGTGCTTTTGCCGGAACCGCTGCCGCCCATGATGATCATGATCTCGCCTTCCTCCACGGTCATGTTCACGCCGTGGAGGATTTCGGTCCTGCCGTAATGCGTAACAAGGTCGCGGACCTCGATGGCGGGTGTTTTCCCGGGCCGGGCCATGGGTGTCGCCTACCGGTTCAGGTAATAGGTGAAGATCATGTCGGCGATGACGATACAGGATATCGCCATCACCACCGAGCGCGTCGTCGCCCGGCCGACGCCTTCCGCCCCGCCCTTGACGGCAAAGCCGTTCACCACCCCGACCATCACGATGATGACGGCAAACACGACGCTCTTGATCAGGCCCTGCATGATGTCGTCCACCTCCAGGACGTCGAGGCTCTGGTGAACGTAGGCGTCGAAGCTCAACCCCATTTCTATGCCGCTGTACACCGCACCACCGAACAGGGCCGCGAGATCCGAAAAAAACGTGAGGGCGGGCACCATGACCAGCACCGCCAGCAGCGCCGGCGCCACCAGGTAGCGCACCGGGTTGATACCCATCACCCGCAGGGCGTCGATCTCCTGGTTGACCTGCATGGTGCCGATCCGCGCTGCGAGGGCGGAACCGGATCTCCCCGCGATCAGGATCCCGGTGATCAGGGGGCCGAACTCGCGGGTGACGGAAAAGGCGATGCCGAGGACCACTTGCTCCTCTGCCCCGAAGGCCTTGAGCGTATGTATTCCCTGGATAGCCAGCATGACGCCGATCGCAAACGACAGGACAAAGACGATGGGTATCGCGGCGATGCCGATCTGCATCATCTGGGTGAACACGGAGGAGATGCGCACGGGCTGGCGGTAAAACGGACCGCAGGCGATCCAGAACAGGCTTTCCGCGAGGAGCGTGGTGAGGTAACCGGCCTCCTCTACCGCGGCGACGGTCTTCCGACCCAGTTGTTCCAACAGCAGCATCCGGTAACCGCGGGCGGGGCTATCCGTCTACCTGCAGCCGTTCCGCCACGCTGGCATGGATGGGGAAGACCTTGTCAAGACGCGCGAGCCTGAGCACGTTGATCGCCGAATCACTGACGCCGATAAGGCCGAATTTCAGGCCCTGCTTTTTTGCCGTCTGGTAACCTTCGACGAGACTGGCGACGCCGGAGCTGTCGATATACGTGACCCCCGACATGTCGATGAGGAGATTATGCTTGGACTGGAGGCAGGCGAGTATCTGTTTCCTGACCTCGGGGGAACATGACAGATCGATTTCGCCGCCCAGCTCGATGATCGTGTAGCCCGCCTCTTCGCGTGTATTGATTTTCATGGCACTTCCCGCCTGCTCAACTTATTTTTTTTATCATCTCGAGGTAGTTGCCCGCACCCCCTTCGAGATGTCCCATCACGCATTCGTCCATGATCGCCCGGATGAAATGCGTTCCCAGCCCGCCGGGGCGCACATCCCCGAGATCCCTGGGCTTTACGCACTCGAGATCCACCGGCGCCGCGTGATCCATCACGCGGAACACCAGCCGGCTGCCATTATTGAGGATTTCCAGCTTGATTTCACCTGTAGTGTCGCCCTTGTAGGCGTGCTGAATGACGTTCATGCAGGCCTCGTTGACCGCCAGCACGAGATCTTCCGCCAGCTCGCGATTGCAGCCGGCGATGCCCGCGGCACGCCTCACCAGGGCGCGCACCAGGGACAAGCGGTCCGGATGCGCGGGGATATGGAGGTTCAGCAGCCGATCCTGATTCATTTCGCCCCGCAGTCGATAATCATCATGGTGATGTCATCGCGCTGGTGGAGGTTCGGCTTGCGAATCTCGGCCACGATGTATTCAAGGCGCCGCGAGGCGGCGAGGCGCGAGTTTGAACGGATCAGCCTGATCAGGCCCGCCTGATCGAGTGCATGCCTGTCCTCGTCCAGGCTTTCCGTGACGCCGTCGGTGAACAGGTACAGGCTTCCGCCCTGCATCGGCACGGTCGTGACCGGAAACGACGCGCCGGGAAGGATGCCCAGCGGCGGCGCCTGGGCCGGTATCTCCTCGAACCGGCCGTCGCGGTGGTGATACAGCGGCGGCTGGTGCCCGGCATTGGCCAGGACGATGATCTCCTCGTCCGGCACGAGAAAGCCCGAGACAATTGTGACGAACATGCCGTGAGAGACCGTCTCGCACAGCTCGTCGTTTACCCGCCTGAGCAGTTCTCCCGCGTCATCGACCTGTTTCGCCAGGTGGTGCAGGAGACTGCTCGCCTTGACCATCAGCAGGGCGGCGTTCATTCCCTTGCCCGAGACATCGGCGAGATTGAAATAGATTCGGCCGTCCCCCCGCCTGAAAATATCGTAGAAATCCCCGGAGACTTCCATGGCCGGCACGTTCATGCCGCAGACCGGAAGGCCGGTGTCCCCGTCAACCGGCAGCAGGCTGAGCTGGATTTCCCGCGCGAGCTCAAGTTCCTTGCGCATCCGCTCCTGCTCCACCAGCGCGTCGGCCATCTGCGCGTTGTGAATGGCCAGCGCCGCGGCCGAGGCCAGGGCCAGGGCAAGGTGCCTGTCCTGCCGGTCAAACAGGCCGTTGCCATCGCGCTTGTTAACGAGCTCCAGCGCCCCGAGGCACCGCCCCCGGATCATCAGCGGGGCACACAGCAGCGAGCGCGTGACAAAACCGGTATTTTCATCCACCGAGCGGGCGAAATCCGGGTCCTTGCTGACGTCGCGCACCATCTGGCAGGTCTTCGTCGCAACGCATTTGCCAACGATGCCCTGGTGCGCGCGCAGCCGGAGCCCGAGAATGTCGACCGGCCCGGCACAACCCCGGCACACCAGTTCCCGGCTCTCGTTATCGAGCAGGAATATCGAGGCCGCTTCCGCCCCCATGTACACCAGGAGTTTTTCAATGGCATTTTGCAGTGTTTTTTCAATATCGAGCGAGGCCGCGAACCCCTGGGAAATCTCGGCCAACTGCGCGAGCTGTTCCTCGAGGGTATGCCCTTCCTGGCGGGCAAACATGTCCTGCACGTTTCCGTCCACTACCGCTTTATCCTCCGTATGCACTCCAGGTATGCATTTTCATCAGGCAGGGTGTTGTTCCGTTGCGCGACCCACAACGTTTCGCCAAGGCATTCCATAATACGATGCTCGAGGTCGTGGGCGGTAGCGAATTCAGGCAGCAGCCGTCGATACAGCGCCGCCATGCCCGCCGGGCGATCGCTGGCAACCTGTTCCCGGATGGCGATATGCATACCCATGTGCAGGAAGGGGTTGGTGATGCCCTGCTCCGGCGTGAATTCGCGCAGCTGGGCATCGGCCTGTTCCAGGAGATCGTGATATTCAGGATGCTCCATGATGACCCCGAGCACCAGGTCCTCCAGGGGCTCCAGCGCGATGCCCTTGCGGTGCTTGTCCCAGACCTCGCAGAAGAACCGCCGGCCCGATTCGCGATCCTGGATGAACGGCGCCGCCATCAGACAAACCTCGTCTTGCCCTTCCACTCGCAGAGATCGTGGATCAGGCATTCACCGCAGGCCGGCTTGCGCGCCTTGCAGGTGTACCGGCCGTGCAGTATCAGCCAGTGGTGCGCGTGCTGTTGGTACACCGCGGGTACGTATCGGAGCAGTTTTTTTTCCACTTCAAGGACGTTCCTGCCCGGCGCAATCCCCGTACGGTTCGCCACGCGGAAAATATGGGTATCCACGGCGATGGTGGGCTGGCTGAAGGCCGTGTTCAGGATGACATTGGCCGTCTTTCTGCCGACGCCCGGCAACTGCTCCAGCGCCTCGCGGTCACCGGGCACTTTCCCGTTGTATTTCTCGACGAGGATCCGGCTTGCCCCGATGATATTTTTTGCCTTGGCGTTGTAGAGGCCGATGGAGCGGATATGCCGCTTCAGTCCCGCCTCGCCCAGCCGGATCATGCTGGCGGGGGTGTTCGCGGTCCTGAACAAGTCCCGCGTCACCTTGTTGACGCTGACGTCGGTGGCCTGAGCCGAGAGCATTACGGCAACGAGCAGTTCAAACGGATTACGGTAACGCAATTCCGTCGACGGGTTCGGATTGTTTCGCCTGAGACGCCTGAAAATCTCGGCGCGCTTGTGCTTGTTCAAGACAATTACCGGTTTGCCGTCTCAACCTTAGCGGTGCGCGGGCTGTTCCCTTGGCCGGAAACAAGATTCGCCAGGGCGAGAAACAGCCCCAGCACGAGGAACGTTCCGGCGGCGGACTTGAATACCGTCAGGCCGGATTCACCATCAAACAACACCAGGTGGCCGGTGCCGGCATCTTCCCCCAGCAGAAACCCGATATCCCTCAACAGGGTGCCGGCACCGAGGATCTCCCTCAATGCACCAACGCTGATCAATACTGCGAGAACGGCAAGGCCCGCCTTCAGGCCGGCCGCGAGGGAGGCCGCCACGGGGCTGTTCATCGCGCGGGCATCCGCCTGGAACAGCAACAGGCAGTTGACCGCAATGAGCGGCACATAAATTCCCAGCGCGAGGGAGAGTTCATAGAAATACGCCTGGAGTCCGAAATAAATCACGGTTACGACGGTTGCGGACAGTAGTAGGATAACCGGGAAGCGCATTTCCTGGGTGATCAGGCGCCTGGCGGCTGAAACGGCCGCGCAGGTGAGTGTCAGCGCCAGCAGAAAGACGACACCCATCGCAAAGCCGCTGACGAAACTTGTGGCGATGACCAGCAAGGGGCACAGGCCCGCCACGGCGATTGCCTGATCCTGTGCGAACACCTGATGGACAAGATTCTTCACGATCAAGCCGGGTGTTTTTCAGCCGGCACACCCCGGAGAACGGGATGCCTGCTGGATGCCGCCTGCCGTATCATGGTGAAGATACTATAAGAGAATCGGGATCGGTAACAATTGTGGATAGTTCCCTTGTGTCATCAGCATAAAAGGGGTCAGACCCCTTTATTCTTACTGGCGTAATAACATATGTTATAATGCTGCTGGGGACCCTGATTTTTCAAGGTGTTCATTGCACCGGAGAATCCAAATGAAGCTCAAGATTACCTCTATCGGCAATTCTGCCGGCGTAGTTCTGCCCAAGGAGTTGCTTGCCCGGTTGCGGGTGGACAAGGGCGACACCCTCTACGCCACCGAGGTGCCGGGCGGGATCAAACTTACGCCACACGATCCGGAGTTCGAGAAACAGATGGAAGTGGCGGAACGGGTGATGCGCAAGCGCCGCACCCTCCTGCACAAGTTATCGGAAAACTGATCCGGACATGATCGTCTGGATTGAAAAGCAACTGGTGCTCGCCATCCACGATCGCCAAATCGCCGAGCACGGCGGCAGCACCGGTATACGCGATGAAAACATGCCGGAGTCCGCATTGGCCCGGCCACAGCAACTTCTTGCCTACGGCGACCCGTCACCGGACCTCGCCGCATTGGCGGCAAACCTGGCTTACGGCTTGGCACGTAATCATCCTTTCATTGACGGCAACAAGCGGACGGCGGCGGTTGCCTGCGAAACTTTCATCGAGCTGAATGAAGGATCGCTCGAGGCAACGGATGCTGACCTGTTCCCGAGGTTCATGGCACTGGCCGCAGGCAAACTGCCGGTTGAGGAATTCGTGCAATGGCTGCGGCAGCATATCCAGACGCGGCCCAGGGGACAGGTGATGGAACGCAAGGGACGGTACAAGGTCCGCGCCGGAAGGAAATAGGTGTCACTGGGTAAATATTGCTTGCATCCCACCTGCTGAGAATAATCATAAAAAGGGGTCTGACCCCATGTGCATGTTATTGCTCGGCACTAAAGGGGTCTGACCCCATATACAAGACCCTGTTTATAGGAGAGTAAAATCTTGACAAAGAGCAAAAGCCTCCAGTTTGGCCCAGTCACGGTCGAATGCCGCCAAGGCGACATCACGGATCAACCGGACATGGACGCGATCGTGAATGCCGCCAACGCGCAACTGCTGCCGGGCGGCGGCGTGGCGGGCGCGATCCACCGCAAGGCCGGTTCCGGGCTGGCGGAGGAATGCCGGCCACTCGCGCCGATCCGGCCGGGCGGGGCCGTCATTACCGGCGCGCATCAATTACCCAACAAGCACGTCATTCATTGCCTGGGGCCGATTTACGGCGTCGATCGTCCCGAGGACAGACTGCTCGGCGAGTGCTACCGGAACGCATTGAGCCTGGCCGAAGCAAATGGTTTACACAGCATCGCCTTTCCGTCGATCTCCACCGGGGCCTTCGGCTATCCCCTGGAACCGGCGGCGCAGGTGGCCTTCGGCGCGATCCGTGATTTCAACGCCTTCCGGAACCTCAGGCACGTCCGGTTCGTGCTGTGGAGCGACGCTGACTGGACGCTCTTCAGCCGCATCATGTCGGAAACATTCAGACAGGGGTAATTCAAGGGTGCAGGAATTTCCAGCAGGCTGTTGAAAAAATCTTTTCGACGTCATTGCGAGCAAATCGAAACAATCCCACCTCCTGTGTAATCAACGCGTTTTAGATTGTTTCGTCCCGCCACGCGATGCTCGCGGTCCTCGCAATGACGGTTCAGCTCGACGGTATTCTGGACCTGTGCCGGCGACGCTTTCCGGATATCGATCACAACATCTACCACCTGCTGAAGAGCCTGGTGTATTTCGACGACGCGGAGAGTGAACCGATGCCGGAAATGATCCGCGCGGTACCTTGGCAGCAGATCAGGGAATCGATCACCGGACAGGTCACAAACTACCAGGTATGAGGGGGAAATTCCTCAGCCCTGCGCCAGCAGGCTGCGCAGATCGATGATGGCGGCGTTGGCGCGCGAGATGTACGAGGCCATCACCAGCGAGTGATTGGCCAGAAACCCGAAGCCGGTGCCGTTCAGGATCATCGGGCTCCAGACCGTGGCCTGCGCCGCTTCCAGTTCCCGGATGATCTGGCGCAGGCTCACCAGCGCGTTCTTGTCGTTGAGCACCTCCCGGAAATCAATTTCAACGGCGCGCAGAAAATGGATCAGCGCCCAGGTGGAACCCCGCGCCTCGTAGAACACGTCGTCGAGTTCAAGCCAGGGCGTCCTGACCTCGAGCACGCCCGGTTTCACGGTGGACTGCCGCGCCTGGGGATCACCTTCCAGATCGGTGTTGATCCTGACCTGGCCGACGCTCGCGGAAAGCCGCTGCGAAAGACTGCCGAGCCGCTTCTCGACGATGGCCAGCCAGTCGCGCAGGTTGTCGGCGCGGGTGTAAAACTGCGCATCCGGCTCGCGCACGTCGGTGAGGCGTGCCAGATAGCGATCGAGCGCGTCCAGGCCGCGTCGATACTCGCTCTCGGTGGCCGGCAGGATCCAGGATTCCGTATCGTAATGGAACTGCGGGTCGGCGATGGACAGGTCGGGATCTTCCGTGGACTGGGTCTGGGAGCGGCTGAAATCATTGCGCAGGGCGCGCGCCAGATCGCGCACCTGGGTGATGACGCCGAATTCCCAGTTCGGGATGTTATCGAGCAGCACGCCCGGCGGGGCGATGTCGTTGCTGAGATAACCTCCCGGCTTGTCGAGCAGTGTCTCGGCCACGCGCATCAGGGTCGCGGTGGTGACAAAACCCTTTATCGCCTCGCCCGCCTCTGCATGGTGTGTTACGGCCGCGGCGCGGACGTCGAACAGGTCCGGCTCATTGCTCCAGTAAAGCATGAGCGCCAGAACGATCGCGGCGTAAACACCCAGCACGACCAGCGCCACGCGCCCGATCAGCGACGTCTTCCGC
>Ga0137829_10689906_pt1 | contig 11360 bp, 11 predicted proteins | sample OV2TP2_FD_97737 | JGI IMG/M metagenome (GOLD analysis project Ga0137829, IMG submission 97737) | reverse complement strand
GCCCAATTCTGTGTAATCTGTCTTCAGCTTGTCTATGAATAGCAGGACTCCAGTCTAATTCAGCAAAAATCACGTATCGTGCGATATTAAGATTAATTCCAATATTTCCAGCTCTTAGTCCCGCCACCATTAACTTTGAGCGACCATCTTGGAATAGATCAATTTGTTCTTGTCTTACTTTATCAGATTGACCTCCGATAATAGAAACAGGAAAAAATTCTTGTAGATTTTCATGGAGAAGCCGATGAATTGACTTGTGATGACAAAAGACTACAACGCTTTCTTCAATCTCCATTATGTTTTGAACAAAATTGGTTACATGTGGCAGCTTTGCAACTCCAGCAGCCTGTCTTTCACTTTGGATTGCCCTTTGATAGGATGAGGATTTGTCAAATTCAGTCTCTGCTTTTTTTTGTTCCTCGTCAAATTTTTGCCATATTTTTTTTAGTTCATTGTAGTAATAGTTTGTGTCTGCATCAATTACTTCTTTGTATCTAACCTTTTCTTTTAGTTCCTTTAGAACATCAGATTTTCGTCTTCTAAGCATAACGTATTTTTGTAACAGTCTTCTTAGTGACTCTCTCTTATTTTCAAGAACTATTGCCTTGCCTTTATCATTGGTATAACAAAAATATTCGCAAAATTCGCTAAAATTTCCTAAAAGTCCAGGTCGCAGTATATCTACAATTGGCCAGATTTCAGAACCACGGTTGTATATTGGAGTTCCTGACAAGCCAATTCGATATTTTATAGATGGAAGGGCAGCTAGCTTCTTGACTGCTGCATACTTTTGAGTAGTTTTTGAGCGAAGGTTTTGTACCTCGTCACAAACTATTGTTCTAATGGGAAGATTAGCTAAATCTTTTTGTCGTTTGAATAACAGTTCATAATTTATTATGTAAAAATCGTACTGGTCAAGATCTTCTCTTCTACCACTTCGGATAATCAAAGAGGTTGGAACATCATCTTCTACGATTCGGCCATTACGACTTTTTCTTTTCAAAAACTTGCCAATTTCGCGTTGCCAATTAGGCAGAGTTACCAATGGGGCTACAACAAGTACTGGAAAAGCCTGTTTTTCTCTTGATAGATATGCCAGTGTTTCGACTGTCTTGCCAAGTCCCATTTCATCGGCCAGTAACGCATTACCACTTGACTTTAAAAGAAAGTCAAGGCCTTCCTTCTGAAAATTAAGTAATTTTCCTTTGAATAAGTTTCCTGGTTCTACTCTTTCTAATTTTTCGATTTTGGGCGGAGTTATTTTTATTGGTCTAAATCTTGAAATTTTTCTTCCCCAGATATTTTTTGACAAGATTTCAAGCGGATATCGTTCTAAGATCCACTTGATTTGTTTAACATTTTCAGAACTGTCTGGAACAATCGCCTCATTTGGTCCTTCCCCATACCATGACTCTGGTATGAGCCTTGATACCATAGATACAGCTCTGTTTCCTGTGACCTTCCAAGTCCACATCTTAGAGTATTTATCAAGTACGTACTCGAGTGTTCCAAAATTCTTCATAGATGTCTCCGTAATTTTGGGAAGAAGCGTTGTAAGCCTTTATGAATCTTAATGTTAATTACGAGATCAGTACTTGGAGATTAAATGGAGTTAGGCACAAATGGAAGCCTCTCAGCAAACATCAGAAAAAACACGAATTTTGGTTACCTGCTTGCTTTCGTATCTTCTGCCTTGTTTGGAACCATCCCAACATTAGCTAAACCTACCGTAGAGACCGTTAATCCTTTGGTATTGGCTGCTTTTGTGTCCATTATTGCTGCAGTTGTTTTTACTCCGTCTGCCCTGAGATCAAAAATTTCACTTACCAAAAAAAACCTAAGCCTAATCATAATTATTGCAATTCTTGGTACCGTTTTTGCTCCAACTCTTTACTTTATTGGCTTGAAGACAACCACCGCATCAAATGCAAAAATTTTATCAAATTCAGAAATTATTTTTACAGTTATTATCGCATTGTTAATTTTTAGAGAACGGGTTGGCAAGACGGGCTTTATTTCAATCGGCCTTGTTTTTACTGGAATTTGCCTCATTGCCTTGAATTTTAACCTAGAATCAATTTTTGATTTTCAAAATGTAGGCAACTGGCTGATAGTTGCTACAATGCTGTGTTGGGCATTTGACAATAATATCAGCAAATTTATCACAAAAACTGTTGATGTACCTCGCATCATTCAACTAAAGTCTTTGATTGGAGGTGCTATACTTTTTTCATTAGTATATGCATTTCAATTGCCCATAACTATTGAGATAAACAATATTACAAACGTGGTATTTCTTGGTGTTTTTGGTTTAGCTATACCCCTCTTTTTGTTTTATCACGCACTAAAACGAATCGGTACGATAAAAACAATTTTGATTTTTTCTACATCTCCAATTTTTGGAGTTATCTATGCGTCAATTTTTCTAAATGAAGTTTTGATGACATATCAGATAGTTGCGATGTTTTTGATGATAGGTGGAATACTTCTACTCAGAAAGGACAAATTTACAATAAAAAAAGTTCTTTAATTGTTAGCAACTTCGATCTGTTTAATTGTCTATGCCACGTTTCTAAGACAACTATTAATCAGATAAGGATTAATTGCTAATATGGAGTTTATCCAAGAGAACGAACCTCAAGTAGAAAAACCAATTATTATTGCCTCCATGCAAGACATGGGAAATGTTGGCAGTATTGTAATTGACTTTATCAATGACAATCTAAAGACGACGAGATTTCGAGTAGCCAAATCATCATTTCCGCCATATGTGATTGATAAAGGTGGATACATTGGAATTCCTGAAGAGGTTTGGGAATATCGATATACCAAAGACATTGTTGTTTTTGGAGGAGGTTCAGGTCAACCTCAAATTCAAGAAGAATTACATGCACTATGTCAAGATGTAATTGATATTGCAAAGAAATATTCTGCCAAGTTTATTTACACAGTTGGTGGTTTTCATACAAATCGTGAATTTAACAAAATGCCAAAAGCATTTGTTACAACTACTTCGCCCAAGTTAACATCCCAACTTGAAAAATTAGGATTTGATATTACGCCACAAAAGTCATTGATAACAGGTTTTAATGGTTTAATTTTGGGCTATGCCAAACTTAACGGAATACAAGGCATAGGACTATACGGCGAGTTAAATGAGCCTGATATTCCTCAGTTTCGGTCAGCCAAAATCATAATCAAGACACTTGAAAAGTTAACTTATCAAAAATTTGGAGAAACAACAGAGCTTGATGTCTTGGCAGATGAGCTAGATGAAAAGTTACAAAATAGATGGGGTACAAAGTACAGATTTTAAGTTGCTAAAAACTAGTGTGGGTTTTTTGCTTGCTCGCTGTGAGGCTTTGTGTTTTCATCATGACAGTCACATTCACACAAGTACGTCTTGTGGTCGCTTTTACAATCAATGCATTCATAGTGTTTGTGGTTCTCACAGCTTGCACAAATCATAAATTAATTTACCTGTCTTGCTTTGAAAAGTTTTTGATTTTTGATCCTCGTACTTGATTTTTTCAAAAATCCACCTCGCTTGTTTCGCGCCATTTACTTGTAATCTCAATGTAATTATATGGATCCAATTCTTTTGCAAAGCCTTTGTCTATGTGAATTAAGTAGATTGAGTGAAGTCTAGCATTTAAAATATCATCAATTTCGATTGGTGGTTTTTTATAGTATCTATCACATAACCTCTTTACTTTTTGAATGTCCTCTTTTTTTCTTGCAGTTGGGGGTTGCAAAAATATCTTTGGTATAGGTAGAAAGCCTATTACTGGTGTCGCCAATGAAAACTTTGAGCAATATTTACTATATCTGGCAATTTTGCTCATTATTCTTGCAACGTAATAATCGATAGTATCAAGAGCATGTTCTGGTGGCGTGAATCCAGTTTCAATTTCTATTATGGTTGTTCCATCTCCCTTTGTTGCAAATAGGTCACACAGTAAGATATCAGATATCTCTTTTTCGACCTCTACGGAATAACCGTGATTAATTAGATTTGCAGCACAAATTAACTCTAGAACCGAATGATTAATTTTTACGAGATTTTGTTCGTACATTTCAATGAGTTTTTGCCTAACATAGTTTAATTTTGGAACACTTTCTTTTTCCATATTTTGTGAAAGCCTTTCAGTTATTTCGTATACATCATCTCTGAACTTTTCTACATCCATCTATTCGATACGATGTAAGTACACTGCCTTAAGAAGCTAGATTTGATTTTTGTAACTTGTGACTATGCCTTTTTTCTTACCTAATTGCATAGTGAGGATTATGATAGCTAAGGTACCAAATACAAAAGCTGTTATCGCTATTTCGCCAAATTCTGGGATCACTGTGGTACCAATGATTTCAATTTTCCCTTTTCTATCAGGTGGGTAGAAAATTTCGATTTTTCTTACTTCATCAGAGCCGCTTTCTAATTCATTGTAATTGACTGGAGCTCCTTTTAGTAAAGCGATAAAGTTAGAATCTTCACCAGTTGTGGACTTTGCATCAAGAATTGATCTTGGCAAGTCAAGTGTTATGGATTCTACGTTTGTTCCCCTTATGTCAAGCGTCAATGTTTTAGTGGATATGCTTAGAAAAGCGTCAATGCCAGTAAATCCGCCTGTCACCTTAAACGGTATACAATAAATTCCACCATTTTCTGCGGTGACAGAAATTTCTCTCAAGGTACACTCTGATTTGGAACCCACCGCCATTGATACAAGCTCAACGTTTGTTTTGAAAAGTCGTGTCTCCGCACCACTTTGTGCCTTAATTATGTATGTACCATCTCGTTTCCATAACGGACTCGAAGTGCTAAGTTTTAAAGAAAAATCACCGTTTTGGTTCGGTTCTAATTGTTGAACCGTTACAATATTACCAATTGGGTTTGTAACGGTAATTATAACAGGATGAACTATGTTTTCTGGTCTTAGATGTCCTTCTAACAGGATTGTAGAGTTGTGGTCATAAACTGTTTGATCGGTCCATATTGTAAGTGGAAATATCTTTTTGTAAAGTTCAATTTGGTTGAATGGGATTTGAACACAGCTTGGGCATCCTGGATTCTCAGTTATCGCATAAATGGGAAGAAAATTAGTTACTGCTATTGCTGTGCAAATTACAGAAATTATTGAAATAAGTGATGCCTTAAATCCAGCCACTTCTTAGCGTGTCGGATCTGGAGTATTTATCCATTTTTGATAAATTATCAATTTCGCTTTGTTTATTTTTAGTCAAGTTATTCGAATCAAAAATTGTTATCGTATCGCGTGAATAATTGTAGATACAGGATCTTAACAACTAGACACAAAATTATGTTGGGTGGGCATAATACCGAAAATTACTGCTTGTTTTCTGATTCTGACATTTTTTGTACCAAATTTAGCATTATCACAATCTACCTTATGGGATTTGATAATTGACATCGAATTGTTAAAAAACCCAATAAACGAGGGAGATATCCCAGTCATTTACGGTGTAATATCTGATCATGCGGGAAAACCAGTTTCTGACGTAGAAGTGAAAATGCGTCTTGGACAGTATTCTATTGTAACTACGTCAGATGAGAATGGTACTTTTTATGGAATGTTTTCAGAATTTGGTGGCATTCCAGGGAATTACATAATTAATGTGATGGCAACAAAGGATGACGAAATCGGCCTTGCAAGTATAAACTTTCAACTCAAAGGAGTCTTATCTGCTTCCTCCCATACTGCTAGACTGTTATCAACAGATGAGGCAAAAAAGTACTTGCATGCATCACCAGATAAATTTGAAAACGATCCTCTTGGACTTACTTTATACAATTATTATCAAAAGTTACAACAACAGTTACTTGACGAAATAGCCCTACAGAGTAAAGTTGATGAAGAAAAACGATTGCTTGAGGAAAAACGTCAGATCGCAATCGAATTCACAAACAAAATAATTGAAGAAAAAAACCCAAGAGCTGGAACCTATTCAGGTTACAAGTATGATCAATTTGTCAGCAACCTAGACAAATCTGTTAGAGACATCATAGTAAACCAGCTTAATTTCACAGTTTCTGTTTTCTTTGAGGCACAAAAAGCAATGGAAGAAGTTTTGGCTAATGGGGGAACTTTTGCTGAGGCAAGAAAGGCATATTTTGAAAAGGCTACAGTTTCAAGAGAATTAATGGAATCACTTACCACACTTAACAATAATACAATTACAGAAAATGTAACAAACTCAACTACACAGATAAACCAAACAAGCACAAATTCGACACAATTTACATCCGTTAATTCTGAAAATCAATTACAAAGTGTTAATGGCACAGTAATTGATGTTGGCAGTACAACAGGAGTAATCTATCTTAACGTAAATGGCACCATTATCAAATTATTGATTAATGGTACCAAAGTGATCCTACTTAATTCCACAGAATAATAAAATCAATTTTTCCTACCACTTTGGAACCAAGTTGTAGCCGTAATTTCCATTCTGCCTATATTATTTGCATGGTTAATTACAACTATGATAGAACGACGAATCGAGTTGGGCAGAGGGATAGTTCGAAGTATATCATCGTTGATGATAGAAGAGTATGGCGTGCCGTCAGAAAACATTTGGGCCACCATTAAAGACTTTGGCATCAATATCAACGACCTAAGAAAAATAAATCCAACCTACAAGGAATTGTTTGAAATTTACTCCGCAATCACTGCTTATCGTGTTAGTGTAGAATATCTTAAGGAACTTAAAAATAGATTCTAACATATTAACTCACAAGTCTTTAACAACCAGTTGATTTTATTAAAAATACAATAAAAAATCAAAAAAATGATCCTCATTTACAATAGATTAAAAAATCTTTAGTTTCGTTTTGGGGACTTTTCAAAGTACATTAAGGTTTCTAATGAATCATTCCACCTTGTTAAATTTCATTAAAATCTTTCTGATATATTGTTTGAAGCTGAACCCAATTGGTCAATATATAACAATAATTTGATTGATTTTATAGAACCACACGATCGTGATTTTATAGCAGGCATTGTAAAATGTGTTTCTTGTGGAAATCAAAGTGAAAATCCCTCAAACGATCATTTTTTTCATATCGAAGAAATGATACTTTGTGAATCTTGTTATTTTGATTATAATTTAATGAACAACAATTAAGTTCTAACTTTTGGAAAGTGGATAATTTATCAATTCTACGCTTCTCTTATATTCAAAATTGTTCAAACTTTTTTTCATGTACATAGACATACCAATACCGTGCCCTTGTTGTGGGGGTAGGATGTATTCTGTGGGTTATGACACGCCCCTGAAAATTCTAAAACCTAGAACTTGGCAAGTTTGTAAACATTGCCAATATGAGAGAACAACGGAGGAATTCAAAAAAACTATTTGCTGTACTTAGACAGCATTTTCATTTTTTCCTATCTTTGATTATAAAATAAGTGCGGTTTGTTTATTTTTAAAGACAAATTGCCAATGGGTTGCTTTTGCTCAAACTTTAGACAAAATGTTGTTTTCCCCACTAGCCATGTAATATTTTTGACCTGAATTCTAGTTATAGACGTCCTATGGCTCGAAGTTGAAATCGTTATAAACAAAATTTTGCATTTGGTTTTGTGGGCCTAAAACGATATCTCTCAATACGGCTTATAACCATGTTTGGGGTTTTAATGGGTACACTTCTTGTAACCATTGCTCTTGTTGGTTCTAATATGGATATCATATTAAAACAAGGAGTTTCCTTTCAGGTAAGAGCAGAACTTACTGAAAATCCAGCAATAGCACAAAGTTTCTCAAGTGTGGAAGAATTTGAGTCATTTATTCAAAGTCAGATAAAGGAAAGAACAAGAGCACTGGGATTAGATGAACCGTGGTACTCGCCTCAAAGAATTGGCATAACAATGTACAAGATTTTGATTCTTGATTTTGGAAATGCTACTTTTCTGATAAGTGACAGTGGCTCATCTAATGTAAAGGATATTTTGCTTGAAAAATTACCACGAACTATACTACTCTTTACAACAGCCACCATAATTATCTCAATAATTGGAATTTTTCTTGGTGCCCTCTCTGGTAGCAAATCAGGTTCTAAAATTGACAGGTTAACATCAAGTTTTGCTGTGATAAGTTCTAGTTTTCCTGTATGGTGGATTGGAATGCTTATGATTTTCATTTTCGCTTTTATGTATCAAATCTTTCCAGCAAGAGCCACGCCAACCATTCCACCTACAGATCCAAGTTATGTAGCATCTTTGTTGTACCACATGTCGCTTCCATTAATTACAATTGTTATGATAGGATTTGGCGCATGGGCCTTTCTTGTCAGAAATTTCATGATTGGGATAATGCAAGAAGACTTTATTGTTGTCAAAAAAACGATGGGTGTTAATCAAAAAAAGATAGTCTACTCTCATGCACTAAAAAATGCAGCCCTTCCAATCATCACTATCTTAGCTCTTAGTCTTTCTGGTTCTTTAGGCGGCGCCATAATAACAGAGGCAGTTTTTGATTGGCCAGGGATGGGAAGATTATATTTTGAAGCAATATCTGTGATGGATCTTCCTGTAATAATTGGTGCTACCTATGTGTTGACGGCATTTTTTCTTGCTAGCATCTTTGTAGCTGACTTGCTTTATGGCTACTTTGATCCAAGGGTGAAGACAGGTCAATGAGTGTAATTACATCAGATGAGATAAAGACAGAGTTTCTTAAAAGCAGAATTGGTATCACAGGAATTGGAATTCTTGCATCACTTATTGCTACATCCATAGTTGTTGCAATCATAATTCCAATTCAGACCTTTAAGGAGTGGAATAATCCAGCCAGCTGGATCTCGTTTCCAAAAACTACCCTACCTGCCTGGATAAACTTGTTCTTGTCTGAAAAAATTCCTGAACATCAAATCATAGACAGGCCTGCGATATTACCTGCCGAAGCAGGATCAATTTCAGTTATCTCAAATCAGTTTACAATTGACTTTGATTATGATGGCTATCCAAATGATTTCATTTATGAATTTACAGCAAGATACCATGGCTCGCCCTTATTGGAAATCGATGTTTTTAGACCTGATGGAATAAAGCTGGATTTGATCTCTTTCTCCCTTCCGTATTCCGAGGAACAAGTTTTACATAGTGAGCGAATTTTTTCAACTGATGAATCAATTAGAAAAAATCTTTTCTTGCAGCAAGAAAAGTATAGTTTTGATATTTATGGCCTTTCATCAGAAGAAATTATTTTTTCAAAATCAAGTGAAAAACATCCTCTAAGGGGATCCTATGTTTTTGCAGTTAATCTGTACGGAGTAGAGACTCAAAATGAAATTATTCATTCCAAGTTCATTCTTGGTGGCAAAGTATTTGGATTAATGGGAACCGATGAGCTAAGACGTGACCTAGCGGTGGGTTTGCTTTGGGGGACTCCACTTGCGTTATTCATCGGATTAGTGGTCTCTATTGGTTCAGTAGTAATGGGTTTGTTGTATGGAGTTTTTGCAGGATTTAAAGGAAAAAAGACCGACGAGGCCATGATGAGATTTAATGATGTCATTTATGCTCTTCCCGCATTGCCATTTTTGATAATTCTTGCAGTTACAATCAGCAATAGTATTTTTGTTATGATAGGGTTTCTAATGATCTTTGGTTGGGTTGGAATAGCCAAAGTTGCAAGAAGCATGGCTCTACAAATAAAGACAAAAGGTTATGTGGAAGCAGCAAAATTAATGGGACAAAAAAATTCTAGAATAATTTTACGGCACATTTTACCCCAATTACTTCCATATGCCTTTGCAAGCATAGCCATTTCAGTACCAGCTGCAATAACAACTGAAGCGGGGCTTAGTTTTCTTGGTCTGGGGGACCCAACTTTTCCTACATGGGGCCATATTTTACATGATGCAAATGTTTACGGGGCAGCCCCAAGAGGATTGTGGTGGTGGATTGTTCCACCAGGGGTTATGATTGCTATAACAGGTTTGGCTTTTGTTTTTATTGGAAATGCTCTGGATACCATTGTAAACCCACGTCTAAAAAGACAGTAGCTCAGAGCTCAAAGTTTCTAATTATCTGAATAGCAGCGTCATTTAATTTGATTGTATAAGCTGCACGATTTGGATCATCAGATTCGGATAGTTTTTCAGCAAACTTTGTTTTATCTCTACCTCTTTCATACACCCCACCTGTTTCTTTTACACATAGAGGAAATTTTTTGAGACTTAGATTATTTTTGAAAAGGTAGGGGATGAACTTTTTGTAGTTTTCTGTCTCATACCAGTCAATGTTTTTTTCCTCACAGACAGCAATCCAAATATCAATTGTGTTTTGATAAATTGCTTTTTTTCTTAGTTCCTGTAAGCCCATTTTAGATTTTATAGTAATTTAGAAGTCGGCACGTTTCATTTTTGAGCCACAGCGAGGGCAAGATCCACCCTTGTAACGGTGATTACAAACAAGGCATACATACCTTACAACACTTCCTTGGTTTAATCCAAAAAATCCACCACTCCCAAGACCTGATCTTCCATAACCGCCCATTCTGCTCATGTATCTTTTTCGTAACAATATGGGAAATATGATGAAGATGGCTAATGCGGCGCCAAGCCCATATGGAAACGGCAGGACCATTTGAAGGCCAATGCTAATTGCCAACGATGCAAACAAGAATATCAAATAAATCTTGTAATTAAACAAACCATTATCACTTTCTTAAAAAACCTTATAAAGTTTTGTCAGTATTTCTACAACTTCGATAGTGATTAAATTATTGCGATTTTTATTGGATTTCCACTGCTATCCCATGCAAAAATATCCTCGTCCTCGTAGGGAGATTTTACAATCAAAGAAACTAGTCCAAAAAAATTGTGCAAATCAGCGACAGAAGGTTTTGCTGATCCTATTGGATGAGAGTGTACCACACCAACATAGCTTAAATCAAAAGGCAAAAATGAATGCGGAAATCCAGCAAATGTAGGACCGCTGTGAGAAAAAGGAGGAATAACAAGACCATCAATTATGATGTTGCCTTTTTTCGATTTTCCTTTTAAGATCAGAATACTTTCATTTGGATGTTTCATCTTACAGTATGATAAAATTCCATCTCGAACCTCCTTTGTTAAAGAAACTTGCCTTTCGACTTTTTGTTTTTTAAAAATCATTATTATTCTACTAGCAGAGGAACGATTTTAACGGTTATGATGCCATTAGCTGGTATTTGATTGAAAATACTTTCTCAAGTTTTTCTTCTGCGATACCGGTAAGAGTTTTGATTTGTTTTGTTGATTCTTCTAGGGATTGTTTTAGGGATGAAATTTTTTGTTGTAAATCCTGTTTTGTAGTAGTTGCTTTGGCTAATTGATCTTCTAGCTGATTTAATTC
>Ga0137829_11005273_pt1 | contig 11363 bp, 13 predicted proteins | sample OV2TP2_FD_97737 | JGI IMG/M metagenome (GOLD analysis project Ga0137829, IMG submission 97737) | reverse complement strand
CTATGCGATACTTGTCGTCTATAGTTGTTGATGACATGTCCCACGATACTATCCCACAACTTCCTAATAAGTCATCCTATGATTAGTAATCGCCCTGGCATAATTTCGTGTATGGTGATTACAACGAAAAGCATATAATCACACTGGCGGCACTAACTAAAAACTACGATCAAAGGTTATGTTAGTTCCTCCATGTAATATCTACTGTATCCAGCCGCCATGACTGTCTTACAAACGCATCTTCGATACCAACTCTTATGCCAGCCTTGAACTCCAGCAAGCCTGTCCAAGCTATCTGCGCACCGCAATCACCGGCATAATTTATCGGTGAGACGAAGAACCTTGCACCCTGCCTTTTGCACACCTCGCTAAGCATGCTGCTCAACCTCCTGTTTGCAGCTACGCCACCAACGACAAGCAGCTCCTTTTTGTTGCAGAACGCAACGGCTCTTTCTGTTGCTTCCGCCAACATAGCAAACGCTGTTTCCTGGATTGAATAACAAACATCCTCAAGCTTGTGCTCCCTCGCTACCTTCTTTGCAGCTGTAAGTAATCCAGAGTAAGACACATCGTTTCCCTTTACAACATACGGCAGGTTCATGTAGGTGCTCGACCTTCTTGCAAGTTCCTCTATCCTAGCACCACATGGTGATGCAAAGCCAACCGCCCTGCCGAACTGATCAAGCAGCTGCCCGATAGTTATGTCAAGCGTCTCTCCAAACACACGCCATCTCTTGTTTGACAATGCGAGTATCATACTATGTCCTCCAGAAACAAGCAGTACCAGAGGGTCCTTTGCTCCGGTAAGTAACATACCAAGCTCAAGGTGACCTATTGCATGGTTAACGGGCACCAATGGTTTGCTATAGTACCCAGAAAGACATCTAGCGACTACTGCACCTACTCGCAGGCAAGGACCAAGACCGGGACCTGCAGAGTATGCTATGGCATCTATATCATTTATGCCTACAGATGCGTTCTTCAGGGCATCTTTCAGCACATCAGGGCTCTGCTCCGCATGATGCCTCGAAGCTTCCCTCGGATGTATGCCAGAACCTTCTGGAGGCTTGTAAACACTTCTCGCATCTGACAGGATCTTGCCCTTACCATCTGTCAGCTCTACAACTGAGCAAGAGAATGTGTGCGCTGTGCTTTCTACACCCAGACAGAGCATGCTCATCCCCTGCTCATAGTAGAGACTATCTTGATAACATCGCCATTCTTCAGCTGATGATCCGCACCAAGCCTCTGCTTGCTTCTAGCATCGATTGCATGCAGGAACCCTTTTGCAAGATCGCCGTGTATTGCAGCTGCAAGGTCCTTTGCCGTTGAACCGATCGTAAGCATATATGCATCCGGAAGAACATTTCCCTTTTTATCGGTTAACTTGGCATCGTCTTCTACAGGATAAACCACGATCAGCTTCAGCAGCTCAAAGCATGCTGTGTTTATCACCTGCTGCACACCCGTTGAACCCATCTTGCCCATCAGTGCCTTCACAAGGTCAAGCGCCTTCTTCTGCTCGCCCGTTAGGTTGACATTCTCCTTTACCCTGAAAGAACTGTCACCAGCTAGGTAATCTATCAGGCCCTTGCTTGCAGCCCTTCTTAACAACAGCTCAGCTTCCGACGCACATGGTATTACTATCCTGCCAATCTTCTTCATCTTCTCAATATTTTGATCTGCAGGTGGGATATCTGCCTTGTTTGCAGCTATGATGACTGGTTTGGATTTCATTCTTAGCGTTCTGCAGAACTCAAAAAGATCATCCTTGCTCCATGTTGATGGCTTCTTTGCCTTGAACTTGCTCAGAACATCTAGCACATCATTTTCGCTGATAGCTAAACCGCTCAGCCTCTTTGCAAGAAGCTGCTCGAGCTTCTGACCCTGATGCTCAGCCTCTCTAACTGTTTTGTTCCAGTCGCGGCTTATTATCGAGGTGAGCCAGAGATCGAACTCCTTCTCAACAAATTCTACATCATAAAGCGGATCCTGCGTCCCTGCAGGACAGATTCTACCCTCGCTGTCCGTTGAACCTGACGCATCGACAACATGGATCAACGCATCTGACTGCCTTGCATCATCAAGAAACTTGTTGCCCAATCCCCTTCCCTCGTGTGCACCTGGAACCAGACCAGCAACATCGATGAGTTTAACTGGTATGAACCTGTTGCCTTCAATGCAGACCGAATGAATCGGGTTGTCCTTGACATTAAATTCTGTGCAAACGCACTTGACCCTTGCATACCCGATCCCAACATTTGGGTTGATTGTTGTGAATGGATGACTTGCTACGGGAGCGTTAAGTTGCGTAGCAGCGTTGAAGAATGTTGATTTCCCTACATTGGTTTTACCAAGCAAACCGATAAGCATACTACCATGATGATGTGATACACTTATTAGCATAGCGCAAAATTGCCGACTAATTCGTAACACAAATTCAAATACCCTTATTTACATTAGGTCAGCTGAATTGTTGGTCATAACAGGAAATCCTGGTGTGGGTAAACACACAGTTGCAAAGATGGTTGCAAAGAAACTAGATCTAAAATTAATCGACATCAATACAGTTGCAATAAAGAAGAATGCAATAATAATGAAAGACAATATAGGATATGTAGTTGATCTGAGGAAACTTTCTTCTCTGCTAAGAAGAGAGATAACTAAAGACTGCTTGGTTGTTGGGCATCTTGCTCCATATGTTCTTAAAAAAGGCGATGCGGGCTTGGTTATCGTGCTCAGGCGCTCTCCATATGAGTTGAAAAAGGTGTATGCAAAGCGAGGATACAGTGAGCAGAAGGCAATTGACAATATATCAAGCGAGATAATTGGGGTATGCTTGTACGATGCTGTCAAGAAGTTTGGGAAGGATAAAGTTGCAGAGGTCGATAGCACGACAAAGAAAGCAGAAAGGGTTACTGATGAAATAATATCCATTTTCAAGCGAAAGTCAAAGCGTTTAGTAGGTAAAGTTGATTGGTTATCGTTGATAGTTAAGAACGATGACCTGCAGAAGTTCTTTGTGTACCGCTAGGTACTCTCGGTACTCTAGTTCTTTATATACAACCCCCCCTCTCCAACCATTTCATCCGTGCGCGTGTAACATAAAGCTCCAAAAAGTTGCAGAACAACATTGAAGGTATTTGTTAAATCATTGCAATTCCTGTAAAAGCAGGTACATGAACATTTGAGTAATTCAGATGAACCATTGCTTTTTCCACACACAATTGAACGTATAAAAAGCATCCCCCTCTTCTGCCGCAAACAAGGGTGTGCAATAGCTGTTTGACTTTTGATTAAGCTTCGCATTTTATCCGATCAGCTTCATATAACAGAATCAGTATAATTGCATAAATGGCAGCCATCATATCAAGAAAGTTTGGAGAAGAAATTCTTGCTTTTCTGGGCAAGAAGGTCTCCGTTGAAACTTCCGAGGGCAGAGTATACAAGGGACAGCTTGCTGGCATAGACGAAAAGCTAGATCTTATACTCGAAAATATTGAAGGCAGTGATGATGTATCGCGCATGATCCTCAACGGCAGTTTCGTCAAGGAGGTAAAGTTACTTGAAAAACCGTTTGATCTTCATGCCCTTGCCGATAGGCTGAACAAGGTCTTCCCAGGATTGGTAAAGGTTAGGGATGATATAGCAGCAGTAATTGTAATGGACAAGATCAAGGTTACAGAAAGAGGTCTTGCAGAGGGCAGCGGGCTTGCAGCGGAGAGAGTTAAGGCGATTTATGATGAATTTGTGAGGGAGACAAGGAAGTAGTTGTTCGAAGTAAAGCAGACCGATCTAGCAGCCAGAATAGGTAAACTCAACACTAAACATGGCAATATAGAAACTCCTGCATTTGTTCCAGTGATACATCCGGTAAGGCAGACGATAAGCCCTGATGAACTGAAGAAGATCGGTTTTGATCTTGTGATTACAAATGCGTACATAACGAAAAAGAAGTACGGCGAAGATGCGGGCAGCATACACAAAATAATAAACTTTGATGGCGCTGTAATGACAGACTCTGGTGGCTACCAAGTTCTAGAGTATGGGGATATAGATGCCAGTGCAAAAGAAATAGCGTTGTTTGAAGAAAAGATTGACAGTGATATAGCAATACCGCTTGACAAGCCAACAGGTTTCAAACTTGACCGTGATACTGCAGAATCATATGTGAATCAAACGCTAAAGGCTGCGGAAGAAACCATCAGCATAATGGATAGCAGCAAAACTATCTGGGTTGGACCAGTACAGGGAGGAGAGCATCTTGACCTGGTTTCGTCTTCTGCAAAAAGGTTGGACATGCTTGGATACAACATGTTTGCTTTGGGAAGTCCTACCGAAGTTATGGAATCATACGAGTTTAACCTGCTGGCAAGGATGATAATAGCTGCCAAATCTTCGATTCCAACAAGCAAACCGTTGCACCTCTTCGGCGCAGGGCACCCGTTGACCATACCCCTTGCAGTTGCACTTGGCTGCGATACCTTTGATTCAGCATCCTATATGCTTTACGCAAGGGACAACAGGTACATGCTTCCCAGCGGAACGGTAAAGTTGGAAGACCTGCAGTACCTGCCATGTAGTTGCGAGATATGCACCAAGTATAATGCGAAGGAACTTGCCGAGCTTGAGAACGAGACTAGGTTCGTCGAACTCGCAAGGCATAACTTGCATGTGATAAAGACCGAGGTCGACTCTGTTAAACAATCCATAGCAGATGGCAGGCTATGGGAATATGTTATGCAGAAGGCAATGTCGCATCCAAGGCTTATCGAAGCTAGCGGGGTGCTCAAAGAGGTTTCTGAATATCTGGAAGATGGTACGCCTTTATACAAAGAGAAGGCGGTATTTCTTCTTACACCATTGGATCAGTACAGACCCGAACTAACCAGGTTCAGGAGGATGGTACTGCAAAATATAACGGTGCGCAAGGATACACTTGTACTTCTGCAGGAACCTGATGAGCATCCGTTTTACGCTTCCAACCAGTATAACCAGATAAAGGAAGTGTTAAAAGATCAAAATGTTCAGGTGGCTTATTATTCGCCATTCCTTGGCATAGTTCCAGAGGAGGTATCAGATGTCTTCCCTGCGGCGCATCATGTCAGTGCAAGAACAAAGTTTGGCACAAATGAATTTCCAACCTTTGGGGATGCGTTAACATCATACATCAAAAAGAACGGTTTCAAAAGAGTGATAATAGTTGCCGATGAATTCGTGAAAGACCTTTTGCAATGGTTAAGCGAGCTTGATGTAGTTGTTTTGCAAAAAGACGCTAAAATAGATGAAATAGCATTTGCTGTAAAAGTTAAGAGATAAAAAAATGAAGATGCCTTTGTGCGTTTAACCTTCTTCCCAGCCCTTCGTGAATCTACCGAACTTGTGCAGCGGTACTGGCTGACCTGGTGTGTACTCCATTGGCCTCATCCAGAATATTGCCTTTGTTGGGCAAACGCCAATGCATGCTCCGTCAGAGATGCATCTTTCTGGGTAGAAGATGAATGCCTTACCTCTCTTCCAGCCTTCGACTGGCTTTACTCTAAGTACATCTGGTCCCAATGCTGTACAAATCTCCACACAAAGAGCACAGCCTATGCATGTCTGTTCATCTACGTCAGGTATTATTGCTACTGGCATCTATATCACTTGTTGAATTTTTGCTCTTATAATATTTAAACACTCTGCTAATTGCATAACGCTGTTTTATTGCAAAACAATTTCGATGAACAAAACAAAAATGAAAAAATTGTTAGCGTGTACCGCTACTTACTTCTTCATCATTCTTACGACGTCTATCTCGCCATTCTTGATCCATGATTGTAGATCAGCGTGAGATGGCATCATGCTGTGTTTTCCGCTAGTATTGAAAGCCATCAACACATAGTTTATCTCGTTCAACAGCGGCTTGTATGTATTCCAATCATCATTGCCCTTTACTTTCTTCTTCATGTCCTCTGGTACACTAGCCCACCAATCTTTAAAACTCTTGGCCATGCACTGTGATCATGCTCAGATGTTATTAAGTTTTTTGTCCTTGCATCACAAAACAGTGTTATGTGCGTTAAATACCGATATTAATAGAGAATTAATAGCGCTTAATGATGCAACTGGACAATCCTGATACATCTTGCTGCCAGTATTGGTGCAAAAATATTGGTTCTGTTTACTCTTGCTAATCTCAAGCATGCAGGACACACATGCATTTATGATTCCGATTCACCAAAAGTCTGGCTTATATTTGGCAGAGGCACCATTGTAGTGTAATGACCTTATACCTTCTCTGCAGACATAACAATAGCAAATGTTTAAAGGTGCATGGATCTGCAGCTAACTCGAAGATTTGAAGGTAACAGTACTAGGTGCGGCTAAGGAAGTTGGCAGATCTGCGTTTCTAATCGATGCAGATGGGACGAGACTGTTGTTAGACTATGGCGTACTGCTAAAGCGTGAGCCATTGTTTCCCATGCACGTAAAGCCCAAAGATGTAGATGCTGTTGTAATAACGCATGCGCACCTTGACCATTCAGGCTTTGCCCCATCGCTCTTTCTAAGTAAGGGCGTTACTGCATATGCTACCGAACCAACCTTCGAGCTTTCAAGTTTATTGATCGAGGACATGATCAAGATATCAGGCTTCTACCTTCCGTTCGAATACATAGATCTTATTGCCATGCTAAAGAGTTCCAAGGGAGTTAATTACAGGGAAAAGTTTGCTATAGATGGTGTTGATGTAACACTGCACGAATCTGGCCATGTCGTTGGTGGCGCAACCGTTGTTGTTGAGCATAAGGGAAAGAGGGTCTTCTATACTGGAGATATAAATGCAAAGGGATCGAAGATGCTAAGAAACGCGGACTTGGATATTGGAGAGATCGATCTAGTAATAACTGAAAGCACGTACTCGATGGGAGAGCATCAGCCAAGAGAAGAAGCTGAAAAGGAACTTGTGCACTTTGCAAATGAAGTAGTAGAGCGGGGAGGCATACTTTTTGTGCCAGCATTTTCGGTAGAAAGGGCACAGGAGATGGCATGTGTTTTGAAGGACGCAAACTTCAAGCATAATGTTGTGATGGATGGAATGGCACTAAAGGTAAACAGGATAATGTCGAAGTATCCAGCTTTTTTGAAAAACTCTGAGCTGTTCTCGAAGGCTATAACAGAAGCAGAATGGATAAGCGGCTGGAGCCAGCGAAGGAAGGCCGTGAAGGAACCATGTGCGATAATCTCTCCTGCTGGTATGCTGGTTGGCGGTGCCGGTGTGTTCTACCTTCAGCAGGTAGCCAAGGGCGAGAAGAACGGTATAGCTATGGTGTCTTATCAGGGCGAAGGTACGCCTGGACGGGCGTTGCTTGAGAAGCGCGTTGCAGTTATAGAGGGCAAGGTAAGGAAGGTCAAGGCTGAGATACAGAGGTTCGAGTTCTCTGGTCACAGCGGAAGAAGCGATCTTTTTGATATGCTTGGCAGGATAAATGGTAACCCAAGGGTCTTAACTGTTCATGGGGATGGTGATGCGTGCATCAAGTTTGCAGAGGAGATAAAGGCTAAGTTTGGTTTTGATGCACATGCACCAGATGCTGGCGAAACTGTAATTGTTTAAAGTTCTATTGTATCTACCTTTATGCTCTTCAGAAGATCGTTTGCCTCGGAATCGTTTGTAACATATACATACATCAGTCTTGATCTCCTAAGTTTCAACTTTACCTTGTCCTTCCTTCTAACCACTAGGCATTCTGTCGCACCGTCTGCCATCTTCAAAAAGTCGTCCTTGCTGAACACCTGCTTCGGCATGGGTGCAATAACTTGAAATGCTCTTAATATCTATTGCTGAAATCGGCTCTGTTAAGTTGATGGCTCATGTCTTGCGTTCAGAACCTAGTTACCCATTTATGCGATGTTCGGAACAGATGCCGCGAGCAGAACAGCACTGGAGGCATAGAGTACTGCTATACAACATAGCACATCGACTACATACTTCATCAGGATTGAAGCTGTTACCACAACTTAGGCATAAGCACGTTCTTTTCATTAATAGATAGTTTTTGTGTTGGGTATATAAATTCGTGTGTGTAACTCTGTTAAGTTGGTGTTTATAGGCGGCATTCTGAATTAAAGCTATCCACTTACTTTCTCCAACATTGATCCCGCATACTTCAGCATGAGTCTTGCCATTCACTCTAATGCACTTTCGACTAACTAACTGTTACCTGAAGAATTCTTCCAGCGAGTTCAGTGTCTTTCTAGCCTCTTCGCCAACATGCTTTATTGTTGTCCCACTGTAATAACGATCCAGCAACTTGCCTCCAGCTATCATGGGCAGGCCAACAAGGTTTGTTACCATCATCGGTTCTGGAAGCCAGAACAAGACCCAGCCTATCCTGCTTATCTTTTTGCCGGGTGCGGAAGCATGAACTAGACCCTTCAACGGCCCCTTTAGTTTGCTGTTGTTAAGATTTGTCACATTAGCATACAGATTTGCCTTGCTCTTTAGAGAATCGACAGCTGTGTTTACCTTCTTTACATTATCCTTACAATCCCCAGTCATGCAAGTCAGCTGCTTGTATAGCATAATAAGATCGGCTATTAAATGTAGGATACCAACTTGTAAAGAATGGCGATCCAATGCAATGGATATATTTGACGGCGCATAACATCTGCTATGATTATCAAGAATCTCAACGCCGATAAACCGCCTACTTGTACTGCCTGCAGGAAGGTTATTGCATACAGAGAGAAGTACTTTACGTTGCCCAGTTCCTTCCAGAAATACTGCCTAACGTGTGCACCTGTAGAGATCCCAAAACTGATCGAACTACTTAACAAGGACCTGCATGCACTGCAGCAAGATCAATCATGAGATACAATTTATTTAAAAAGTGGTCTTGGTGTAGAAAGCTGTGCTAACTGACAATGTTGTGCCCTTGAATCTGGATCTGACAATTGATAGCGGCCAGGTCTTTCTTTGGAACAAACTCAATAGATACTGGTATGGCATTTATGGCAACAATGTTGTAAGGGTGTCTGTAAACAATAACGTGCTGGAGTTCTCTTCATATCCAGAGCGTATCAATGGTGAACGCATATTCAGGCTTGACGACGATCTAAACGCCATAACTAGAAGGATTTCCAAGGATAGCGTAATGAAAGAAGCTGTATCAATGCTCAAGGGATTACGGCTGATGAGGCAGGAACCGTACCATTGCTTGCTTTCGTTCATCTGTGCCACCAACACAAGCATAGCAATGATAAGAAGGATGTTGACAAGCCTCAGTGCAAGATTTGGCAGAAAGGTAGAGTATGACGGTTTAAAGTTTTACTTGTTCCCAGAGCCAAAGAGACTTGCAGATGCTAGCATAAACGATCTGTGCAAGTGCAGCGTTGGTTACAGGGCTAGGTTCATCAAAAAGGCAGCTAGGGTGATACAGTCAAGAAGTATCGATTTCGAGAATCTTAAACGTGCAAGGTACGAAGATGCCAAAGAAGATCTTATGGACGTGCTTGGCATTGGGCAGAAAGTGGCTGACTGCATATTGCTCTTTTCCTTAGAAAAACTAGATGCATTTCCAATTGATATATGGGTAGCAAGAGCAATCTCTAACTATTACGGCAATTTGTTTGGCAGTAGATTGAATGAAGATAAGATCAGCCAAAAAACGTACAGGTTACTTTCAGCTAAGATGCGCGAATACTTTGGTTCTTATGCTGGTTATGCACAGCAGTACCTTTACTGCTACGCTAGAAACAAAACAGAAAAAAGATTATGTTGATACTTGCCTTACTTGATACTTACTCTGACACGCTCTGAGCAGATAGCATTGTCTGGGTTGGCAATGCCTACCAGTTCTCCATACACGCATACTTGGGCTGGGTTTTTCTTGTCACCTTCATCTATCATGATACCAATAGTGCTTCTGCCGGCTCTTGCCTTGAACGTTACGTCTTTATCAGAACCGCTGATCAGGTCAAGTGCGGACCAGAAACCTCCAATAAATGCTCCGTTAATTGTAGATCTTTCAAAATTACCTCTAGATGTTATCTGATCTCTATCTGTATTGAAGTATCCAGAACCCCATACGTTAACACAAGCTATTTCGTCTTCATCGCATACATCCTGTGCCACAAAACTAAACGGATGGCCAGGGCCAGCTACCCGTGTGCGCTCTCTACCATCTACCTGTTTCAAATCGTTTGCTTTCGAACCAAAAAGATCACTTGATGCAATGGCTGTGTTTGCAGTCACCATCAGCAGATTGAAGCCAGCAATCATTCCCGCTATCATGATCCATGTATTTTTGATCATTGCTTTGATCAGTTGGATTAGTACTGCTGGCTTTAAAAACACATCGCTTGTAAGTTTCAAGAATTGGGATTAGTCTTCATTCATTATACATGCGAATTTGAGTTAGAAATCCATATAACAAGTCTTTAAAGACAGATAACTGGGCCCGTAGCTCAGTTTGGATAGAGCGCTTGCCTTCTAAGCCAGAGGTCGAGGGATCGAAGCCCTCCGGGCCCGTTCTATGTTTGGCTCCTTTTTTGACGATGGCCTTGCTTGATAAAATTTCACGAATTTTAATCAAGACACTCTCTAGAAATTTGCTATGTGTTACTTTACCAAAAGAACAGAACAACGGGCACGATTCACTACAGCGGTAGCAACGCTTCCTACCCAAAACCTAGATTTGGGTTTACCACGACTGACCACTATAAGATCGATTTTATGCTTATCAGCATGAGCTACTATTCTATTGGCTACTGACGCGTCTTCATATTCTATATCAAATTTTGCACGCACGTTTTGTTTCTTGGCATACCTCGTTATTTCTGCAAGCCAACGCTCAGCCTTTTCCGCTTGCTCATCAACGTATCTGTACACTGTAGCAGGACTTCCATGCTTAGTAAGAGAAACGGGACTCCATACTACATGCAAAAATATTATGCTAGAATCTGTTAGTTTTGCTATTCTAACTGCATACTCTGCAGTCTTCAGCGATTCATAGGAACCATCCAACGGAACGAGTATCTTTGACTTCTTTTGCATTGCACATCATCAACCATTTAATATATAAAAATAGTTTTTACGAATCAGTGAAAAAGTCACGCATTACATAAACTTTATACTCAAAACTTTGCCGATGCTTGGCGTTCCAACCAGTTGCACACTGAAATGGAGCCAACTTCCTACATGGTTCTTCTTTTGAAATGTAAATGTAAACCCATCAGTACCAAAGACCTTCGTTAGTTTAGCTACCTTGAAATCAGGAACATCAATAGACACATTTTTCTCGAACTGATATGCTCGCAAAGTCCACTCAGTCACATGTACAGCACCAGTCTTTGTATTTGTTACCTTAAGCCACACCTGT
>Ga0137829_10499638_pt1 | contig 11380 bp, 7 predicted proteins | sample OV2TP2_FD_97737 | JGI IMG/M metagenome (GOLD analysis project Ga0137829, IMG submission 97737) | reverse complement strand
TACTTCTTCTGTGGAGAGTCCCAGTTCCCTAAGCACCTCTTCGGTATGCTCTCCAAGAGCTGGAGGAGGGCTCTGGAAATCGGCGGGGGATTCCGACAGGGTCCAAGGGATCCCCATCTGTTTGATCTTGCCCAGCTGCGGATGATCAATCTCCCGGATCATGTTTAGCACCTTAATCTGAGGATGCTCTACCAGCGTCTCATAATTGTTTACTGCCATACCGCTTCCACCGTATTTGTTAAATAGGTCAAGGACCTCCTGGGTTGCCATCTCCTGAAAGACCTCTTCAAATATGTATTTTACCTCCCACCCATATCTGCTGGTGCCCCCTATAACCAGATTGCCTGCCTGGAAACGTGGGTCCTTCTTTTTCCACTCCGAAAGGCCCAAGGCCTCTAGGAGCTTGTCATAGCTCTCGGGGCCAGCATCATCCCTCATCCCAAATGACAACAGGACGTACCCATCTTTGGTCTTATAGCCGTGCTCAGGGGGCTTTATGTAAGAATCCTGGTGGAAGCCCCACCAGGAGTCCATAGCCTCGCTCTGGGCTACCCACATCATGCCTCTTAGGTGCATGAGGGACCCCAGCATACTAGTGCTGACCCTTTGGCCCTGACCTGTTCTTTCTCTGTGGATCAGGGCAGCTGTAATAGCGTGAAAGGCGAATACGGCGGTGTTGGTGTTGGCCACATCGGTGCCCAGGCGCACAGGCGGCTCCCCAATAGCTCCCAGGGAGTTGGTGTAGTCGGCCATGGCTTGGACCACAAGCTCTGAGCCTGGTAGGTTGGCTATAGGTCCCTTCTCGCCAAAGGCGCTGATGGAGCAGTAAATGACTTTAGGGTTCAGCTTCTTGAGGTCTTCATACCCAAATCCTAGCCTCTCTGCCTCTCCAGGCCCCAGGTCTTCCAAGAAGACATCGGCATTCTTAGCCAACCTCAGGAGGATGTCCTGCCCCTCCTTCTTGGTGAGGTCCAGGACTATGCTTTTTTTGTTTCGGTTGAGGGCTAAATACACGGCGCTTTCATCTCCTATGAAAGGAGGACCCATCATTCTGGAACTGTCCCCTTCAGGGGGCTCCACCTTGATAATCCGGGCACCCGCATCCCCCAACTGCATGGAGCAGTAGGGGCCACACAGCCCCTGGGTAACGTCGACCACCTTGAAGCCAGCTAGTGCTCCGGGCATATACGTCCTCCTAAGCGAATTCAGACTTTGGTCGTCTGAGCCTCTGGGGCCATCCCCAGCTCCCTCAGGACCTCCTGGGTATGCTCCCCTGGCATGAATCCTGGCCGCATGCTTCCAGGTGTCTCGCCGAAGCGCCACGGCATACCCTCAGTATAGAAAGTGCCCCACCTAGGGGTAACCATGCTTATCATATGCTCGTTATCAAGCACCTGAGGATGCCATCGCAGCTGCTCAAAGCCCAGGACTCTGCTATGGGGCACCTTCGCTTCAGTGAGCTTGATCTCCCACCACCTTACAGGCTTGGTCTTGAAGATCTCCTCCAGGATGGGGATGAGCTGCTCCCGATTCCTCACCCTCAAGGGATTGGTGGCAAAGCGGGCATCCATGGCCAGCTCCGGATTGCCTATGGCTTGGCAGAACCTCGGCCACTGCTCCTCTTTAACGACTCCCACAGTGAAGTACTTCATGTCCTGGCATAAGAACGCCTGGTGAGGCGCGGTGGTGGTCACACCGCTTCCCATAGGACGCGGCGTCTTGCCGGTGGCAAAGAACTCGGCAAACCTGGAGGTCTGAAGGGACATGACGGCACCAGTCATGGACACCTCTATCTTTTGCCCCTTGCCCGTTCTTTCGCGGTAAAGAAGCCCTTGAAGGATTCCTTGCACTATGTAGCAACTGGTGTTGTAGTCCAGGTGTGCCCAATGCCGGAAGAACTCACCAGGCCTGCCCTGCGCGCCAGTGATGCCAGTCCATCCTCCAAAAGCCTGTATAACGTTATCCGTTCCCGGCACAGGTGCCATGGGACCCCTCTCGCCGTATCCGGACGCAAGGCAATATACGATCCTTGGATTGATCTTGGATACCGACTCGTAGCCCACACCTAGCCGGTCAACGGTTCCAGGGCGCATGTTTGCCAGAAAAACATCGCAGATTTTAAGAAGCTTCTGAGCGACCTGTTGGTCCCTAGGATGCTTCAAGTCCAGGTAAATGCCCCTCTTGTTGTAGTTTGCGATCATTTGGACTAGACCTGCGGTGCCGCGGATCTTGGGGGACGTATCGCGGAAAGGCCTTCCAGGCGCTTCCACGTGAATAACGTCCGCTCCCAGCTCTCCCAGAAGCTTAGCTGCCCAGGGGCCAACTCCTCCGAGGGTCAGATCGAAAACTTTGTAGCCAGACAGCGGTCCTCCCATAACCCCTCCTATCCTAAGTGGTTTTTTGGTGGATCTCCTTGTTCAGAGCTAGCCAGAGCGTATCATCCTATTAGCAACTAGTCAATGTTCGGAGGGTTATTCTCAGGGTCATTCGATTATCCAGTGGTAGGTTCCGCTCCGCTTACCCAGAGCTTGTCGAAGGGCGTGAGCGGGCTCCTGAACTTCGCTCGCTCATATGGTTCGACAAGCATGTCCTGAGTGAAATCGAAGGGCTCACCCCGAGTGGAGGATGATGACGGGCTTTCTCGCAACCGAGTACCAGGTAAGGCCCTTTTCATTGGAACCAGCGAAGGGACTTGGACCCTTGGCCTGCCATTTACGAAACGGCTGCTCTGCCACTGAGCTACGCTGGCCCCTTTAGCCTCTCTAGTTTGCCACGAGGCAGCTACTAGAGAGGGCTTGGCAGAGCGGATGAGGCCTTCTAAGTAACAGGGGATTAGGAGGGGCTTCCCCCTTGACGGTCCTTCCAGTAGTGGAAGGAAGGGGGCACGGGGGATGGTCGAATAGAGTTTTTCATCGGCCTGCTAGGGCACTCAGCCTAGGCGCACTTCAGCTTAAGACACCAAGCCTTGTGAGGGCCTGCTGAGCAGCCTCTCGCTCGGCCGCCTGCTTGCTGGAGCCCGATCCAGTCCCCAGGACTTCGCCGGCAGCCGCCACCTCGACAGTAAATGAGGGCTTATGCTCCGGCCCGTCTGCAGTGATGATGCGGTAAACAGGACTGCCTTTTTGGGCGCTCTGCAGCTCCTCCTGGAGAATAGACTTAAAGTCCTTGGGTATACCCCGCCGCACAAAGGAAGCCATCTCCTCACCCAGAAGCATCATAACCACCCCTCGAGCACTCTCCAGTCCCTGGTCCAGGTACACGGCTCCTATGACAGCCTCCAGAGCAGTGGCCAGATTCCTGTGGCGCTTAGGCCCTCCAGACCCCTTTTCACCGGTGCCCATCAGGAGTCTTTCTCCGAGGCGCAGTCTAATGGCAAGCTTTGCCAGGCTTTCCTGGCTCACCAGATGGGAGCGAATATGGGTCAGGTCTCCTTGAGGTAGGTGGGGGAACTTGTCGTAAAGAGAATCAACTACAATGAAACCCAGCACGGCATCCCCTAGCAGCGCCAGGCGGACATTGGAGTCGAGTTTGTTCCCCCCGGCTTCATTGATGTATGAGGGATGAGTGAGGGCTAAATCCAGCAGCCGGGGGTCCTTGAACCTAGCGCCTAATGCCTCTTCCAGCTCTCTGTACGAATCCATGCCATTCCACCTGAGCTCCCATTCTAATCTGCTATCATAACCGGGTCAAAGAGCACCCACTGAGACCATTTACAGAGCCATGCAAAGCGGTCTAAGCGTTTCCAGTGGTCAGCCTAGACTGGTGGAGTGTCATTCCGAACCCTTCGATGGCTCAGGGTAAACTCCGTGAGGAATCTAGGGCGTCCCATCCGTGCTAAAGGAGTAGGTCTTAGATTCTTCGTCGTCCTTCCTGCAAGGAAGAACTCCTCAGAATGACAGGGCATATGTTTAGCTGACCGTTCAACGCTCTGTAATAAAAACGGCTTTCATTCGCTCCATGCTATAATCGGCCTGCTTTCGGTCAGATATGAATCTAGCATCGCTACTGGAAAGACAGCTCTCCGCCAGCAGGTACTCATTTCTAAGAAGTCTGGGGGAAATCGCTACCAGAGAGAGGATTGGGCTTTTCCTGGCGGGGGGAGCCGTAAGAGATGCCCTTCTGGGCCAGGGTAACCTCGACCTGGACATCGTGGTGGAGGGGGATGCTTTTGCTTTTGCCCAAACCCTCAAGGCCCATCGTGGCGGAGGGAACATCCTTCGCCACGAGCGATTCGGCACGGCAAAGTACACCCATGGGGAGCTGGCTGTGGACCTGGCAACTGCCAGGTCCGAAATCTACGTTAAGCCTGGGGCTCTTCCCGTAGTGAAACCAGCCCCCCTGAAGGAAGACCTAGCCAGGAGAGACTTTACTATCAATGCCATGGCTTTGGACCTGGGTGTCAGCCGCTTCGGAGAGTTGCTGGACCCATTTCATGGCTTGGAGGACATGGAGAAAGGGCGAATCCGCTCTCTGCACGCCAGGAGCTTTGTGGATGATGCCACCCGAATTCTCCGGGCCGTCCGCTACGAGCAGCGCCTGGACTTCCGTCTGGAAGAGGAGACAGCGGCGTCCCTGATTCGCTATCGGACCATGCTGGACACCATCAGCGGCGACCGCATCCGCCATGAGATGGAGAGGTGGTTTGGGGAGAAAAACCCAGGCAAGGTATTTGACCGTGCCCAGGAGCTGGGGGTACTTCAGGCCATCCACCCAGCATTAGTTTGGAGGAGTGAGCTCCAAAGTGGGTTCACTGAGGCCGCTCGGCTGGGAGGCCCACCCGTAGAGGCGCGAGTTTTTCTAGCCATCCTGGCCTTTCTCCTTAGCCCTCAGGACCGCCAGGGGCTAGTGAAGCGGCTGAGCATGCCTGGCAACTGGGCAGCGGTGCTTTCCTCCCTGGACAGCCTGGAGCAGCGCCTGCCGGAGCTTGCAAGCCAGGACATCCCTAACAACAGACTCTTTCATCTTCTGGAAGGATTGGACCCCTATGCCTTGCAGGGAGCTGCCCTTATGGCTAAGGACCTGGTGCACCGCCGAAGGATGGAGCACTACCTTAACACCCTGAGGGGCGTCAGGCCTGAGCTCAAAGGCCGCGACATCATTGCGTTAGGCGCTCAGCCTGGGCCAGAGCTGGGCGCTCTGGTGGCCAGGCTTCTGGACGCCAAGCTGGACGGCCTAGCGCCTTCCAGGGCAGATGAGGAGGCCCTGATCCGTCAGTGGCTCCGTTCGTAGCCATGCGTCGGCTCTGGCACCAATCAGGGTCTTTCGATTCGCACCCCTTGTCATTCTGAGCCGGAGGCGAAGAATCAGGGGGGTGGGGACCCCTCCCCAGACCCTTCGTCGTCCCGACAAGTCGGGACTCCTCAGGGTGACAATGAAATGGAAAGACCCTGTGGCACGAATAGACCCACTTGACAAGTCAGTTCCTCTTGTGGCAGAGTCAAATTTCAGCGTGAAATAACCACTCAGCGAAGGATGGCCGTGTCGCAATCACCGTTTAGTTACGCCGTCGGCCCGCTAAGCTCACTGGGCCTCTATGGTAGGCGAGTCACAAAAGCCGTCGTAGGGCGCCCCTTTGAGCTTGAGGCGGTCGAACGAGAGCTTGCCTCCGCCGGGTCCGGCATGGTCTGTATCACTGTTGAAGGGGAGCCCGGCATCGGCAAGACCCGATTCCTGCTGGCCGTTGAGGAGCTTGCAAGGGCCAAAGGGTTTCTTCGCATAGCGGTCACTGCAGATGAGGAGATTTGCGGGCCGTTCTTGCTGGCGCGAAGCATCTTCGCTTCTCCAGCCGTTGTAGAAGCGGTGCAGGGATCACCCGCAGAGCAGGCTGTGCAACGCGTCTGCGATGCCCTCTCCAGCATGGACGACCCCAGCCTGGATAGTCTGGCGCCGGACCGCAAGCTGGTGCGGGTATTCGATCTAGCTGCAGTAGCCTTCCGAGCGCTCGCGGCGGAGCACCCCCTGGCCGTCCTGATCGATGATCTGCAGTGGGCCGACGAGGACAGCCTGCGCATGCTTCGATATGTAGTCCGCACCGATGCCTCAAGCCGTATTCTCCTGGTGCTGGCCTCCCGTCCCGAAGAGGTGGCATTGGTAAATGAAGCCGTGAAGCTCCTGGCTGACATGGAGCGGATGGGCCTCATGAGACGCCTAAAGCTCGGCCGATTCACTCAGACGGAGTCGACCGAGTTCCTACGGCAGGTCCTGGGTGGCCCCATAAAGCTATCTAGCGCAGCCGCCATGCACGCCCAGGCCGAAGGAGTACCGTTTATCCTGGCGGAGCAGGCACAGGCCTACCGTGAGGCCCGTATGATTCAGCAGATCGACGGCGTATGGACTCTGGCCCGAAATGCCGAGAGGCTGCTTCCCTCCGCCGTTCGCACGCTCATTCAGCGCCGTGCCGGCCGCCTTCCAGAAACCACCAAGGTTTCCCTTGCCGAGGCGGCCGTGCTGGGGCGGAGCTTCAGCCTCCGCGACCTTCGCGATGTCAAGATGCGGCTCGGCAGCGGGACGATGGAGGTTAACTCGCTGGCGGAATCTCTAGCGCCAGCCGTGGCCACCGGCTTGCTGATCCAGCATCCGGATGGCTCGGCGGCGGACTACAGCTTCACGCACGAAGGGGTCAGGGAGTACGCAGCGACGACCCTCGCACCGGCGCGCCAGCGTGCCGTCCACGGAGCCATCGTCCAGATGCTCACCGCCGGCGGCGAACCGCCAGCGGGATGCTTTCCCCTTCTCGCACAGCACGCCCTCGCCGCTGGGCAGACCGAACTCTGCGCTCGGGTATCGGTGGAGGCCGCACGCAACGCACTAAAGGCCCGCGCCCCCGAAGAGGTCTTACGCATGGTGAACCTTGCGCAGCCCGTTGCAGTAGCGCCGCGAGATCGGGTTGCCCTCCTGCGGCTGCAGGATGACGCCCTGGACATGCTTCGCCGTCCCGCTCAACGGTTGGAAGGTCTGGCCCAGTTGGCAGCGCTAGTGGAAGCCCTGGGGGACTCTCAGCTTGAGCTGGAGGTCATGCTGCGGCGGGCGGCGTCCTTTCGGCTGTCCAAGGAGTTCGAGCGCGCCGCTGAGATGGCCCGCCGTGTCCGCCAGCTAGCTGCGGAACGAGGCGATGATCAGGCGGAGCTGGCCGCCTGCCTGGAACTGGGGCAAGATCTCTTACGGATCGAGATCGGTGACAGCTATATGCCAACCCCCAGCGAGGTTGACCTCGACGGGGCGGAGGACGCCTTCCAGTGTGCGGCGGCGCTGGCCGAGCGGCTGGGCGACGAGGCCAACCTCGCCGCTGCCACCCGCGAGCTGGGTGTAATCGCCGCTGGCCACGTGCGGGCCTGGTTCGTAAGCAGGATCCCAACAGGAGAGCTTACCAAGGTCATAGCGCGGCAACTTGCCGGAGAGCCTATTGCAGATATCTTGCAGAGCCTTCCGGTCGCTTCGATTATCCAGGAGGCCAACTCCCGGTTCAGTCGCGCGCTGGAACTGTATGATCGGCTTGGCGACCGGCAGGGCACCATGTCTACCATCATCGCCATGGCGTACGTAACCTGGGGCCCGGAGCTACACACATCGGGAGGGGCCAAACGTATTGAGGAGATCCGCCGCCTGGCGGCTCGAATGAACTCTCTGACCAAGGAGAGCGAACGCGCCCTGGCCGAGGCGCAGATGCTTTATGGGGCACACGTCTATGCGCAGGCCAAGGTCTTTCCAGACACTGCCCTGGAGAAAGGCCGAGAGGCATATGCTGCGGCGCAGGCGCTGGGAGACCGGGCGCTGGAATTCGCCTCGGCGGGAGGCGTGGCCCTGGCATATGCCGACATGGGAGCTATAGAGGAGGCAGAGCGATGGCTCGGCCAAGCGGCCGCGGTGGCATCGGCTGAACCCACGTCTCTCCGGGCTCGTCTGCTGGAGATCTGGCGGGGCAGGGTCCGGTCCGCTGCCGGGGATGTTGCCGGTATGCGGGGGCATCTGGAGAGAGCTGTTCAACTTGCAACCGATCAGGGCCGCCCGGCAGCGCGGTGCGAGGCACTGGCGCTACTGGCACTAGAGGCCTCTCGACTGGGGGGCGAGCACAAAGATGAGGAGCTGCTGGCGCTGGCCGAGCGTTGCGCCCACGAAGCGAAGGTACTACTCCCTGCGCTTCCAGGCCATCCTCCTTGGGGCGCGCAGGCGGATGCAGCGCTGGCCCGCGTCGCCCTCACAAGAGGGACTCTTGAGGCTGCGGCTATAGCAGGACGGGCAGTCATGGCTGCGCTTGAGGCGGCCATGACGGAGGACTTATACCTGGAGGTCCGTCTGCCTGCGGCGGACGCCCTCCTGACGGCAGGGAGCAACGAGGAACAGGCGGCAGTGCGCGGTCATCTCCGCTTCTTTCTTGCGATGATTATGCCTCGCTTCCTGGACGAGAAAATTCGCGTCCAATGGTTAACAGGCCCTGTGGGGCGCGAGCTGACCAGATTGGCCGGACCGCTGGAAACGCCACCTAGCTCGGGAGGGACGGCTGCGCAGGCACCGGTTCCCATGGCCGAGGAGGAGACCGTGCTGCTTCGGCTGCTTACAGAGGGTCGCACGAACCGGGAGATCGCGGAAGAACTCCGTTCGACCGATGAGGCGGTCGCGCGCCAGCTCGCCGCGCTCTTCGCAAAGATCGGGGCCTCCTCACGGGCCGACGCGACAGCTTTCGCTCTCATGGGAAAGCTGGGGTAAGTTATGCTGCACATACGCGTAGAACGCCATCGCTGTATCGGGGCAGGCAACTGCATCACCATTGCCCCCACGGCCTTTGACTGGCTCAAGGGGGAGTTTGCCAAAGCGGAGCTCCTTGACGCGGCCAGCGTCGATGAGGAGCTACTCCGGGAAGCGGCTCTCTCGTGCCCTACGCAGGCCATAATCATTGAGGAGGCAGAAGAGCTTCTGCCATGGCAGCTACGGGAGGTTCGCACCTCTGAGACGCAGCGCGTGCTGAAGACGTTCATGTTCACCGACATAGTGAAGTCGACCAGCCTAGTGGAGGCCCTGGGCGACGAGGCGTGGGAGATGCTGTTGCGCTGGCACAATGAGACCCTGCGGTCGCTCTTTGCTACGCACCATGGCGAGGAGGTAGACGCCGCTGGTGACGGGTTCTTCGTGAGCTTCGAGAGCCCAGAAGCCGCCCTGGGGTGTGCCGTCGCCATCCAGCGGAAGCTGGCCGAACACCGGCGGGCTCATGGCTTCGCTCCGCAGGTGCGCATCGGCATCCATGCGTCGGACGCCACTCAAATGGGAGTGAAGTTCAGCGGGAAGGGCGTCCACGAGGCGGCACGGATTGCGGCTCAAGCCGAGGGTGGCCAGATCTTGGCGAGCAGCCGTACAACAGCGGGGACTCGCGTATCCCTTTCGGAGCCACGTATGGTAACTTTAAGGGGGATCTCGGAGCCCCTGGAAGTCGTCTCCGTGAACTGGCGCTGAACTATGTCTATTGCCGAAACCCTCTCAGGCATCTGGCTCTTTTCAGGAATAGATAAAGAACACCTGGAGAAGTTGGCTGCTTTCACTTTCAGCAGAAACTATAAGCCCGGGGAGATAATCGTGGAGGAGGGCCGTACGGGGAATGGCCTCTACGTGATCACATCGGGCCAGGTGGAGGTAGTCGAGGGCCTGCATACCGACAAGCCGCGCCGTCTCAGGATCTTGGGGCAAGGCGAATTCTTCGGAGAGATAGCCCTGCTGGAGGACAGGCCAAGGTCCGCAACGGTGCGAGCGCTGCAAGAGACCGCTTGTGTGGGAATTGATCGATGGCTGTTCCTTACTCAGCTACGCAACGACCCCGAAATAGCGATTATGATGCTACAGGCTATGGCGCGGCGTTTCACGGAAAGGCAACCCGATCCGGCTCAGTAGCAGAGCCAGCCTCTACCCACTGATACCTGCTTCTGCCATCCGTGTGACATACCGCCCCAAGGTTTGTCCGACCCGGGCCAGCGTGGCCGGAGCGCCACGGTATGTCTCCAGAAGCGCACAGTATGCGGAAAGCTCCGCCAGTCGCTCGCGCCATGAGAGCCAGGCTGCACGTTTATGAGGCGGCGTGTGAACCGTCCGAGGAAGGTAGAAACTGGGGCCAGCGCGGAGGCCGGGGTGAGAGGGTCCAGCCGGCAGCGTAGTGATGACATCTCCTAATGGACTCATTACCCGTGCCATTATGCCGGTGGTCATCTCGGCCAGCAGCCGTAATTCCGCCTCAGTCTCTTCGGTTCGTGAAAAGAACCGCCCTAGCATCTGGATCAAGAGCTCATAGATACCGTCGAACAGATTGCAGAGAGCGATGCTTAGCGGATGTTCCACGAGGTTCACTTTTTGAGCATCAGGCAGGTCGCCGTGAATGTGAGTATAGGGATTCGCCATCACTGGCCGACCAGGCTCAAAAGCCGGGTCTTGCCTTTTCAGAACCTCGTATTCCTTTTGAATGCGTACGAACCTGGCATAGTGCGCGTTTTCGTCATCTCTCCGGGCGCCTTCCCCTTGCTCCACAATCCGTTGGATGGCCTGGACTGCCGATGCCAGGTCGGTGACAGATACCAGCTCTGGCAGCCTCGGATACTCCGCAGCCTGGGCTCCCGGTGGGCCGACGAACAGCTGACCCTCCCCGTATTTCTCCGTTAAGTACCTGAAGCCGTCCTCGATGCCGCGGTACAGGTGCCCCACAGTCCGGTACTCGGGCCGGTCGGAAAAAATGTCTCGAGCCCTACCGGTGCCAGGACGCGACCGTGGGAGTTCGGCATCCGGGGGAGCATCTTCCAGCAACCCTTCGGGACGCTCCAGGAAAATGAAATTCTTCAAGGTGTCTTCGCTGAAGGGGAGCAATTCCAGCGCAAACGAGCGGGGATACATCGTCGGGCTGGTGGGGAGGTTCGGCCTGCGTATATGGGGAGCAGCACCGATGGCAGTCAACAGGTTGTTGACTAATGCCAGGTGGAGCATCTCCTGGACAGCAACCTCCATAACGACCCTCTTCCAGCGTCTCACCGATTCTAGCTGTTCATTCGTAACACCCTCCTCTGCGGTGTTCTTCATGCTGAAGCCGGCGAAGAGATAGCAACAACTGATTCCGTGCTCCAGCTCCGAGGCTTCCGAAAGCAGGTGGACCAGTTGTGTCCGGTTTTCGATTCGAACGGGAGGTTCAATCATATGAAGCCTATCTTCTGGAATTCCTCTGGCTGATTGCACCCAGGTCGAGCCGACCTTCCTGTTGGTTAGCTATGAGCATGGGAGGAGTATACTTTGCCCTCACGAACGTTTCAAGAAAGAGGACGGGGCGTATTTACAGTAGCACCTAAGGCCATAAATCAGCGTAACATCCCCTTGGGGAGTCCATCCCGATCTGATCGGGATGGCGGGGGTCTGGGGG
>Ga0137829_10731510_pt1 | contig 11395 bp, 13 predicted proteins | sample OV2TP2_FD_97737 | JGI IMG/M metagenome (GOLD analysis project Ga0137829, IMG submission 97737) | reverse complement strand
TTGTACCACAGCTCCGACATGTTATCGCATGACAGCTAGCATTCTAATAAGAGGCGTAGCACCCCGGGGGGAGTGGGTGGCCAATAACGCTCCGCAAAGAGAATCTGTCTATCTTGGTTTGGTATAGTTTTTTATTCGCGCAAGTGGGTTGCTAGACCACACATGAGAATAGGCGTGGCGGGCCTGGGGCTGATGGGCTCGGGTATGGCGACTCGTCTCATAAGGACAGGTTATAGAATCTGCGTCTACAATCGAGACAGATCCAAAGCAGAAAGGTTCTCTGGGAACGCAGATCGAGCATCGACCCCTGCAGAGTTGGCAGATAGGTGCGACTTTGTCATCGTCGCGGTAACTGATTTTCACGCGGTGCAGGAAGTCCTACTTGGCGACAATGGTGTCGTAAAGTCAGAGAATCGGGATCTGATAGTCGCGGACGCGAGCACGATCTCTCCTTCCCAGTCCAGTCAGTGTGCCCGCTCACTGCGTAGTAGAGGTATTGAAATGCTCGGAATGCCCGTGATGGGCGGACCCGCGTTGGCCGAGTCCGGCGAGCTGGTGCCAATGGTTTCCGGCAACAGAGAATCTTACGACAAGGTCAGAACAGTGATCGAGCAGCTCGGCAAGCCTGTATTCTACATCGGCCCGACAGATGGGGCCGCCAACGCGATCAAACTGGCCCTTAACCTCAACATAGCGCTCGTGGCAAGCGCAGTCTCGGAAGGGATAACGCTGGTGAGGAGCTCTGGCATAGATCCTTCTCTTTTCCTCCAGGTCCTGAACTCCACCTACTTTAAGACGGGTCTGTCAGAAAAGAAAGGTCCGAAAATGATAGACGGGGACTTTCAACCGACCTTTCATTTGAAAAACATGCTCAAGGATCTGGAGCTTGCAGCTGCCACCGCGCAGGAAAGAAAAATATCACTTCCACAAACTATCCTAGCGCAGCAAATATTCAGAGCAGCCAACAACAGCGGTTTCTCCGAAATGGACTATACAGCAATATGCGCGTTCTTGGCAAAAATTAACGGGATGGATAGGCCACGATGATGCTGAAGAAATTGCAGGAGCTAAAACTGGACGAGTTCACGGTGGTGGCCTCTCTTCCAGACATGGGAAGAGTCGGGGGCCTGGTATCCTCGTTTCTTTCCCATCATCTGAAGACTCGGCTGGTCGCCGAGATAACTTCAATGGATAAACCGTGGGTCACATATTCCGATGGCGTTGTGAAGAATCTGGTTGACGTATACAAGATCTTCTGTGATAAAAGGCATAATCTTTTGGTGTTCACCGGCGATTCCCAGCCACAGGATCCTGGCGAGCTCCACAGGCTATGCCATACGCTCCTAGACTACTTGCAATCGGTAGGAAGAGTAAGGCTGCTTTACGGCGCAGGAGGCTACCTCCGGGAACAGGTAACAGGAGCTCCAAGGGTGTGCGTTGTCGTAAACAAGCCCGAGCTAAAGAAGATCATAGCAAATTCCGGGTTAGAAATTGTTGGAAACGAAATAACCACGATAACATGGTTCAACGGGCTAATACTCGGTCTATCGGCCGAAAGGGGGATCAACGGGATAGGCCTGTTTGGAGAGATTTCCGAGAGTTCTGTGCCGCAGCCTCTAGCAGCGAAGAGCATACTTGCAGCGTTCTCCAAAATGGAAGGAGTGCCGATAGACACGAAGCCTCTGGACCAGCACTACGAATCGATACTGGAGGAATTGCAGAAAAAGAAGGATCCGTCAAAGTTCAGCCCGGGAATCGGGTAGCCGAGTTAGGACAGCTTTGTTATTGTCGTCATCACAGAATGGAATAGAATGCAACTAGTGTACTGGTGAGCCTGCAGAGACTTCTTCAGAAGGGGTCAGGAAGATCGGTTTGCCATCGGGCCCGTCAGCGGCGAGGAGCATACCTGACGAGACAACGCTCCCCAGCTTTCTGGGTTGAAGGTTTGTGCAGACAACGACGAGTCTACCCACGAATTCCTCGGGTCGGTAGAAAGCAGCTCCTCCGACTGCGAGCTCGCGCTCTTCTCCTCCGAGGTCAACTCTTGCTTTGAATACCTTACTCATTCCCGGTATGGATTCGGCGGAAATGACTCTACCAATCTTCATCTTTACCGTGGAAAATTCATCGATTGTAATCAGCTCCTCTGGCTGCGCGCCGCTCATGGATTCCCTTCAGAACATGCCACTAAAATTGGTTACTGCCGCGACCGGTGATAAGCATTGTGCAATTGTGTTTTGAAGTGGGCGTTGACAGTGGCCGGCTTCACAAAAGCGATGGGACTGTCGGGGAGGATATGACGTGGACTCCAGCATGTTGCCTATTTTATCCTGTCAAATGGCTTCATCGCGGCGGGCAGGTTTTCAATGAGATCTGTCGCCGTCATGTGGAGTCCAACGCGTTTGTAAGCGAGGTTCCCTGCAAGGCCGTTCAAATAAGTCGCAAGAAGAGCCGCATCGAATGGTTTCATTCTTGTCATGAGGGTTGCAGTGATGCCGGAAAGAACGTCTCCGGTCCCGCCCACGGTCATTGCGCAATTGTGGGTTTTGTTAATGCCGGTCTGACTGCCGTCAGACACGATGTCTACTGGACCCTTTAGAAGAACGGTTACGCCGTGATCCTTTGACATGCGCGTGACATTCGCTATTCTTTCCTTTTCTGTATTCCCGGGCTCACTCTGAAAGAGCCTTCTGAACTCTCCTGCATGGGGCGTGACAACGGCGCCGAGACCCTTGATTTCGGGAAGGATTTCGGGAATCAGGGCGGACGCGTCAAGAAGCACCTTCGTCTCCGATTGTTTCACCTTGCTGACCAGCGCAATTATCGCTTCGGGAGCCGCGATACTCATTCCCATGCCTATTGCCGCAGCGTGTGGGCGCTTCGGAAGCATGGCTGCCAGTCTGTTTGCCGAACCCACGGTCAACTTGTCATCTGGCAGAGGCAGTGCTATGATATTTGGGGAACACGACCTCACAGGGGTTACGATTGAGCGAGGAACTGCAGTGTAAACCAAGTCGGCGCCTGACCTCAGCGATGCCATCGAAGTCAATACTGGCGCGCCGTGGTAGAACCTGCTTCCGCCGGCGACAAGAACAATGCCGTTATCTCCCTTTTTCGACGACGCCGCGCGCGGAGGCGTCATCGTTCTCGCGAGCTTTGGATCAATCGTAATGACTGCCAATCGTCGGTATTATCATGGCTGGGTGAATAAACTTTCCCACTGGCCCGATTGATTCGGCGAACTTTCATGCCAAGCTATCAACTGGATTCGAGTCCGCACCATTTCAAGGGTCGGAATTAGCAATTAGCTTGGTTCAGCATGAATAGTTACTATGGACCTTGGGTATCTTTCGCGGATGTGTTTCTCAATCTCAGAAACCCGATCGTGTATCTGCTCGATTGTCATCTCGCCGGCGGAGTCCGGCTTGAATACACAACCAACATCAATCTTTAGCAAGTTTGCGTCCGTTGTATAAGCTGACACCCTGCTGACCGTTTCAACATCTTCCATGTCAAGGACTATTTTTCTGATCGAATCCTGTACGTCGGCGTCAGAAATCGGTTGGACGCCCTTCAAGTCAGGTAGCCTTGGCTCCAGATGAACTGTGATGCTGTCTACACCTTTGAGTCGCTTCTTTATTGCGTCCTCTACTGCATCCGCTATCGAGTGAGCCTCTGTCAGCGTGGCAGACCTGTTGACCTGAAGATGGAGTGAAACCTCCAGCAGGTTTGTTTGATCGATTCTAGATACAACCACATTGTGGACTCCTCTCACACCGCTTACGCCGGCCGCTGTCTGTTCTATCATCGATTCTGGCGAAGCGTCGGCGCCCCAGAGCGGTTCAAAATGGACCGTTACATCATCTGCCGAGACAATCAGACCAGAGTCCGCCATGCTATCTGCAATGCTTTTTTCAACCTTGCCGCTCGTCTCGTGTGCGTTTTCAAAGCTCATGTCGGCGCGCAGCGCGACCGTGACGTCAACAAATATCTCCCTACCGACCTTGCGCATCTTGACATCCTTGCATTTCAGAACGCCTTCAGTAGAGTTTGCGGCATGCATGACCCGGGCGACAAGGTTTGGGGAAATGACATCTGTCAGATCTTTGGCATTCTGATAGACAAACCTGCTGCTAAGGTAGGCAAGCAGCGCACCCAGCGCAATAGCGGCGATCGAATCCGCATGAAGAAAGCCAGAACTCACAAGCCACAGACCTACGAGTGCGACTGAAGTTGAGGCAAAGTCTGCAAAGGCATGGTATAGGTCGGCCTTGATTGTCGGGGCAGCAGTCTTTTTGGACGCCCTGCTCAGGACACCAATTCTGAAAACGTCGATCGAAAGTGCGTAGATAACGGCCACAAATCCAATCGTCCCAGGCGTGACGAGCTGCGAAGACTGGGGACCTGCTGCGATCCTTATCACTGCCTCGTAGATGAAAAACAGGGCCACGACAAACAGTGCTGTGCCCCCGATGAAGCCTCCGATGGTTTCGATCTTGCCGTGCCCGTAGGTGTGGTCATAATCTCTGGGCTTTAGAGCTAGCGTGGTGGCAATTATCAGGACGACTGTCACTACCGCATCCAAGAGCGCGTGTGTGCTATCCGTAAGTAGCGCAAGACTGTTTGTGGCAATCCCAGCGACCAGTTCAAAAACAAAAACTGAGGATATGGCAACAAGTGATATCCGTAAGGTCTTTCCTTTAATGGCTCCAACATCGGCCGTCGGCAACCGGTCTGCTGGCACTATCAGAACAAAAATGCTAGATTTGTTATTTAGGTATTTTGTGTTTCCACCAGCTACCTAAATTAGTCGGCTCTAAGGAATGCGTTTCGACTCCATTCCGCTCCGCGCGGCTCTCTGCGGTTTCTACAAGAGCGCCAAGGGGGTTTTCGGCTTGATGTACGTCTTCTCTATTGAATTAAGAAAACCGGGTATGTCATTGGGTTTGGACTTTATCCTGCCGACAACATTGACGTTGGAGTACGGTATGATCTTCCCCTGCCTGCTTAGTGGAGTGTATCCGTAGAACAGGCAGATGGCACTTCCTTCCGGCCAAAATGCGACATCAAAGAGATCGACAGCAGACGTTCCGTTTTCTTCTCCCACTTTTACAGAAGTTTCATCGCTGTACAATTCATCTCCCCATCTGTTCAGAGTGAGGCTGATGGGCAGGCTGTCGACTATTGCCCGGACTGTTCTCGGCGACTGCTGATCGCATAGTTCAATCGAAATCTTGTCATCGAGCTCGAGTAGCTCTATCGTCAGCATTCTCTTCATCTGATATCAGAGCGCTGGGATAGGACCTTCCTGTACTGTTTTTGGAATTACAGCAGGTTCATCAATTTTCTGGAATGGCATCACAAAGCTGGGGAGATCCAGCAGACTCGTCCTCCCATTCCTGTGGATTGCGTATGTTTTGCCTTCGTAAGTGCACTTTATTACGGGCAGGTGCTTCATGCTCCCGACGATATCTGCTATCTTGTAATATTCGAGGAGCTTTCGTGATTCGTAAACAGTCTTGTTGCTCCTTCGGAATCTCTTCTTGCTCATGAATTTGAACGCAAGTACGATGTGTCTCGTAGGGTAGACGCCGAACATGTTCCTAATTATCATGCACCGCTCAAGTTGGTCCTGCGGCACGTACAGGATGTCGCTTGTTCCGGACTTGGCTTCTATGGTGAGGAGGATTCCATCAGCATTGTTCACCGCCACAATGTCCGGGAGCCCCGTGCTGCTCCCGCCCAACCTGCGCGCATTCCAGAAGCCTCTGTTCAGACGCTGGACGAGTGCATGTTCGTAGCTGTATCCTCTGCTGTGGCGGATATTGCCCAAATATGTCATGAATTCTTCAGCCCGCGCCTTTAAAGTTTCTCCACCAACGGGGTTTTCTTGCACCAGCGTCGGTCCATGCAGTCACTATGGCACGTCCGGATACGACCATTTAGCTAGGCAAGTCTTTTATTGAAAAAAGGTCTCTTACTCTGTCATGCTACTCAACATAGAGAGCTCGCTCAATGAGATCGACAGAAACCTCAAAGACGTGCAGGAACGCCGCGAAAAGCTGATCAAAGGAACCCGTGACATAATTATGCTGTGCAGCAAATCGATAATTTCGTTGCACCAGGGCGATGCAGAGAATGCAACTGGCAGCATGTCACAGGCGAAGAAGTTACTAGACGAGCTTCGGACCGTCGCAAAGCAGGACCTCCGTAGGTACACCGGAGTAGCAGAACAGGAGCTCGTCGAGGCGCACGCACTTCTGGCGATAATGGAAAAACATCAGATTCCATCCATGACGGATCTCAATGTTACAGGCGAGTCTTACCTCAATGGCCTGCTTGACTGCGTCGGAGAGATAAAGAGATTAGTGTACGACAGAATGCGTTCAGGCAGCGATGAAGATGTGGAGAAGCTGTTTGTTGTGATGGAACAGATCTATGGGTCGATCTTTCCGTTTGCTGGCTACGACAATATCGTTTCCGGGCTAAGAAAGAAATTGGATGTGGCGAGGATCCTAATCGAGGACATCAGAGCGGTAGTGACGGAAGAAAGCAGGAGAAGGGCAATGATAAAGGCAGTCGACAATCTCGAAAACAAGATCTCTAGAGAAGGATCCTGATCGTGGGAAGCGTGATCGACGGAAGGGCCGTTCATACTGCCGATGGACGAGAAACAGAATGAGAGAATCCTCGAAATCTTTAATTCAGGTTCCCAGCCGTATGCTATCTGGATGGAACCGTTCTCTTCGGCAATAATGAATATTGCCGGTTCCGAGTGGATTATAATCATACTTCTTGCAGTCGTGCTGTTTCTAGGGACAAAGAAACTCCCGGAGGTTTCCCGCACGATAGGCAAGGCGGTGGGCGAATTTGAAAAGGCAAAAGAGACGTTCAGGCGGGAAATGGAAGAGGCATCGCAACACGCCAAGGGCACTGGAAAGCTGCCGAGGATTACAGGACCCGTTACATCCGAGCGTCAAAAGCTCTCAAGAATAGCAGAGTCTCTTGGCATAGAGGATAACGCGGAGCTCACGGACGAGGAGCTCCGTTCAATGATATCAAAGCGCATGGCAAACTAATTTCGCTTAAATAGCCCCCGAACCTACCAAAATAGCCGCTTCCACACAATATTTATAACATTAAATTCTGCTCAACAATGCAATGTTAGAGACACCTAGAAGCTCTTCCGCGTCGACGATAAATCCATTTGAAGTAGCTTTAAAGCAGCTCGATGAAGCTGCGAAGCTGGTAAAACTAGACAAAGGATTACACCAGGTTTTGGCGAGCCCCAAACGGGTGCTCACGGTTTCGCTGCCCATAAAGATGGACAGCGGAGAGGTGCGCGTATTCACCGGTTTTCGTTCGCAGCACAACGATGCCCGTGGACCGTACAAGGGCGGAATCAGGTATCACCCGCAGGTCACGATCGATGAAGTAAAGGCACTTTCGATGTGGATGACATGGAAGTGTGCCGTTGCAGACATTCCATATGGTGGAGGAAAGGGTGGCATAATCTGCAATCCAAAGGAAATGTCGGAAGGCGAGCTCGAACGCCTTACAAGGCGCTATGCGTATGCAATAGCGGACATCATCGGTCCGCACACGGACATCCCGGCTCCCGATGTTTACACTGGCGGGAGGGAAATGGCCTGGATCATGGATACCTATTCTGCGCTCAAAGGCAACTATGTGCAGCCAGAGCTGATCACGGGCAAGCCACTGGCCATAGGAGGTTCACTTGGCAGGAATGAGGCTACAGGCAGGGGTCTATCATTCACGGTGAGGGAGGCGGTGGCGAAGCTGAAGATAAATCCAAAGGCCTCCACCGTTGCCGTCCAGGGCTTTGGGAACGCCGGTCAGTTCGCCTCGCAACTTGTGCAGGAGCAGGGAGCGAAGGTCATTGCAGCATCTGACTCTAGAGGTGGCGTGTACAACAAGGCAGGAATTGACATCGCCACGTTACGACGTCACAAGGAAAAGACGGGCTCGGTGGTCGGGTTTTCAGGATCCAAGTCGATAAGCAACGAGGAAATTCTAGAGACAGACTGCACTATCCTTATTCCGGCCGCGCTCGAAAACCAGATAACGGGCAAGAATGCTAGCAGGGTCAAAGCAAAGATTGTTGCAGAAGCCGCCAATGGTCCGACCACGCCAGACGCAGATGACATACTCTACAAGAACAAGATTCTGGTCATCCCGGACATTCTTGCAAACGGAGGCGGAGTGACAGTGTCCTACTTTGAATGGCTGCAGAACCTACGCAGAGACTACTGGACCGAGAACGAAGTCAACGCGAGGCTTGACAAGAACATTACAAAGGCATTCAATGACGTCTATGCGACCCACGAAAAATACGGCGTCAACATGCGCAAGGCAAGCACGCTGCTAGCTGTCAACAGGGTAGTTGAAGCGATAAAGATAAGAGGATTGTGGCCGTAGTCCGCTCACCTTTTTTTGAGCGAACCAAAGCATCCGCTGTGTTAGAAGGACCGGAGAATAAAGCAGGACCGTCTACTCTGTACTAAACGAATGTCCGCATGAACAGCTCTTTGTCACATTCGGGTTGTTGATCTTGAAGCCAGAACCCATGAGGCTCTCGATATAGTCTATGTTCGCGACCTTCAGGTATCTCTGGCTATAGCTATCAAGCAGCAACTTTACGCCATTCTGTTCTATGACGCTGTCATCCTCATCGGGCTTTTCTTCAAACCCCATACCGTAGGACAATCCCGCACAACCCCCTCCGGACACGTATACCCTGAGGTAGAGGCTGGAATTCCCTTCCTGCTTCATAAATTCGGCAACTTTCTCGGCCGCCTTGGGAGTTATCGTAACCTTGTGACTCTGCTGAGCACTTTCCATACTACACTATTTCCTCATTTTTGCTATAATAACGTTTTGCCCTTTTACTTGGTTGCTTCGGCGGTTGCCGCCTGAGGTACCTCAGGCTTTTTTTCCTCCGCGACCGCCTGATGGTATGTCTCGACGAATCTGATATCCTTGACCGCGTGGACGAACTTGAAAATATCATTGGCGGTTGCGCGCTTTATGATTTGCAGGCCTTCTGCAAGGAACGCTTCTTCGGCTAGCTCGATTTCCAGTTCGGGGGTAGCAAACTTCACCTTAATCTTGCTGTCATCAAGCCCAAACCTTCTCTTTACTAGGGCGCCTACTCTTTCTTCGTCGGTCTCCAGTTTCTTGATGACATCAATGTCGTAAAGAAGGGTTTTCCCAGCAAACCTGTGGTTAAAATCGACCTGAATTCTGCCAGAGCCAATGTATCTTATGATACCGGACCTTTCGTCTACGTCAATGACATCACCGACAGACACTTCATCCGCCTTATCTCCGAGCTTGCGCTGCGGGATCATCCTGACCTTGTTAGGATCGCGATCGCCAAAGCCCTTGTCCGGTGATACCTCAACATTCATCTTGTCCCCGACATTTGCATTTGCAAGTGCTTCATCCAGGCCCTTCAGTACCCAGCTCTCACCAACAGATACGAGCTTTGGCCCGTACTTGCGAGTCGGGTCATAATGCTCTGTTTTTTTTGCTTCTTCTTCGCGCGTAGTTTCAAAAATCTCGCTAGTATCCTTAACTCGAGCAGTGTAATCAAGCAGTACGAGTGAACCTTTTTCCAAAGGCACAGAAATTCGCTGTCGTTTTACCTTATATTAAGTTTCAGCGCACGATGAAAAATAGAAATCGTTCATCCTAGCGCTTTCAGCTTGTCCATCGCGACGGAAGTGGCTTCAGGACTCGTCTTTATCCCCAGCATGTTCATCGCAGAAGCTATTGATGATATCGTCCTCATCACGTGATAACGCCTGACCTCTCCCATTGAGCCCACTCTGAAAACCTTGCCCTTGAGATCGCCAAAGCCTCCAGCGACAAGCACCCTGAACTCGCTAGAGAGCAGGCCACGGAATTTCTTGTCGTCCATCCCCGGCAGGTAATTCACGGCGATTATCATGTTGCTCCTGGCGTCTGGTTTTGCGAACGGTGTTAGGCCAAGAGCGCTCAGTCCAGAGTAAAATGCGTCTGCGCAAATCCTGTGGCGCCTGATTCTATTCTCCATGCCCTCTTCCAGTACAATGTCCAATGCCTCCCTGAATGCATAGTACAGTGGCAGCGCGGGCGTAAATGGAGTCTCGAAATTTTCCTCGTAGTACTTGAAGTAGCGCTTCAGGTTCAGGTATTGCGTAGGCGGCGGATTGTCCTGCATGTATTTTTTCGCCCGCTTGCTGATGGAGATTGGGGCGACTCCGGGCGGTGCTGCAAGGGCCTTTTGCGACGCGGTAAAGCAAATGTCAATGTTCCACTTGTCTACAGGCAGCTCGTCGCCTCCCAATATTGACACGGAATCGGCTATGAAGAAGGCGCCCTTTCTTGCCGCAAGGTCCCCCAGTCTGCTCAGGTACCTCAGGGTGGTTCCAGTCGATGTCTCATTATACACCGCGTAAATCGCCTTGATGTCGCTGTGCTCTTCAAACGCCTCCTCAAACTTCTCGAACGGAGGATTCTCCCCGTACGGTGCGTTGATCCTGATTGCCTGTCCTCCCCAGCTGTCGATGAGATCCGCAAGGCGAGTGCTAAACTCTCCGTTCACCGGGATTACGGCCTTGTCTCCTTTCTTTATCAGGTTAACGACGGAAGCCTCTACCGCACCTGTGCCAGAAGTTGTCAACAGCACGATATCATTTGATGTCATGAAGACCTTCTGTGTCCTCTCAACGATCGATTTGTATAATACGCGAAAATCGTCGCTCCTGTGGTTTATCACAGGTGCAAGCATGGCATTCATCACCCTGTTTGGCACATTTGTAGGACCAGGAAGCATTGCAAGGTACTCCATCCTTATCTCGTGAAAATCCGAGTCCGCGGCCATATTTAAGTTAATTACAGTCGTGGGAATTGTACAACTTTTTATAACTCCAAAGATTGTGAGCTTGCTGCCGATGAAAAATCGACGTTCGACCATACTAAACCACGCTAGAACGGCGGGCTGCAGTGCGATAGCAGCATTTGAGCCAGAAAATGTATTCTATCTTACTGGATTTTGGGGAGAAGCAATAGCGTTGTGTACGGACAGCGGCACGAAGCTCGTAGCGCCAAGGCTGGAATATTCTAGAGCCTCAAAAGATTCGATAGACTGCGACGTTCTTCCAACGGAACGGGGAAGCGAGCTTATTGCAAAGTTTGCTTCTGAGATAAGCGGGCTCAAAGCATGCACCGATTGTAGTGATTATTCGACGGTCGAATCTGTCCGAAAACATGGCGGAGACATGATGATAAACGCGGAGCCTTTTTTTCAGACTCGAAAGATAAAGGACGAAGGCGAGATCAAGGTAATCAGCAAAGCCGCTCGAATCCTGGACAAGCTGTATGAAATTTG
>Ga0137829_10714853_pt1 | contig 11413 bp, 14 predicted proteins | sample OV2TP2_FD_97737 | JGI IMG/M metagenome (GOLD analysis project Ga0137829, IMG submission 97737) | reverse complement strand
ATAGAGGGCTGTGGTCATTCTTGGCAGAAACCCTTTGGCCGGGGTTCGATTCCCCGCGGAGGCCTTGAGTACAATTTTATTATGGGCTTATGACGAAATTTCTGGACAGGGAGGTATAGAAAATACACAAAGCAAAAACTCTTCTAGACATAGATGTTAAAGAGTTACTGGCTAAAGTGCAGAAGAAATACAAGATTAAACTCCCATCAAAAGTTGTTATGGTTGATTATGACGAAGAAGAGGGCGATCTTTACATCAGATTTAAGGAAGCGGAGTACACAGAGGGCGAACCTTCTGATGATGGTTTAGTTATATTTCATTACTCTGATAACAAAATTGCTGCCGTAGAAATAATGGATGTTACAGCTTTTTAGTTAATTTAGAATTCGATCCACATATTGTCATACTACAGCCAATATGTTGATTTCTGCATCCGTTAGATGATTAACTTTCTACATTTTTTATGCGCAATTAGCAAGAATTTCTTCATGGGAAATATGACGAAATGGTTAAATTCCTCGCGGAGGCCTTCCGGTACACTAATAACTGAAGAAAGTAAATCTGCAAAAAGACTGCAATGAACAAAGAATAAGATTATCAGAAATTATATCAGATATCCTTAACAGTAACGCTTAACTTTCTGTGATAAACTTCCTGTCTTAATATATTGAGCTCATTGATCCTTGAAGCATCTTCAAAAGTTTCATCTCTAGTGTTTAAATTAGATTCCAACTTCTTGATCTTATCTATTACTTGTCGATCAGAAAGCTTGGAGTAGTCTATAACCTTTACATCTACGTTCTTAGGTATTCCATACTTCTTTCTTATTTCATCATTCTTTTTCATTTTATCACCCGCTGTATTTTTGGTATTAGCTGTAGTATTTGCAAGAACCTTCTTATGAACTCTTTGTAATCTGAAGGTTCTTCTTCCTCAAGGCGAATATGTACATGAGGGGCACTTTCAGAGGCTCCATCTCTATGCAGGTCGAATCTTACATATTCGATGAATCCAGAAAGAATTAAGGAAACTCGGTTATATCTAGAAGAGCCCAAACTTTGATGTTTCCATTTCAGCTTTAAGGTTCAGCTGCACATCGCATCCCACCTGCTTCAGACGTGCAGTTAACCAGTTCACAAACTTCTTCTCGAAGCTCTTGCCTTTTACATTCAAGAGTTCATTCCCAAGCAAGTCCACGACCTTCACTACAAGCTCCCTGCTGACAGATAATGTGAAGAAGTACCATCCAAATGTGAATTGGGGATCGCCTATCGCAAATTCGTCCTTGCCATGAACCATTGCCTCTATCTCCTTCAACGCCTTCTGAAGTATCTGGCTCTCCCTTTCATAGTTCATCGCAGCAACATTGATCTCGATGGTATCAATAACCATATACGTTATTTATGAGCAAATAATTAATAAATCTTCTAGACAATTCTAGCACAAGCATTTTGCAAAATTTTTACTTTCAAGCAGTTAAAAGTTTCAAAATTATGAAATAATTATTCGCGTATGCTTTCAAGCGCAGAAACCGCCTGCCATAACGTTACTCTCACATAGGAAGGCATGTTCGGATCCTGTGACAGGTCGTCAAGCGTGCTTATCGCATTTGCTGCCCTGACAGACATTCCCAACTTTTCATCCTGCAAAGCAGTAACAATATCCTTGACAGTCTTGCGTATGTTCCTTGGCGTTGTTACGTTATCTGCTACAGCATTAAGCGTCTCTATCGCCTTCGCAAGCCTTTCCTCGTTCTCCTTCTGCTTTTTCGCAGTTACCAAATCCAACACCCGCAAAACAAATTTCTACAATAATACTGACTATAAAAGTTTGTTATCATAAAAGGATTTAAGCAAGCAAGCACATAATTCATACGAGATGTGCTTCTTAGTAAGATGTGAAATCTGCGGAGCTCTTATGGAGTACGAGGATTACTACTCGCACGCAAAGATTTGCAAGCCAGAACTCGAGAAGGTCGAGATTCCAGCAACAAAAGTAGAGAAGAAAAAGAGGACAAAGTAACACATCTTTTATTTTTAAAAATAAAATTGTGTTAAACTTCTACGTACACAGTATCGCCTTCCACATTGACCTTGAATGTTTCCGCAGGCTTGAGCTGCGCAGGGAACCATATCAGCTTTCCATTGGTAACATCCCATTTTGAGCCATGCCATGGACATGTTAGTTCCTTGTTATTGAGTTCGCCTTCATGCAGGTTCGCACCGGCATGGTTGCAGATATCTCCCATCGCGTAGTACTTGCCATCAACATTGGCAACAAGTATCTCCTTGTCCCCAGCTTGCACGGAAACCATCTTTCCTTTCGGAATGTCACTCGCCTTCCCCACAGTTATTTTTGCCATGTCATGATATTGTATAAGTTATTATTTATAGATTATAGCTGATCAAGAAATTATAACGTCGTTCCTTATCCTGCCAAGACCTTCTATCTCTATCTCAACAACATCACCATGCTTCAGGAACTTTGGCTGTGCCATGAAGGCCGCCACACCAGAAGGCGTTCCTGTTGCTATTATATCTCCCTGTTCCAGAGTCATGACCTTGCTTAGGCTCGCAACTATTCTGTCAATCTTCAGCGCCATGTTCTTTGTTGATGAATTCTGTCTGATCTCCCCGTTCACCTTCGTAACTATTCGCAGGTTATGCGGATCTCTGATTTCATCTTTGGTTGTTATCCACGGTCCGCAAGGCGCAAATGTATCAAAGCTCTTTCCCCTCGTCCACTGCTTGTCCCCAAATTGTATGTCTCTGGCAGATACATCGTTGAATACCATGTATCCAAGAACGTAGTTCATGGCATCTTCCTGCCTTACATTCTTGCAGTCCTTGTTTATTACAAATGCAAGCTCACCCTCATAATCGAGTTTGGTGACAAACTTTGGGCAAACTATTGTGTCGTATGCGCCAATGAGCGTTGTTCTGGGCTTTATGAATATAACAGGTTCTTCTGGTGGTGCAGCTCCCTGCTCCTTTGCATGGTCAAGATAGTTGTATCCCAAGCAGATGATCTTTGATGGTTTCGAAATCGGAGGAAGCAACCTGTACTCTTTGTTCTTACCAACAGTTAACTTTGCAGTTTTTATTGCGTCGATATGATCGCCAAAAAGAAATTCTTCTATGCTATCAGGAAGATCTGTTTTTAGCTGCTTCTCCAGCTCTTCCCTGTTCACCATCGCGTCATTATATACCAGAGCATATGTCTCCATCGAGTCTTGTTTGATCCTTGCTACCTTCATCGCATCACCTGTGCGTCAGCACGGCAACACCATCGGAATCGATCCTGCAAAAACCAAATCTTACGAACTGCACTCTGTCGCCAACTCTCAACTTAGAAGCATAAGATTCTGCATGCCCTTTGATGATCTCTAGACTATTCTGATTATATTCCTCGTTTATGTAAAGCGCCCTTGGAACCATAACGCTCATCGATACTGCATCATCTTTGCTGACCCACTGTATCTTTGGAACGCTCTCCTTCAGTTCCTCGCCGTTGAATGATCCAGAAATTCTGTTTCCTTCAACATGATCAATCTTGACATTGTATAGATCTATCAGCCTGACCTCTGAATCCTGCTTGAGCTTTACAGCATCACTGCCAGAAATGTAGAAAATATCGTTCACATTTATTTCCCTAATACCCATATCCTTATCGGGATGATTCTTTATCTTCACGAGAGTTCTGGGGGCATTGCTTACCTGCAGAACAAATGATTCGCTGAGAAAGAGTAGATCGCTTGCAAAGAACAGTCGTATCGATAATGGGTCAATCATCTTTCTGTTTATCGATTCAAGCACATCGAACGGTGGCTTGGTGTCTGCTTTTGTAAAACCAAGTGTTAGAACGAACTCTCTTATCGCTTCTGGCAGTATACCTCTTCTCTTCAATGCGATGAGCGTTGGCATCCTCGGATCGTCCCATCCCTTGACCAGACCCTGATCTATCAATGGCTTTATCTTCCTTTTAGATACAGGCATGCCTTCAAACTCAAGCCTTGAAAACTCTATCATCAACGGCTTCCTTATCTGTAGTCTATCAATTATCGCATAGTAAAGCTCGTTCCTAAGCTCGTACTCCTTGGTTCTCATAGCATGTGTAACACCATCTACGCTGTCTTCGATCGATGCCGCAAAATCATAGGTTGGCCATACCCTATACTTGCGACCTCTTAAAGGATGCTCGCCATCGATTATTCGAAAAAGCGTTGGGTCGCGCATGACAGTATTTTCGCTCTTCATATCGCCCCTGTACCTAACTATTGCCTGGTTAGGCTTGTACTCCTTGAACATCTTCTCCCAGCGCTCAAGATTGTGCGTAAGATCAATGCCCCTGCACTCGCATGCAACGCAATTCTTTCTGTTCTCCTTTACAGTGTCCATTGTGCAGGTGCACACATACGCTCCATCAACTTCGATCATCTTCCTTGCATACTTGTATATCAACTCCATATCATCGGAAGTGTTCTTTACAAGATGTGGTTTTACACCCAGCCATTCAATCCCTTCCTTTATTGCATCATAATACTCCAGTCTTTCTTTCAAGGGATTTGTGTCATCGAACCTAAGGATCAACTTGCCATTGTACATCTTTGCGTACTCTTCATCGATTATCGCAGCCTTTGCATGTCCTATATGCGGGTATCCGTTTGGCTCTGGGGGAAACCTTGTAACCACCTTGCCCACTTCAGCATTGGGCAATGGTGGCAGCGCACCCCTCTCCTCCTTTTTCTCCTGCACCAAGAGTTCTGGAGCCGTTCTCTCCAGCTCGATCTTTTGCTCGCCAACGCTCAACCTGTTGATATCGTCAACAATAACCTTGATTTCATCGATAAGTGATCTTGCCTCTCTTCTTAGTTCAGGCTTTAGTCCCATCACCTTTGCAACGACTGTATCTGCCCTTGCCTTGCCATCATGCTCCAGAGCATTCTTCAGTGCTAACTTCCTGACAAGACTCTTGACCTCATCAGTGATCATTTATCGTGTCCTCTCGACAACAAAGTCTGCCAATGATTGCAGGGCGCGTTTTGCCTTCGAGTCCCTGTATGCCTTGATAGCGTCGATGGCCTTCGTTGCGTAGAACCTCGCCATGTTCCTGACCTCACGATCAACACCAGCACTTACAAGAACGCTTACCGCTTCCTTCAACTCAGGATCGGTAACGTTCTTTGCCCCAAAGACCCGCAGTATCTTATCCCTGTCTTCACCTTTGGTTTTCTTTATTGCGAGCAGGATCGGCAGGGTCTTCTTTCCTTCTCTAATATCATTCCCAACTGGCTTTTTGGTGACCCTCGGATCTCCTGCCACGCCTATGAGATCATCAACGAGTTGAAAGGCAATCCCGAGATTCCTGCCGAACCTTGCCAGGTTATCGACATCGCCCTTGCTCGTTTGTGCACATACAGCTCCTAGCTCGCAAGAAGTTTCAAAGAGTGCTGCTGTCTTCTTGCCGATCATGTTGATGTACTGCGAGCCAGAGGAGAACTTTGAACTTGATGCCATGTCAACATCCAACGCCTGTCCCTCGCTCACATCAAGGCAGCTCCTAGCCAGTTTAGCAATCAGTTGAACTATAACATCGTCAGGCATGCCGGCTTTAGCGCCATAAGTTGTTATGGACTGAAATGCCTTCATGACCAGAATATCGCCAGCAAGGATTGCCAGTGGAAGACCGTAATACCTGTGCACGGTTGGCACATCGTGCCTGACTTCGTCGTTGTCCATTATATCATCATGCACAAGTGTGAAGTTGTGTATCATTTCGATCGCAGCTGCAACTGGCAATGCTTTCTCTCTATTTCCACCCAGAAGCTCGCAGCTCTTTATCGCAAGGAATGGTCTTAAACGCTTTCCCCCGCTCTTTATGTAGTGCGACGATGCAAGGTAGAGCTCCTTTGGCTTTCCATCTAACATCGAAAGGATGAATTCGTCGACCATCGATGCTGTTGACTGCAGTTGTTGTCTTAAGCTCATTTGAACCACTCTGCCAGCGGTCCCGTTAGAACATGCCTTGCAGTCTTGAGCGTTTTAACATCCTTCGCACCAACTAGGTACATCGTGCTCTTCAATTCGTTAAGCAAAACATTTGCGAATTGAATCACCGCTTCCTTCGATATCGCTGCCTGCTTGAGAAATGGCAGGGCCATTGCGCACATATCTGCCCCTATGGCAAGACACTTGGCAACTTCGAGACCGTTCCTCAAACCTCCAGATGCTACCAACTGTAACTTAACAGCTCTTCTTACCTCTATCAGACTTGCAGCTGTTGGTATACCCCAGTCCCAGAACATCTCTCCCAGATGCGACTTCAAATCGCTGCCAGCAGAGTCTGCTCTAAGCTTTTCAACGCCTGCCCAGCTTGTACCTCCAGAACCTGCAACATTGATCGCCTTTACACCAGCAAACTCAAGTTTCGACGCAGTTTCCTTTGATATGCCTGCTCCAACCTCCTTTACTATAACAGGAACGCTCAAACTTTTCACCAGCTCAGCGATCTTGTTGAGCACGCCTTTGAACTTTGGCTCTCCCTCAGGCTGCACCAGTTCCTGCAGTGGGTTAAGGTGAACTACTAACGCATTTGCGTTTATCATATCGATTATCTGCTTGGCTTCATCTATACTTAGTCCCTTTGCCAGCTGCGCCCCTCCAATGTTTGCAATAAGGAATGCATTGGGTGCATGTTCTCTAGCAATAGAATATGTTTCTGCAAGCTCCTTGCTCTTCAGACCAGCCCTTTGACTGCCCAACCCCATTCCAAGACCAAGCGCTTCCGCAATTTCTGCAAGCCTCTCGTTGATCTTTGCAGCTTCTGGAGTGCCTCCTGTCATTGAATCGATTATCAGAGGAGCAGAAAACTTATGGTTCAGAAAAGTTGTGGAGGTATCGATTTCATCAAAATCAAGTTCTGGTAACGCATTGTGTATGAGCGTGACATGCTCCAGATATGTTGAAGTTGTTCTGGCCTGCACCTCCTTGCTCAGGGGTATTGTCAAACCATCGAGCTTTCTCTGCTTGATGATATCTATATCAGACTGCTCGCTCACTTCGCACCCCTCACGATCGTACCAACAACATTCTTTCCGTTCAAAGCATTCACTATCCTTTCTGGTTTCAAACCGTTAACCATTAACACATCTATTCCCATTTTGGACATCTTAAATGCTTCCCTTATCTTTCTACTCATGCCACCTGTCACATCAAGAGGCACATCTGAAAACTTTGCCTGATTTGCTGCTTTGATCTCTCTGATGAGCTCCTTGCTTCTTACATCGCTGTAAATACCATCCACATCTAATGCGAACACTGCAATGTCAGGTTTGAGCTCCTTCGCCAGTATGCTCATGAGCAGATCGCCAGAAAGGATATAGTATGAACGATTGCTGTAGTGTAAAACATCGCCGTGTGTTACCGGGATCAGTCCGTTCATTGCCAGCTCTTTTAATTCATGAATCTTGCTTCTGATGTTTTTTGTTCCCTGCATCAGTGATGACGGCTGTACAGTATACGGATTCAATCTGTTCTTCACCATTATGTTCACGATATGGTTGTTCAGCTCTACCATGGAGCACTTTACTATAGACACACCGTGCAGATCATACCTTGCTGGTTTTGTATGCATGTCATACCTAACAGAGTAATAATGCCCAAAGGAACCCCCGCCATGCACAACGATCAACGGTTTCTTAACTTTGCGAAGTTGCTTGCTTATTCTATCTATTGCATTTTTGTTTACAGAGAGGGGTTTATGCTTAAAGGTTACAACAGAACCCCCTAACTTTAGAAGGGCTAATCCCATTTGCTCTTCATCATGTTAAAACCCATTTAAAGCTTCACCATCTAGCTGTTAATTCTCTACAACAACGCCCCTATGTTCCACTCTTGATACAAAGGCATCGTACTTTTTCATTTCTCTTAGAACTTTGTTTGTTGAACTTTCAGTTACTAATGCGATTATGCAACCTCCTCCTCCAGCTCCTGTCATCTTTGCACCAAGCGCACCATTCTTCAATGCTATATCCACAAGTCTGTCTAGCACGTTTCTTGAAACACCCAATCTTCTGAGCAGTGAATGATTCAGCGTCATTAACGCACCTAACTCTGCATAATCCTTGCTCCTGATCGCCTTCAATGCCTGCGCTGTTAGATTACTACTCATATTCGAGAGGCCATAGAAGAGTTCAGCATCACTTTCACGCAACCGCTTCACGCTGGAAACAAGTTTTCCTGTTATCCTTTTGATGCCTGAATCCACAACGACAAGCTGCAGGTCGATCTTGGAGTTTATTGGTCTTGCACCCTTACTCCTGTCGAAAAGCATCAAACCGCCGTGTGTGCAGATAGCAGAGTCTGCACCAGAAGGGTTGTTGTGCACAATTCTTTCTGCATCTAATGACATATTACAGATCTTCTGCTTGCTTAACTTCCCAAAGAGTGAACTTACGGCAGCGATGGTTGCTATCGAGATCGCAGCAGACGAGCCCAAACCTACGGCATGTGGAAATTCTGCTCTGATACTTATATCAAGACCTATACTAGCATCGAATTCATGCATTGCATCGTTTGCAGCTGCAAGTACTGGCTGAACAAGCGATCTGAATTTTTTTTCCTTCATCTTTTCTAGCGCATCTTTGCTAAATGCACCAGCAAAGCCCATGTTTGACTTTACTGTAACCTTGTCATCGCTCCTTGCAATGGCATCAACATAGATGCGCTTGTCTATTGAGGCGAGTATTGCGGGTTTATCATAAACGACAAAGTGCTCTCCGAACAGTATTACCTTTGCAGGTGCCGATGCCCTCGCACGTTTCTTTGTTGGATTCATGTGAATAGTATAGAACCATAACCCACTACTGAACTTTTATCTCCCGCAATATCTCCGCTGGTAGCATATTTGAGCAATTCGCCATTCCTTGCTCCCAAGATCTTTGCTGCTGTCATTATCGATGCTATGGCACCGTAGCCACATGCAGTTACATTCAATCTTTCAAGCACGGTATAGTATTTGCTCACATCCAGTTCAAGTATCGCCTTGATCAATTCGCCATCCTTTCTATGCGCCTGCTCGTTTGGCTCATAGTGCGTGAAATCCGAAGATGCCATTAGCAATACATTCTCATTCTTAGCAATTTCAGCTATGGCCTTTCCAACATCGACCGCTGTCTCCCTATCCTGCATCCATAGAATTATTGGCAGTATCCTGAACTTGTGTTTGTAGATGTATTGCAGCATTGGCAACTGAACCTCCAAGCAATGGTCTTCGCTGTGCGCGGCGTCATCAAAATCAACTATGCCAGACGATTTGACCACTTGCTCCGCAGCATTGCTGTTAACATCGACAAAACCCAACGGGGTTTCCCATGAGCCTTCCTTCATAGTGGCAATGCCGCTTCCAATGCCATAATGGTTAGGTCCTATCATAACGATCAGATCAGCTTTCAGCGATGATACTGCATAGTATGAATGAGCAGCGACTGGTCCAGAATAAATGTATCCTGCATGCGGGCAGACAATTCCGATTATCCTTTTCTCATTGCTTGCTGGCGGCTTCTTTCCAGGACCATAAGAATGCATAAAGCAGCGTTCTATCATCTGTAGCAGTTCATCTTTTTTAGCTGGGTAAAACGATCCTGCAACTGCGGGCTTCCTAACCCGCATGGGTTCAAGTTACCTCCTCTACCAACTTTGTTTCGAAATCATCGATCTTGTATTCGTTGCCCTTGAACACCATCTTGTCTATTTGCTGTTCTTCTGCCTTGATCAGGCTCATCTTGCTCAGAACAGCCTTTGCAAGCAGCCAGTAAACTGTTGCTAGAGCCCTCCTGCCCCTGTTGTTTGCTGGGATGACAAGATCGACCTTAGAGGTAACGTTGTCACTGTTTGATATCGCTATGACAGGCAAACCCGCTCTCGTTGCTTCTACCACTGCCTGCTGGTCTGCCTGTGGATCGGTAACAAGAACAAGTTCAGGCTCCATGTAGTTTGGAAGCAATGGATTTGTAAAAGTACCGGGCATGAACCTTCCCAATACTGGTAAAGCACCAGTAAGCTCGCAGAACTTCTCAACGGGTGTTTTGCCATACTCTCTTGCAGAGCATATAGCTACCCTTGCAAGGTCTGTTCTACTTATGAAGGCAGCAGCAGCATCTATCCGTTGCAGGATCTTCTCCATATCCAATATGTAGAGACCCTCGGGATTTGCCTTGACTATGAAGGGGGACATATACTTGGTCTTAACAGGCGTCCCTACTCTTATGCCAGTTGAAAGCAGCATCTTTTCCAGATCCTCATCTTCAGGATCGCTCATGCCACACCACTGCAAAACACACTAATTTTAAACTTCTGCCATGCCGTCTATCAATCCAGTTTCTGACAATCGCAGCAGCTCGTTTAACTTAGCTACCCTCTCGCCACCTAAAACACCTGTTTTGATCATCTTTGAACCAGTTGCTATAGCTATATGCGCTATGTGAGCATCTGTAGACTCGCCTGATCTGTGCGATGTTATCAATCTGATATTGTTTTGCGTCGCCTTATCAGCAAAGTCCAAAGCATCATACAAGCTTCCTGCCTGGTTCACCTTCAATATTGCTGCATTGCATGCGTTGCGCTTGACAGCTTCAATAAGTCTGCCAGTGTTGGTAACAAGCATATCATCTGCAGTTATGTAAACATTCTTGAACTTCTTGGTAAGTTCGGCCATATCATCAAACGCTTCTTCATGCACAGGATCCTCTGCATAGATCAACTTGTAGTCCTTGATTATGTCGATGACATATTCCAACTGTCTTGCAGGGGTTAGCTTTCTTCCTGTGCGGGCATAAACATATGCCTTTGACTTGTTATCCCATAGCGAAGATGTTGCAAAGTCAACGCCCATGGCAACATCTCTTCCAAGTTTAAAGCCGCAGTTGTTGCATGCTTTTTCAACAGCATCCAATGCCTGAATGTTGTTCATCTTTGGTGCCCATGCACCCTCATCCCCTCTTCCGTATGTAAAGTCCCTGTCCTTCCTCTCTATGACATTTCTCAGCTCTTTGTGAACTTCAAAGTTCATCTCCAGCGCTTCCTGCACCGATTTTGCTCCAACAGGAACAACGAGAAATTCCTGGATGTCAGGCGTGCCAGGTCCAGCATGGGCACCGCCTCCCAAAACGTTGCCTAGTGGAACAGGGAACTTGTATGAATCATTTTTCCCCAGAAGTTTGAACATTGGTATGTTAAGCGCTTGTGCAGCAGAGTCTGCAGCTGCAATACTTAATGCATATGCAACCGAACCTCCTATCTTGCTATAGTTTGCAGTACTGTCAATAATTCTTAATGCATCGTAAACTGTTTTTGGGTCTGATGCATCAAGCCCGACAAACCTGCTAGCATTGGAACTGAGCATGCTCAGCACTTCC
>Ga0137829_11442601_pt1 | contig 11428 bp, 10 predicted proteins | sample OV2TP2_FD_97737 | JGI IMG/M metagenome (GOLD analysis project Ga0137829, IMG submission 97737) | reverse complement strand
CGGAAACCCTGTATGTGCAGATCGATTCGATGGGCGCCGATGCCGCGGCGGCCCTCGAGGCCGTTCGCGGCGTGACCCGGGTCTCGGTGCGCGATCGTCGCGACGGCGTCGCGGGCTATGACGTGGAGAGTGTGCGGGGTGCCGACGTGCGGCGGGATCTGGCGCGCACGATCGTGACCAACGGGTGGGGGCTGCTCGAGCTGCGGCCCGTGCGGATGAGCCTCGAAGAGATCTTCCTGCACTTGACGACCGAAGAGACCGATGAAGGAGCGTCCCCCTCACCACAACCCTCTCCCCCGCCGGGGGAAGGGGAAGCCGAAGGCCGGGTGAGAGGGTCGAGCGAAGGCGAGGCTGCCACGGCCACGGAGGGCGATGATGCGTAACATCCTGGCGATTGCAGGCAAGGAGATCCGGTCGTATTTCGTCTCTCCGATCGCGTACGTCGTCATCGGCCTGTTTGCCGTGCTGTATGGGCTGTTTTACGTGGCCAGCCTGCTCGTCATGGTGCGCGTCAGCATGCAGATGGGGATGTTCGGCGGCGGTCCGCAGAGCATCAACATCAACGAGTTCATGATTCGTCCCCTGCTCGGCAACACCGCCGTGGTCTTGCTGTTCATGCTGCCGATGATCACGATGCGGTCGTACGCCGAGGAGAAGCGCACGGGTACGATCGAGCTCCTGCTGACTCGGCCGATTACCGATTTTCAGATTGCGATGGGCAAGTTCCTCGGCGCCATGGCCCTGTTCGGGCTGATGCTGGCCGTGACGCTGATTCACGTGGGCATCTTGTTCTGGTATGGCGAGCCAGAGTTGGGCCCCCTCCTCAGTGGCTATCTGGGGCTGGCGCTGATGGGTGGGGCGTTCATCTCCGTCGGTCTGTTGATCTCGAGCATGACCAGGAACCAGATCGTCGCCGGTGTGATGACCTTCGTCGTACTGCTCGTGTTCTGGGTGATCAACTGGATTTCGGATTCCTCCGGACCGACGACCCGGGCGGTGCTCTCGTATCTGTCGATTCTCGAGCACTTCGACGATTTTTCGAAGGGCGTTGTCGACACGAAGCACCTGGCGTATTACCTCAGCTTCATGGGATTCGGTCTTTTTCTGACCGTCAAATCCGTCGACAGCGAGCGGTGGCGCGGATAGCAATTGGCCCCTCACCCCAACCCTCTCCCCTGCTCGGCGGGGGAGAGGGAGGCCGACGGCCGGGTGAGAAGGGTCGCAGAGAGGTGATATCGAGCATGCTCAACAGACTGCTTGGACTACTGGGATGGGCGGGAACGGCGCTCGTGTTCGGGGCCCTCGTCGTGAGATTGGCCCTGCCCGATCGGCAGGAGCTCTGGTGGTGGATGTCGATATCCGGTCTCGCGCTCGTGCTGCTCTATTCGCTGACGCAGTGGCGCGAGATCGTGCGGCTGATGAGCCGGCGCCAGGCACGGTATGGCACGCTGGCCACATCCAGCGTGCTCATCGTCCTGGGCATCATCGTCGCGATCAACTATGTGCTTGCGCGCCAGAACAAACGCTGGGATCTGACGGCCGCCGGGCAGTACTCGCTGTCCGATCAAACGCGGAAAGTCCTGCAAGGATTGACCGAGCCCATCAAAGTCATCGTCTTCGCGCGAGAAGATGAGTTTCCGCGTTACCGGGACCGCCTCGAGGAGTACGAGTACAGATCGAGCCAGGTGTCGGTGGAGTACGTCGACGTCGACAAACAACCGCTCCTTGCCAAGCAGTATGAGGTGCAGTCGTACGGCACGATCGTGTTCGATTACCAGGGCCGGATCGAGCGGGTCGTGTCGGATGCGGAGCAAGAGCTGACGAACGGCCTCATCAAGGTGGTAGAGGGACAGCAACGCATCGCCTACTTCGTCCAGGGCCACGGAGAGAAAGATCCGAACGGCACCGAGCGCAACGGCTACAGCGCCTTGCGCGACGCGCTCAAGTTGGACAACTTTACGGTGAACACATTCGTGCTGGCCCAGGAAGGCAAGATTCCAGACGATGCCTCGGTGGTGATCGTGGCCGGACCGACGACCGACCTTTTGCCCGGCGAGATCGACGCGCTTCGAGGCTACCTGGAGCGAGGCGGCAAAGCCCTCGTCCTCCTCGATCCGGCCGAGTCGGATAACGCGCCCGGGCTCACGCATACGATCGCCCTGCTCAAGGACTGGGGCATCGAGGTCGGCACGGACGTCGTCGTGGACGTCAGCGGCGTCGGCCAACTGCTTGGAACCGATGCGTCGGTGCCGGTCGCGGCCACCTATCCGGCGCACGCGATCACCGACCGATTCAATCTTTTGACCGCGTACCCCTTGGCCCGATCGGTCAAACCGATCTCCGGCGGCAGCAACGGACGCGTCGCACAGACCTTCGTGGAGACGAGCTCGCGAAGCTGGGCCGAATCGAGCCTGGCGGAGCTTGCCAAAGGCGAAGTGGCGCTGAACGCGGAGGAAGGCGACACGGCCGGACCGATCTCGATTGCGGCCGCGGTGTCCGTCCCCGTGCCCAAATCCGAGCCGAGCGCGTCGACCGACCAGAAGAAGGACGAGACGGCAGAGGATGCTCCGCAGCTGGAGACGCGCGTCGCCGTCTTCGGCGACTCCGACTTCGCCAGCAACGCGGCCGTCGGCATCCAGGGGAACCGCGACCTCGTGCTCAACGCCATCAGCTGGCTCGCGCTGCAGGAGAACCTCATCTCTATCCGTCCGCGCGAGCCCGACGATCGGCGGATCACCCTCACCGCGGATCAGCAGTTCCGCGTGCAACTGTTGTCAATTTTCCTGATCCCCGGCGTGGTCCTTGGCCTGGGTATCTACACGTGGTGGCGGAGGCGGTAATGCGTGGTCTGCGGTCTACCCTCGCTCTGCTTGTCATCTTCATTGGCCTGGTCGCCTACATCTACTTCGTCGAATCCAGGCGCGAGCCGGCGTCCGAGGCCGGCGGCGCCGACAAAGTCTTCTCGTTCCAGGCGGCCGATGTCGAAGAGCTCCGCGTGAAGGCCGACAACGGCGAAACGACCGCGCTCAAGCGTTCAGGCGATAAATGGCAGATCGTCGAACCCATTGAAACGGCGGCGGACGATACCCAGGCGACCAGCATGGCCTCGAGCCTGGCCTCGCTCGAGCGCTCGCGTGTCGTGGAGGAAGCGCCCACCGATCTTCAGCCATTCGGCCTCTCGATGCCGCGAATCGACGTGTCCTTCAAGCTGAAGAGTGGAGACGCGGTCGAGCACTTGCTCGTCGGCGACCGGACGCCGACTGGCAGCGATCTGTACGCGAAGCTGTCGACGAGCGACCGCGTGTTCCTGATCGCCACATATCTCGACTCGACCTTCAACAAGAAGACCTTCGATCTACGCGACAAGAAGGTGCTGCAATTCGAGCGCGATCCCATCGATCGCGTCGAGGTGCAGCTCGAGGGGCGTCCGATTCGTCTCGCCAAGAAAGACGACGAGTGGTCGTTGACCGAACCGCTCGCCGCACGGGCCGACTACAGCACGGTTGAAGGGCTCATTGGCCAGCTCAGCTCGGCCGACATGCGCGCGATTGCGGAAGAAAACGCTTCCGACCTGGCGAAGTACGGCCTCGTGAAGCCGATGGCGACCGTGACACTCACCGGCGGCAGCTCAAGCGCCACGCTGCACGTGGGTGCGGCGACAGAGGAAGCTCGACACTATGCGCGGGACGCCTCGAGAAATCTGGTCTTCACGATTGAGGCGAGTTTGCTCGAGGCGATCAAGAAAGTCCCCGCCGATTATCGACGTAAAGACCTGTTCGCGTTCCGCCCGTTCACCGCCACGCGTCTCGAGATCACCCGGGACAAGACCCCGCAGGTCTTCGAAAAGGTGAAGGCCGCGAAAGAGGGTGAACAGGATTCCTGGCGCCAGGTCTCGCCCGAGTCCCGCGACGTCGATCGCACCAAGATGGACGACCTGTTGTTCAAGCTGTCGAACCTTCGCGCGGAGTCCTTCGTCGACTCGCGCGCCGGCACCAACCTGGATGCGCCGTTGCTGACCGTCGCCGTCGAGTACGACGAGGGCAAGAAGGACGAGCGAGTCGTCTTCGGACGGGCCGGCGAGACCACGTTCGCGTTGGCCGGTGACGAGCCGGGCGCGGCGAAGGCTGACACCCGATCGGTAGACGATGCGCTCGAAGCTTTGAAGGCCGTGCAGTGACAAATCCGAGTGCAGCGATCGCAAAATGCCTCGGTCGCTGCACGAGAGTCGGGTGCTGGGTGCCGGGTGCCGGGGGCTGGGGGCTGACCGCTGAACGTGACGGTTCTCGGTCCAGTCACCCCGCACCCCGCACGTCGCACCCCGCACCCTGCACCCTGCACGTTGCACCCCGCGCCCTGCACGCTGCACTCTGCACGCGGACTCGCGTCCATCTCGTGTCGGCCGCGTTGGTTGCCGCGCTCGCCCTGCTCCCGGCCTGCGGCGGCCCGCGCGATCCGGCCGTCGTCCTGCCTGGTTCCATTGCTCCCGTCACCGCGTCCAATTCGCCGGTCCGTCGCCTGCAGACCGACCTGACGCGCCTGTTCGGGGATCCAGCCGCTGGCCTGACGCTCTGGGCCGTCGCGATCCAGTCGATGGATCGTGGCGACGCGCTCTTCCGGCTGAACGACACCATCCCCGTCATGCCGGCGTCGACGCTCAAGATCGCCACGCTGGCGACGGCGGCCGAGCGCCTTGGCTGGGACTATCGATATGAAACGCAGCTCGTCACCCACGCACCAATCGAAAGCGGGGTTCTCAAGGGCGACCTGATCGTACGCGGCAGCGGCGATCCCACCATCAGCAGCCGGTTTTGGCCCTCTCGCTCGGCGTTCGACGAATGGGCCCACATGCTCCGCGCGGGCGGGATCACCAAAATCGAAGGGCGCATCATCGGTGACGACAACGCCTTCGAGGACGAAGGCCTGGGCGCCGGGTGGTCGTGGGACGATCTGGTCTTTGGTTACGCCGCTCCCGGGAGCGCGCTCCAACGACACGAAAACGTCGCCGACTTCACTATTCGCCCGGGTCTTACGCCCGGTGAACCGGCCCTCATCGAGCTCCAACCGCCTCACAGCGGCATCAGCGTCACCAACCAGGTGGTCACAGCACCAACCGGCACTCAGATCATGCTTGGCTACCATCGTCTCCCCGGGCAATCGGTCCTCACGGTCACCGGGCTGATTCCCGCTGGTGCACAGCCGGTGGCTCGGACCGTCGCGGTGGACAATCCAACCGACTTCTTCGTGCGCGGCTTCCGTGACGCGCTCGTTTCCGGCGGCATCGACGTGGCTGGGGAGGCGATCGACATCGACACGCTCGACTTGACGCCCCGACGTGGCTCGGCAGCGTCGTCAGGGTCGGCGAAGCGCGCCTCGGCGGCGCCGCCGATTGATGCGCCTCAATCGCACCATGAGGCCGCGCTCACCACACTGATCGTGCATCGTTCGCCACCCCTGTCGGAGATTGCGGGCGTCATGATGAAATTCAGCCAAAACCTTTACGCCGAGACGCTGCTGCGCAGCCTGGGAGGGAACGGCACCGCCGGAGGAGGGCGCCGCGTGCTGAGGTCCGTGCTCGACTCCTGGGACATCGATCCAGAAGAGGCAACGATCGTGGACGGGTCAGGCCTGTCACGCTACAACTACGTGACGGCAAGCGCGCTGGTGAGAATCCTGCACAGAATGCGGCGCGATGAAAGACGGGCGGCGCCGTTCATGGCCAGCCTGCCGGTGGCCGGCCGAGACGGGACGCTCGCCTCGAGGTTCAAAGGCACACGGGCCGAGCAGAACGTCCGGGCGAAAACGGGAACAATGGCGAACGTCCGCGCGTTGGCGGGTTACGTCACGACGCTCGATGGTGAATTACTTGGCTTCGCTGTCATTGCCAATAACTCGCCGACCAGCGCCGGCGTGGACGACCTCATCGATCGGGCTGTCGAGCGGCTGGCAAACTTCACGCGGCGATAAGCAGGTCGCTGAAAAAACGCGACCGGCGCCTTTTCAGCAGCCTGGTTGCTCGCGGGCGACAATCACGATGGCCGCCAAGAGTGACGTGGCATCGTTGACGCCCTGTTGGCCTTCCCGCGCGATCGTCGCCGTCACCGCCACTGCGGCGACCGCCATTGCGACAACGAACCACGAGGACGGGACCATACGGAACCTCCCGAGCCGTTCTCACCGCTTTGCCCTTCGACAAGCTGGGGACGAACGCTGAGCCCCGTCGAAGCGCCGCAGCGCCGACATCTGCCGACTGCTGCGACGGACGCGGACTTTCGGCTCACCTCAAGCCAACCGCTGCTCTGGGCACCGGTGAGAACGGCTCCCGGCCGAGAGCGGCCACGCTCCCCTGTTGAAAAGATGATGCCAGGGCCCGAACCTCGAAACCCCTAGGAAAGTCTCAGGGTAGCGTCTAAGCGCAGCCGGTTCGATGGTCGGACGTGCGCCGTCTCAGAGCACTCAGTGGGCACTATGGGCTCATTTTGTAACATCCTGTGCGCTCCTGGGCTCTTGCGGATTCATCGTTAACAGCTCGCGCGCGCGGTCCAGGATCGTAGGCAGATCCCCGCTCAGCCCGCCGCCTTGCGCCAGATCGGGGTTGCCGCCACCCCGCCCACCGAACTGCTGCGTCAGAGCTCTAAGAACGGCGGTCGCGTTGAGCTGACTGTCAGTCGATCGAGCCACGACGACGAGCGTCGGACTCGAATCAGAAAACAGCGCCACTCGGAAGCCGGGTTGCGTGATGATGGTAGACGCGAGCGCTCGGAGCGTCGGCGCGTCGCCTCCGACAATCGCTTGCACGACGACTCGGACCCCGTTCACGACCGGCGCGCCAGCCGCCAGGCGGGCCGCCTGTTCGCTGGCCGTGCACTCGTGCAGCAGGCGCGCGACCTTTCTGAGCTCCCTCTGGTCGGCCAGCAGCCGCGCAACCGCCGTTGGGACCTCGTGGGGCAGCATGGAGAGCTGTCGGGCGAGATCACCGATGATGTCGCGTTGCGCGCGGTAGGCGCCGAGCGCCCGCCCTCCGCAGAGGAACTCGACGCGCAGGCCGCCTTTGTATCGCTCGGTGCGCGCCACGGCGATCAGGCCAATGGCCCCGGTTGCCGAGACATGCGTGCCGCCGCAGGCCGACACAGCGTAGCCATCGATCTCGATGACGCGCAGATCGCCCTCACGCTTGGGGTCACGTCGGAGGGGCAGACCGGCGGCCTCCGCGGCGCGCACTGTGCGAATTCGGACCGGTCGGTCCTCCCAGACGATCCGGTTGGCTTCTATCTCTACGCGGCCGATCCGATCGGCGCCCGGGTCACCGTCGAGGTCGATCGTCGAGCCGGTGGCCCCGAGGTGAAAGCCAATAGTCTTCGCGCCAGCCACCCGCACGAAGGCCGCCGACAAGAGGTGCTGGCCGGTGTGCTGCTGCATGTGATCGAATCGGCGCGCCCAGTCGATCCGGCCCCGAACGGCACGCCCTTGAGCGATGGTGCCCTCGATCACGTGCTCGATGGTGCCGTCATCGCGATCGATCACATCGACCACCCGGGCCGTGCCCAGCGTACCGGTGTCGAACGGCTGGCCGCCTGACGTCGGATAGAAGGCGGTGCGATCGAGCATGACGATGCTGCGGGTGCCGGCCTGGCCAGCTTCTACGGCAACCACCTGCGCGTCGAATTCGGTCAGATACGGCTGGCTGTAATAGAGGCGCTCAGTCATGGGCACTGCTGCCGGCGCTCGATCTTACCGTCCTCAGGAATCGCAAGGCGAGCGAGGTGGCTACGAACTCGTACTCAAGAGCGGATCCGCGACGCCCGCCTCCTGGAAACCGCGCGCGCGCAGGCGGCAGCTATCGCAGTGCTGACACGGCCGTCCATCAGGGAGCGGATCATAGCAACTGTGTGTCAGGCCATGATCCAGCCCCAGATCGAGACCGCGCCGGATGATCTCGGCTTTTGACCACCGAATGAGCGGCGCGTGAATGCGAAACCGGGCTCCTTCGACTCCGGCCTTCGTCGCCAGGGTGGCGAGCCGCTCGAACGCGTCGATGAACTCCGGCCGACAGTCAGGATAGCCCGAGTAATCGAGCGCATTGACGCCCACGAAGAGATCTCGGGCACCGAGGACTTCCGCCCAGCCAAGTGCAAGGGCGAGGAGCACGGTGTTGCGGGCCGGCACATAGGTCGGTGGAATGTCGATCGCCTCCAGCGGACGACCCTTGGGCACCGCGGCTGTTCCCGTCAGTGCGGACCCACCAATAGCCGCCAGGTCGACGGCGACCTCCAGGTGCCGCCTGACCTCGAGCGCCAGCGCTACCCGTCGAGCGGCATCGAGCTCGCGGGCGTGCAGCTGGCCGTAACGGACCGTGAGGGCGTACAAATCGTACCCCTCATGCTTCGCGATTGCCGCCGCGGTATAGGAGTCGAGACCGCCACTGAGCAAGACTACGGCTTTGGATGGATCACTCGTCATTGTCGATTGACGATTGTCGATTAACGATTGAAAGGCATCGTTCGAATGGACGATGGTCCATTGCTGAAGTGCTGATTCTGAATGCCCTTCAATCGGCAATCGCCAATCGTAAATTGAGGACGTCAGCGTCAGACCCCGCGCCTGTCCGCTCCCCAGATGTACTTGTGAATCTGGAGCTGCAGGCGAACCGGCAAACGATCCTCGAGCACCCACGAGGCGAGCATTTGAGGATCGAGCACGCCGTGAACAGGCGAGAACAGGACTGCCGCACAGCGTCGGTCGAGCCGGTGCCGGGCGACCACGCCGCGTGCGAACTCGTAGTCGAATCGGTCCTTGATCACGAACTTCACCTGGTCGTCCGCCGTCAGCCGGTCCAGATTGCTCCAGTCGTTGCGTTCGGCTTCACCGCTCCCGGGACACTTGACATCGAAAATTTTGACGACGCCGGCCGGCACGTCGGCCACACTCACATGCCCGCCGGTCTCGAGCAGCACCGTCTTGCGGCGTTCCAGCAAGCGCGTCATCAGCGGATACACATCGTCCTGCAGGAGCGGCTCTCCCCCGGTAATCTCGACGAGCGGACAGCCGTGCGCCTCGACTTGCCGGATCACATCGTCAACCGACTCCTTGCGACCTTCCGAGAACGCATAGGCGGTATCGCACCAGGTGCACCGCAGGTCACAGGCCGTCAGCCGCACGAAGACGCACGGGCGTCCCGCGTACGTGGACTCGCCCTGGATCGAGTAGAAAATCTCGTTGACCGTCAACATCGATCTCATTGTAGAGCCATCGCCCGTTCGTCACCCGGTGGCCGTACAATGAAATAACCCCACGAGGGAACTTATGAACCTCCGCATCGGGACATCGGGTTGGAACTATCCCTCCGGGCGCGGCACCTGGAATGGGCTCTTTTACCCGAAGAAGAGGGGCAAGTCGCGCTTCGACGAGCTGGCCTTTTACGCCGAGCACTTCGACACGGTCGAGGTGAATTCGACGTTTTACCGGCCGCCGCAGGCCGGGATGGCGAGGCACTGGGTCGAGCGGACACCTCCCGGGTTCGAGTTCTCCCTCAAGCTGTATCAGAAGTTCACGCATCCGCAGATGTTCGAGAAGGCGACCGGATCAGCGGCACAGGTTGCGGTGGCGGACGTAGATGAGTTCCGGTCTGGCATCGAGCCGATCGCCAACGCCGGACGGCTGGGCGCGCTGCTCGTGCAGTTTCCACCGAGCTTCAAGCACGATCCGGGCACGCGAGCGTATCTCGCATGGCTGCTCCGCGCCTTTCATGGCTACGCCCTAGCGGTCGAGCTGCGACACCGAAGCTGGAGCGACGATGTCCGATCGACCCTGACGCTGCTCAACGAACTTGGTGCGGCGTGGGTGCAGATTGACGAACCGAAATTCCGGTTCTCAATCCGGCAGAACTATCTGCCGAACGTGACCAGCTTCTACTACATGCGGCTGCACGGACGGAACGCGGCCCACTGGTGGAAACACGAGAACGCGGAAGATCGTTACGATTATCTGTACTCGCCTGACGAGCTCAAGCCGTTCGCGGAGACGGCAGACGCGGCGCGGAGGCTCGTGAAGAAGATCTATTTGTATCTGAACAATCACTTTGCCGGGAAGTCGGTCGCCAATGCCGCCATCCTCAAGCACCAGCTGGGCCTCCCGGTCACAGGCACCTATCCACCCGAATTTGTGGCCCGCTACCCGGAGGTTAGAGCCTTCGTCACGGTCAGCGCCAGCGCGGAACCAGTGCCGTCACTGCTCCCGGGCGTCTGAATGAAAGTTTGTCAGTCCCCTATCGTCCGACCTTCGTGACGCCAATCCGCGGACAGTCCACCTGCAGGGCACAGCGTCCGCACAGCGGATAGACCGGACGGCAGATGTTCTGACCCCAGGTCACCAGACACAGATTGATGATCGGCCACCAGCGGCTGGCGGCAACGCGATACAGTGCCTGCTCCGTTTGCGCGGGCGTGTTGGTCTTCACCCAGCCGAGCCGGTTGGCGATCCGGTGGACGTGGGTATCGACGCAGATGTTGCGCTCGCTGCGATGACCGAGGATGAGCACCAGGTTCGCCGTCTTCCGGCCGACGCCCGGTAACGACAGCAACTCCTCCATCGTCATGGGAACGCGACCAGCGAACCGAGTCAGGAGCTGGCGGCAGGTTTCCTTCACATGGCGCGCTTTGTGCCGGTAGAAGCTGACCGGGTAGATCAGTCGTTCTATCGTTCGTACGGAGACCGCGGCCAGCGTTCGCGGCGTACGCGCGCGGCGGAAGAGACGCGTCGAAGCCTCCAGCGTGACGGCATCCCGCGTCTGCGCCGACAGCATCGTGGCAATCAGGATCTGGAACGGATCGTCGGCCTGCTCCTGGGCAATCTTTTCGACCGCCGGCTCGTCCATCGAGCGGATCGCCGCCGTCAAGCGCTTCATCACGCGATCGACTTGCCGGCTCTGCTCGAGTTCCTCAATGCCTTGTGTCATGTGACGACGACCGGCGTGAGTGGAGGCTTGCCGGTGAGCACGGCGATGACATTGTCCGCTGCCAGTTGGGCCATCGCTGTACGCGTCTCACGCGTGGCGCTTCCCAGATGAGGCGCCAGCACGACGTTGTCGAGACCCATGAGGTCGGGGTTCATTGCCGGCTCGCGCTCGTAGACGTCGAGCGCGGCTCCCGCGATCAGGCCTTCGCGGAGCGCCCATGCGAGCGCCGCTTCGTCGACCACCGGGCCCCGTGAGGTGTTGATGAGGTACGCGGTTCGCTTCATACGGGCAAGCGCGCGGCGATCGATCAGATGACGCGTCTGGTCGTTCAACGGAACATGGATCGAGACGACGTCCGAGCTGACGAGTAGCTCATCACATGACACGAACTTGGCGGTGTGTTCCGGCGGCGCGATTTCGGTGAACGCGACCTGCATGCCGAACGCGCCCGCCCGGGCGGCAACCGCGCGCCCAATG
>Ga0137829_11850802_pt1 | contig 11431 bp, 9 predicted proteins | sample OV2TP2_FD_97737 | JGI IMG/M metagenome (GOLD analysis project Ga0137829, IMG submission 97737) | reverse complement strand
CGCCAACGCCACCAGAGCGAGCCTGAACGCCGCGGCCTGTGAATCGCGCGGCCTCTCGTCATCATCCGTCAGGGTCTGTGCCAGCGTGCCACCGGCGAGAATCTGCGAGGCCATTTGCGCGATCGGCTCCGCGGCGCCGAAGTCACCGACAAACCCGAGCGCTTCAGCCGCACTGCCCTGCACCAGTGGCGAAGCGTCCTGCAGAGCGGCCACGAGCGCATCCCGCGCGCGCCGATCACCGATCAGGCCCAGCGCAAACGCGGCCATCTCGCGCACCTCGGCATCCGCGTCAGCCAGCAACGACACGAGCGGTGGGACGCCCTCCCGCAGCCCGACGCGTCCGACCGCCAGCGCCGCTCGCCGACGGACCCGCGCCTCGTGGTCGGTCAGCAGCGTCATCAGATCGGGAGGCGGGAGTGCCGGAGTGGCATCGAGGCTCTGCCCATCTGCGGTACGGTCCTCCACGGCCTCGGGGCGCGCGGGAACCACTGGCGACTCGTCGCGCAACACGCGCTGGTCTTCGAGGCGCAGAATCCAGGACATCTTCTGCTCGACACTCGCGGCGGGGGGCGCGGGCCTGGGGGCGATCGGAGGAGGCGCCTTTGGCGCCGTGGCGCAGGCCGAGACGATGCATGCAAGCAGCAGCGCGATCGTCGGGCGGCTCACGGCCCGATGATATCATCGGGCCGTTTTGCAGTTCCGCTCCATCGCCGTCGAAGGTCCGATTGGCGCAGGCAAGACGGCGCTTGCCGAGCGGCTGGGTGCTCGATTCGAAGCCACGCTCGTCCTCGAGCAGACCGACAATCCGTTTCTTGCCGACTTCTATGCCGATCGGCCGGGCGCCGCTCTTCAGGCCCAGCTCTTCTATCTGCTGAATCGTCACCGCCAGCAGACGCTCACGCGCCAGTCGAATCTGTTCAGCCAGATGACGGTGTCCGACTACCTGTTCGACAGGGACAAGATCTACGCGTACCTCAATCTGGACGACAACGAGCTTTTCATTTACCAGCGCCTGTACGATCTGCTCGCGCGGGACGTGCCGCCGCCAGACCTCGTCGTGTATCTGCAGGCCCCGACCGACGTGCTCCTCCGGCGCATCCGTGCCCGTCGAGTGGACGCCGAGTCGGTCCCCTTCGAGCCAGACGCCGATTACCTGAGGGAACTCAACGAGGCGTATCACCACTTCTTCTTTCATTACGAAGCCACGCCGCTGCTGGTCGTGGAAACCTCAGAGTTCGATTCCGAAGTCAGCGACGAAGCCCTCGACGATCTCGTCAGACAGATAGACGGCCTGGGGGCCGGGACGCGATACTACGTCCCACGCACCCGATAGTCGTCCTTGGGGCACGCCCAGATGCGACGAGCGACCCGGGGTGCCCCAGGATTGATGCTCGGACGAGGGACCGGGGACTTTGGTAAGCTCCCTCCGTGGCGTGGTTCAAGAAGGCACGCAGGCCGATTACGGTGGCCGCTGGACAGACCAGCCGCGTGCCGGAGGGCCTCTGGGTCAAGTGTCCCGTGTGCTCGCAGATCATCTACAACAAGGATCATGCGGCCAACTTGCATGTCTGTCCCAAGTGCCGCCACCATTCCCGGCTTACTGCCACTGAGCGACTGCGCACGCTGTTTGACGCCGAGTGGACGGAGCACGACCGCAGCCTGACATCGACCGACCCGCTCGGATTTGTCGATACCAAGCCGTACAAGGCGCGCCTCAAGGCCGGCATGGATGCGACCGGCCTCCAGGATGCCGTCCTCGTCGGCTCCGGAACGATTGACGGCATTCCCTCTGTTGTCGCGGCCATGGAGTACGGGTTCATCGGCGGCAGCATGGGCGTGGTGGTGGGTGAGAAGATAACCAGGGCGATTGAGCGGGCGATCGACTGTGGCACTCCTGTCGTAATCGTCTCCTGCTCCGGCGGCGCGAGGATGATGGAAGGCGCGCTGTCCCTGATGCAGATGGCCAAGATCAGCGGCGCTCTGGCGCGGCTCGATCGCGCCCGGCTGCCGTATGTTTCGGTTCTGACCGATCCGACAACTGGTGGCGTCACGGCGAGTTTTGCCATGCTCGGCGATCTCAACGTGGCCGAACCGAAGGCGCTCATCGGTTTTGCCGGCCCCAGGGTCATTGAACAGACGATTCGGCAGAAGTTGCCCGCGGGTTTTCAGCGCTCCGAGTTCCTCCTGGAGAAGGGCATGCTCGACCTGGTCGTGGATCGGCGCGAGATGAAGACCGTCATTGCTGGGGCGTTGCGCTTCATGGGAGCCTCGCCGGAACGTGCCTCGACACAAGCTGCCCATCCAGCGCGGAGGTCCACCCCGCTGGCTACGGCATGACATGAGCGCCGGTCCTCAGGTTCTCGGTCCACTGGAGTACCTGCATTCGCTCCAGCAGTTCGGGATCAAGCTGGGTCTCGAGAACATCAGGACGATCTGCACGGCGCTGGAGCATCCGGAACGGGCCTTCCACGGGGTTCACGTCGCCGGTACCAACGGCAAGGGCTCGGTGACCGCGATGGTCGACTCTGTTCTCAGAGCCTCGGGCTACAGGTGCGGGCGCTACACCTCACCCCATCTGATCGATCTCACCGAGCGATTCGTCGTAGACGGGCAGCAGGTCGACGACCGATCTCTCGCCGATGTGGTGGGCGCCATACGTGACCTCGTGATCGATCTGCGCTCGCAGGGACGCCTCCCGGTCGAGCCAACGTTCTTCGAGGTCACGACCGCGGCCGCATTCGAGCTCTTTCGGCGTGCAGGCGTCACGCTCGGCGTCTGCGAGGTGGGTCTTGGCGGACGGCTGGACGCGACCAATGTGATCTCGCCGCTCGCGACAGCCATTACGTCGATCGCCCTCGATCACGAGCGACATCTTGGAACCACGCTGGCCGAGATTGCGTTTGAAAAAGCCGGGATACTCAAGACCGATGTGCCGGTCGTCGTGGGCGATCTGCATCAGCAGGCAGCCTCGGTGGTGCGGCAGGTCGCCGCCGAGCGCGGTGCGCCCATAATCTGGGCCGGCGACGGCGTCTGCATCGAGAACCTCGTCTCCGGCTCCGATGGAAGCCGTCTCGGCGTCCTCCGCACGCCCTCGCAGGAGTACATCGACCTCTACATCGCGCTGCCGGGCCGCCATCAGATCGCAAACGCGATCGTCGCCATTCGAGTCGTAGAGGCCCTGCGCGCACAAGGCGTGTCTGTAGCCTCTACCGCCATCCGTCAGGGCCTGGCACAGGTCCAATGGCCGGGCCGGCTTCAGCAGCTGCGCCTCGACGAGGGCCGCGAACTGCTCCTGGACGCCGCACATAACCCCGCCGGCGCGTTGACTCTCGCGGCATTCCTGGCCGATCGCGGCTTCCCGCGTCGCCCACTGATCTTTGCGGCCATGCACGACAAGGAGGTCAGAGGAATGCTGGCCGCCCTCGCCCCTCTCAGTTCAGCGATCGTCGTCACAAGGACATCTGCGTCCCGTTCGACCGAGCTGGACATCCTGGCGCGGCTCGCTCGAGACGCGGCAGGCGGGATTCCGGTCACCTGTGCGGCCTCTCCCTCCGAAGCCCTCGACCTGGCGTGGAGCATCTCGCCCTCCGTCGTCGCCGCCGGCTCGATCTTTCTCGTCGGCGACCTGCTCAGGCTGGTTCGCAGGCCGTGATACCCTTCGGGCGAGACGCTTTCACGGCATGTGGAGCAGCGGTCGAGGGGTCGCGGGGGTCGTGATCGTGGTGCTCGGCACCGCACCCGCAGCCGCACAGCAGGTGCTGGCCGACTATACGGTCGTGGCAGCGCGGCAGGAGCGCGTCGGTGAAAACCACTGGCTGCTGTCGGGCGGCGTCGAGATCGAACAGCGGGACCTGAAGGTGTATGCGGACGAAATGGAGGCCTTCACCGATCAGAACCGGGTGATCGCGACGGGCAACGTTGTGATGACTCAGGGCAAGAACCGCATTGCCGCCGACCGGGCCGACTTCAACAGCCAGACCAGGCTGGGCACGTTCTACCACGCCAGCGGGATTGCGACCATGCAGCCGCCCCGCCAGCTGCCCGTGCCCGGCGCGATGGCCGTTCCCCAGTTGGCCGGACAGCAGACCGACGTGTATTTCTTCGGCGACGAGGTCGAAAAAGTCGGGCCGAAGAAATACCGGATCCGGAACGGCGGCTTCTCGACCTGCGTCCAGCCCACGCCGCGGTGGGATCTGTCGGCCGATACCATCGTGCTGAACATCGATCACTACACGCTCCTGCGTCAGGTGGTGCTCAACGTCAAGGGTGTACCGCTCCTGTACCTCCCCTTCATCTACTATCCGACCAAGGAGGAAGGGCGAGCGACCGGATTCCTGATCCCCACCTATGGATCGTCGACGATCCGCGGGCAGTCGCTCCACAACGCGTTCTTCTGGGCGATCAACCGGAGTGCCGATCTCACGATGATGCACGACTGGTTCTCGCGGACGGGCCAGGGACTGGGCGGCGAATATCGCTACAATCGGGGCGGCGGCTCGGACGGTACGATGCGGACGTATCTGCTGGACCAGCGCGAAACGTCCTACGAGACGTTCGGCAGGCTGCCGGCCTCCCGGAGCTACGAGATCCGCGGATCGGGCAACCAATTGCTGCCGGGCAATTTCCGCGCTCGCGCGAGGGTCGACTATTTCTCCAGCATCGCGACGAACCAGACCTTTAATACCGACATCTACGACGCGTCGCGCAACCAGCGTTCGTTTGGCGGCAACGTCGTCGGCGTCTGGAAAACGCTGTCGCTCAACGGCACGTTCGATCGGAACGAGTGGTTCAACACGACGTCGAGCTCCGGCGTCACGGGCAACTCCCCTCGGATTGCCTTCTCGCGCTACGACCGGCCCCTCTTCGGGAGCGCGCCGCTCTACTTCTCGATGGCAGGCGAATTCGCACACCTGGACCGCCAGACGAGATCTGAGGGCCTGGTCATCGACGATCGGTCACTCGCGAGGTTCGACCTCACGCCCCAGGTCCGCTACCCGTTCAAGCGGTGGCAGTGGTTCACCGTCAATTCGACGCTCGCCTGGCGCGACACCTACTACAGCCGAAGCCTCGACGCATCGACCGGTGCAGTGACCGAGGACAACGTCAACCGCGGAGTGGGCACGGTGACGGCCAACGTGTCAGGGCCTATTCTGACGAGAGTCTGGAACACGCCCGACAACGCGTACGCCGAACGGTTCAAGCACTCGATCGAGCCTTTCGCCCATCTGCAGCGCACCTCGTCGATCGACAACTTCTCGCGGATCGTTCAGGTCGACGGCGTGGACACCATCGTCGGCGGCACGACCAGCGTTGCCTACGGCGTGAACAACCGGATCTACGCCAAACGGCGGATGGGGGCGATCAGCCAGGCGCAGGAGATCGTGAGCGTCGAGATCGCGCAGTCCTACTACAGCAACCCGCTCGCGTCCCGGTACGATTCGCGGTACAACACGGGCTTCGGCACGGCCCCTCCCGGCAACTTTTCGCCCATTGCTCTGAGTGTCCGAGCCGTGCCCACCACGAACCTGAACGCCTCGCTCCGCATCGAGTTCGACAGCCGCGCCAAGGAAATGCGGACGCTGTCGGCCAACGGCACCCACAACTGGGCCAATCGCGTGCAGACGAGCGTGGGGTGGAGCCATAAGTTCTTCGTCAAGGACCTGCCCGGGTTCGACAATCCCGACCTGCTCGACCACTACCTGAACGTCTCCACCAACGCGCGCACGAGGGACAACCGCTTCGGCGGGATGTACGCCTTCAATTTCGATGTCCTCCGATCGACGCTGCTCCAGCAGCGTGTGTCGGCGTTCTACAACGCCCAGTGCTGTGGCATCGCCATGGAGTACCAGCAGTACAACTACGCTGGATTCGGGTCGTTCATCATCCCGGCCGACCACCGGTTCTTCCTCTCGTTCACGCTCGCAGGGCTGGGGAATTTCTCGCCGTTCAACGGGGCGCTGGGCGGCGTGCCCCGCTAGTCGATGCGCGAGCGCGTGCTCGTCACCGGCGCTGCGGGCTTTGCCGGAGGCCACCTGCTCGATCTGCTGACCCACGACCGGATTGACCATGTTGTGGGATGGCACCGGCCGGGCGGCGCTCCCCCACGACATGTCGACGGCGTCGAGTGGCGGGCGGTGGACGTGCTCGACCGGGCCGCGGTCCGCGCAGGCATCGAGCAGTTCCGGCCGAGTGCGGTCTACCACTGCGCCGGGGCGGCCCATGTCGGCCGGTCGTGGCAGACGATCGAAGCGACGCTGGCAGTCAACGTGCGGGGCACTCACCACCTCATCGAGGCGCTCGGTGAGTTCACCTCAGATGCTCGCCTCCTGCTGCCCAGTTCAGCGCATGTGTACGCACCGTCCGAATCGGCCCTTCGCGAGGATCACGACCTCGTGCCGGCGAGCCCTTACGGGCTGAGCAAGCTGGCGCAGGAGCTCCTCTGCACGGGAAATCAAGATCGGCCGCCGATCGTCATCGCGAGGCCGTTCAATCATTTTGGCCCCCGTCAGGACGCGTGGTTCGCGACTTCGGCCTTCGCGCGCGCGGTCGCCGAGATCGAGACCGGTCGAGCAAGGCCTGAAATATCAGTGGGCAACCTTGCGGCCCGCCGCGATCTGACCGACGTCCGCGACACGGTGCGGGCGTATCGCCTGATCCTGGAGCGCGGAGCGCCTGGGCGGCCTTACAACGTCTGCAGCGGGAGGGCCCTCGCGATTCGCGACGTGCTCGACATGCTGCTCGCCCGTGCAAAGGTTCCGATTGCCGTGGCAGTCGACCCCGAACGATTCAGACCCAACGACTTCCCGGTCGTCGTGGGCGACCCAAGCCGCATCCGCGACGAGCTCGGCTGGGAACCGACCTTCTCCATCGAACGGACCATCGACGATCTGCTGGCCTTCTGGCGCGGCATCACGCAGTCCGTATGACGGGCAAGGCGGTGCCGCTCGTTGGCGCGACGCTCCTGGTCGCGTCGTTCACTGTCGTCGTGACATGGCCGCAGGCGCTATACATGGCGACGAAGGTGGCCGAGCACCAGGATCCGCTCTTCAGCATGTGGCGGCTGGCCTGGGTGGCCCACGCACTGGAGGCGGCCCCTCTGGATTTGTTCAACGCGAACATCTTTCATCCCGCTCGGGGGACACTCGCGTTCTCCGATGCCATGCTGCTCGAGGGACTCGTGGCCGCCCCGTTCCACTGGGCAGGAGTGCGGCCTGTCCTCGTTTACAACGTCCTTCTCTTCCTGGGATTCGTCGGCTCCGGTTGCGGGATGTACGTGCTGGCTCGGCACCTGATCGGCTCAAGCGGCCCGGCGCTCGTCTCCGCGGCGGTCTTCACGATGGCCCCCTATCGCATCGAGCATTTCATGCATCTCGAGCTGCAGTGGGCGATGTGGGTGCCGCTCACGTTTTGGGCACTGCACCGTGCCGTAGAGCAGAGCTCATGGCGACACGGCGCCCTGGGCGGGGTGTCGTTCTCGCTGCAGGCGCTCTCGTGTGTGTACTACGGTGCGTTTCTCGGTCTGACGCTCGTGCTCTTCGTCCCGCTCCTGCTCGTTCTCTCGAAGGACCTGCTGACGGCTCGAGTCGCTTACGCCCTGCTGGCCGGAGCCGCCGTGGCCTTCACCCTGACCATCCCGTACGCGGGTGTCTACGTTGCCGCCGGAGAGTCCGTGGGAAGCCGGGACGCCGCCGAAATCGCGCGCTACAGCGCGCGCGCCACAAGTTTCCTGGCCGGTTCGCCCAGAAGCCTGATCTGGGCGTGGACCGCGCCATGGGGCGGAGCCGAGTTGAACCTCTTCCCGGGCCTGACAGCAGTGTTGCTCGCGATCGGGGCGGCAACCAGTGCAACCAGGCGATGGGTCGTCCTCTACGTGTCGGTCGCCGTACTCGCGGTGGTGATGGCATTCGGATCCAATCTGTGGCCGTATGGCTGGCTGCTCGACCGGGTCGATCTGCTGCACGGCCTGCGGTCGCCCTCGCGATTCGCCATCATTGCCTGCGCCGCACTGGCGGTCCTGGCCGGGCTCGGCGTCCAGTCGCTCAGGAACTACCTGTCGAGCCGCGCACGGGCGCAGGCGTTGGTGGTGCCGTGTGCGATTTCGCTGATGCTGGTCGATTACGGAAACGGCGGTCTGCCGCTCAAGGAGCCGGACTCGCGTCCGGCGACGGTGTACAGAACGCTCGGTGACCTGACGCCGGGCGTTGTCGTGGAGCTGCCGTTGCCGAAGCTCGACGCGCTTCCCGGTGCGGACGTGCTCTACGCGGCGTGGTCGACCAGCCACTGGCGGCCCCTGGTCAACGGATACAGCGGCTACCATCCACCCGAATACATTCGGACGGTCGCTCGTATGGAGAACTTTCCCGACGACAGGTCGATCGCGCAGCTTCGATCTCTCGATGTCCGCTACATCATCGTCCACCGCTCCCTGTTCGAACGTGAGACGTACAATGCGCTGGCCCTGCGCATGGCGGCCAGAACCGATCTGCGATCGTGGGGAGTCTTTACCGATCCGATAGGCCCCGCCGACCTGTTTGTCCTGGAGCCATCACCCTGAGGAGCCGGCGGCCCGGCTTCTTGACGTGTGTGATATGGTGGCGAACAAAACACGAATATGGCGGGGCCTGCGCCACTCCTGTTCGATCTTGGCCGCTCTCGACCGACGACCCGCGACGTAGCCAGCCTCGTCAGGTCGGGTGGCACGGCCGCCCTGTCAGCCGCCGAGCAGCGCGCCGATCAGGCCCGATACCAGGAAGTAACCTGTCGCTCGGCCCTGAACCCCGTCCAGGGTATGCCGTTCAAGTGGACCCTGAATCCGTATCGAGGGTGCACTCATGGATGCCACTACTGTTTTGCCCGCAGGTACCACGTCCAGTTCGAGATGAACGCCGACGATGAGTTCGCACTCGTGATTCTGGTGAAGACCAATCTCGAGGAGGTGCTGCGGCGCGAGCTCGACCGGCCCAAGTGGAAGCGCGAGACGGTTGCCATCGGGACGGCGACCGATCCGTACCAGCCGATCGAGGGACATTATCAAATTACGAGACGGGCGCTGAAGGCACTCGCGGCGGCGCGCACACCTGTGGGGCTGATTACGAAGGGCCCGATGATCGTGCGGGACCGCGATGTACTGCTTGACGTGGCGAGGGCCTCGTCGTGCACGGTTTACGTGAGTGTGCCGACAGTCGACGAGGAGGCGTGGCGCGTCCTCGAGCCCGGGACGGCACCTCCCCATCAGCGCCTCAGGGCCGTGCGCGACCTGGCCGACGCTGGAATCAACGCTGGAGTCCTGATGGCGCCGATCGTCCCCGGGTTCTCGTCGGCGCCGGCCAAGCTGGAGCGGACGATCAAGGCAATCGCGGACCATGGTGCGCGATTTGTTGGCTGCAACGTCATGTACCTGCAGGACGGCACCAGGTCGCACTTCATGAAGTTCGTCGAGCGCGAATTCCCGGCGATGCGGCCTCGACTCGAGCGCCTGTACGCACGGAAGTATCCGCCCGAATCGTACCGGCGCGAGGTGAAGGCAATAGTCCGCCTGCTTCAGCAGCGGCACGGAAACGACGCGCCCCAGGAGCATGGCCGGCCTGGCTCGATCGCCGCGTCCACACCCGCGCCCATCGACGAGGGCGAGCAGGCGGGCTTCGCCTGGTGAGCGAGAGCGGCGATAGGTACGGGCCGAGGGCTACTGACGTCCCTGCAGGAGGGCCTCGATGCGCCGCTCGGTCGGAGGATGGCTGCTGAAGAGCGACATCAGGCCCGCGGCGGAAAACGGCTTGATGATGAACATGTGCGCTGTGGCCGGGTTCACGTCCATCGGAACGGCGCGTGCGACCGACTCGATCTTGCGGAGCGCGCTGATCAGCCCCATCGGGCCGCCGGCAATCGCCGCGCCGCCGGCGTCGGCTGCGAACTCACGGGACCGCGAGATGGCCATCTGGATGAGCATGGCGGCAATCGGAGCCAGGATGATGGTCGCGAGAAGCGCGACTGGATTCTGACCTTCCCGATCGTCGCCACGCCCGGGGAAGAACATCGCGAATCTCGACACCATCATGATGGCGGCCGCGAGCGTTGCCGCTACCGAGCTGATCAGGATGTCCCGGTTCTTCACGTGCGCCAGCTCGTGAGCAATCACGCCCTCGAGCTCGTCGTCGGTCAATATCCGCAGTATGCCCTCGGTGGCCGCGACGGCCGCGTGCCCGGGATTTCGGCCGGTGGCAAAGGCGTTGGGCGACGCCTGAGGGATCGTGTACACCTTCGGCGTTGGCAGGCCTGCGCGCCGTGACAGACGTTCAACGACTTCATAGAGCCGGTGGTCCGGCCCGACCTGACGGGCCCTGTACATCGCCAGCACGATCCTGTCCGAAAACCAGTAGGACCCGAGGTTCATCGCGGCGGCGAAGAAGAACCCCACGACGACGCCCTGCGCGCCGCCCAGGACGTCACCCAGAACGAGGACCAGCGCGCTCAACGCGCCCAGAAGCAGTGCGGTCTTGAACCCTGAGGACATGACTCCACTCATCCTATTCAGACGCCCGCCAGCGAGGTCCGGTTCCCTCGCTGTCGGGATCGCACGTATATAATACCGTCATGGCGGCAATCGCGTTGGTCCTGGCTGCCGCGCTCGCACAGCAACCCCCGCCACCGCAACCGTTTCCGCGACCTGACTCCCGGCCCGCGCGCCCCTCGCCGCAGGCGCCGGCTCAGCCGGCCGCGCCGCCGGTGGCATCGCCGACAGGCGCTTCGGTCCCGGACGCGGCGCCGACCGAGGCGAAGCTCGGAGTGCCCATCTATCCGGGAGCGCAGTTTCTGGCGTCCTTCGACGCGGGACGCGGGCAGCGCTACTACTTGTTCGGGTCGACGGCGTCGTTCGTCGACCTGGTGACGTACTATCGCACCGTGCTCAAGCAGCGAGGCGAGCTCGTCTTCGATGTGCCGGCGACGCACGAATTCGACGTGGGCAGGTTTCGGGAGGAGACGATGGCGTTTCCACCCGGCGTCACGATCAAGGACTTCCAGTCGCAGATCTCACCGGGCTATCCGAATCCGAAGCTCGACGGGGAGCCCGCGCGGTTTCCCACGGTGATTCAGATCGTCCCGGTTGTCGGCGAGCGGTGACGGCGACCTGGCCGCTTATCGTGCCGGCACGTACAGGTCAGGCCGCTTTCTGAATTCCAGCGCCTTCTCTTCCATCCCGACGGCGACGGCGTCCTGCTCCTCGACGCCCTTCTGCCGCGCATACTCGCGCACCTGTTGGGTCAGCTCCATGCTGCAGAACTTCGGGCCGCACATCGAGCAGAAGTGCGCCAGCTTCGCACCCTCGGCCGGAAGCGTTGCGTCGTGGTACGCGCGCGCTGTGGTCGGATCGAGCGCCAGGTTGAACTGATCCTGCCAGCGGAACTCCAATCGCGCCTTTGACAGCGCGTCGTCC
>Ga0137829_10624159_pt1 | contig 11440 bp, 9 predicted proteins | sample OV2TP2_FD_97737 | JGI IMG/M metagenome (GOLD analysis project Ga0137829, IMG submission 97737) | reverse complement strand
GTCTAAAGAAGAGGTTATAAAAAAATTAAAATCGATCAGCCTGCTTCCTGAGATCATTATCTTATCTAATTACAGAGATATGGAAACCGCGGTTTCCGTAATGAAATTGGGAGCTTTCGATTATCTTATCTACCCTTTTGAACCTGAAAGCCTTCTCTTTTCTATTGAAAATGTTCTAAATAACATTCATTTTTTCAAAAAAATAGAGGAGCTTTCACACGATTTATTTTGGGATCAGAAAGAATTGGCATATAGCTTTACGTTAATGCAGGAATTGATTTTAAAACGAAGAGCTGAAGGCGATGTGGTTACTGTAAAGGAACTTTTACATTTATTTCCGTTCAAGTCTGAACTTGAAGATCCCGCTAAAATTGAAAAAACATTAGCTATCAAAAATATTGAACTGGATCCGCCTCTAAAAGCTACGATACTTATTATTGAAGACGATGAGATCTTATTAGAGAATCTCCGAGAATATTTAATCGAAAAATATAGCGTTTATGGCGCTTCAAATGGGGAATCCGGTTTGCGGACACTGAAAGATCATCCTGAAATTGACATTGTTCTTTTGGATATTTTTCTTCCGGATAGCCATGGCGTTCACATGCTGGACACTATCCATCACATCAATCCCGCTACGGAAGTGATAGTCATTTCCGCTTATAAAGAGATTTCGACCGCGGTTGAGATGATTCGAAAAGGGGCGGTGGATTATCTAAATAAACCCTTTTTAGAAGCGGATATTTTAATCACCATTGCTAAAACGCTTCAAAGAAAGTACTTTCAAAAACTGTTGCTCACAATTACGTCTAAATTTATGAAAGAAATATTATCCGATAACGAAAAAATGAAGTGCATTTATCACCTTTATGAAACCCGGAAGGATAAAGAAATCCCAATATACATGAAAGATATCTACCAGTTTTTTCCTGATATCCAATCTCTTCAAATTCCGGAAACAGTTCCCATACCGAACCATATTATGGACACGGATTTTTCTGGTTTTATTTCTGATTTACGTAAGCAGGCAGAAAAAATAGTTTCGAGATAATTCCTGAAAATGAAATAGGGATACAGAAAACTGTACTGAGATCGGGTAACTTAAGTTTCTTGTGAAAAAGGCAAATGAATGGTCACGAGAGTTTCGTCAGGTGGATTTGAAGTGATGTCGATCACGCCGTTATGGGACAGAACATGCCGTAAAGCCAAAGTAAGACCCATCCCCGCGTGATGATATTTTGTTGTAAAGAATGGATTAAAAACGTGTTTCAAAAGAGAATCCGAAATGCCGATTCCTGTATCATGAATGGTGATCTTAATTCCGTGAACAGTTTGTTTTCGCGTGTTTTCAAAAACAGTTTCGGAAGTGGAAAGAGTGATCTGTTTTTTTTCTTTTTCAGAAAACGCCTCCATCGCGTTTAATATCACATTCAGAAAAACCTGATGAAGTAATCCCGCGTCCCCGAAAAGCGTTTCTTTTTCACAAAAGTTTTTGTGGATTTGGATCTGTTGTTCTCGACATGTCCCTTCAATAAGACACAAAATATCCTCAAGTATCTTTTTTAGATCCACTTTTTGAACACTCCGTTGAGACACTGTTTTGTATTGCGAGAGAGCATCCATAATCGATAATAAACGAAAAATACCGCGTTGGATGAGGATGGCGAATTTTTTGACTTCTTCTGTTTTTTCAGGGTGCTTTAAAATAATTTCGGCGCGTCCTAACATCCCCGCCATCGCGTTTCGAATTTCATGAGCAATGCCTTTAACAAGAGAAGATAAAGCGGCTTTTTGGGATAACGTTTCAAATAACTCCCGTTTGTTTTCTTTTTGTTTTCGCTGTTCCACCTAGATTCCCTGTTTTTGATAATCGTGGATGGCCATAAACGTTTGAGTCATTACCTGGTCAGAAATCATTGAAAATTCTTTTTTCGATTCTCCTTTTTTTACGGGGATAGAGGGAAGAAAATGCACATGGATACGGGTAGGTGAAAACAGGAGAGATTTTTTTTTCAGAATATGTCGAGTCCCTTCAATGTAGGCGGGGAGGATGTTTACTCCTGTTTGTGCCGCCAGCATAAAAGCGCCGCGTTTAAAGGGAGCGATTTTCCCTGTTTCTGATCGGGTCCCTTCCGGAAAAATGAGAACCGATCGGCCTTTTTCAACACGCTTTCGAATGGTATCGAGTTGGCGGGAAGCTGTTCGCGCGCTAGAACGATCCACCACAAAGTGGTCCTGAATTTGAATATCCCAACCTAAAAGGGGCACTTTCAGTAATTCCTGTTTAGCAAAAAAGGAAAAATAAGAGGGAAGGGCTTTCATAAAAACCAGAATATCCACAAGACTCTGATGGTTGGAAACAACCATAAAATAGGAGTTTTTTGGAATATTTTCTGTTCCGGATACGCTGAGTTTAAAACCACAAAGCCAAAATCCGATAGTAATAAAAGGTTTTGTTAAGCGCATATGAAGTACTTTCCCGTTAGATGAAAAAGGGTACGTGATACCCGCTATAATGAAATGGAGAGTAAAAAAAAGCGCTGTAATACACCAGACATAGGCGCTGTAGAAAATTAAAATGATGTTACGCATGAGAAGCTTTTCCCATTAAACGGGATTCCATCTCTCGAAGTCTTCGTGTAACTGTTTCTTTTTCCATGAGGGCTAAAAGTTCAAAAAGACTGGGGCCAACTGTTGTTCCCGTGACGGCTAAACGGGTAGGGTGAATCAGATCGCCCGCGGAAATGTTACATTTCAGGGCTGTTTGGCGGAGCGCTTGTTCAATCGAAGCGGCTGTAAAATCCGAGAGTTCCGTTAAGTTATCCGCTAGCGTCAGAAGATGCTGAAATACGAGTTTATTAGAAAAATATCGGGCAACCCCTTTACGTTCAAATTGCTCAGGATCTTTCCAGAAACAGTTGAGTTGGGACCATGTTTCCAACAGGCTTTGAGCACGCGGCTGAATCAATTGAAGAGGGTCTAAGTATGAGGAAAGAGATCGGTTGAATTTTTTTTCTAATAATAAAGCGAGCGAATGCAGTGGGAGGTTCCGAAGATGTTGCGCGTTTGTCCATTCCATTTTTTTGAAATCAAAAATAGCTGGATTTTTGGAAACTTTTTTTAAATTAAATTTTTCAATCAATTCTGTTCTTGAAAAAATTTCCTGATTTTTATATCCCCATCCGCATCGCGCCAGAAAATTAATGAGAGCATCCGGAAGAATACCTTTTTCTTCATATTCATTAACGGATTCCGCGCCATGGCGTTTAGAAAGGCGTTCTTTATCAGGACCTAAAATTAGCGGAATATGGGCAAAGTGAGGCAATGCGGCATGTAACGCCCTGTAAATAAGAATTTGCCGTGCCGTATTGCTGACGTGATCCATTCCTCGGATTACATGGCTGATAGACATGTCGATATCGTCCACGACACAGGCGAAATGATAGACAGGAAGGCCGTCGCTTTTACGGATGACAAAATCCATAAGTTCCTTTGGCGCCACAGTAAGTGATCCTAATATAAGATCATGGAATGACACCGGTTCGGTCACATTGGTTTTAAGATAAACGGCCCCTTCTTTTTCATAGGCTTTTTCGGTTTGAATGAGATACTGAACGCGGTGATTATACAGATCCAGACGTTGAGATTGATAATAAGGGCCTTCATCATAATCCAATCCGAGATACTGAAGACTTTTTATGATTTGTTCAGAAAATTTAGGTTTGGACCGTTCACGATCCGTGTCTTCAATTCTTAAGATGAAAACGCCTTTATTCTGGCGGGAAAAAAGCCAATTATAAAGAGCTGTTCTCACGCCGCCCAAATGAAGATTCCCCGTGGGAGATGGAGCAAATCTTGCGCGAATTTGTGGCATGAGGGTATATTATACATAATTTTTCTTTAATGACGAGGCGTTTTTCTGTCAAATTCACGTTACACATTATTATGAAACCTATCATCATGACTTTATCCGGAACGCGGGGGATTATCGGTGAAAACTTTCATCCTCAAATCGCGCTTCAAACCGGCATGGCCTTTGGGCAGTTTGTGAAAAAGGGAACTGTTATTGTGGGAGGCGATACCCGAACCTCTCACGATATGATCAAAAATGCCGTGATATCAGGCCTTTTATCGGTTGGAATTGATTGCGTGGATATCGGCCGAGTTCCGACGCCTACAGTTCAACAGTTAATCCGTCATTACAAGGCTCAGGGAGGGATAGTGATTACGGCTTCTCATAATCCTGTAATATGGAACGGGATTAAACTCATGGATAGCACCGGTTCTTTTTTAGATAGTATGGCATACGGGGAATTCAGCAGCCTATATGAGGGGCAATCTTATATGATTTCATCATGGGATCGCGTCGGCAGACTGACTCAAGAACCGCATGCTTTGGATATTCATATCGATCGTATTTTATCTATTCTGGATCCGGAACCCATAAGAAAAGCGCGTTTGAAGGCGCTGGTGGATCCGAATAATGGGACAGGCGGGATCGCGGATCCCCTTCTTTTCAAACGCTTAAACGTGGAATATGAGCTGTTGAATGAAGAACCTCATGGCTGGTTCACTCATAATCCAGAGCCTCTGGAACAAAATGTGAGTGTCCTGATTCAAAAAATGAAAGCGGGGAACTATGACATCGGATTCGCACAAGACGCGGACGCGGACCGGTTGATCATTATCGATGAAAAAGGCCGTTTTATCGGCGAAGATTATTCATTGGCCTTTTGCGTGGATTATATCTTGTCCCAGGAATTCGCTTCTAAAAAAAAGGTTGTTGTTAATCTTTCAACTTCTTCCGTTTTAGAATGGATTGGAAAAAAACATCACGCGGATATTTTTTATACTAAAATTGGAGAATCTTACGTCACTCAGGAGATTAAGAGTCAACAGGCTCACGTTGGCGGTGAAGGCAATGGCGGAGTCATTTTCCCGAAAGTGGGGTGGGGAAGAGACAGTCTGGTAGGCATGACAGTGGCTTTAAGCTATTTGGCTCAAAGTCAAAAATCAGTGTCGCAAATAGTGGGAAACTATCCTCAATTGACAATGATACGAGAAAAAATGGAATTGTCCTCTCAAGAAGAAATTCCCCGAATTCTTGAGAACGTTGAAAAGTCTTTTTCTCATGGGAAAGTAAATAAAATGGATGGTGTTAAAATTGTCTTTTCGGATTCCTGGGCGCATGTGCGTCCTTCCAATACGGAACCCATTATTCGAATTTTTATTGAAGCGCCGACACGTGAAGCCGCGAATGCGCTGATGGATCAGGTGAAATCGGTTTTGGTTCCCCGGTATTGAGATAGCGTATGAATATCCTTATTCTTTACGCGCACCCTTATTCAAAAAGTTTTAATCATGCCATTTTGACCGAGTTGGATAGCACGCTACGTTCTCATGGCCATACCACCAAAATAAAAGATTTATATAAGATGACGTTTAAATGTACTTTAGACGCTGAAGATCTGTCCCGTATTAAAAAGGGGGATATTCCGGAGGATATTAAAAAAGAGCAGGCGGATGTGTTGTGGGCCAACGCGCTGGTCTTTATTTATCCAATTTGGTGGATGAGCCGTCCCGCCATTCTTCAAGGATGGATTGATCGGGTCTTTTTAAACGGATTCGCTTTTACGTATGAATGGGGTGAAAAGGGATTATTAAAACATGCGAAAGCTCTTGTTATTCAAACGGCTGGAAGCGGAAAAGAGTTTTTTGAAAAAGCAGGATTGGATAAAACCATTGAACTTAGCATGACGGAAGGCACTTTGAAATTTTGCGGGATTCATCATATTACTTATCGCGTTTTTTATGGAGTGGGTTCCGTGTCTCAAGAAGAAAGAGAACGGTTTCTGGAAGAGGTTCGGGAACTGGGACGGACGTTTTGATCACAGACGTTTGACAGTTACATAGCCGTTCCTCCAGACTTAACCAAACCTATCCTATCCATAGATAGCTTTGTGTTGGATTCCTGTTTCACAGAGCCTAGTTTCACCGCCGCTTTGGGGCGGTGGCCAGAGCCGGTCTCTTCACAGGCGTGACTTTCGGCGGAACTCGCCGTAGATGTGGGATGGGCAACCGAGTAGGCCGCCCTATTTTGGGCGTGAAAATGTCAAGCCTTAAAAAAACTATCTTGAACCTTTAAGACTTTAAGGCTTTTTGCGCTTCCTGCCCTAATTTAGGGGTGAATTTTGATTCCAGGGTTTGTTGCATTCTTTTAAATTCCGCGTCGCGGAACAGTTTCCATCGCTGTTCACGGATTTCCGCTTGTTTTTCCGGGTCGTCCGATCCAAAATCCAGTTTTTTTAAACCGACCATTCGCGCCTCCTTTTCTATACTTAGAGAGAGTATCGAAAAAAAAAGAGTCTTTAATGTATGGATTTTTTGTGATGGATTTATAAACCTGAAACATGAGTTTCTTTACAGGACATGGTGTTCTCTTGTACGCTTTTCGTTAATATCTTTATGAAAATACAACGCCGAAAAACGCCATCTGTTATGATTAGAAACGTAGGTATGGGGAGTGACTATCCCGTTATCGTCCAATCGATGACCAATACCCCAACAGCTGACGTGAAAGCTACTGTCGCTCAAATCAAAGAATTGGCTGACGCGGGATCAGAATTGGTCCGTATTACAGTGAATGATTTTAACGCGATGGAAGCTGTTCCAGAGATTGTTGATCAGCTTCAGGATAAAGGCTATACCGTCCCTCTTATTGGCGATTTTCATTACAACGGACATGTCCTCCTTAAAAAATGTCCAAAAGGAGCCACTCTTTTGGATAAATACCGCATCAACCCTGGAAATGTGGGAAAAGGGGAAAAACGGGATGAAAATTTTAGCACGATGATTCAATGCGCCATTGACTATAATAAACCCATCCGGATTGGTGTTAATTGGGGATCGTTGGATCAAGATTTATTCACGGAATTAATGAATAAAAATGGAAAACGAAAAAAACCGAAAAGTTTTAAAGAAGTGATTATTGACGCTATGGTACGGAGCGCTCTAACGAGCGCGGAATACGCGGAAGCGTTAGGGTTATTAAAAGACAAAATTGTACTTAGCGTGAAAATGTCTGAGCTGCAAGATATGGTGCGCGTTTATGAAATTCTGGCTAAAAAATGTGATTATGTACTCCATTTAGGTTTAACAGAGGCGGGAGGCTCGACAAAAGGCATCAGCGCGAGTTCTGCCGCGTTGGCCATTCTTCTTCAACAAGGGATCGGCGATACCATTCGGATGTCTCTTACCCCGGAACCTGGGGTAAGCCGGGATTTAGAAGTTAAGGGGTGTAAGGTGTTATTACAGTCTATGGGGCTTCGGTATTTTATGCCCAGCGTGACCAGTTGTCCTGGTTGCGGACGAACAAATAGCGATAAATTTTCGCGTCTGGCCAAAGATGTGACCGGTTATATTGAAAAAAAAATGCCGGAATGGCGTGAGGCTTATCCCGGTGTTGAAAAACTTTCGATTGCCGTGATGGGATGCGTGGTCAACGGGCCGGGAGAAAGTAAATACGCGGATATCGGGATCAGTTTGCCGGGAAGTTCAGAAGCTCCCGCTATACCTGTGTATCAGGATGGAAAATTGCTAAAAACCCTCAAAGGAAACGATATCAAGGAACAGTTTATAACTATTTTAGATGGGTATATTAAAAAACGCTATTCACTTTCCCTTCAGATTTAAATAAGTCTATGAACGGTTTATGAGTGTTTTCATCTCATTCACAGCCGATCGAAGACCAATGAACATCGCCCGGCTCACGATACTATGGCCGATATTAAGTTCTTCAATAAAGGATATCTTCGCGATAGATGTCACATTATGGTATTTTAATCCATGCCCCGCGTTTACCTTTAAACCTAAACTATGAGCCAATTGAGCCGTGTCTTTGATTTTTTTACATTCTTCTATAGGATTTTGACAATGAGGATGCGCGTAAGCCCCGGTGTGAATCTCAATATAGTCCGCCTTCGCTCTCGCGGCCGCTTGAATTTGAATAGGATTCGGATCAATAAAAAGCGAAACGCGAATCCTTGCTTTTTGAAGAGAAACAATAACAGAAGAAAGTGTATCGGAATGGCGGATGACGTCCAAACCGCCTTCCGTTGTCAGTTCATTCCGTTTTTCTGGAACCAGACAGCAAAAATCCGGCTTTGCTTTTAACGCGATAGCTACCATTTCGTCTGTAGCGGCCATTTCAAGATTGAGACGAGGAACATGGCGTCGAATGAGAAAAACATCTTCATCCTGGATATGGCGTCTGTCCTCCCGTAAATGAATCGTAATACCATCAGCCCCTCCTTCAAGAGCTTCCAGAGTGGCTTGAAGCACATCGGGCTCCCCTTCTTTTCGAGCCTGCCGTAAAGTAGCGATATGATCAATATTGACGCCCAGTTTCATTATAGACCTCCTTATGGGGCTGTCACAAAATAGGCTTTAAGCCACTTTTAACAGAAATTTCGAGTTCAAAATTTCTGTCGACATGCCATATTTTGGCATGTCGCGACAGCTTTCTTATTTTAGAGGATCGTACGACAAAAAAGCGTCTCTTGGCAAAACCTATAGCGATTGGGTATTATCCCCTTGGAGTGTGACATGACATCTGAATTTGGCAGTGTGATAACGGCGATGGTTACCCCTTTTGATAAGCAAGGGGGTGTGGATTATAACGAAGCAAGCCAACTCGCCCGTTATTTGCTGGAAAACGGAACAGACACAGTGCTTCTTGCCGGAACAACAGGAGAATCACCGACTCTCACTCACAAAGAGGAATATCAGCTTTTTAAAACGATTCGCGAGGCGTTAAATGGAAAAGCCAGGATAATGGCAGGAGCCGGCTCAAATTCTACCGCGACGGCCATTCAATCTACAAAGGAAGCGGAAGAACTGGGAATGGATGCTGTTCTTCAGGTGGTTCCATATTACAATAAACCTACTCAGGAAGGACTTTATCAGCATTTTAAGGCCGTGGCTGAACATACCCGTCTGCCTGTTCTTTTATATAATATTCCCGGAAGAACCTCTCGAAACCTTGAGCCTGAAACAGTGGCACGTTTAGCTGAAATTCCAAATATTATAGGAATCAAGGAAGCATCGGGAAATCTGGAACAAATGGAAAAGATTCGCGGCTTAACCCCTTCTCACTTTATGATCTATTCGGGAGATGACGCGTTTACTCTCCCTTTTATTGAACGCGGAGCGCGCGGGGTTGTTTCAGTAGCGTCTCAATGCGCGGGGAAAAAAATAAAAGAGATGATCACCTGTTTTAATAAAGGGCAAAAAGAAAGAGCTTACGCGCTGAATAATGAGCTTGCCTCTCTATTTAAGGTGCTATTTATTACCACAAACCCGATCCCTGTTAAAGCGGCATTAAATATGATGGGGTTTCACGTGGGAATTCCACGCTTGCCATTGTTGGAAGCGACAGACGAAGAAAAGGCCCAGATCCAGTCTGTTTTAGAACAATGCGGCATCATTGAAAAAAAAGTGTGAAGTTCGTTTTTTAGAGGGACTTAATCCCGCGCAACGCGAAGCCGTATTGTATAATGAAGGTCCCCTTCTCATTATCGCGGGAGCAGGTTCCGGAAAAACAAAAACCTTGATTTCTCGTGTCGCGCGATTAGTGCATGACGGCATTCGTCCCGAATCCATTTTGCTTTTAACCTTTACTCGAAGAGTGGCTCAAGAGATGATGAAAAGAGCCTCGACCCTGTTGGATTCACGGTGTCAAAACGTGTGCGGCGGTACGTTTCATGCTTTTGGTCTTTTGATGTTAAGAAAATATGCGCGGTACGCCGAATGCGATCCTTCGTTTACCATTTTGGATCGATCGGATAGTGAAGATGTCATCGGCTGGATCCGAAGAGAACACCACCTCCATCATTCTGAAAAACGGTTTCCTCAAAAAGGGACCCTCACGGAAATCATCAGTAAAGCTGTAAATACTCAACAGCCTTTAGATCACGTGATAGAGAAAGAATATCCTGAGTTTTATGAATTTCGCGAGGACATTGAACAGGTCTATCGTGATTACGTGATATATAAGAAACAGACGCGGGTTCTGGATTATGATGATTTGTTGACCCGTCTTTTAGATGTGCTTAACTCTCATTCTACGGTTAGAACGGCTTTGCAACATACATTCTCTCATATTTTAGTTGATGAATATCAAGACACCAATAAACCGCAAGGACAGATTATCGTTCATCTCAGCGGAGAAAAACGCATGGTCACTGTTGTTGGAGATGATTCCCAAAGCATTTATTCGTTTCGTGGAGCGAATTTTAAAAATATTATGGATTTCCCAAAACTTTTTTCCGAAACAAAAATAATTACGTTGGAAGAAAATTTCAGAAGCAAACAACCTATTTTGGATATGACCAACGCGTTGATTGCGTCGGCTCGTGAAAAATATTCCAAAATCCTTTTTACTCAAAAAAAAGGCGGAAATAAGCCAGTTTATGTTGAAACACACTCTGAAAATGAACAATCTCAGTTTATCTGTCGGAAAATCCTGGAGCTTAGGGAAGAAGAAATTCCCTTACAAAAAATAGCTGTTCTGTTTCGATCCGGATGGCATTCCAATGATTTGGAAGTGGAACTGGCGCTTCATAATATCCCTTTTGTTAAATATGGGGGCATTAAGTTTGTTGAAGCTTCCCATGTCAAAGATGTTATTGCTTTTCTTCGAATCCATGTGAATCCATGGGATACGTTGAGTTGGCAGCGTGTCCTGCTTTTATTCGAGGGGGTTGGCCAAAAAACAGTATCTTCACTCATTCCTTATCTCCAAGGGCGAAGTCTGTTTTCTCAGTTGGATTTAACTTCGTTTCGTTCAAAATCTTTTTATGACGAAATTCAACGCTTGGTGACTCTATTCACTCCCAAAGAAAATTCCGCCGAATCCACCTCTGAGTTTATTGAAAAAATACTTGCGTTTTATAAGCCTTTTTTTGAGTTGAAATATGATGATCATGTGAAACGTTCAGCCGATCTTCAGTCGATTGTCACCATTTCTCAACGCTACAAAACGATAGATGCTTTTCTTACGGAAATGAGTCTGGATCCACCCGAAGCCTCACAAATCGGTGTTTCACCAGAGAGTAAGGATGAGGAACGGTTAACGCTTTCTACTATTCATTCCGCTAAGGGATTGGAGTGGCATACTGTTTTTATTCTATCCGCCGTGGATGGTTATTTGCCGTCTTTTCAATCGTTGAGGGATCCCGCTCAATTGGAAGAAGAACGGCGACTCCTCTATGTGGCGATGACACGCGCGCAAGAACAGCTTTTTATACTCAAACCCCATCTGGAATTTCGCCGTTTCGCCTATTCGTACGGGGGAATGCTTTTTTCAAAACTTTCGCGATTTTTGGAAGAGGACATGATTTTAGAACGCTTCGCGGAGAAAGGGAATTTAAGCGTGGAAAAA
>Ga0137829_12783327_pt1 | contig 11447 bp, 6 predicted proteins | sample OV2TP2_FD_97737 | JGI IMG/M metagenome (GOLD analysis project Ga0137829, IMG submission 97737) | reverse complement strand
CTCGAACAACTCGACCTTGTAGGGAATCGTGACGCTGGCGCCGCTCAGCCCGATGGCACGCCCGAACCGGATGAAGTCGTCCGCGTCTGCCGCCGCAAGCGGAATGTACACGGCGTCAACGCCACAGGCGCGCAGCGCAGCATTGTGCATCGCGGGCGACACCGAGTGCGACACCGGAGCGCCGACCACGCCGTAGACAGCCGAGCGGTCACCGAGGTCGAGAATGCGGTAGTCGTCGATCATTTCCTGCGGGCTCAACTGACCGACCGCTGCGCTGTCCCCCGCGTACGTCCAGGCGGAACCATACCGCCCCGCCAGAATTCTCGTCGGCAGTCCCGCCTCGCCCATGCCGACGAGCACGCGTCTCTGAGGGCCCGGCATGGTACCCAGGTCACCGAGGACGAGGCAGTCGCTCAAGCGCCGGGCGCGCACGGCCAGCTTGATCACCCCCGCGCCTGTCGCCCGCATCGCGGCGGCAATGCCCCGCACGTCGGCGGGAATCCCGGCAAAGTCGTGATAGGAGAGAACGATCCGGCGCGGGTCGAGGGCCAGCAGATCGAGAAAGCCGGCCCGCCACTCGAGATCCACGTACTCGGCTCCGAGCGAAAGGGCCGCCGCCAGGATCCGGCGGCGATCGTCTTCCGAGCCCGAGAAGGCCCCACCTTCCCACTCCGGCCGGCACGTGACAATGACCGGACGCGTGCGGCCGGCCAGGGCGGCGGCCGGATCCGGATCGCTCACTGTGTCGAGTCTGAGCTCAATAAGGTCGGCGTGGGTCACGGCATCCCTCCGGCGGCGGAGCTCCGCCGTGTTGGGCGCCATGACGGTCACGCAGACGAGCGGAGTAGACACGTTAGCCAACCAAAAAAAAAGCCCCTTCAACCCGGCGGCTGAAGAGGCTTAACGTTTCGTCCCGCAGTGGCGGTCAGGCCAAGGCGTGAGCCTCCTCAGGAGTGCTCCAGTACCGCCACTCAAACGAGCGCACCACTTCTGCTCGAAGTCCCGATGAGAGGCGGCTCGGCGCTCGGCCCATCACAGCAGCCACCGACGATATCAGAGCGGCAACGCCGCTGTCAAACGTACTCCCCATTTCTCCTTGACCGGCAAGCACTTCTCCCCGTATAACGTGATCAACCATGACACGCGGGTTCCTCCGTACCGCTGCGGTCGCGCTCGTGACGCTGACGCCTCTTGCGGCCGCTCCGCAGATGCCGCTCGAGGCGATCCGGCCGGGCATGGTCGGCGTCGGCCGAACGGTCTTCGGCGGCACCCGAGTCGAAGAGTTCAGGGTCGAGATTGTGGGCGTCGTCGAGAACGTCATCGGCGCCCAGCGAAACCTGATTCTGGCCAGACTCGACGGCGGACCGCTGGCCAATACAGGGGTGATCGCCGGAATGAGCGGGAGTCCCGTCTACATCGACGGGCGCCTCATCGGGGCGGTTTCGTACGCACTCGGAAGCTTCTCCAAGGAGCCCATTGCCGGCATCACGCCGATCGACGAGATGACGGAGGCGACCTCGAACGACCGGCCACGTGCCCGCCGCGCCCGCGTCCACGTGGACTTTCCGCTGACGCCGGACAATCTCGTCGCCGCATTCCGTCGCGGCCTTGGATGGAATCGTCCGTTTGCGGAGCGTCCCGGGGATGCTCGGTTGATCGGTGTCGGAACGGGCGCGGGCCTCGGCAGCGAGATCGCGACGCTCTTGCGGCCGATCGCGACGCCCCTGATGATGTCCGGCTTCGAGTCCGATGTGGCGGACGTGCTCGGCCGGGCGTTTCGGGATCAAGGGTTCGTTCCGATGGCCGGTGGTGGAGGCCGGCGGCCCGGCGACATGCCCTTCGAGGGCCCGCTGAAGCCTGGCGACGCCATCGGTGTGTCTTTCGTCAGCGGGGACCTCGAACTGGGCGCGACCGGCACGGTCACGCACATCGACGGTGACCGTGTCTATGCCTTCGGCCATCCGATGTACAACCTTGGCCCCACGGAGTTCCCGATGACCCGGGCGTACGTGTACACCGTTCTCCCGAGTCTCTTCTCGTCAGCGAAGCTGTCCAGCACCGGCGAGGTCATCGGTACGTTCCTGCAGGACCGGGCGACGGCAATCGCCGGGCGCCTCGGCCCCGGCCCCTCGCTGCTCCCCGTCACCTTGACGCTCGAAGCCGAGCGCGGGGGAACACGGGTCTTCAAGTTCGGCGTTGTCAAGGATCAGCTGTTCACGCCGCTCATGACGTACACGGCGCTCGTCAACACGCTCAGTTCGCACGAACGTCAGTTCGGGACCGCCACCTATGCGGTGCGGGGCGAGGTGAAGCTGAGAAGGCACGCGGGCGTTGCCCTGGAGAATCTCTTCTCGGGCGACGGCTCCTCGTCGAGCGCCGCCGCTTATGTCGTTGCGCCGATTACCGCGCTCGTCAACAACGACTACGAACACGTGGATCTCGAGAGCCTGGAGTTGACCGTCAAGTCGGCGGAAGAAAACAGGACGGCGACCGTTGAGCGTGTCTGGGTCGATGATCCACGACCCCGCCCGGGCCGGACGGTCCCGCTGAAAGTTCTGCTCCGGACCTACCGCGGGGAAGATGTTCTTCGGACCATCCCGATCAGGCTGCCCGCCAACGCGATCGGCGACCTGTCGGTCGTCGTGTCGGACGGGCAGCGTCTGGGTCCGGCCGAACAGCGAGAGGCCAGGCTGCCGCAGCCGCGGAGCGTTCCCCAGTTGATTCGCGCGCTGAACAAGGCGCGGCGGAACAACACGCTGTACGTCAAGCTCCTGGCGTCGGAGCCCGGCGCGGTCGTCAACGGGGAACTGCTCTCGTCTCTCCCGCCATCGGTCCTGGCCGTGCTCGAGGCCGACCGCGGCGGTGGCAGTTTCAGTCCCCTGCAGAACGCGACGATCGGCGAGTGGGAGCTGGTCACCGAGCACGCAGTGAGCGGCGCGCGGGCGCTGGCGCTTCAGATATCGGCGAACTGACGTTCGCCTTGACTCAACTGAGCACCATGGGTACTCCTCGCATCGCTGCCCTTGCCGCCGCTGCAGCCTTCGCGGCCGTGATCGTGGCCATCGAGGCTTCGTCGCCCAAGTTCTTCCAGGCCGCCACTCAGGCCGATTTCCTCAAGGGCGACGTCGAGAACCTCTCGATCGATGCCCGCGGACAGTTGGTGCTCGGTCCTGCGACGGACCTGGTCTTCGAGACGCCGTCGCCGTTTTTGTGGACACTTATCCCCGCGCCCAATGATGTGGTGTTCGCTGGCACTGGCAACGACGGCCGCGTCTACCGGATCGACGCCCAGGGCAAGGGCAGCGCCTTTTTCGACGCGGCCGAGCTCGAGGTCCACGCGTTGGCGCTGGCGCCGGCGGGTGGCCTGTACGTCGGCAGCTCGCCCGACGGCAAGATCTACCGCGTCGACCCCAACGGGGCCGCGACAACATTTTTCGATCCCGAGGAGAAGTACATCTGGGCGCTCGCGACCGACGTCCGGGGCAACCTGTTTGCCGGAACCGGGGAAGCCGGCATCGTGTACAGAATCGGCCCGGATGGCGTAGGCACCCGCTTCTACGACACAAAGGCCAGTCACGCCACGGCCCTCGCGGTGGACAAGGCGGGTAATCTCCTGGTTGGAACGGGCTCGCCGGGCCGCGTCCTCCGAATCGACTCGACGGGACGCGCGTTCCTGCTGCTCGATTCCCCTTTCCAGGAAATCCGCGCGCTCAGGTTCGACGACAGCGGCACGTTGTACGTCGCCGGGGTCAACGGCCGTCCAGGTGCCGATCGAGCCATGAGTCCGAGCGTACCGGCGCCACCCGCGGATCGGCCAACCTCCGACCCCACGCGCCCTCCCGTGCCGTCGGTGTCCGTGTCGACCGAGATCACCGCCGTCGCCGTCATCGACGCCTCGGGCGGTGGTGGCGCTGGGGCTCGCGACGATCGCGGAGCCCTGAGGGGTGCGGTCTATCGGATTGCGCCCGATGGCCTGTGGGATCAGCTCTGGGAATCGCGCGAGGATTCCCCGTACGACCTGACGTTTGACGCCACCGGCCGTCTGGTTATCGCCACGGGCAGCAAGGGCAAGATCTATCGGCTCGAAGGCGATCCTCTCAGGCCCACCCTTCTGACGCGGGCTCATGCCCAGCAGGTGACAGGCCTCCACCGGGACGCGCAGGGACGCCTCTATTACGTCACATCCAATCCCGGCAAGTTCTTCCGACTCTCGCCCGGCCGGGCGTCCCGGGGCACCTACGAATCCGAGACGCGGGACGCGCAGGTGGTCTCGACCTGGGGCGCGATTAGCTGGCGTGGCGTCGTGCCAGAGGGGAGCCGGGTGGAAATCTCCACACGCTCGGGCAATACGGAGACGCCCGACGAGACCTGGAGCCCCTGGTCAGCGGTGTACACCTCCAGGGAAGGGTCGCCCATCACAAGCCCGAAGGCTCGGTATCTCCAGTGGCGGGTCGTGCTGGCGGGAGCCGGTGAGGGACCGGCTCTCACGTCGGTCACGGCGGCGTACCTCCAACGCAACCTGCGCCCGCAGGTTCGATCGATAACGGTCCATCCGCCTGGCATCGTGTTTCAGAAGCCATTCAGCTCCGGCGATCCCGACCTGGCCGGCTTCGACAACCAGACAACGCCGGATCGCAAGCTCACGCAGGCCGCCATGACGCCACTGCAGCCCTCCGGGACCCCGTCGCTGGGCCGACGCACCTATCAGAAGGGCCTTCAGACGCTGATCTGGCGCGCAGATGATGAGAACGGGGATGAGCTGGCGTATGAGATCCGCTACCGGCGTGAGGGCGAACCCGGGTGGAAAGTCCTCAGACGGGATCTGTCCGATCCGATTCTCGTGTGGGACACGACGACGGTGCCCAACGGCACCTACGTCGCGGCGATCGTTGCGTCCGACGCACCGTCGAATGCGTCAGGCACGGCCCTCACGGGCGAGCTGGAGAGCGTCGCGTTCAATATCGACAACTCGGCGCCGGCGATCCTTGTCAGAAATGTACGCACGGAGGGCGCTCGCACGCTGGTCGCCTTCGAGGTGAGGGACGACCACTCGCCGATCCAGCGCGTGGAGTGCTCCGAGGACGGACAGCAGTGGCGTACGGCGTTCCCGCGCGACGGCATCGCGGATTCCAAGACCGAACAGTACGAAGTAGCCCTCGACCGTGCGATCGGGCCCAGGGGGCTGACACTTCGTGCAACCGACGCGATGAACAACGTCAGCACCGCCCAGGTCGACGCGCCGCGTCGATAACGGCGGCGTGTCCTCTAGACCACTCGCGCCAGAACGGGCTCGACGCGGTGCATGACGCGCCGCTTCTTGGCGCCGGGCGCCGGGTCGATCGCGTCTTTGGACGCCCGCACGGTTGTGTGGGCAACCAGCCATACCATGTTGACGGCGACCGGGAATCCTGCGACGCGAGCCGGCTCGAATCGCACGCGGGAGACGGCGTCCATCAACTCCTCGACGGCTTTCGCCTGCCCTCGTGGTGGCGCGCGCCGCCCGGCGGGCAGCAGTTCCAGATTCTGGACTCGACCCTCGCGGCTCACCACGGCCGCCAGGGTAATTACACTGTCCTCGGCCCCCGTGGCCGCTCCACTGGTGACAAACGCTTCATCGAGCGCCCACGGCATCTGGATACGGGCATCGACCACGAAAGGATCTCGTCCCAGCGCCGGGGCGTTGGGTAGGTGGATATCGTGGGCATCCGGCTTGTCGAGCAGACTCATCATGGCGATGAGCGAGCCCGGGCGATCGGTCGCGACGAATCGCATCATGCTGGTCGTGATGGCCGCGCACGCGAGAGCGGCGGTGGTTGCGGCCAGGCCCGCGTACACGAAGTGCATGTCTTCAAACAGTGTCCGTACGCGGGCAGCCAATGCAAGGGTCCGCTCGGCACGCACGCGACTCACGACCACCGCCTCGAGCCCGGCGATGTCTTCGACCGGCATGGCGACCCGGGCGGGCGCGCTGGCCCGCAGCGCCGCACGCACCGCGCGCAACTCCGTCAGAAGCGACGTGCACGCGTCACACGACGCCAGGTGGGCCGACACGGCAATCTGGCCATCGACAGGCAGTTCGTCATCGTGAAACGCCTGCACGCGACGCCGCACCGCCGCGCAGGACAACCGCTTCATAGCGTCCTCGCCTCCCGAAGCTCGTTGCGCAGGGCACTTCGGGCGCGCGTCAACCTCGACTTCACGGTGCCGACCGCCACGCCGAGCGAGTACGCGATCTCGTCGTAGCTCAGGCCATCGATTTCGCGCAGCACGATCGCGCTGCGCTGATCGAACGGCAGATGCCCCAGGGCTTGACGAAGCCGCGCGGCGAGTTCCTTCTGCGCCAGGATGCGATCGGGGCCGGCCTCGCCGCCTCTCAGCACATCGCCATGAGCCGCCACATGCGCGTCGAGCGAGACCTGCTCCCCGCGGTGCCGGCGGCGCCAGAACCGGCGCCGGTTCCGAGCTTGATTGACGGTGATCCGATAGATCCAGGTTCGAAGCGTAGACTGCCCGCGGAAGCGATGGATCGTGCGGAACACACGGAGGAAGACCTCCTGGGAGAGGTCGAGCGCTTCGTCGTGGTCGCCGAGGAGGTTGACGGCCAGCTGGACGACCATCCGCTGATGGTCGGCCATCAGTTCAGCAAAGGCCAGCTCCTCGCCGACGACGCATCGCTGAACGAGCGACGCCTCGCGGCCGCCAATGACCGGCCAGCCCACACTGCGGGCCTGCTTCACGCCAACCATCTTAACGAATTTAGACCCCGACGCCAGCCCAAAGTTCCGCCGCTCGGATAGGATACGGCTCATGAAGCGACTGCTGTGGCTGGCAGGGCTGACCGCTCTGCTGGCTGCCGCTGGGGCCGCTTACCAGGCCGCGGCGCGGGTGCGTGAATACCGCGCTCTGCTGGCGGAGGGCGACCGCGCCGCGGACCTCGACCAGGTCTTCGCCGCCATCGAGGCGTACAGCGGGGCCATCGCCCTGCGTGAAGACGCGATGCTTCCCTACTTGCGGCGCGGCGACATGTATCGACGCCACGGCAAGCTTGACGCCGCCGCGCGCGATCTTCGCAGTGCGGCCGACCGCGACCCATCCGCCACGCAGCCGCTGGAGGCCTGGGCCGACGTCCTCTACGAGCAGCATCGCTACGATCGATCCGCAGAAATCTACGAGCGCCGTCTGCGGCTCGATGCCGCGTCACCAGGTGCCACCTACAAGCTCGCGCTGTCTCTGTACCGCATTGGCAAGCTCGACGCCGCCTTGAGCACTCTCGCGCGCGCGATAGAGCTCGATGGCCTTCGAGCGGAACCCTACTACCTCCGGGGGCTGTGCCTGCGCGATCAAGGTCACCTGGCCGCAGCCGTCGCCGCATTCGAGGCGTCGCTCTCGAGGGCGCCGGGACTTGCGGCCGCCCGGGAGGAGCTCGCCGACCTGTACCGCATCCTTGGGCGAGCTGTCGATGAAATCGCGCAGCTCCAGATACTGGCCGACCTCGATCGCAGCCAGGTCGAGCGTCAGGTAGCCGTCGGCGTCGCGCACGCCCGGGCCGCTCGTGAGGCCGACCTCGCCGCCACCCGGGATCGTCATGCGAATCTCGCAGTCCTGACCCTCGGCCATGCGCTGGAGCGAGCACCGGACGCGCCGCCGATCTACGGTGCCCTGGGACAAGTGTGGCTCGACAGCGCGATCGCCGACAACGACCGGGTGGATCTGAAGAAGGCCATCGAGGCGCTGGAGCGCGTCGCGCTGCTGCCCGAGGCGCCGAGCGAATGGATCACGTCGTACGGACTCGCGCTTGTCAGGGACAACCAATTCGAGGCGGCCGAACGCGTCCTGCGGCGGGCCACGGAGCGGTATCCGGTCGATCTGCGTGCACTGCCCGAGTACGCTGCCGTGGCCGAGCGGAACGGTCGCCTGGACAGCGCCCGATCCGCACTCGTCAAGTTCGCCGCACTCGCGTCTCAGGGGTATGACGCGGCAGAGCGCGCCATGAAGATCGGCGCGTTGTCCTTGCGGCTGGGCGATCCCGGCACCGCGATGGTGTGGTTGGAACGGGCGTTGCTCGGCGAGCCAGGCCATGTCGGGATGTTGACATTGCTCGCCGAAGCCCAGCTTCGAGCGGAAGCTGCCGAGGCTGCCCGCGCGACCGTCACGCGGGCGCTCGCCCTTGATCCCGGCAATTCCCGGCTGGTCCAACTCTCCCGGCGCCTGCCGCCATAGGCCTCGCGCGCGGGCCGGAGCGGTCTCACGGCTGGTCGGTCAGACCGAGCCGTGCGATCAGCTTGCTGAGGCCTTGCCTGGTCACACCAAGTTCCTCGGCGGCCCGCTCACGGTGTCCTCCGGCTCGCGCAAGCGCTGCACGAACGAACTGTGCGTCGAAGACGCGACGGGCGTCCACAAGACGCCATGAGCCGGACGGCTGGGCGTTATCGAAGTGTGGTGGCAAAGCTGTCGGCGGGACGACGCCACGCCTTGGGCTGCGAACGGCGAGCGCTGCGAGGACGTTCTGGAGCTCCCGCACATTTCCCGGCCAGTCGTATCGTGCCAGCGCCGCAAGCGTGGACGCCGCGAGCACCGCCTGACTGCCCAGGCGGGACACGGCCTGGCGCCAGAAGATTTCGGCGAGGACGGTCACGTCCTCGCGGCGGTCACGCAACGGGGGAACGACAATCCGGATCACGTCCAACCGATAGAAGAGGTCCTCGCGAAAACGGCCGGCGCCGACCTCCTGGCGCAGATCTCGATTCGTCGCGGCCACCAGCCGAACATCGACGCGGCGGGCGAGGTTCTCACCTACGCGTCGCACCTCGCCCTCCTGAATCGTGCGCAGCAGCTTGGCCTGTGCTCTGGGCGACAGCTCGCCGACTTCGTCGAGCAACAGCGTGCCAGCATGGGCCTCCTCGAACACACCGGGTCGATCAACAACCGCGCCGGTAAACGCGCCGCGCACGTGTCCAAAGAGCTCCGCCTCGAGCAGGTCCTCGGGCAGCGCGGCACAGTTCAGCGCCGAAAACGGGCGGTCACGTCGGGGACTCCGCCGGTGGAGCGCGCGGGCCACGAGCTCCTTGCCGCAGCCGCTCTCGCCGACGATGACGACTGGAAACGGCGCCAGCGCGGCTCGCTCCACGGCCTGCCGGACCTCGCCAATCGCGGCACTGACGCCCAGGAGTTCCCCGACGCCCTTGCCAGGCTCCGCCGATCGGCGCGCCTTGACGGCCGCCAGAATTGGAGCGGCAGCGGCCGCCGTCGTAACCAGGAGGGCCGTCGCGCCCCGCATGCTCTGCGACTCGCCAAGCGGCCACCGTGCCACGAGAACGCCCAGCGGCTGGCCGGCATAGCGGATCGGGACGCCCCCCTCGATCCGGTCATTCGTGCGCTGCGGCTCGATGGCCTGCGCAAGGCCGGCCACGCGCATCGCAATGTCGGCATCGATGCGGTTCCCGTCGACGGCAATCGGAGTCATTCCCCCGTGTTCGTTGCTGAAGAAGCCGACTCCGCCTGCCCCGAGGCGGCGCCTGAGCCGGGCGCATACTGCCGCCAGCACCCGGACGTCATCGTCGGCCATCTGGCAGCAGCGGAGGATCTCCACCACCTCGCTAACGAACCCGTGATCGGTTCCAGGTGCCCCTGGGCTCGGCATGGCGTACAGAGACAACGCCACGAGCCCGGTTGCGTTCACGTGCCGCTCGACGGCTGCGGCTTCAGACGGCGCCGACAGCAGATCGGCGAGCAACGCCGTGCGAGCGCGGACGATCTCGGGAATCCGCCCCCCCGCGACACGCGCCAGGCGGGAAACGAGCCGCGCCGCCGCCGCTGGTCGACCGGTGCGGCGGCTGTTCTCGGCTGCCAGCAGCCGCGCCCGAACCGCGAGGATCGGATCGCGAGCCCTGCGCGCGGCTTCCACGCAGAGCTCGACATCGCGGTCGACCGCCTTGGAGTCTCCAACCGCCAGGTGCGCGAACGCCGAGGCGTGAGCAACCTGGGCCGCAAGCCACGCCGCGTCGAAGGGTTCCGCCAGTTGCGCCGCGCGCGCGGCGTGTGCGACGCCGGCCGCCGGATTGCCGCAGCCGACGGCCAGGCGAGCGCGCAAGGCCGAATGAACGGCCGCCTCCTCGTCGCGTCCGGGCTTGAGCGACGTCACCAGGCGATCGGCCTCCTCGTAGCGTCCTCCCCAGAACAGGCAGCGCGCCAACGACACTGTGCCCCGCGCAACTCGGGCGGCGTCGCCCAGCCCGCGCGAGGCGGCCACCGCCGTTCGAAGAACGATTTCGCCCTCATCGAGGCGTGCGTCCTCGAGCCAGGTGTGACCCGTTTCGACCGCAATGTCGATCAGCAGATCGTTCTGCTCGGACACCAGTGCCGCCCTGCGGGCCTCGGCCAGCGCCGCCCGTGCCTCGCGCGGACGACCTCGCTTGATCAGCGAGCGGGCCAACGCAAGGCCGCCGAGCCCGGCATGCAGCCAGTCGTGGCGGCGGGTGAGGCCACCGATCGCATGCCGAAGTGTCCGCTCGCCAGGCGCATGGCGCCCGGCCTCGATCTGTCCAGCTCCGAGCGCGAGTCGACGCCTGAGCGCGGCCAGCTCTCCCGGCAGGGGCCAGGTCGGTAGCGTCGCTGCCTGCGGCCGAGCCTCCTGAGGGGCAGCGCCGTACTCGGCGGCGCGCTCGGCGGCCCGAGACCCGCTAGACCGAAGCGGTGTGCCGGCGTGGAGGAGCCGGCCCGCGGGTCCCCAGAGCAGCGCTGCGAAACGCCCAGGGAGCCCGTGCGATCGCCTCGCCGCCCTGGCAATCTGCCGGCTCACCGGACCACTCTGGACACGAGGTCGGACCGCGGCGCACAGCGCCTCCGGCGACAGTCTCTCGAGCACGAGGCCGTGGACTCCGGGCGTCTCCCTGGCGTTGAGGAGCAGCAGCACGTGAGACCGTGGCGCTTGGAGCGACGAGTGTAGAAGCCGTCGCCAGCCGTCCTCCGGACCCTGCCCACCGATCAGAAAGAGCGAACGCGTGCGGACGAGGTCAGTCAGCTCCGGTCCGAGGGCCAACGACACCGGCACATAGCCATTCACCCTGGCGGCGCGGGCGAGCTCGCAAACGGCGGTCGTGAGTCCAGCCCCGGAGGGCCCCCAGAGGGCCAGCACACGCGGCCCCCCTGTCGGGGGCTCCACGAGAACCTCGCGCAGCGGTACCAGGGCGCGGTGGGCCAGCGTGTCGAGACCGCGACACTCGAGGGGCAGATCAGTTGAGACGGGATCCTCGCGCGATGTCTCGCAGTCGGCGAGCAATTGCGGCAGAACCACGGCCACGCCACGCCGCGAGCGAACTGAGTGAAGACCGGGTTCGCCAGCGGCCATGCCATCGATCTCGCCACCGGCGAGCCGGTCGAGATCATCATCAGTCCCTCGGGTGGTCTATTCGAGCAGTCGAAGTGGGCGGAGCGGTGCGATCGCGTCA
>Ga0137829_11406229_pt1 | contig 11458 bp, 12 predicted proteins | sample OV2TP2_FD_97737 | JGI IMG/M metagenome (GOLD analysis project Ga0137829, IMG submission 97737) | reverse complement strand
GTATATGCTTCAAAATTTTTGCAACACTCGCTCTAAATCTGAAAATTTCGCTACGAAAATCTTTACGCAGTAGGTCTAATTTCTAAAAATTGTACGAGACTGTGAATTACAAAATTACCCAACTATGTCATTCCCGCTGGAGTCTATCCCCAGAGGGGACGGGAATGACAGAAAAGAGAATTTCGTAATTCACGGTACGAGATATTTATTACGACAACCGTATTGGCATAAGGACATAAAGAAACGACCCATCTGATTTGTTTTTAATGAGCGATGGGGACTGTTCACTATTTAATCCCAAAAACACATCCTCCTCGCTGGTCGCCTGTAAACCATCAAGAAAATAATGATAATTAAATCCCACCACTAAGTCCTTACCGGACGATGAACACGGAATAAGATTCTTATATTCCCCAATATCCTGGTTTAACGACCGTACTTCTATATGTTTATTTTTTACCACAGTGGTAACCTCTCTCAGTTTTGATGTAAAAATACTTGATGCTCGCACCGCATCGGTAAGCGTACTTTTTGAAACAAAACAACTTGTTTCAAAATTTTTGGGAATAATAGCGCTATACTCAGGGAAATTACCCTCAATAAGACGCGAAATGACCACATAATCATCAGATTCAAAAAGTATCTGATTCTCTCCTATGGAAATAGTGATCACGTCATCCTTTCCAAGAATCCTTCCTAATTCACTTGCTATTTTCGCGGGCAAGATAAATGAAAATGGCTCTATGTTTCTTTGCTGATCAAGGAGAATCGTTTTCTCGGCAAGGCGAAATGTGTCGGTAGCGGCAAAACGTATTAACGCAGAAGACACGTGAATAGCAATGCCATTAAGCTCAGGTTTAAATTCAGAGATGGATACTGCGGGAAGTACGCGGGTAATTGCTTCAGATAGTGCGAGGGATGGCAAGGTAAGAGAGTGTGTTTTTTTTATATTAGGGAAAAGGGGGAAATCTTCAACCGGCACACCATGGATCCTGGTATCACGCAAATCAGTTTTTATTACAAGTCCGCCCTGCTTCTCTTCAATCTGAATTTTTTCGTCACCGATTGATTGCACGAAAGAACTTAATACCCTTACCGGCACACAAACCTTTCCTATACGCGACGCGCTTCCATGCACAACTATCTTAATCGCGGACTCAAGGTTGGTTGCGGTAATACGCACTGTATCACCCTCTACTTCAAGCAACACATTTGCCAATACAGGAAGGGTTATATTTTTCCCGGCAAAGCGCTCTGCATTTGCGAGAGCTTTTTTAAGATATTCGGTTACACAGGTAAATTTCATAAAATAATAATTATAATAAATAATTTAATTATTATAGTTGTTGTTAGTAGTGCTTATATGGGGGAAAACACTGAAAAACGTTTTACGTACGGGGCGATATGGTTTTTTTATACAAGGGAAATAATGGGGAGAACATGGATAATGCGGCGTTGATAACAATACATCATTATATTAGTCGGTAAAAATTTTATTTTTTATTGACTGGAGCTCCTCTTCTAATTCACTATTTATCAACAACTCTTGCCCAATTTTTTCACACGAGTGTATTGCGGTGGTATGATCCCTCCCTCCCAGCCGCTCCCCTATCATTGGATAGGAACTTTTTAACTCTTCCCGCATGAGATACATGGCGATTTGGCGGGGCCTTACCACATCCTTCTTGCGCGATCTATGCATAAGATCGCGCTCCTCTATGTCATAGAAATCGGACACCGCTTTTATTATTTTTTTTGCGGATATGAATTTCTTAGGACTTATTGCATGGCTCACGAGAGATTTTCTCGCCATTTCCACGGAAATAGGACTATTGGATATTTTTGATGCGACGACCACGCGGTTGAGCGCGCCTTCAAGCTCACGGATATTATTTTTTATTTTTTCGGCTATGCACAGTAATACATCATCTGTGATATGAATCTGCTTTACCGCTGCTTTTGCTTTAAGAATAAGAACGCGCGTGTCTATATCAGGCAACCCCACATCAGCAATCATACCACCCTCAAAACGCGAGCGCAGACGATCTTCAAGGGTTGGTATGGCTTGCGGCGGCTTGTCGGAAGAAATAATAATCTGTTTATTTTTTTCATAAAGAGCATTAAATGTATGAAAAAATTCTTCCTGCATTTTTTCTGTGCGCGCAATAAACTGAACATCGTCAAGAATCAAGAGATCAACTTCCCGATATTTTTGTTTAAGACGGTTCATTCCTTGATTGCGTAATGCATCCACAATTTCGCCCATATAGCGTTCTGCGGGAATATATCTAATTTTATATGCAGGATTTTGTTTTAATAATTCATTTCCCACCGCCTGTGTTAAATGTGTTTTTCCAAGTCCCACGCCGCCGTAAATAAAGAGAGGATTATACGCGGTTCCCGGATTTTTAATCACTGATTGCGCGGCGGCATACGCCAATTCGTTAAACGACCCCACAATAAACGTATCAAAGGTATAGCGCGGATTAAGGTTTGTGAGGGGGTTTACGCTTATATCCTTAAGGGCGGGCGTTTCATCAATAAAAGATACTGGCATAGAAAATCGCTTGCGTTTTATCCCGCCATCTTTAAGGGCGGGAGGAGTGGTGTCGGGTTTGCCAATAACATATACAATATCGCGAATATCAGCGGATATTGCGCGCAGCACATGAAGAATGGATTTGTGATATTTGTTTTGAAGCCACTCTTTTGCAAAACCATTGGGTACATATACCGTAACAATACCGGCGCCAATATCCCTTATTCCTGTTTCTTGAAACCATGTAAGAAAACTTGGACGAGATATATCAAGTTCAAGTTTAATTAACACGGATTGCCACAACTCTTGTTTGTCCATATAGATTGGCAATGATGAATTAAATAAAGTCTTCTTTCCGAAAGTACTTGCAGGAAGCGCCCGGAGAAGGTATCCTAATCTTATTAGAGTACGCAACAATCATCAAATGGGCACATCATGTTGAGATACTGTGAATAACACTTGTTATGTTTCTCGTCTTGTGGTATCGTGCTGCACATTACAAGAAAGGCCAATATTCAATCTTTTACTCTTTCTGTGTGTAGGCCACCAAAGATTACAAGAGAAACACTGCTCCGTGGGAATGTTTTAGATATTATTAGCTATAGTATTTATATTATGTCCATAACATATCAACCATCCAAGCGTAAGCGCGCGCGATCTCATGGATTTCGCCGCCGCATGGCAAGTCATACAGGAAGAAAAGTTATTGCGCGCAGGCGCGCAAAAGGGCGCAAGCGTCTTACGGTATGAGGCGCATTTTTGCCATAAGAAGAACTAAAGATTTTCGTACGCTTTTTCGCTACGGAAAGAGGAGGGAGTCGCGGTATGGTAAGATATTATTTCTTCCCAATAATACCACATCATCAAGATTCGCTTTTATCACGCCAAAGACCATTGATAAACGATCGGTAGTGCGTAATCGCATTCGCCGCAGGGCTCGAGAATGGGTTCGCAAAGAACTTCCCCCACCCTCTCCACCTTTTGATATCGCTGTTTTATTTAAAAAAGAGTCAAGGGAGGCGACAAAAAAGGACTTCTATGAAGATCTTGCCGAATTATTTCATTTTATTTTTTGAATAACAATATCAATATGATGTGCAATATAGTTATTGGCGTTATTCTAATATACCAAAGAATTTTTTCTCCTGATCATGGTATTTTTTCTCACGCTTTTCAATTTCAACGATGCCGTTTCTATCCATCTTGTTCAGAATACGCGATATGCGCATTGCGTCAATATGGACTAATAAAAGGAGCCGTTGCCTCGTGTAAACGCATTGCGCGATGTAATCCTTTTTATGCCGGCGGATATGATCCTGTATAAAAACGGAAGGATGGGACGCAGTTTTTTATTTTATAATATACTCATATATCATGTTTTCATTTCTCTATAACGAATTTCTTTGGCGGCCGCTGTTTAACGGGCTTATGTTCTTTTATACAGTATCGCCGATTGCGGATCTTGGCATCTCAATCATCGCGCTTACTCTTATTATCCGCGGAATCTTAACTCCGGTACTTTGGAAGGCGCAAAAAGCTCAAAAGGCGTTGCAATTAATCCAGCCAGAAATTAAAAAAATTCAAGAAGCACACAAAAACGATAAAGAAGGACAAGGAAAAGCGCTGATGGAGCTTTATGGACGGCACAAGGTAAACCCCTTTTCGGGATGCCTTTTAATGCTTGTTCAATTTCCGATATTGATCGCTCTTCTTCAGGTATTTCAAAATTTTGATGCGGGTCTGTTGGTTTATCTGTACTCATTTATTCATCATCCGGGAACAATTAATACCGTAAGTCTTGGTGTGCTAGATCTTGCGAAAGGAAGCATACCTCTTGGAGTTATTGCGGCTGTTACTCAATACTTTCAGACAAAAATGACTATGGTGATACCCGACAAGGGGGCGGAAAATAGTTTTGCCAGATCGTTTCAGATGCAAACACTTTATATATTCCCCGTGTTGATTTTGATTTGGTCTTTTAAGTTTCCCTCTGCCCTCACCCTCTACTGGACAATTATGAACGTGTTTGGTATTGTTCAGGAATTGGTTATGAGGCGAATTCAGAAAAATACGTCATAATAATTACCCATGGATACTGATTTTATTACACAAGAAATAAAGAAATTGCTTGAAGTTATGGGATTTGGTTCGGATATTGAAGATATTGAAGTACATCAAGGTACTGCGATGCGCGTGTGTTTGCGTATGCGCGGACATGTGAATATGCTTATTGGAGAGCGGGGAAATAATTTAATCGCAATTGAACATCTGCTCAAAAAAATAATCAACCAGAAAAAAGGAGGGGAAGAAATGCGCTTCACACTTGATATAAATGATTATCGCATGAAACGGCTTGAGGATTTAAAACAGGATGTAAAACAAGCGGCGCGTGAAGTGCGGCTCTATCACCACGAATCATCCTTACGCCCCATGTCTTCTTTTGAACGCCGCATTGTGCACCTTCTTTTGGAAGAGTGTCCCGATATTACCACGGAATCTGTTGGCGCGGATCCGGAGCGGCGCGTTATCATTAAGCCATATCCATAATTCCCCCCCTCTTTGCAGAATATCAAAAAAATCCCTTATTTCAGAGGGATTTTTTGATTACAAGACGATGTTTATTGCGCCAGCTTATACCGCCACAATATACCATCAGTTCTGTTCACAAAGATGAGATAATCTTTTTTGGTAGTAACGGCAAGATTTGCTATATCCATAGCGCCTCCGGAAAAGATAAGAGTTGTTTCTTGTGTATCAAGATTATACGACAAGATGCGGTCTTGAGTTACGGTTTCTCCGCGCAGATAATCATCTGGCATTGTTGCCTGACTTGGAAATGCATTGGGCGCTGCGCAATAAAATTCTTTTGTGGTAAGCCATACGCATTTGTCCGGAAGCGTGATAAAATCAAGACGTTTTGATTCGTTTGTTGACGCATCATAGAGATAGAATACCATATTTTTTCCCTCGCCATTGGTAATACTCATAAGAGCATGCGCGGCATCCGGCGACCAAAGGGTAGTGAGTCCATAGAGCGGGCCAAACACGCGCCGTAGCGTGCGAGACGCGACAGAGTATTTAAACACAAATCCGCTTGCCTGCCCCGAGGGAGCTGTTTGAAATATAATGGTATCGGGCGTGATCCATTGAATCTGCGCATCCAAGATAGGCGTGCTAAATTCCTGCTTGGTATTTTTTCCGGACGCATCGGAAATAAACAATCCGACACCGCCCTCTCCCATTTCAAGAAGATACGCAAATTGCTTGCCATCGGGCGACCAGCTAAAACTTGTTATATCGCGCGGGAGCGACAATGCGCTTGAACTGCCGGTGTGAAGAAAAGATTTTAATACATCAGTATCAATATAAAATACGCCAGCCCTATCTCTTGCAGGCGACCAATTCGCTTCTGTTAAGCCGACAATAGTGATATTGGAATTTTTTTGTATATTTGCCGCAAAGTCAGCAGCATACACGCTTCCCCCCTCTTTTTTGTAGAAAAGAACGCCATCTTGTTTTTTGTTTATTACAGGCGATACGACCGAAAAATTGGCGAGTGCAAGAAGTGTTTGTTCCTGAATTTTTTGTTCAAGTCCTAAGGTCGGCTGCTGTAGCGGGGTTGCGTATGGAAGTGTAGGTGTTTCTACGGCAAATCCACCCACAGATCCTATAACCGGCGCTTGAGGGGGTGAGATGGGCGCCGTTTTCCCGCCTGCGGTGAGTATGCGATACACCGCGTATCCCAAAAGAAATGCAAATATTGCGATAGCGGTGATGATGAGTATTTGTCTTGCGCGATAATTATCGGGCATAAAGAATATAATAATGCGACTTATGAGGGGAGTAATTTACATGTACCGCCCAATGGACCACAATGATTTATACAATCAGCGGGGAATCCAATAAACCCATCGGTTGGACATACTGCTTGCCCAGGTTGGGATGGAACTATACTACATGTACCCCCCAATGCACCGCAATGGCTTATGCAATCAGAAGGTAATCCAACAAAACCATCTACTGAACATCGGGCGTTATATCCTCCTGGCGGAATACCCGGCGGTTGAGACGAGTTGCCTCCTCCCTCTGTAGAAAATTGTTTAAGATTTTTCAATTTGAGCGTGAAGGTAAAATCGGGATTAATAGTGTAGAGGATAAGATATGAGGCCGCAATCAGGACAAGGCCGATCACGGCATTTGTTATGTACCCTTTTGCTTTCCCCACTTGTCCCGAACTGTCGCCTGCCGTGAGATACGTGATGCCTGCAAACGTAAACATAATAAGAGCTGATACTGCCGCAATTGAGACGCCGAATTTATAGAGCGCTGCCAGCATATCGCCAATATCAGAATCAAAGCTTATACCATACGTTTGCAAAAATTCAAGACCGGGAAATGGCACCCCTGCTTGGGCAAGCAAAAATGAAGCGTGGTTTTTGGTTGCCGCACGGGGCGCGTCTGATGTTACGACAACGCAATATCCCCTTTTTTCGTTTTGGCATTGAGAAATCGTATTCGCATGAAGTGCGGTCAGGGGTAAGCCGATAGCAATTACGGCAAAAAAGAGAAAGAAATATTTCATTGGATAGGAATATTTATAAATGTGGTTGCGCGAGGAACCGATGGGTCTGTTTCTTTGACTGTGAGGAGTATGGGGAAATCCCCCGCTGTTTGTTGTTGCATATCAAGCGTCAAAAGAAAAGGATTTTGCGCGTTTCCGGAGATGATTTGATTTTTCACAGACCATTCATACGTCATATCGTGGCGCGTATCTTTATTAAAGAAAAATGGTTCTGCTTCTAAATCTACTATACCAGGTTTGGTCGGGGGAAATGAGGCAGCGCCTCGGCGAAATTCTATGCCTCCCAAGGGGAGTGTGTGGTAGATTACGGCTCGCGGCTCGCGGCTCACTATGCCCATGCGCATTTCTTTTTGAATGCGCTGATTTGCGTCACTCACCTGAAGAATAATAAGAGGATTACTCCATGGTGTGTCGGGCTGTATTGTTTCCAGAACTTGTTTGCCCGCGCCTTTCAGAACACGATTGCCATCTATGCTCCATGTATAAATCAGGCGATCAGGAGAAAGCGTTGTGCCGCCAATAATAAATGTAGGGATCGCAGCAATGCGTATCCGCGAATTTGGCACTGCGAGCGCTTTTCCTTTATACCACTTGGGAATATACGTTTGCGCGGTCCATGTGAGCGCGAGATCTGTGGTATAGATAGTAAGCGATCCGCTCACACTCGCCGCATCTGCGGGAAAAATCCGTACGCTTACGCGCGTAACAGACCCCACAGGCCCCGCGACAAAGGTAAATGTTTTTTTGCCAATGCCGGAAATATCTGATTTGCTTATTCCATCTATAGTCCAATTAAACGTTGCCCTGTTTGGATCAAATGTGGGTGTTTGTGCCTCAATGGTAACAGTTTGACCCGGAGAGGGTGATGAGGGTGTTGCGACAATGGTGAGCGGCTGCACAACACTCACTCCTCCGCCGGGAAGTTTGGGAATAGAAAAACTGGGAATGGGAAGCGGGGTTACCACAGGAAGGCCTTGTATAGTATCCGGGGATTGGGAGGAGGACGGCGTAGCGGTTTGCGCGTATGCAATACATCCCCCAAACGTGGTGAGGATTGTTGCGATTATAATGTGGCGCGCAAGAGTCTTCATACTACTCATAGTATACTATTATTCCAACTTAATTAAGTGATGGGCGCGGCATCCCGCCTCCTATTGGTTTCTTTTCCTCGGGCGCTTCCTGCTTTGCTGCGCCTGCTGATTGTTTCGCAAAATCTTCCTTTGCCTTTTTTATCATCAGAAGCTGCATGGGGTCGGAGGTAATAATTTGATCTTCGGTGTAGGAGGCAATCACTTTAATTGCCACATGCTTAAATCCGGCAAAGAATATCCCCTCCCCTTGCTCAGACTCCAGAAGTAAAAATTTTTCTTCCTCCGTAAGATTGAATGTCTGTACTACGCTATCAATAGTAGCCGCAGCTTGCTTGAGAAGTGTTTGCATGGAGGAGTTGGTAATGATGGGCTTTCCATAGGGTGAATTAAGAAAGTCGCCTACATCCTGCGTAATTGTCGTCAAGCCGAGATAATATTTGCGGGCGCGTTTGGCAATGCCAAACAAAAACGATGCGCCATCTTCATTTTTCATAAGCCACCACGCCTCATCTACTATTAAAAGCCGTTTTTTTAAGCTGGTGCGCACAAGGTTCCAGATATAATGCAAAACGAGAAAAATGCCTACCGGGCGCAATTCGTCCTCCATGTCGCGCACGGAAAATACCACAAGCCGATTTCGTACCTCAATATTGGTGGGCTGATTGATAAAACCAGACCATGTGCCGGTCGTGTATTTTTTAAGGCGGATCGCGATATTTTCCCCTCCGACGGTGCTTGCAAGAACAAGTTCAAGATCGGAAAGAGTCGGTATATTTGCTTTGGAAAAATCGGATTCAGGCGTAATATCGCGCGAGGCGTATGTTTCCGTAATCGCCTGATCAAGTATTGCGTCTTCTTCAGCGGAAAGCCCCCCAAGCATAAGACGAAAAAGTCCTATCAGGTTTACGATATTTGAGCGGAGCACATCTGCGGGAGATTCATCGGGGCGAGGGATCGGCAGGTCAAACGGGTTAATATGATTTTTTGAGGTGAGCGAGATATTGATAAATGTGCCTCCTGTTACTTGCGCGAGATACTCATATTCTTTTTCCGGATCAATGATAATAACGTCAATGCCCCACACAAGCGAACGCAGCACTTCCAATTTTGTCATGTAGCTTTTACCGCCGCCGGATGTGCCGAAAATCACGGCATTGGCATTGGGCAATGAAAATCTATCAAAGAGCACCAAGCTGTTATTGTGCCGATTTATCCCGTATAGAATCCCCCTGTTTGAGGTGAGATCAAATGAGGTAAAAGGAAACGTGGAGGATATGGGAGGCGAGTTGAGGTAGGAGTTTACATCCAATTTGTCCAGATTAAGCGGAATTACGGATTGAAATGCTTCTGCCTGCTGAAATAAGGCGGGCTTTGTATGTACGAGTCGCGCCTCAAGCACGGATTTAATTTCATTTTCCAACTTATTGAGTTCTTCCTCGTTTGCGCCATAGATAGTGAGATATAATCCAAAGTTAAAAAGTCTCTCCTCCGCCTGCTGGAGTTTATCGCGCAACTCTTCCAGGTTGCGATACGCAGTATCAAGAATCGGGTCGCGCACAAGTCCTTTTTCTTCGCGCATGGTAATTTGTGATTGTACCTGCGCAACTTTTTTTCGGAGTTTGCGCAGGATTGTCGCCGTATCTACCGGATGCACATACATGGATATATCAAAAATCTTGTCCGTGTTAATGATCGGGCTAAACCAGTTGGTGTGGAGATATCGGGGATAGGAGAAAACAAAAATAGTGCGCGCGAGCTTTGAGCCAAGGCGCAGATAGGAAGGGGTTATTTCAAGCGCGGCCGGCGTCAGCGCATCTTGCAGGGACAATTCGGCAGAACGATAAATTTCCTCCGGAAAAACGGAAATAATTTCCTCCTCTTCTTCGGTCTTTTTTTTCTTAAATAAGTCGGAGAGCGCCATGATAACAGCGATTAGAGATTAGCGATTAGAGATTGAAATCACATCTCTTCTTTTTCTTTAATTCCCGTAAGATTTGCGGTTTTTTCAAATTCTGAGGGGTTGTAAAGCCCGTAAAATAATTCAATCAGTTCTTCGGTGTTTAAGGGGGCGGAACGGATGCCGATGCGTCGGAGCCCGCTTACCACCGCGTCCACCCTCTGCCATAGTTGATTTTTTTGTTCCTCAAATGGTCCTGCATTTTGCGCCGCAGGCGATGCGGGTTTCAAAAAATTCATAAAGCCGGATATGCCGCTTTTTCTCTCAAGCACGCTGGGGGTAAAGGGCACAACAACGTAAAATGTTTTTGACATGATATTGCTCATATCAACAAAGGTGGTGATGAAATCAATATATTCATTGATTTGGATTTTCAGAAGTTCATTATCCTCGTCTTTTTGGCGCAGCCGCAGCGAGTCAATATAGGGCGTGATGTTGAGTTTGCGCGAATGAATGACAAACTGCAGCGAGAAATCAAGAGAGTTAAGAAAATTTTGGTATTGATAGGTAATTGCATCCTGTTCATCCGCGGATTTTAAGGCAAAATTCAAGGATGAACACATTAAAACCATCCGCAATCCGCCTTCTTTGAGGATAATAACGTCTTCGCGGATCGTATCTATGGTAAGAAATTGTGATGCGGATGCGGTTTCGGCCATAAGAAATTAAAAATGCAAAATGCAAAAGGCAAAAATACTATGGGATTCTATGCGGAGAATTCTAACATTATACCTATGATCATTTATTAGATTGTTCCTCCGTATTTTCAGGTTCGCGATATTTTTCTTTAATATTCAAGCTCCACGCAAGATCGGATAATTTTGATTCAGAAAGTTTCGGGGTTTTATTAATGGTAAGGCCAGACAATTCTTTTGTCAGCAGCGCTTTTTGTTTTTTTTGGTCTTCTTTCTTCCATATATAGACATGCGGGCGCATAGCATACAAAAAACCGTTTTTCACAAGCGTGGGAAAAGGAACATCGTTTATTTTAAGAAACGCGAGAGCTGCGGCAAGTCCGCCGACAAATGCCGCTATGGGGAAGAAAATAAAAGGAATAAAAACCCTGTACGCCACAAAAATAATGCCAATGCCGCCCAATACAAAGACGGACTGCTTGATGGTGAGCGGTCCGATCACCTTGTCTTCTACGGTTATGAATTGGGGAACTTGGAATTGTTTCATAGCATGTTGTATGTGTCTCATTTTCCCGTGACGGAGCCTCATTGCGTTGAGTAGATATCTTGATTCATCTCTTAATGCAACATGTAAAAATCAAAATGGAAAATGAC
>Ga0137829_10563073_pt1 | contig 11486 bp, 11 predicted proteins | sample OV2TP2_FD_97737 | JGI IMG/M metagenome (GOLD analysis project Ga0137829, IMG submission 97737) | reverse complement strand
GCCGGGAACAGGGCGTGCGCCTCGCCCGGGCCGAGCCGCTTGACATAGGCGAACTCGCCGTCGCCGAGCCGCGCGAATTCCAGCGCGCTCATCGCTTCGGCCTGTTTGGTCTCGTTCGTCTCTTTGACGTCTTTGGTGTGGGAGTTCATCGACCTCACCTCCTGATACTCGGCCCCAAGACCACCGCATGGGGCAACGCGCGGGGAAACCGCCACCGCTTGTCCTCGAAGCCGCCGGATTCTCCCGGCGTCACTCGCCTTGCTTGATGTCGATCCGCTGAACGAGGGGCTCGTGCTCGGGCCGCACCAAATCGATCGACAGCAATCCGTTCTTCAAATCCGCGCTCCGCACCTCGATCCCGTCGGCCAGCACGAAGGTGCGCTGGAACTGGCGCGCCGCGATGCCGCGGTGGAGATAGGTGCGCGTTTTGTCGTCTTGCTGCCTGCCCGACACGGTGAGCTGATTGTCCTCGACCGTGATGTCGAGCTGATCGTGGGTGAAACCCGCGACGGCGAGCGTGATGCGGAGCACGTCGCCCTTGCCGTCGGCGCCGGGCAGCTGTTCGATGTTATAGGGCGGATATCCGTTGCCGGAGGATTTGGCCACCCGGTCCAGCACCTGCTCGATCTGATCGAAGCCGAGCAGGAACGGACTGTTGAGCAGCGTATTTCTGGACATCGTTTCGAGCCCTTTCACAAGCGACTGCACGTGTCTCTCGCCGGACGCGCCCCTCGTCATAGGCGGCGCGCCCGACCCTCCGGCCCATTCCGGCGCCGGATCAAACTCAAGACTTCCATTCCGAATATGGGATTTCGCCCGTCCAAATCAAGACGGCGGGGACGGACGGCCTAGCCGTAGAATCCCCGCTGCAATCGCTCGCCGAGCTGGACCACTGGATGCGAGCAGCACGCCCACAGCGCGTTTTCCGCATCGAACCGCCGCATGTCGTAATGACAGACGATGGTGACGCTCGGCAGCTCGGCCAACAGCTCGTTGAGCCGGCCTTCGTAGTCGTGGATCTCGCCGACGCCCTCGGCCTCGGTGAAGAACCAGCTCATCTCGCCGACCAGGAGCTGGCGTTTGCTGCCGCGCTCGATCAGGTCCATCGCAAAGCTCCGCATGGTCTCGATCATCAGATCGGCGCTGAAGCGCCCGGTCTTGAGGTAGGTGTCGCGCGAGGAGTAAAGCTGCAGCAAGCCGCTGCGCTGCGCCTCGCCCGCGTCGATCCCCTCCTCGGCGAGATGCCTGGCGATGTCCTGGGGGTTGGAGGAATCGTAGAGATAGACGGTCGGCGCCCCCGCTTTGAAATGATCGAGGAAGTAGGGACGGAAGTTCTCCCATTGCTCGTTGGCGTCGCGGTAGAACAGGCAGACGTGCCGGGCCATCCCGCCGCGCGTCATCTCGGCGAGGCCCTGGGCCACGTCGCCCGCTTCGGCCACGGCCTTGCCGACGACCAGGTCGCCGTCGGCCAAAAACTCGTTCAGCATCTGGATGTCGAAGCGGCGCTCGCGCCGCACGCCGACCCGGTGACAGGCGAGCCGGCCTTCATTGGTCCAGCGGCGCAACGACGTTTTGCTGACGCCCAGATAGCGGGCCGCTTCCTCGAGCGTCAGCAATCCATTGGCTTTATCCATGCTTCGCACTGCTCTTCGTTTCGACTTCGTTGGCAACGCCTGCCGGCCCTCGCAGTGGCCCCGCCACCGTGCCGGGCCGCCGCAGCCCTAACACACCGCTTGATAAAATTCGACCGGCACATCCGGCCGAGATCCGAACCCCGTTCGATAATGCCGCCCGCGGCCGGGAAGCGCTTGACTCGCACCCTACTGATCGGTGTATGGTGACTAACTATGGTCAACTAAGACCATTTCAGATGCAAGCCAAAAGACAAATAGCAAGACTGCGGAGGATTCGCAACTCGGGTCAATGAAGATCACGGCGAGCGGCCGCGGCTATTTTCCGACTTGGCCAGGTCCTAGCTCTGGTTCAAAGTGAATGGACGATCACCGCGCGGCCTGTCCGGTGTGAAATCCGATTCGGGGTCCGATGGCGCAGCATCGTCCAATCGAAGGACTGCCGGCTCAGCCTGACGGCTGTTGTTAGCGTCATGTTCTAGGTTTGAGCGACCTGTAAAGGGAGGAAGTAGATGAAGATCAAAGGTAAGGACGTATTGATCCCGACCAGCATGGTTGGCAACTACCCCAATCCGCGCTGGTGGGACGCATCCTGGGGGCGTCATTTCACCGGTGACCAGGAGCCGCCGGATTCCATGAACCGCGAGGCTCTCGAGGACGCCACGGCGGCGATCGCCAAGGATCAGGAGCTTGCCGGTCTCGACATCATCGCCGACGGCCGTCTGCACGGCGACAACTACGCCGACGCGGCCGTCTACTACTATCTGCGCCGCCTCGGCTACAATCTGAAGGGCGGTTACCTCGGTTTCCCGATCTACAGCCGTCTCCACGCCGGAACGGCCGAGAAGGAGATCAAGCGGTACGGCGCCATCATGGTCGAGCAGGCCAAGGCGCTGAAGCGGGCGACTAACAAGGCGACCAAGATCCAGTACACCGGCATCCAGGTGCTCGCCCAATGCACCAACGACCTGCATTACTCCAACCCGCGCGATCGTGCCCTCGACATCGCCAAGGCCATCAACGAGGACCTGCTCGAGATCGATTCGCTCGGCATCGACTTCATCCAGCTCGATGAGTTCACCTGGCCCTACTTCTACGAGGACTGGGCGATCGAGGCCTTCAACAAGGCGGTCGAAGGCGTCAAGAACGCCAAGATCATCTGCCACATCTGCTGGGGCAACTGGGGCGGTACGCCGGCCTACTACCCCGACGATACGGCCCAGGCGGGCGAGATCTACGATCTCACCAAGCGCGCCGCCAATGCCGCCGCGCCGGCCGCCACCGCCTCGGTGATCCCCAAGTCCTACGAGGCGAACCTGGACGTCATCAACCTGGAGAGCTGCGGCCGTCGTTCGGACGACCTCTCCGGTCTCGACGTCTTCAAGGAGAACCCGCTTCCCGACGGCGTCGACTTCTGGGCTGGCGTGATCGACGTCAAGAGCACGATCACCGAAACGGCCGAGGAGGTCGCCGACCGCATCCGCCGTTTGGCCGCGGTCATTCCGCCCGAGCGCCTCGGCGTGACGACGGACTGCGGCTTGATCCTGCTGCAGCGCTATATCTGCCAGGAGAAGTTGCACGCCCTGGTGGAAGGCACGAAGATCTTCCGCGAGGAGCAGAAGCAGAAAAAGGCTGCCTAGGCGGTTACCGACGGTTCGGAGGGGGGCGGCCGGCGGCCGTCCTCCACCGCTTCGTCGGCACAGGACGTTTCAACAATGCCTGTTTACAACCTCAGATGCCCCGACTGCTCGCACGAGTTCAAGGGCATGGTTCTCGAACACACCAAGCCTCCGGAGTTCTGGGTTTGTTCGAAGTGCCTGAGCAAAAACGTCGAGCCGGTCGAGGATCGCGAACCGGAGCCGCATCCCTGGGAGGGGAGCGGACATGGGGGCGGCTGCCTGTGCTGCGGACCGGCGAAACGCAGCGGCGCAGGACGGTGACCGGGACCTAGGCACCTCAAACGCATATCGGCTAACCTAGAGGCGACGATCGCCGGCGGCGGCGAATGCTGGCGGCACGCTCTGTCAGGATCGAATCCGGACACACATCAATCCGTTAAGCTCGCTTTGGATCAGGGGACGAGAAGTCATGGACAAGCAGGTTTTGTGGGACGTCAACAAGGAATTTCTGACCATCCACCAATGGCACGAATATATCGAGAAGTGCCTGCAGTCTCCCGACGCCTCCAACGTCATCTACAACGTCAATCAGGACGATGACCGGGAGTTCGACGCGATCTTCGTCGGCGGCGGCGCCGGCGGGCGGTTCGGCTCGGCCTATATGCGCGCCATGGGCGGCCGCCAGCTGATCATCGACCGCTGGCCGTTCCTCGGCGGCTCGTGCCCGCACAACGCCTGCGTGCCGCATCATCTGTTCTCCGAGGTCGCCGCCGAGCTGATGCTGGCGCGCACCTTCTCGGGCCAATACTGGTTCCCGAAGATGGACGGCGTCGTCACCAACATGAAGGAGCTGGTCGATCTGTTCCGCGCCGGCCGCAACGGGCCGCACGGCATCATGAACTTCCAGTCCAAGGAGCAGCTCAACCTGGAGTTCGTTCTCAATGCGCCCGCCAAGCTGATCGACAACCACACCGTCGAGGTGGCCGGCCAGCAGTTCAAGGCCAAGAACATCATTTACGGCCCCGGCGCCGATCCCCAGCAGCTCAACGTGCCCGGCGGCCATCTGCACGGCGTCTATGACTACGAGTCGCTGGTGGAGGAGCTCGACTACGAGCCCGGCAAGACGGCCATCGTCGTCGGCGGGTCGAAGACGGCGGTCGAGTATGGCTGCTTCTTCAACGCCACCGGCCGGCGCACGATCTTCGTGGTCCGCACCAAGATCATGAAGCTGATCCGCGACAGCGAGACCCACCGCTACATCGTCGACCGCATGAAGGAGCAGGGCTGCGAGATCTGGGAAGGATCGCAGGTTACGGCCATCGAGGACGACGGCAACGGCAACGTCGCGCGCGTGCGCATCAAGACGCCGGAAGGCGAGGAGGTGGTCGAGACCGACTTCGTGTTCCACGGGCTTGGCGAGATCCCGCGCTCGCAGCACGCCGTCGACGTGCTCGGCGTCAAGACCGGCGACAAGGGCGAGATCCTGGTCAACGACAAGCTGCAGACCTCGGTCCCCAACGTCTACGCCATCGGCGACGTGATCGGCGGTCCGATGGAGATGTTCAAGGCCCGCAAGAGCGGCATGTACGCCTCGCGCCACATCATGGGCGAGGACATCAGTTACAATCCCAGGGACTGGCCCGACTTCATGCACACCCATTACGAGGTCACCTGGCTCGGCATGAGCGAGGAGGAGGCGCGCGAGAAATACGGCAAGGTCACGATCATCAAGATGCCGCCCGAGAACGACGACGGCCTCGACGTGGCGCTGCCGGCCGCCGATCGGATGATGATGTACGCCTTCGCCAAGCCGCGCATGTCCGGCTTCCAGAAGCTGATCATCGCCAGCGATAGCCGCAAGGTCGTCGGCGCCTGGCATGTGGGCTGCGGCGCCAAGGACGGCTTCCAGTATCTGAGCGTCCTGGTGAAGCAGGGTCTCACCATCGATCAACTGGGTGAGATGGATGAGCTGTTCCTCAACCCAAGCCACTTCATTCAGCTATCGCGCCTGCGCGCGGGGCTGAAGGATCTCCGGGATCTATGAACCGGGTCGTCTATGTCACGGGAGCAGCCTCGGGCAACGGCTTGAGCATCGCCAACCGCTTCTTGCGGTCCGGCGACAGGGTGATCGCCGTCGACTTGAACGCCGACGCCCTCGACAAGTGCCGTGAAGACGATTGGAAGGACTTCGCCGACAGCGTCGTCACCCATACCGGCGACGTGACGCGGGAGGCCGACATCGCCGCCAGCATCTCCGCCGGCCGCGACGCCTTCGGCCCGGTCGACATCGTCGTCAACAATGCGGGCATCACCGGGAGCGACCAGGCGAGCACGCTCCATCTCACCCCGATCGAGGAGTACGACCGGGTGATGGCGGTCAATGTGCGCTCCGCGTTCCTGGCCTGCCGCGCCGTGCTGCCGGAAATGATGGAGCGCCACGCCGGCGTGATCATCAACATCGCCTCCGTCGCGGGCCTCGTCGCCTTCCCCGGACGCGCCGCCTACACCGCCTCCAAGGGCGCCATCATCCAGCTCACCCGCGCGATCACCGTCGACTACGCCCAATACGGCATCCGCGCGCTGGCGCTGTGCCCGGGCATGATCGAGACGCCGATGACCAAATGGCGCCTGGATCAGCCGGAGCTGCGCGAGGCGATGATCGCACGCATTCCCCAGCGCGAGATCGGCAGCGCCGACGACGTCGCCGACGCGGTGCATTACTTCGCCGGTCCCGAGGCCCATTACTTCAACGGCGCCGCGCTCGCCATGGACGGCGGATACATCGCGATTTGAGCGGGCAACGCGCGGCGACGAGCGACTTGAACGGAATACAGGAACCTGTTGTGAAATCGAAAGAGCTGGGGGAGTAAATGGGAGACCGTTTAAAGGGTAAGGTTGTGGCGATCACCGGAGGCGCGGCCGGAATCGGCTTTTCGACGGCCGAGGTCTGCGCGCGCGAGGGCGCCAAGCTGGCGCTGATCGATCTCAAGGGCGCCGACGCCGAGGCGTCGGCCGCCAAGCTCGATGGCTCGAAGGGCTATGAGGGCAACGTCACCGACGAGGCCGCGATGAACGCCGCCTTCGCCGCCATCCTCAAGGATTTCGGCCAGGTCGACGGACTGGTGAACAATGCCGGCATCGCCGGATTCGGCTCCGTGCACGAGGCCAATCTCGCCGACTGGGACCGGATCATGGCGGTCAACGTGACCGGCACCTTTCTCGCTTCCAAGGCGGCGCTCCCCGACATGCTGAAGCGCGGCTCGGGATCAATCGTCAATTTCGGCTCGGTCGCCGGCATGGTTGGCATACCGACCATGGCCGCCTATTGCGCCGCCAAGGGCGCGATCGTCAACCTGACGCGCCAAATGGCGGCCGACTATTCGGGCAAGGGCGTCCGCGTGAATGCCGTCAATCCGGGCACCGTCGCCTCGACCGACATGGGCAAGCAGCTTCTGGGCAGCGACACGAGCCCCGAGGTCCAGGCCAAGCGGCTGTCCAAATACCCGATTGGCCGTTTCGGCGATCCCGGCGATATCGCCGAGGCGGTGGTCTTTCTGCTTAGCGATCAGGCGGCTTTCGTCACGGGCGCGCTGATCGCCGTGGACGGAGGAATGACCGCGATATGACCAAGACATCGAAGTACGGAAACGGGGCCAAAGGTCCCGGTGCGCCGATCCACACGGGCGCCGACAAGCGCGTCGAGCTCGACGAGCTCATCAGCCATGTCGAGGACGGCAACACCGTCGCCGTCGGCGGCGGGCTTTCCTCGCGCGAACCGATGGCGGTGCTGCGCGCCTTGATCCGCAAGGGCGTCAAGGACCTCAACGTGGTTGGTTCCGCCCACGGCATCGACATCGATATGCTGTGCGCGGGCGGCTGCGTCTCGGAGTCGAGCGAGAGCTATGTCGGCTTCGAGCAGGATTTCGGCATGGCGCCCAATTACCGGCGCGCCTGCGAATCGGGCGAGGTGAAGGTCAATGACAGCTGCTGCTACACCGTCGTCCAGCAGCTGCGCGCCACCATCCTGGGGCTGCCCTTCATGCCGGTGCGCTCGATCCGCGGCACCTCGGTCTTCGACATGCACCCCGAATACAAGACCATGACCTGCCCCTATACGGGCGAGGAGCTGGCGCTGGTGCCGGCGGTCCAGCCGGACGTGGCGGTCATCCACGCCCAATATGGCGACGCCCACGGCAATCTGCGCATCGAGGGCCCGCCGGTCGCCGACATCCTGTTCGCCAAGGCGTCCAAGAAGGTGATCGCCTCGGTCGAGGAGATCGTCTCCAACGAGCGCCTGCACGAGCTGGGCGGCGCCAACATCCCCTATTTCTACGTGACCGCGCTCTCCGAGGTGCCGATGGGCGCGCATCCCACCGCGTGCTACCCGTTCTACGCCTACGACCGCGAGCACACGAAGGACTATTACCAGCTCGCCAAGCAGGGCGCCGATGCCTTCAAGGCGGGCTATCTCGATCCCTTCGTCCATGGCTGCGGAACCCACGAGGCCTATCTCGAGAAGATCGGCGGCGAGGAGACCGCGCGCCATCTGGGCTCGTGGAAGGACGGCGACGAGGCCTGGATGGCACTTTATGGAGACGAAGGAGTTCCCGCGTGAGCGCGCAAGCCACCCTCGGCGAGACCATGATCGCCGCGATCGCCCGCACCATCGAGGACGGGACGATCTGTTTCCACGGCTTCGGCTCGCCGCTGGTGCAGTTGGCGCTGCACGTCGCCAAGCGCACCCACGCGCCCGATCTGGTGCTGGTGGCCGGCGCCACCTACGGCATCAACCCCGAGCCGCCCTTCCTGACCCCCACCTCGAACGACTGGGCGATGGACCGGCGGGCCGAGATTTCGCTCGACATCGAGGAGCTATTCGACCTGGCGGCGGCCGGGCGCATGGACCGGATGTTCCTTTCTGGCCTCCAGATCGACAAATATGGCAGCTGCAACGTCACCCGGCTTGGCGCCAACGAGCTCAAGCTCAAGCTTCCCGGCGGCGGTGGCGGCTGCAACCTCTCCTGCGACGTCGGGAACATGACGCTGTGGACCGCAGCCCACCGCTCGGCCCCCAACGATCAAGGCAAGCGCCGCTACCGCCTGGTGGAGCAATGCGACTTCGTCACCAATCTCGGTCACCGCACCCGCGACGGGCGCCGCCCGGCCGAGCTCGGCCACCGCGGCGGCGGACCCGACTACCTGGTGACCGATCTGGGGGTTTTCGATTTCGATTCCGATGGCCATATGAGATTGGTGAGCCTGTATCCCGACACATCCGTGGAGGATGTGATGGAGAACACACAGTTCGAGCCGAGGCTGGCCGAGGAGGTGACGACGATCCCGTTGCCGGAACCCGAGGTCGTCGCCTTGATCCGCCGGCTCGATCCGTTGAAGATCCACCAGCGCGAGCTTCAACCGGCGGACCGCAGCCGCGGTTTCGGTTAGGCTACTTGAAGGAGGTGCCGGCGCGGCACGAGCGACGATGACGACCAAGGTCCTGACCCGGAACGACGCGAAAGGCAAGCCGAAGGCGGCCGCGGCCAAATGGCCGAGCTACCGCGACCGCAAGAACGTCGTTCAGATCCCCTATCGCGGCGTCAGCTGTCAGCCCTATGACGGCGAGATGAGCGAGGCGGGGATCGTGGGTCACTTCATGGGCCGCGAGGCCTATCGCCGCACCAACTTCATCGTACTCGAAGGCAAGGGCGACGAGCGCGCGCTCGTTGCCATCCACGCCGGCGACCGCGAGCCGCTGTTCGCGCCGATCGAGCAGGTGGAGGTGCTCGCACTCCCAGATGCCTGTGTCTTCGCCAAGGACCCCGGGACCGACTGCGCCAACCGCACCGACCTCGCCAAGCTGGCGCGCAAGGTGGGCGTCGGCCCGGACGGAACGCTGATCTGCGAGGGTCTCTTCGACCACGTCAATTTCATCCATCACCCCGACCCGCTGGTGATCCGCGTGGTCGAGGTGGCGCCGCCGGAGCCGCCCAAGCTCTTTCACCTGATCGAGCACGTGCTGACCTATGCCGACCTGCCGCCGATCCGGCTCGAGCTGGAGCGCATCGAGGTCCGCGAGCTCTGCGCCCAGGTCAAGCCGAAGGCCTATCTGGTGCCCTGCCGCTCCGGCGGGCTGGAGGATCTGGGGGCGCCCGTCTATTTCCTCGACGAGCGCCCGCCCGACCGCAAGGACTGGACGCTGATCGGGTGCGAGCGCTCGCTGCAATTCCACCGCCACTACTATGGCGACGAGCCGCCGCGGGTCGAGATGTGCCCGCGCAAGATCGCCGGTCAACGCGACGAGCTCACCATGCTGAAATGTTGCCTGCTCGAGTTCGGCATCGAACAGGACGGCAACGTCGCCGTCGTCCCCTGGGGCACCGATCTGGAGATGGTGGAACAGGCGTTGAAGGAGCTCACCAAGGATGTGGAGTTCGTTTAAGAGCCCGTGGCGGGGCGTCTGGGGCCTCGACAAGGCGATCGACCGCCGCTCGCGCCGGCCGCGCAAGACCGGCATCACCATGGTGATCGACACCGGCCTCGGCGCCCAGGCGACCGAGGATCTGCTCGACGTGATCGGCGGCCACGTCGATCACTGGAAATTCGGCTTCGGCACCTCGGCCCTGACGCCCGCCCGCGTGCTCGCGCGCAAGATCGAGGCGCTCAATTCCTGCGACATCCTCACCTATCCGGGCGGCACCATGCTCGAGGCCTCGATCGTTCAGGAACACTGCCGGGTCTACATGTCCCGCGCCAAGGAGCTTGGCTTCAAGGCGGTGGAGATCTCCGAAGGCACCATCAGTCTCGCCGACGGCCGGCGCCAGCGCGTCATCGACTGCGCCCTGAGCGCCGATCTCATCGCCATCACCGAGGTCGGCCGCAAGGATCCAAAGAACCAGCAGTCGCCGGCCGAGATGGCCGATCAGGCGCTGCAGGACCTGGACGACGGCGCCTCCTGGGTGATCGTCGAGGGGCGCGAATCCGGCGCCGGTGTGGGCATCTACGACGAGGAGGGCGGGATTCGCCAGAACCTGCTCGATGAAATCACCGGCAGGGTCGGCGACAAGCTCGAATGGCTGATTTGGGAAGCGCCGCAAAAGGCGCAGCAGGCCGAGCTGATCCGCAAGCTCGGCGTCAACGTCAATCTCGGCAACATCGATCACGATGACTGCCTGGCGCTCGAGGCGTTGCGCTCGGGCCTGCGCTTCGAGACCTTCGCGCCGATCGCGCAAATCTCGGTGCAGACCGGAAAGTGGGACCCAGCCAAGGTCGAGCCCGCCGACACGGACGACGAAGAAACCGCCGCCGAGGAGGATATCCTCGATGCGCGCGCCTGACGAGCCGGCCTCCCGCGCGGATCAAGACGTACTCGAAATCGGCGGCCGGCTCGCCGAGCCGCCCTCGGACCGGCTGATCGCCACCGCCGTCGCCGACGAGCGGCGCGGCCAGCGCGATCTCTTCGAGGCCGTCAGCCTCGCCGACATGGCGCACACGCTGATGATGATGGGCGCGGCGGGCCCGATTCCCCGCGACAAGGGGGCGGCCCTGCTCAAGGCGCTGATCGAGCTGCACGGACGCCCCGAGGACTTCACCCTCGATCCAGCCCGCGGCGACCTCTACACCAACCGCGAGGCGTGGCTCAACGCCCATTGCGCCGCCACCGGCTGGCTCGGCGTCTCGCGCGCCCGCCGCGAGCCCGTCACCTGCGGCTTCCACATGACCGTGCGGCGGCGCCTGCTCTCGCTGGCGGATGCGCTGTGCGCCTTCACCGAGGCGCTGTCCAAGACCGCGAGCCGGCACCGCGCCACTCCGTTTCCCGATTACACCTACCTCCAGGCGGCCCAGCCGACGACGCTGGGCCACTATCTTCTGGGCTTCGCCTTCCCCGCCGAACGCCATGTCGAGCGAACGCTCGCTTTGTTCGCGCGCGTCAACGTCTCGCCCGCCGGCGGCGGCAGCGCCAACGGCTCGATCGCGCCCCAGGACCGCGCCGCGCTGGCCCGCATGCTGGGCTTCGATGCGCCCGCCGCCAACACCAGGGACGCCATGTGGCAGGCCGACCTCTCGATCGAGGCGGCCGCGCTCGTCGCCAACATCCTCGTCACCTTCGACCGCCTGGCCGAGGACCTCATGGTCCTGGCCACCCAGGAATTCGGCCTGGTGCGCCTGAGCGACAAGCACTCGCGCGCCAGCAAGATCATGCCGCAAAAGAAGAACCCATTCGCGCTCGCCTATGTAC
>Ga0137829_11455791_pt1 | contig 11497 bp, 18 predicted proteins | sample OV2TP2_FD_97737 | JGI IMG/M metagenome (GOLD analysis project Ga0137829, IMG submission 97737) | reverse complement strand
TAGCCGGCGACGGTGACGGTCAGATCGACCGCCGAGGACTGCGTGACCCGGACCGATCCCGTCGAGAGGGACGAGACGGACGCAATCGCCCCGGCGAGGGACGAGACCGTGAGCGCGAGGTCGGCAGCCGACGACGGCCCACTGACAATCCGCACGTTGACGCCGTAGCGCGTCGAGTCGGGCGCCGTATTGGTGACGGCCGCCAGGGCGCTGGAACTGTCCGGATCGCCGACGTGGAGGATTTCCTGTTGTTCGAGGACGCCGCCGCGGTCGATCGTGACGGCCCCCACGCGCGCCGTGACCGTGGCGGATTCTTCGAGATCGATGTTACTGAACGTGGGCATCGGGTCTGATCCGCGTGTGCGCGGCGTAGGCCAGCTCGACGAGCAGCGCGCAGTCCGCCGCCGAGAGCGACGGTACGGCGGCGGCGAGCAGCTCGCGGGCCTTGACGTGCCGGAAGATGTTCTCCGCCCGCCCGAGATTCGCCTTGATCAGCCGGCTGTACGGAATCCAGGCCTCAGGCCGGTGGAACTTCGGCGTGGTGGAGGTCTGCCAGACGGCCAGGCGGGCGTGCGGCCAGGCCGGCGTCGCGAGGTGTCTCGTCAGGTGCAGCAGGACGCCGCGCGCCTCGCCGCCCAGCCGCCACGAGGCCCTGAGCCAGGCCCCCCACCACCTGAGCGTGTGTCTCCAGCGCCGCCAGGGGGCGCCCGCGAGGCCGCCAAAGAGCGAGGCCGTCATCACCGTCGCGTGCCACTGCGGATACTGCCCGCCGAGCCCGGCCTCTGGCGAGACCACCGGGTTCGCCCGGGCGTCCCAGTACAGAGCGTGCGCCCACTGCAGGGGCATCAGACGAGTGGCTCGGCCTTGATCTTGACGAAGGCGTTTCCCGTGAAGCTCGAGTCGACCGTGACTCGCAGTCGATCGCTGGGTTCGAGCGTATACGGCAAGACGAACTGCGCCGACTGGTTCGCGCCCGTGAAGACGACCGTGCGCGAGCGAATCGCCGTCGATCCGAGGCCGGTCGAGAGCGCCTGGTCGAGGCGGAAGCTCGCCAGGGAGGACGCGCCGCAGACCCACGTCACCATGTACTCGCGGTGGCGCGGCCACGCGGTCGATCCGAGCTGCGTGGCGTCGATCTCGGCCAGGAGCGCCGAGGTCGTCGGGTTGCTCGTGACCGCGAGGACGGAGGATTCGACGGCCTGGTTGCCGGCGTCTCTCCACGCCACGGCTAGACTCCGAACTGGAGCAGCGTGCCCCGGTTGGTCGACCCGCTCAGGGAGGACGCGCTATTGCCCGTCCAGTTGATCACGACTTCATTGGCCGTGCTGCAGCGGACCGAGCCGATCCCATAGCCCGCCGTCAGCAGCAGGCGCGGCGTGAACAGGTAGAGGGCGTTCGTCGTGGCGCCCGTGACCGTGAACGTCGAGTTCGCATTCGACGGGCCGGACGAGACGGCCGCCTCGGTGAACTCGACCGTGTAGGCTTGAATCAGCCGGAGGCCCGTCGTCGAATTCGACGAGGCGCCGACCGCGAATTGCGAGGAGAAGATCCCCCCGAAGTGGGTGAACTGCGGGGTCGTGGAGGTGTATTCAGCCATGCGTCACCATGAAGACGGCGGCGGGGCAGCGTGACGCTGACCACTGGCGGAGCTGCCAGCACCCCGCCGCCTCCCGATCGCTCCAGTTACGCGCCCGCCGTGCCGAACCAGTTGACCGGCGTCCAGAAGCCCCACGACTGGCGGAACCGGATCTTGACGATCGTGTTCCCCGTCTTGGGATCTTCTCGGGCCGGCTTCATCTGGAGGGGCTGTCGGACGTAGGTGCAGAGGCCGTGACGCGACTTGTCGGTCGCCCCGACGAACCAGGCGTCCGTATCCGTCAGGTACGGATTGACGATCATCCGCCACCGCCGGCGCGTCCTCAGAGTATTGAGGTTGTTGTCCGCCGTCAGGGCTTCGAGCTGCGACTCGATGATCTTCGCCGCCAGGAACTCGAGCGCCGGCGGGACGTACAGCGTCAGACCGGTGACGACGCCGGCCAGATGGCCCGCCTCGTCCTGGGTCTGCGTCTGCATGTCGGTCATCACGTCGGTGAGGGATTGGACCGACAGATCGGCATCCGTCGCCAGCCGATTGCGCCAGGTGCCGCCGCCGCCCTTGAGGACGTGAGCGGTATTGAACGCCGAGACGCCATCCGGGGTCTGCTCGGTCGTGAAGCCGTTGTTGAACGGCCGCGCCGCCCGCTTTTCCTGGACGACTCGGGCGGCCAGGGCCAGCCACTTGGCGCCCTGGACGAGCTGGGCTTCCTGATCGTCTTCCTGCGCCGTCTCGGTATACTCGAACCCCAAGCCGAATTCGACATGGGTGAAGTCCTTCGTATACCCAGGGCGGAGGTTCTCGGTCGCGTAGACTGCGCCTTCGGCCTTCTCGGGCACTTCCGAGAACGGCACGACCGTATGGACGCGCTCGAACTTTCTGTCCGAACTCTTGACGTTGTAGACCTCACGCCAGATGGGCGGCAGCTCCTTGAGCTGGTTGAACATGACGCCCATGACGGTCTTGTCGACATTGTCGTAGAGTTCAGCCCAGGTACCTCGGGTTTGTGCCATGGGAGAATCTCCTTACGAGATGGACGACGCCACCGTCAGCGTGTGGTTGAACGCCGTGACTTTCTGCGCGAAGACGAACCCGACCTCGGCATTGGTGTCGCCGATGTCGTTGCCCGGCAGGGTCACGTCGGTGATTTCGACGAGTCCACCAGCCGTGGACACGCCCGTGTTGCCGTCGACGTAGTAGATGTTGAGCGTGGTATCCTTCGCCACGGAGCGGATCGCGCCCATGTGCGAGGAGGCCAGGGCGACGCCCTTGAGGACGCCTCGGAACTCCACACCGGGGTACGCCAAGTAGACCGGAATCTGGGTATCCTGCACGCTCGACGCTCGCTCACCTGCAATCCCGACGATGTTGGCGGCGAGCGTGGTCATCTCGCCAATGCGGTGCGTCGACGTGGACACGGCGTCGAGCATGACGGGGTAGCCCGTCAGGAACGCCGCCGCGGTGGATTCCGGCATAGTACGGACGGGGAAGTGTCCGTACAGCGACCGATGGGGCCGAAAATGCGTCCCAGAGCTGGGTTCTCTCTGGGCCATGACAGGCCTTTCGGGTCGGGAGTGCTGATCGGGCGGGCCGCGCGTCCGACCTCAGCGCGAGCACGCCGACTCGCCCTGCCTGTGCCAGGGACGCAGCAGTCTGCGGCAGCGGGCGCAGACGACCCGAAGGCCCCGAGGGGCCGCTCACCGGCTGACGGGCGGTGGTGACGCCGGCGGTCTCGAGCCGCCGGTCTGCTCGTCGATGCATGTCTGTAAGACGACACGATCGACCCTTCTAGTATACCACACTGGCACGATTTATGCAAGCCACGACAACCGATTAGTGAACGACAAGCGGCCGCTCGTCGATGACGACCCGCTGGCCCGCCCGATAGCCCCAGAAAAAGACCGTGTACGTCCCTTCAGCCGGCAGGCGGAACCGCTCGAGCCGCGTGACCCGCGGCAGATGGGTGGTGCAGGACATCCGAAATTGCGCGATGGGAATAAGCGTGCCCCAGTTGGGCAGGACCGTGGGCACGTCGATCGCCTCCCAACCCACGCAGTACTCGTCCAGCGTGCCCTGGGGCGTCACTTTCAGGGCAATGTCGGCGGGGGCGAAGTGGACGAAGACGAGGAGGGTGATCCAGCTCGATACCGGTCCCATGTGTCCCTGCTGAACCAGGTCACCCCCAGCCATCGCCACCAACTCATCGGGGAGAGCCAGCCGGGAAGCCAGCAACGCCTCACGATGGACTTCGCCTGGATCACGTCGCGGAACCGCCGATTCGCCCATGCGAAGGTGACCGGCTCGCCGTCCTCGACGGTGTACCCCACCGGTCCATGCACGAGGACTTGGCGGCGACCGGTGCGGAAATGGACGTCGTGCTCCAGGCAGGCGTCCAGATAGACGTCTGGCACCTTCGAGCAGCCATCCGAACCCATCCGCCTAGCCTTCTCCCGAACGAGCGCCCAGTAGATCGCCCGGGTGGTGGCCTCAGCCGGCCAGCTCATCGGTCGTCGTTACGCGCTCGAGCCCGTCGACGACGTCGCCGACCAGGTGCTGGCGCACGAGATCCCCATCGCCCGTCTGGCGCGCTTCGGCGGCGGCGGCGATGTCCTCTTTCGTCCGCAGGCCCATGAGCCGATCGGATTCCTGCGCCTTCTTGAGCTGCAGCGCGTCGTAGCGGTCCTTGGGGGCGCACATCAGGAGCTCCTGATGCCGGTCGCCACGACACACGTACCCGCTGGGGGACGTGTCGGCGCCGCCGAGTTGTTCCCCATCCGCGACCATGTCTGGCGTGACGGGGTGCCAGCCCTGATGGTGCCTGGCGCGCCAAATCCGATCCGCGCTGATTTGCGAATTGAACCACCGAGCCGTCAACGACGGGTCTTCGAGGTGAATCGGATCTTTGCCGCGGGCGAAGGCGCTGCCCTCGGCCGCGAGCCGGCGTTCGAGAATGTCCCACGCGGCATCGGTGCGGCCGGCCGCCACCTCCGCCTGCACGTCCTGGTCGACGGATTCCACCCGGAGTTTCGGAAAGGGCTTACTCAAGGACGCCTCCTCGGTCAATGACGGTTTTCAGGGACGTGGCGAACTCCTCGGCGCTGATCCCCAGGCTTTTGGCGACCCGGTGCTGGGCCTCGCCCATCAGCGGCGCCCGCCGCCCGCTGCCGCCGGATTCCACCTCCAGGGGTTCCTCGGGCGGGGGCTTGACTTTCGCGCCCGCCACCCGCTCGGCACCCAGGGCATAGAGCAGGGCCGTTTGCGCCGCCTGGGGGTTCGCCGCCACCTCTGGGTGCTGGGCGAGCTGACTCCACGCCCAATCGATGTACTTGCTGTCCGGCTTGGTCCCGTCGGGCAGTCTGAAGGCCCGCGCCCACTGGTAGTGGGCGGCGGCCTTGTCCACGGCCGACGTGCGCTTGAGCGGTTCGACCTGCGCGTCGATCAGCTTGGCGAGACTCGCCTGATTGATCTCGTGGATCTTCTGCGCGCGCGCGAGATCGGGCTGCCCTCTCGAATCGTAGAGATCGAGCGTCTTGGCGAGCTCGACCAGGGTGGGATCGGGCGGATCGGGATCGGCCTTCTTCCCCATGAGATCGTCGAGAAACCGGGGATTGGCTTCGGAGGCTTTCTTGAGGTGTTCGAGGACGGGGCGGGCTTGTTCGCCGTAGGTCTTCCACTGCCCCAGCTCGGTTTCGACCGCCGCCAGGCGGTCGGCTTTCTCCTTGAGCTCGCGCCGCTCGGCCCGCAGCTTCGCGACGGCTTCGAGCGGCACGAGCTTCTTGCCACCGGACTCGACGGCGAGAGTCTCGAGCTCCGGCTCCGGCTCGGACTTGACAGGGGCGGTGGGATCGGGTACGACTGGTTCTGTCAATTGGCACCCCTTGCTGGTTGACGACGTCGCTCCAGGCGGGGCGGGGACCCTTGGGCGTGGAGCGACGTTCCTCCCTTGCTGGTTAGTCGAGAATCGCGAGAATCTGGGTCGCTGAGAGAATCAGCTGGGTCCGCCCACCTTCGGTGATGCGTTCCCCGCTCGAGGCCGCAAACAGCACGCGGTCCCCGACGGCGACCGCGGGCGCGATTCTCGTCTGACAGGTCGGACAGCGCGTGCCTGGCCCTACGGCCACGACCGTCCCCATCACTTGCGGGTCGTAGCCCCTGATCACCACCAGCCCGCTGTCGGCTTCCTCCCGCCCCGTCCCCCCGACCGGATCGATCAGCACGCGGTCGCCGAGTGGTCTGAAGGTCGTCACAACCCTCTCCCCCGCCGTGAGGCGGCCTGCGGGTCCTCCAGCCGGCGCACGCTGGCGACCCGATCCTCCGGATACGAGCGGATGTGCCCCCACGCCTGCCGGACAGCGGCGAGCTGGCGCATCTTCGCCAGGACGCCCGGATCTTCGTCGTGGCTCAAAATCTTCGTGGCGTGATCGAGGAACTGGCCGTCATAGACGCTGTTGAAATGCGCGACGAGTCGGCGCCAGCCCGGCGAGGCGATCAGCGACTCGAGGTCTTCCCGTTCGGTCTCATCGGCCATGCGGGTGGCCCGTCAGCGGCCTTCCGTCGAGACGCCTGGCCGTGAGGCGGCCTGCTCGACGCCCGGGCCCAGGAGTCCCGCGAGTGCCGAGAGGGTGCCAGCCGTCTGCCCACCGGCTGGGATCTGGCCCATCCCCGGCACCCGTCCTGCGGCAGGACCGATGAACGCCTGCCGATTGTGGAACCCGAAGAGCCGAATCGCCTCCTCCAGCATCGCCCGCGCCGCCTGTGGCGTTTGGATCTGCTGGGCGAGCAGGGGCCAGGCCTGCAGGAGCGCGGGCAGCATTTGCACGAACTGCACGAAATCGTTCCGCTGCCGATTGGGGTCCGCGGTTTCCACCGATCCGCGGGGCTTGAACCGGAAGCGCCCGTCGAGCAGCTCGGCCGTCACCGTGCGGTCGGGCGCGATGAAGGCCCCCCGCACCTCGAGGCCCGTGAGCATCGAGGCGGCCATGGGTTCCCCGCCCGCTTCGGCCAGCGTCCGCTTCCAGATCTCGTGCCGGATGTGCCCGAGATCCTCCATCGATTCCTGAATGCGCTTCGTCACTTGATCCATCCGCACGAAGGCCTGCTCGGTCGTCATCTGGACTTCGCCCAAGGTCCGTTCGGTGCGGGGCTGGGTCCCCAGGGCGATATCGTTGACGCCCGCGATCCGTTCGGAGGCTTGGAGGACTTCCGTTTCCCGGTTCAGGGCCCCCCGCGTGAGGTCGGGGAACTGCATGGGTTCGACTTCCCGCATGTCCCGGACATCGATGACGGACTTCGGCCCCAGCGCTTGCTCGTCTGGATCCCACAAGGCGCCCTGCATGCGCTTGATGGGCGCCATGAGCGACATCGCCGCCTTGTCCGCCAGCAAGTTTCGCCAGGCGGTATGCTCCTCAATCGTGGTGATGAGCTTATCGCCGATCAGGGAATAGCCGTACACGCTATCCGGTCTCGGGAGGGGTACGAAGAGGACGAAGCGCTGGCTCGCGAGATCGTCGTACTGCAGCCGGAGGAGTTGCCGGGTGGTGTCGTGAATGGTCGCGAGGTACCACCGCTCGCCGGTGCCGTCGAGATCCCGGAGGAAGAGGACCTCGAAGAGCTCTTTCTCGGCCGTCTGCCCAGGGCGGTCGGTGATGGTAATTCCCGACCGCGTATCGAGCGGGTCCCCTGCGCGCTCCCCCGCCTCGGTCATCGCCTTGACGGCGGCGGCGTTGTAGAAGCCGCGCGTCCCGCTGGCCTGAATTTCCGCCAGGCGGCGATAGAACCGCTTGACGTAGGCGTAGACCTCGCCCCGGTCGCGGGCGTGTCCGGGGAGCATCCAGAAGTCTCTGAACGGAATAACCTTGTACGCCGGGCCGCGACGGATTCGCTGGCGACGATCGACGACCACCTCGACGGCGGGGGCGCCGTCGGCGGCCGGCCGCATCGCCGGATCGGGTTGTGCCCTCCCCGCCGCGTCCAGCAGCACGCTGCCCGTCGCGGGATCGAGGAGCGCCTCGACCAGGATGCGTTCACGAACGGATCGGGTCTCGGTCTGTTCGGAGACTTCGAGCACCCCGACGGGATCGATCCACGACAAGAGCACGGCGCGATCGACGTGCGCCTGCAACCGCTCTTCTTCCTGCTTCCACTGGTGGAACTCTTCGACGAGCGGCGCCCGATCGGCCGCCTCGCCCCACCCTTCCACGCTCCAGACGGGCTCGGTGAAGATCGTCCGCATCGTCCGGGCATGGATGGCGTCGACCTTCTCGGTCCCGATGTAGGAGGTGAGATCGGCCGCATCCGGCCACGGGGCGTTCTGCGCGCCACGCGTCCGCTGCTGTTCGTAGAGGCTCATCCAGTACGTCGCCGCGTCGTCGAGCGCCGTCCTGGCGTTTCGGGCCTCGGTCAGTTCGTTGATCAGATCCGTGACGAGGGTCTCGCGATCCTCGATGGAGAGCGGGACGTCGTAGGCGTTACGCGTGGGCATCGACGGTGGGCAGTCCCCCTGGCGTCGTCCACCAGCAGGCGACGTGCTCGGTGATCGCCGTCGGCGTGGCGACCCGCCAGCCCCCCTCTCGGCGCACGGTCCAGCCTTGGGCCAGCGAGTGGAGCATGGCGGTGTCGTACCAGCGCTCTTTGGGCGTCGATCGCGTCCCGGTGGCGCGGTAGGGGACGTCGAAATAGAGCGAGCCGCCGGGTTTGAGCCAGGTATGCGCTTTGGCGAGGGCGACCGCATCCCCGTGGGGATAGACCGGGTCGCCGTAATAGCCGAGCCCGATATGTTCGAGCGACGAAATGAAGACGACCCAATCGGCCGAGGCGCGGGGCCAGTCCACTCGCCGGACATCGCCGCACATGACGATCCCTGGGCGCTCACAGGGACGGACGTCAATGCCAATCAAGGTCGCGTTGGGCAGCGCCGCCTGCGCCAGGGCCAGCCAGTTGGCCTCCGCACAGCCGACCTCGATGATCGTCTGTCCGTCACGCAGCGGCATGGTCCACGCGTGCAGCGCCTGGAGAAAGACTTCCAGACATCCATCCGGGCTCGCCACGGGCCAGGAGGGGTCAGTCCTCATCGTCGTCCGCGAGATAGCGTTTGTCAGGGCTGGAGATGACGCGCTTGAGGAGCGAGAGCAGGACCGACGGTCCGGGGATGAGGACCTCGACGAGCGACTGCGCGACGGCCCCCATCGCCGCGCCGAGGAGCAGCTCGGGCCAATTCATCGCTGAAAGAGAAAATCGCAGTGGCTCTGGCCCGTCCACGCCGTCATCATGGCCTCCAGATCGGCCCACTGGAAGACCCTGGTGTCCGCCTGCGGCCCACAGCGAAACAGTTTCGTCAGCGGCTTGATCGGCTGCCAGCCCTGGGGCGACAACAGGGCCCGCAGATCGGCGACGGTGCGTCCGGCGGCCCGCCACCCCTCAGGCCAGACCTCGAGAATCAACGTGCGGGCGTCGCGCGTCACCCGCGGGCCTCCCTCGAGCGCGAGAATCTCGGCGCCCTGCAGATCGAGCTTGATGACGTCCACGCGGTCGGCCCCACAGGCCAGATCGAGCGTGATGGAGGGCACCCAGGCCGTCACCGTCGGGTGGGCGACCAGTCCCGTGCGAAACAGACTCGATTGGGCCGTATCGTCGATCCAGTACAGGGGCGTCGGCCCCGTGGCGGACGGGGTCAGCGCCGCGCGCACCAGCCTGGCCTGTGGATAGGGCACGAGGGCGGCGGCCAGCAGGTCCGCCGCGAGGGGATTCGGCTCAATCGCGATGACCCGGCCGGCGGCGCCGACGAGGGCGCAGGCCGGGAGGGTGTACTTCCCGACGTTGGCGCCGCCATCGACGAACGTGTCGCCCGGACGCAGATAGGGCTCGATCACAGCGGGATCGTTCGGCGCCTGACGAAGTAGGCAATCAGCCCGTAGATCACGCCGATCGCCCCGACGACCGCCGGGGCGCCGCCCACGGCGGCGACCGCCTGGACGAGGTCGGGGGAGAAGAGGGCGCCGATCGCGACGAGGGCCGAGACCGCTTGGCCGATGAGCACGGGTTCCTCACGCATGGGGTCGACCTTTCTTCGTGGGGGTCTTGGGGGTCGGGCGCTTCTTCGGGTGGTCGTAGAGCTGGGGCCACGTGCCGCGGGTTTGGGTCATAGAATGCCTCGCCGGGTGTGGTAGATCCGCGGTCGAGCCGCCGGATCGGGATCGGCTTGCGCGGCGCGGAGCTGACGCCAGTACGCCTTCTCGGCCGCGCGCTGCCGGGCCTCGGCCGTGCGCGGGCTCATCGGGCCGAACGTGATCCAGAGGTACTGCGCACAGTCTTGCAGGTGCGAGTATTGGTCGTCGGCGCCGCCCTTTTTCGGCCGGCGGGTGTTGGGATATTTCGTATTCGCCACCACCCGGTCATCCCAGACGTACCCGGCTTCGAGGCCATCGAGGAAGACGCGGCAGCGGGGGTGAATCCGGACCGCCGGGCGGCCCTTGGGGGCATACATGAGGGCGCGGGAGAACTTTTGGATGGCCGCATCCCGCAGGGCGGGCGTGTTGGCGTCGACCCGGTACGTGGGATAGACCCCGTAGGCGTGGAGGACGTCGACGGCGGCCTGCGCCGTGCCCTGCGACGAGTGCATGGCTCCGGCGGGGTCGCAGCAGGACTGGACCTCGAGCGCGCCGGGGAAGAGGGCCTGGCGCAGCGCGAGCACCTGCGGGCAGAATTCTTCGAGGAAGATCCCCGCGCCCTGACATTCGCCCAGGACGGCGAAGCCGCCATCGAGCGGGAACTGCGCCCAGAGGACGGCCGGATGTTTGTGCCCGAAATCCCAGCCCTCGAGGAGCGGGAGGGCGGGGTTGAGCGCCACGTCGACGGCATGCAGCCGCCGGGAGAAGCAGGAGGCGAACACGGGATCGCCGACGACGGCGAGGCCGCGCCGGCCTTCGATGAACCGCCGCCGCAGCACGTGGCCCTCGGGGTACGCGGCTTCGAGCTCCGGGATGTAGTCCGGCGGGAGATGGGCGGCGTTATCGTAGACGGTCGTCCGGAGATAGGCGTACCGGGGATCGCGGTTATCTTCGGGGAATCGATGGGCAATCCAATGGTCTTCGGACGGAGGATTGGGGAGCAGGTAGAGCTCGTTGGGCACCCCGGGCTGGGAGAGCCGGGCTTGGAGGGCCGTGAAATAGTGATCGGGCAACTCTTCGGGCTGATCGACCAGGATGATGCCCAAGGTGAGCCCGGCAAACTTGCTGTACATCGCGGCATCTTCCCCCGGCTTGAGGCCGCGGATGTAGCACTTGCCGCCGTCCGTCAGGTCATAGCACGACTCATCGGCGGACCAGTGGCCGAGATAGCCCTGCGGCCAGAGCTCCTTGAGGCGGGCTTTGATTTGGGCCTTCGCGTCCTGCTCCTGCCACCGGGCGGCGAGGCTGTGGAGTCCAGGAAACCGCTGGTGCCGATCGAGGAGCTTGAGGAGGGCAATCGTCGTTTTCCCGGAGCGGACCGCGCCCTCGAAATCCTGATAGCGCGCCGTCGAGTCCCAAAACCGCTGCTGCGCGGCCGTGAGCGCGAAAATCCGGCCAGGGTCCGCGGTCATGGCACGCTCACCGCGGCGAGCAGCGCCCCCACCAGGACCCCCACGGTGGCAATCGTCCACCCCCGGGAGACGTTGTCGTCGTCAAGGCCCATCTGGTCCAGCGTGGCTCGCACCCAGAGGATCCCCGCGGAGACGATGGCCACCCCGGCGGCCATGTTCGCCAAGACTCTGACCGGGTCCACCGTCACGGCGTCCACATGGCGCCAAGCAAGACCCCGACGAGGAGGCCCACGCCCACACTCATCCAGCCATGCCAGAGCCCGGATCGATCCAGGGCCATCTGATCAAGATTCGCCTTGGCCCAGACTATCCCGGACAGGATGAGG
>Ga0137829_11448016_pt1 | contig 11499 bp, 6 predicted proteins | sample OV2TP2_FD_97737 | JGI IMG/M metagenome (GOLD analysis project Ga0137829, IMG submission 97737) | reverse complement strand
GCCGTTGCGCGAGCGCGTGAAGCCGTAGCCGAGGCGCAGGAACGCGGCCTTCGCCCGGCCGTACATCCGCGCGAACTCGACGATGCGCGCCGCCGGCAGGCCGGTGATCGCCGCGGCCCATTCCGGCGTGCGCGATTTTGCGCGCGCGGCCAGTTCCTCAAAGCCGAGGGTATATTTTTCCACATACTCCTCATCGACCAGGCCCTGCGCGATCAGGCTGTTGATCACCGCCATGGCCAGGGCGCCGTCCGTGCCGGGCCTCGGGCAGATGTGCCAGTCGGCCTGCAGGGCCGTGCGGGAGCGGTAGGCATCGATCACCACCACCTTCGCGCCCCGCTTCCTGGCCTCCTGGACGATATGCCAGTGATGAATATTGGTGCTGACGCTGTTGCAGGCCCAGAGGACAATGTATCTGGAATGTATATAGCTTTCCGGGTCAACTCCGCCGGTGGGTCCTACCGTCAACAGCCAGGCCGTACATGAACCTTCGCCACAAAAGGTTCGCTCGCATACCGTGGCGCCCAGGCGGTTGAAAAAGGCGTCACCGCCGTTCAGGCCGTGCACCAGCCCCTGATGCCCGAGGTAACTGTAGGGAATGATCGCCTGGGGGCCGTATTCCGCGATAATGGCCCGCCAGCGGGTTGTGATCTCGTCAAGCGCCTGATCCCAGCTGATGCGTTCGAACTGCCCGCTGCCCTTGGCCCCGTTTCGGCGCAACGGATACAGGGCACGGTCAGGATGGTAATGGCGCTTCTCGTAGTCCTTCAGCTTGACGCAGAGCGCGCCGCGGGTCATGGGATGGTCCTTGTTTCCCCGTACCCCAACAAGCTTCCCGTCTTCGACTTCAAAAATCATGGCGCAGGTATCGGGACAGTCGTGCGGGCAGCCGCCGAAAAATTCCCTGCGGCTGGGCTCGTGTTGCGCGCTCATGAGAATCTCCCCTCGAAAATGAAACAACAGCAGGCGTTTCGTTGTTATCCGGTGCGTATCGGATATTCATATTAACCTGAACCTACCGCAAGGGCGAACACTATCGGGTACGTGTTTTGCCATCTTGAAATGATGTGAATGTACCGCCGTACCGTTGATGGACAAGCCCACGACCTCAGCTGAAAGGCGCCCCGGCCGTCATTCAACTGCGGTCGAAATCGGGGAGGCCTCACGGTGATACGTCCGCCCAGGAAGCCGGGAACCACCGTTCAGTCCTGAACGGTTGCAACGGCCATACGCCTGCGCCGATTTTCAAAATGAACACTCACCCGGCCGGCCCGCCGCTGATCCGTTGTCCACACCTGCCGCCTTTCCCCAGGGGGTGTTCATCCAGACTAGTTAAGCCTCTGAATCCCTTTCATTTGGTGCGTAGCACCATCCTGAACCCTGAAGTTATTTGCAGCTTATCCACAAAAATTCCCATTGAAAGTCACAGGACAATCCACATCATATTGTGGTTGAATAAGTACTTGACCACATTTTATTGTGGTGCTATACATCTCACTTACACTAAAAATATCAATGCGTTTCCGGGTTTTCTTGAAGCGGCTTGGAACGATGAAAACAAGAGCTGAAGCTGCTGGAGGGGTTAATGGAGGCCGAAAAACTCGCTGTTGAATCCGTCACCGGTACGAGTAAAAAAACAGGCCCGCTGACCGGCGGGCGGGGGCATGGCGAACACCTGCCAATCGAAGCCGGTGCCAGGATCAACGGCGAATACCGCGTCATTCGTCGTAACGGCAAAGTCACCCGCTTCGACGCCAGCAAGATCAGCGTGGCCATGACCAAGGCCTTTCTCGAAGTGGAAGGCGGCACGGCGGCGGCATCGACCCGCATCCATGAAACGGTGCGAAATCTCACAGAGCAGGTGGTCGCCGCCGTAACCCGCCGCATGCCCGGCGGCGGCACGGTGCACATCGAAGATATCCAGGACCAGGTCGAACTGGCGTTGATGCGCGCCGGGGAACAGAAGGTTGCGCGGGCCTATGTTATCTACCGCGAGGAACGCGCACGGTTGCGCTCCGCGGCGGCGGCCGGCGTACCGCAGGAGAAAACGTCCACACCCGTCCGGGTGACCCGTGCCGATGGCACGAAGTCGTCGCTGAACATCGCCCGGCTGAAATCCGTTATCGCCGAGGCCTGTGAGGGCCTGGAGGAAGTCAACGGTCAACTGATCATGGAGGACACCCTGCGCAACCTGTTTGACGGGGTCAGCGAGACCAATATCAATCACGTCCTCGTCATGTGCGCGCGCACCCTGATCGAAAAGGAGCCGAATTATTCGCACGCCGCGGCAAGGCTGCTGCTCGACAACCTCCGGCGCGAGGCCCTGAGTTTTGTCGAGGGCATGCCGGTAGAGGCCACACACAGGGAAATGGCGGAGCGTTACCCGGTCTATTTCAGGAAATACCTCCAGCGCGGCGCCGAACTCGGTCTCCTCGATCACGAACTCACCCGCTACGATCTCGACCGGCTCGGGCGGGCATTGAAGGTTGAGCGCGATCACCGGTTTACCTACCTCGGTCTTCAGACGCTGTATGACCGCTACTTCATCCATTCAGAGGGCGCGCGCTTCGAACTGCCGCAGGCCTTCTTCATGCGCGTGGCCATGGGGCTCGCCATCAACGAGCTGGATCGCGAGGCGCGGGCAATCGAATTCTACGAACTGCTGTCGTCCTTCGATTTCATGAGTTCAACGCCGACGCTGTTCAACTCCGGCACGTGCCGGCCGCAGCTTTCCAGCTGCTACCTCTCGACCGTGCCGGACGATCTCGACGGCATCTTCAGCGCCATCCGGGACGATGCGCTGTTGTCCAAGTTTGCCGGCGGCCTGGGCAATGACTGGACGCAGGTCCGCGCCATGGGCGCCCATATCAAGGGCACCAACGGCACATCCCAAGGCGTGGTGCCGTTCATGAAAGTGGCCAACGACACGGCAGTAGCGGTCAATCAGGGCGGGAAACGGCGGGGCGCCATGTGCGCATATCTCGAGACCTGGCACCTCGACATAGAGGAATTCCTTGAGCTCAGGAAGAACACCGGCGACGATCGGCGCCGTACCCACGACATGAATACGGCCAACTGGATCCCAGACCTGTTCATGAAGCGCGTCGCCGCTGAAGGCGACTGGACGCTGTTTTCACCCGATGAAACGCCCGACCTGCACGATCTCTACGGCAAGGCCTTCGAAAAGCGTTACGTTGAATACGAACAAAAGGCGGCCCGTGGCGAGATCCGCAATTTCAAAACCATCAAGGCCGTGGATATCTGGCGCAAGATGCTGTCCATGCTGTTCGAAACCGGGCATCCTTGGCTGACCTTCAAGGACCCCTGCAACCTGCGCTCACCCCAGCGCCACGCCGGCGTAGTGCATTCCTCCAATCTCTGCACCGAGATCACCCTGAATACCACGGCCGACGAGATCGCCGTCTGCAACCTGGGCTCAATCAACCTGGCCCAGCACGTCGATGAACGGGGTCTGGATATCAAAAAGCTGGAGAAAACGTTGACGACCGCCATGCGCATGCTGGACAACGTGATCGATTACAACTACTACAGCGTACCACAGGCGCGCCGCTCTAATCTGCGCCACCGGCCGGTAGGCCTAGGCATCATGGGCTTCCAGGATGCCCTGTACAAACTGCGCATCCCCTATGCCTCCGAACAGGCCGTCAGCTTCGCCGACACCAGCATGGAGGCTGTGAGTTATTACGCCATCAAGGCCTCGAGCCAGCTGGCGGAGGAACGCGGCCCCTATTTTTCCTTTGCCGGTTCACTGTGGAGCCAGGGGGTCCTGCCAATCGACTCCATGAAACTCCTGGCGGAAGCCCGCGGTGAATACCTGCAGGCGGATTTCAGCCAGACGCTTGACTGGGACGCCCTGCGCAAGCGCGTCAAGCGGACGGGCATGCGCAATTCGAACTGCATGGCGATCGCGCCGACGGCGACAATTTCCAACATCTGTGGCGTGTGCCAGTCCATCGAACCTACCTACCAGAACCTTTACGTCAAATCGAACCTGTCCGGGGAGTTCACCGTGATCAATCCCTATCTGGTGCGCGATCTGAAAGCGCGCGAACTGTGGGACGAGGTGATGATCAACGATCTCAAGTACTTCGACGGCAGCGTCCAGCCGATTGACCGGATACCGGACGAACTGAAGGCGCTTTACGCCTCGGCCTTCGAGATCGATCCGCGCTGGCTCGTAGAAGCGGCCGCACGGCGGCAGAAATGGATCGATCAGGCTCAGTCACTGAACCTGTACATGGCGGAACCCAGCGGCAAAAAGCTGGACAACCTGTACAAGCTGGCGTGGGTGCGCGGCCTGAAGACTACTTATTACCTGCGTTCGCTCGGGGCCACACACCTGGAAAAAAACGCTGCCACCGATACGCGACGGGGCAAGGCATCCGCCGCCGTGGAGAAAGCGTGTTCCCTCATCGATCCGGAGTGCGAGGCCTGTCAATAAGACAGTGAAAAGTTGAAAGTGGAAAGTGAAAAGCTGATAAGGATGAAGAGAGACGGGGGATAAGTCATGTTGAACTGGGACAAGCCGCTGGTTGAGGGCGGAATGGGAACAGGAAATGCCGCGTCCGTTCATGCGGCCGTGGAACCGGAAACCGCCATGCCCGGTCAGCCGCCTCACCCGGTTCCGACCGCAAACAGCATGAAACCCGTCAACCCGGAAGACAAGCGCGTCGTCAACGGCCAGACCGACATCAATCAACTGGCACCGTTCAACTATCCGTGGGCATGGAATTACTTTCTCAATGCCAACCGGAATCACTGGACGCCGCTCGACATCAACATGGCCCAGGACGTTCATGATTACCGCTACAGACTGACGCTCGAGGAACGACACGTCTATGAAAACGTGCTCGCCTACCTGACCACCGCCGACATCCTCGCCATGCGCAATATCGGCCTCGCCGTCATGGAAAAGATGACAGCGCCCGAACTGCAGATCTACCAGGCGCGGCAGGTCTACGAGGAAGCACTGCACACGTGGACGTACCAGCACTGCATCGAGACCATCGGCCTGGACCAAGGGGAGATCTACAACCGCTACCGCGTCGTCCCCGAGATCAACAGAAAAATCCAGATCAGCAACCGCCGGCTGAATTCCATCCTGCGCTCCGATATCGACCTGAATGATCCGGCGGAACTGAACAATTTCGTCATCTCCTACATCTTCTTCGCGGCCGTGTTCGAGGGCTGCTGGTTCTACAATGGCTTCAGCCCCGTCTTCGCCCTGCAGCGCCGCGGGCTGATGAAAGGGACGGCCGAGCAGCTGCAATACATCATGCGCGACGAAGTCCTGCACGCCTCCTTCGGCATCCGCGTGGTCAGGCAGATCATGCGTGAAGAAGGGATTACCCCCGAAGCCGGGGCCGTCAGGGAGATGTGGGACGAGGCGGAGGAGGCTGAATCCGGTTACGCCCATTACATTCTGCGCGATCCGATCCTCGGCTACTCCGCCGATATGCACATCGGCCAGTTCCGCTTCATCGCCAACCGCCGCGCCCGGAGCCTGGGCATGGAAGAACCTTTCCCGGGCGCCGAAAACACCCTGCCCTGGCTCGATGAACAGGCCAACCTGCGCAAGGAAAAGAACTTCTTCGAAACGCGCGTTACCGAATATCAGACAGGTGGTGCACTGACGTGGGATTGAAACCGGTTTTCAGAATTACCGTGACCGCCTTAGCGGGAAAGTCAAGCGGGAGTGCTTGGCTCTTGCCTGGTATCTCCAGCCTCTTCCGGATACCAGGCCTTCTTATGCCTGGATAGGGGCCCTCAACGGGCCTCTATCCCCCCTTCTCCCCCTTCATGCCGCCTGTAGAACCGGCGGTGTGTTCAAGTCCCTGTAACAGGCAACCACGGTGCCATAACCGTGAGGCCAGACCACCTCCGGCAGCGACACAATACGTTTATTTCTGTTTCCCGACGACAGATGGCCCGGCAGCGGACCCGCAGGTAAGATCACGTCTGGACTTCGTTCATGTTATCGGGCAATTTTATTTATATGACAGTATCCCGGTTTCCGGACCATTTCTCTGCCGTGGCTCACCGCTATTCGAGATACCGGCCGCGCTATCCTTCCGATTTATTTGAATACTTGGCGTCCCTCTCGGGTGGCCGGGATCTGGCGTGGGATTGTGCGATGGGCAACGGCCAGGCGGCGGTTGCACTCGCCGGGCACTTTGACAAAGTCATCGCGACGGATGCAAGCGCCGAACAGCTTGCCTATGCCGAACTCCACCCGCGCTTTGAATAACGCAATGTCAATTAAAGTCGGAAATAAAAAATACTGCTGCCGGAATACGGCAACAGTAGCTAGTGCACTGCCCCACGACTATCTTTCATTAATCAGGCCGCCGGGGAGTCCTCCGGAAGACACACCCTGAAGTCATCCCTGCAGGCTCGGGTGCCGCTGTCCTGGCGGCACACGGTCTTCCGGAGAACCCCCGGCAGGCCTGAATCCCGATAGCTGGTTTATGGGACAGGAAACTAGCAGGAACAATTTAACGTTGATTCATTTCTGGTAACCGGTCACCAGAATCTCCGCGGGCGTCCGATCGCGCCGTCCCTGGTCATAAAGATTCACAATTTCATTGATATTACCGGTCGATAATGCCGCACCTTTCTGAGTGTAGAACGGGATCGATCGCGTCATGGTTAACAAGACCGGCTGACCGCGCAGAAACTTACCGGGAGAAGTGGGTTCCCGGCTGAAAAGGCCGGCGAAGTTGGCGCTGTCTATAACCAGGCGCTGGCGGCGTGAAAGCGGCTTTCAATCGCCGCCAGATCATCTTCCCGCCCGAGGAACGCGAGTGCGCCTTTCGGGCAGGGGACGAGAACCAGCCGGCTGTTTCGCCGTGTTACCTCGGTCCTGCTGGAAACATCCTCAAAGGGCATGTAAATAATATCGACTGCCCCCTTGTCGCTGGCCACGACCAGATGGGCGGCATCATTACCCCGGATAAGGCAGGGCCTCGCCGCCAAGACCGGCCCGAAATCCCTCCCCAATGTCATGCCCAGGGGCTGTAACACGCCGTCAACGATCTCATGATCTATGACTTCCGCGGGAGAGTGGCTGGTAGGCGCGCTTTCAACGTAGGCCATCACGAGCGCGTCCAGATCCGGATCCTGGTAGTTCCATGAAATCACCAGGCCGATCGCCACGGCGATAAACAGTGTCGCGGCGAGTGCAGAATAGTGGCTGAAATTCCGCTTGTTGTGCTGTTTCCAGGCTGTCGAGGTCAACCCCTGTAAATTCAGGCTGCTGCCGGGCAAACAACCTGGCGTGTTCACGCCGCAAGGTGGTGATCAACCAACGCCTTGCGGCACCGGGATCACGCAGGGAAGCGAACGCGCGCCAGGCGCGGGCAAATGTTTCCTGTACCAGGTCTTCAGCAAGATGCCTGTCCCGGCACAGCCAGAAGGCATACCGGTACAGATCGGCCGCATGAGCGTTCACCAGGGCAGTGAACTTTGCCTGTTTGGCCCACATGCAGGATTGGACCGGTGCAAGGCCGTTTTTCTTTCATCCGACCAGTGGAGCGGTGGCTGGAAAGCGATGATGGAACCTGCGAGCCACAGGGACGACTTCACGGCGTGTCTGATGGAGGTCCGCCCGTCAGGCCGGAATTTCTATTTCTAAGGTTATCCAGGGGGCACCGTCCCAGAGATGTTTTGGCTATTTCTCCAGTACGTAGGTTCCGGGTGCCGGGGCGAGCGCGGGATGATTCCTGTCACCTGCCGGGCGGGCGGGCACCATCGGGCCGCAGCGCTCGCGCAGCCAACCGAGCCAGTCGTGCCACCAGGACCCCGGCGCCTTCACTACACCATTACGCCAGGTCTCGGGGTCATTCAGACCCGTGGCCTCGCCCGACCAGTAACGGCGTTTTGGCGGATCGATCGGCGGGCTGAGAATGCCGAGGATATGTCCGGAAGTGGCAAGGGTGTACCGAACGGGCGCGGAGACGAGGCCTGCGATCCTGAAGGTTTCCTTCCACGGCGCGATGTGATCCTGCTCGGTGCCCACGGCGTAAAGCGGGGCCTGGACGATCCGCAGATCGATGGGTCGTCCGGCAAGCACGAGCGCATCCGGTTCCACCATCCGGTTTTCGAGATAAAACCGGCGCAGGTAATCACTGTGCATGGCCGCCGGCAGCCGCGTGCAATCCACGTTCCACTGGAGCACGTCCATCGGCGGCGGGGTTTCGCCGAAGAGGTAATTCTGGATGACATACCGCCAGACCAGGCTGTTCGGGCGCAGCCAGCGAAAGGACAAGCCCATGTCCCGGCCATCGAGGTAGCCGCTTTTCTCCATGCGCTGTTCGATCCAGCGGACGCTCCCCTCGGTGATGAAGGCGTCGATGTCGCCGGGATTGCTGAAATCAACCAGGGCCGTCAGGAGCGTCCAGTGGCAGACCGGGGACGGCGTTCGCCTGTCACGCGCAGCCCATGCCATCAGGGCGGCGAGCAGCGTGCCGCCGATGCAGTAGCCGACGGCGTGCACGGCCGGTACGCCGCAGATCCCGCGGGCGGTGTCGATGGCGGCCAGCGCCCCCCTGACGAGGTAATCGTCAAACGTGGTTGCGCGCATTTCCGGCCCGGGATTTTTCCAGCTTGTGACAAACACGGTAAAACCCTGGCTGACGAGATAGCGGATCAGGCTTTTCTCCGGCGCAAGATCGAGAATGTAATACTTGTTGATCCAGGGGGCGATGATGACCACGGGGACAGCGTACACTTCAGTCGTGGCCGGGGCGTACTGGATTACCTCCAGCAGGTCATTGCGGTACACCACGCTGCCCGGTGTGCACGCGATGTCACGGCCAAGCCGGTAGGCGTCTTCCTCGACCATGCTGATGTCGCCCCTGCGCAGGTCTTCGAGCCAGAGCCTGAAGCCAATGGTGAGGCTCAGCCCCCCGGTGGTAATAAAGCGGTTGAGTGCCGCAGGGTTGGTCCACAGGAAATTGCCCGGGGCCAGGGCATTGAGCATCTGTCGTGTCCAGAATGCGGCGCGCCGTCGCGTTTTCTCCGGCACACCCGGCGTATCAAAGATGACATCCTCGATGGTGCGCGTGCAGAGCAGGTAATATTCCTTCAGGAAATCAAACCAGGGATTCTCGACCCAGGCGTTATCCTGGAAGCGTTCATCGCGGGACGCGGGGGCGATGTAATCCGGCACGAGGTTCCCCATCGCCCGCTTCACGACCTGCTGCTGGATCACGAACAGGCCTGTCCAGTAGTCATTCAGGTACTGTTGCAGATTACGGGGATTCCTGGTCCAGGCGTCGATGACGGCCCCCCAGGAGGGAACGATACCGAACGGGTCGCAGGCGTTTACCTGCTGGTCGGTATAATCCATGGGTGGTGTCGTATCATATTCGTCTTGAGCCGGACCATCTTGCTGGCAGAGCGTAACACACCCGGCTACACGTCACCAGCCGCAGGTGCAAGCTGAAAGTCAAAAGTCACACGTCACGAGCGCCGTGCGACAGTCACCGGTTCCGGGGCGTTGATAAAACCGGACAACCGGCCGTTACGGAAATTCAGTTGATTGCCTTGACTGTCCGGGGGGATGATTGCTGTTTGCCCAACAACCGGGAAAAATCCCGGTATTGCCGGTGATGAAGCCATACCGGTTGCACGGCCACACCGCCCATCAACTTTGCAAATGCCCTGTCCAGATAACCGTTGCGCGACAGTGTTTCAACGGAATACGCGCCGTCCGCCGGTATCACCGATTTGACGATGGCCAGGTTCCAGCACGCCAGTTTCCCGGCAAGCCAGAGTGACAGGCTGTCCGAAGTCACATCCCAGCTGGCTTCGATCTCGGGATTGCGGGTCACCATGGCGTACGGAAACCACACGGCGATCTGCCCGTCATCAAGCGTGCTGCGGATGGCGTCCAGTGAGTCGGCGGGGCGCAGGCGCGACTCCAGCGACAGCAATACCAGTCCGAACTGTTCCATCGCGCGCAAGGCCATGTCATGGGCGGCGGCATCGTCAAACCGCCAGCGCCTCTGCGCTTCCCTGACCTGATCGGCAAACGGTCCGCCGCCCGGGACGACAACGATCTCGCCTCCCCCCTCATCCCCCAGCAGTTTCAGCCATGCCGGAAGATGTCGCGAACGCAGCAGGCTGCCGCCGAGTTTTACCACCCACATCGGGTATCCTGTCCCATAAATAATTTTCGAAATCCCGGGCGGCCGGGCCATCCTCCGGAAGATACGCCGTAAAGTCGTCCCTGCAGGCTCGAGCCACTCTCCCTTGCGGCACACGGTCTTCCGCAGCATGGTCCGGCCGCCAGATCTAAGGAAAAACAGTTACGCGACACTGCCCGAACTGGCCACCTGCTTGATTTCCCTCGCCTCCAGGAGTTTCAGCAATGGCGCGGCCTTGTCGAAGCACTCCTGGTATTCGGCCTCCATCACGGAGTCTGCCACGATGCCGCCCCCGGCCCAGCAGTACATCCTGCCGCGATGGTACACGAGGGTGCGGATCGCGATGTTGCAGTCCATGTTGCCGTCAAAACCGACATAACCCATCGATCCGCAATAGACGCTCCGGCGACAGGGCTCCAGTTCCTCGATGATCTCCATCGCGCGCAGTTTCGGCGCACCCGTGATCGACCCTCCCGGGAAACAGCCCTGCAGCAAATCGAGGGCATGGCGGTCGGGCTTGAGCTGTCCATGAATGGTGCTCACCAGGTGATGCACCGTGGCGTAGCTTTCGAGCGCAAACAGCCTGGGTACGGTTATAGAACCATTGAGGCACGTCTTGCCGAGATCGTTGCGCAGGAGATCGACGATCATCAGGTTTTCCGCCCTGTCCTTTTCGCTTTCCAGCAGCTCGGCGGCCAGCGCCTTGTCTTCATAGGCGAACGGAGAACGGCGCCGGGTCCCCTTGATCGGCCGGGTTTCCACCAGGCCGCTGCTGACCTTCAGAAACCGTTCCGGCGATGAACCCAGCACAGCGCCATTCGGGACGTTGAAATAAACCGCGAACGGCGCCGGGTTCATCTGGCGCAGGCGCATGTAGGCATCCCACGGCTCGCCGCTGACCTCTACCATAAAGCGCTGGGCGAGATTGACCTGGTAACAGTCACCGTCCCGGATATAGGCCTTGATCTTTTCAAAGGCACGGGCATAGCTTGCCCTGTCGAAATCAGCTGTAATGTCAGAGCGCGGCATAAACGTACCGGGAAGGCGGTTTATCCTGTTCTGGAAGAGCCCTGCCAGGTCGTTCCATGCCAAGAGTGTGTGTTCATCACGCCCGTAACTTGCCAGCCAGCAGCGGCGCTGATGATGATCCACGATGACCGCCCAGTCATAGAGGCCCACCGCCATGTCGGGTAGCGGGATATCGTGACGCGCAATTTCAGGCAATCGTTCTATGCGCCGCCCGAGGTCATAGGCAAAATAGCCCAGCGCGCCGCCGCAGAACGGCAATCCGGAGAGATTCTTTTCCCTTTCACCCAGGCAGGCCTTGAGCAGG
>Ga0137829_11989936_pt1 | contig 11516 bp, 12 predicted proteins | sample OV2TP2_FD_97737 | JGI IMG/M metagenome (GOLD analysis project Ga0137829, IMG submission 97737) | reverse complement strand
CTGCGGGTATCAGGCTCTGCTGGTCCTCAGGCTGGTGGCCTGCATACTCCACTATATAAGGCTCTTACCCCGACTTGTCGGGGGATAGTGCCTTCAACAAAGAAAAGATCATCTGTCACCCTGAGGAGCCCTTCGGCTTCGCTCAGGGTAAACTCCGCGACGAAGGTCCGGCCCTGTCGCGACTCCGACTTTGTCGGAGGTCTGGGGAGGGGCCCCCACCCCAGATTCTTCGTCCCGACTTATCGGGACTCAGAATGACCCCGATTTTATCGGGGACAGGGGGAGAGAATCAAAAGACCCTGATATCCACTCCAAAAGGCTTGACCCAGGGGCGCTTTGCACGAAAACTGCTCTCGTCATTGCGAGGAGCATAGCGACGAAGCAATCTCTCATATCTGTGATTGCTTCGCTTCGCTCGCAATGACAACCAAAAAATGTATTTTCGTGCAAACCCACCCAGGGGGTTATTTTGCGCCCAGGACCTGGAGCATCCGCTCTATGCGCTCATGGACCATGGATTGCATCACCTGTCCGTCTTCTTCACCCTCCACCCTGTTTTTCAAGTCCAACAGGTGGTCCACCAGCTTCAAAGCCAGTTCCACCCCTGCCAGGTTTAGTCCCACTTCATCTACCAGGAACTTGATGGCCCTGAGACGGCTGATATCTTCATTGGAGTAAAGTCTTCGAATGCCCACCGTGCGCGCCGGCGTAACCAGGCCGAACCGCTCATATTTGCGCAGGGTCTGGGGATGCATTTCCAAAAGCCTTGCCGCCACGCTGATCACATAAATTCCCGTGATCTCTTCCACTTTTCTCCTCTCCTAGGCACAGGCCAAAGTCTCTTTGAGAGAACGATTAATAATAGGGGGTTATCCCGACCAGTCGGGATCGGGGGTCTGGGGGTGTCCCCCAGAATCGATCTTGGCCCCCTTCCAGGAAAGGAAGGGGGCACGGGGGATGCTTCAAGAGGATATTAAACGGTCTCATCAAAATAATTGACTCGTGATAATTATAACTGTTACAAAATCTATATGCAATAACTTGACATGGACTGTATCATATATTATAATACTTGGCGAGTGGGGTGAAGCGCCCCTCACCGAATAAAGAGAGGAGAAAAAATGGCGATAACAAGGTGGAATCCAAACTCAAACCTTCCTACTCTAAGGGAGATGATGGACCGCTTCTTCGAGGATGCTTGGCTGCCTCGTGGCCGCTTCTTCGGCCTTACGGACGGAGCCAGGGTCCTGCCGTTGGACGTGCACGAGAAGGGCAACGAACTGGTGGTCAGGGCCGAGGTCCCGGGTGTACGGCCTGAGGATGTGAAGATTTCAGTGAGAGATGGTGCCTTAACCATAAAGGTCACTACCTCCCATCAGGAAGAGGAGGACAAGCAGTATTGGCACTATCGAGAGCTTTACCGCGGCGAGCAAAGCCGGACTATCTCGCTGCCTGCCGGAGTTGAGCCTGACAAGGCCAAGGCCGGTTTTGAAAACGGGGTCTTAACCGTAACCATCCCCAAGCCCGACGAAGGGAAGCCTCGCGAGATAGAGATAAAGGTCAAGGCGCTCGAGGTGGGGAAAGAATAATGGGAGGAGGGGCGCTTCCCTTCACCACGGTTAGCACTCGGCGTCGAAGACTGCCAGGGTACTTGACAAATAATAAAAGACGGTTATAATGTTGACTAAGTTGACTAAACTATCAGAGTTTCAGGAGAGGTTAACAATGGGTTCAGCAGTGGTTATGCGAGATGTTGAAAAAAGCAGGGTGGGGCGAATGCTTTTCTTGAAGTCTTGCCCGCGTTGCCAGGGCGACATGTACCTGGAGAAGGACTACTACGGCATCTATAAAGAGTGCCTTCAGTGTGGGAATGTCCTTGACCTGGATGAGAAAAGCCTAAAAGAACACGCCCGGACAGTCAGGGCCGCCTAGTAGCATCTGGGCTAGCCAGAAGCTCGTTTTCCTGCTTCAATCTGGCGACTCTTAGATCTCACCTACCTAGGCGATAGCTTTCCTATTCCCAGAACCGCTCTTCTTTTTGAGGGTCAGCGTTCATATTGTAGCCTCTGGCCTCCCAGAAGCCGGGGCGGTCCTCTGCCATAAACTCCAGGCCCCGTACCCATTTGGCGCTTTTCCAACCATAACGGCTTGGGACTACCAATCGCAAGGGCCCGCCGTGATCAGGAGCCAGGGGCTTGCCGTCATGCCCATAGGCAAAGAGCACGTCTTCCTCCATTAGGACATCCAAGGCCAGGTTGGTGGTGTAACCGCCATCGCAGTGCACCATAACAAACTTGGCTTCGGGCTTTGTCTTCACCAGCCTCATCACTTCCCGGAAGCTTATCCCCTCCCATTGGTTATTGAGACGGCTCCACTGGGTTACACAGTGGAAATCGGCAGTAACCTGAAACTTTGGGAGCCGCATGAACTCTTCGTATGTAAGGGTAACGGGCGACTCCACGAGGCCGAAGATGCGAAAGGTCCACCTCTCTTTGTCAAAAGAGGGGGTAGCCCCATAGGTCATGACGGGGAACTTTTCGGTGACGAACTGCCCAGGAGGCACACGAGAGGCGTCCCTGGCCTTCTCTTTTTTCTTCCAGCGTTCAAATACCATCTAGCTCAATCCTTTCTAGAAGCTGTTCGGAAAATCCTCACCCCCTTTATCCCCCTCTCCATGAGCCATGGAGAGGGGGACTAAATTAAGCTGGGGGACACCCCCAGACCCCCGCCAGAGGGGGATAGCCCCCTCTGGACACCCCCCTTTTTCTGCGACCTTCTGGACACATATCTATTCTCGAACCTCCTTGTACCATGTAGCGCCATCCTAAGAGGACTCCATAGCCACATTGATGTACCTTTCGCCGCCATCGGGCAGGATGGTTACCACCACCTTGCCAGCGCCTAGCTCCTCGGCCAGTTTCAGGGCTGCGTACACATTTGCTCCCGAAGAGGGACCGACTAGAAGTCCCTCCTGCCGGGAAAGCTGTGAGGCAGTATTGTAGGCCTCTTCGTCCTTTACCTGAACGATACGATCGATGACCCTCCTGTTCAGGTTGGGTGGGACGAAATCTGGGCCAATCCCAGGTATGCGATGCTCTCTGGGCCTTCCTTCACTCAGCACAGGAGAGGAAGCTGGCTCCACGGCCACAACCAGAATGGACGGGTCCTTAGCTTTAAGAAACTCACCGACGCCCGTAATGGTTCCCCCCGTGCCCACCCCAGCTACAAAGGCATCAATCCTGCCGCTAGTATCGTTCCATATCTCAACGGCGGTAGTTTCTCGATGGGCTTTAGGGTTCGCCGGATTTTCGAATTGCCCTAAAACAAAATACTCTGGGTTGGTCCGGACTAGCTCGCGGATAGCCTTGATAGCCCCTGCCATACCTTCTTCGATGGGCGTGAGCACCAACTGCGCTCCATAACGTCCCAGCAGGCGACGCCTTTCAAGGCTCACACCATCGGGCATGGTGAGAATGAGCCGATATCCCTTGGCCGCACAGATCATGGCGAGGGATACACCAGTATTGCCGGCAGTAGCCTCAACCACCGTTCCGCCCCTTTTCAGCAACCCCTGGGACTCGGCATCTTCGATCATCGCCAGCACAGCCCTATCTTTGACGCTGCCGCTGGGGTTTACGGCCTCCAGCTTGCACCAGATCTCGGCCGAGCCGTCAGGAACAAGACGATTCAGCCGGACTAGAGGGGTGTTCCCTATGAGAGCCAGAATGCCTTTCGCCAACGGAGCCATCAGGTATTCATCCTCTTTTGCCCACTGGGCGAGCCTTACAAGCTGCTAATGTTAGGAGCATATACAGCAATAATAGAACTAGCTTACCACAAAGAATCTGTCAAGCCTTCGCAGGGTGATGAAAAACTCTCTTCGACCATCCCCCTCGCCCCCTTCCTGCCAGGAAGGGGGGGAAATTATATCTGGGGGACACCCCCAGACCCCCGTCAAGGGGGCAAGGCCCCCTTGTAGCCCCCTGCTATTGGACGGTCTCCCCTAAAATAGCGATTGAGCCGCAGCGCACCGAAGGCAGCAACAGGCGAACACCCCCTCTAGCTCCCCCTCTTAGGTCCGAGTAGGACTCGCGACTCCTGTCGGAGCCTAGGGGGGGAAGAAAAGAGAATCAGGGGGACACCCCCTGTAACCCCTGGCACGCCGACAGGGCGGCTCTGCACACCCGACTCTACTAGGAAGGTCAGGTCCCCTGCCGAGGGAACGGGGGTGTCCCACGATTTAACCTCCCCCTTCTCCCGCAGGAGAAGGGGGCAGGAGGATGAGGTATCTATCTCTCGCTGCGCCCCAACATGCGCACCCAGTGGGCGAAGCTAACCATAGCGGAATCGCTATTTTTGGGTGTCCCTTTAAGACTTTACACTTGAGAGACCTTTTGCTATTCTTGCAGGTACAGAGGTTCATATCCAGGGAGGTTTACTATGGGAGGCCGAGACTATCGACAAAGGGAGTCCAAGAAACAAAAGAAGGACGTGAAAAAATCTATCTCCATCTCTCTACCCATTCCATCTCCAGAAGTCCCGGTAATTAGAAAGCGAAAGGTTTCCAGAGAAGAAGGGACATAGTCGGATTGAGCAGTGTGGTCACTCTCACGGCCAGAGTTCACGGCCGGGTTCAGGGAGTGGATTTCAGAAACTTTGTGCTGCGGGAGGCCTCCTTCCTGGGCCTAAAGGGCTACGTACGCAACGCCGAAGCTAGCAATATCGTCGAGGTGATGGCTGAAGGAGAACGCCCCAAGCTTGAGCAACTGCTAAGCAAGCTCAGGGCAGGCCCACTTCTTGCCAGGGTCGAGTCGGTGCAAGCCTCGTGGGGAGTATCATCTGGGGTCTACAAGGACTTCCGGGTCCGCTACTAGGGTCCCGTAACTAAAATGGATTCCAATAATAAGAAAGTTCACCACGAATGTCATTGCGAGGCCCGACGAAGGAGGGCCGTGGCAATCTGGCGGCAGGACTGCGCCCCCCTCCAGATTGCTTCGTCGGCTATCGCCTCCTCGCAATGACAATTCATAAGCATTTTTCCATGTACACCTCACTAGCAGGATGCTAAAAAGGGAGTGCCTCACAGATATAATCAGGCCGCTTTAGGAACGCCCGATGAAGCCCCTGATTTCTTCAATCCATAGTAATCATCTCTCTGGATCATCCTCTCCAGGGTCTCCTTGCTCAGGTCTCTAGCCACAGGATCGAATCCCCACTCTACAAGAGCTTTACGTATCTCCTCGGCAGACCTGGCCTCATTCCCAGCAGCCAAAAGAACACGGAAAACCCCTTCCAGGATCGGCATCTCAGGATGGAGAAAGTGCGCTTTTTGAGAGCAGCACTCCACGATGCCGACAATGGGGTCGCGAGCATCCTCGCCCGTTTCCACGTCTCTCTGGCACGTGAGACAGCGGCGGCTGTTGACGGCGACGCCGAAGTCCCTCCACTCGTCCTGATACCATTCCGAATCAATGAGATATCGATCGCCTGCTTGAGGTTTCTCCCGATTGCGCGAAGCTTTCCTAGGCATAAGCCCACCTCGTCAAGGTTAAGATTGGTCCTCGGCCCAATCTAGCATCTGAACTTTTACTCGCTCGCCAGCCTTCATCATAGGCACATCTTCAGGGCAGATAGCAAGGGCATTAGCCTTCGCCATCGAGGTAAGGATATTAGAGCCTTGATGGCCGGTCAGCCGGGCATAGTAGACTCCATTTCGCTTACTGACAATAGCCCTGGCGTACACCCTGCGGCCATCATCGTTGATGATAGGCTCCTCCAGTATGGCTTCGAGGGTGGGCTTTGCAAAATCCTCTTTGCCCATCATTTTTAGGATGGCTGGCCTGCCAAACTGCTCAAAGGCCACCATCGAGCTCACTGGATTGCCCGGTAGGCCCAGATGAGGCACGTGCTTGAGGACCCTGCCTCCCTTATCTCGCTGGAAAAGGACGCCAAAGGCCAGGGGCTTGGCAGGACGCATCCTCACAGACCAGAAGTCTATTTGGCCGCGATGGGCCAGAACATCTTTAACAATATCATAGTCCCCTTTGGAGACACCAGCAGTGGTGATAAGCAGGTCCGAATCCAGCCCTTCCTCTACCTTTGCCTCAAGGGACTCTAGGTTGTCTTGGGCGATGCCCAGAACCCTGGGTATGCCGCCATAGCGCAATACAGATGCGGCGATGCTGTAGGTGTTGATGTCATAGATCTTGCCGGGAGATAGCACCTGGCCCGGTTCCACCAGCTCGTCTCCTGTAGCAAGGACCGCTATCACAGGACGTCGAATCACCTTAACCCTGGCTTTGCCCAAAGAGGCCAGGACGCCGATCTCTGAGGCCCTCAATTCTGTGCCTTTGCTCAGGACCATCTGACCTTTAGCCACATCCAGCGCCGCCGGTCGCACATTGGCACCCCTGCGAAGCTCCTTGAGGATGGCGATCTCGGTGAGCTTTCCCTCTCCACGCCGGCGGCGCTCTAACTCATCGGTATCCTCGAAGGGGACGATAGTGTCAGCGCCCTGCGGAATAGGCGCTCCGGTCATGATTCGAATGGCCCCACCGGGAACGACCTCCTGATGCGGAAGAGACCCCGCTGCCACTTCACCCAGGACTCGCAAGAGCCTCGGGGTCTCAGACGTAGCGCCCGCTATGCTCGCCCATTGCACTGCATAGCCATCCATAGACGAGTTGGGCAGAGGCGGGATATCTATGTCAGAGCGCACGTCCTCGGCCAAAACCTGGCCGAGACAATCCAGAAGCGCCCTATCTTCAGGCTCCAGCACGTGAAAATAGGTGAGGATCCTCTCCAGCGCATCCTCAACGCTAAGCATAGATGCGGTAGCCATTTTTCAAGCCTTTAACGTTCCAAGTCAATGAATTATAACAAATGGGATGGCGGAATTATTGCGCAAACTTGATTTCCAATAAAAGCTAAGACCGCCCGAAGGCGGCCTTGCGCCCTAGCACCGAAGCACCAAGGGGTACACTACAACTATAGGCTCTGCCTAGATTATTGTCAAACACTTTGACACGCCCTAAAATAGCGATTCCGCTATGACCAGCTTCACCTGCTGGGTGCGCATGTCGGGTGCTGCGAGAGACAGATACCTCATCCCCCTAGCCCCCTTCTCCTGCGGGAGAAAGGGGAAATGAAAAAGAGTTGGGGGGCACCCCCAGACCCCCGGCAAGGGGGCTTCGCCCCCTTAGCATCCCCCTCAAGATTGGCTTCCCGTATCGGCCCAGGTAAGTCTCGCCAAAGCGGAGGGTGCCCCGACCAGTCGGGGCCAGGGGTTTCAGGGGGTGTCCCCCTGAACCGGTCTTTTTTCTTCTCCCCCTCTTAGGCCTAAGAGGGGGAGCTAGAGGGGGTGTTCGCCTGTCACTGCCTTCGGTGCGCTGAGGCTCAATCGCTATTTCAGGACTTGATAACATTGGGTTATCAGGGGCTTCGCCCCATTGTCGGTCCTTTCTTGGAAGGATGGGGGACACATCCAGATTCAATTTCAGCCCTCTCAGGGAAAGGAAGAGGCAAGGGGATGGTTGGGCTGGACAAAAATGCTCTAGGGTCAGAAGGGAGCGGCTTTTCGTGTAAGGCCGGGAGGAGCTCATTCAATATGCTTTGAGCTTGTGAGTTAATGTCATTGCGAGCCCCGATACCATCGGGGCGTGGCAATCTGGGGTGTGGGGTGCCTCGGCCCTATTCCCGCATTCCTTCACAAGCTCTTTGCATAAACAAAGAGAGAGGCGTCAAGTTATAATTGATGTGAGAGGATGAGATTAGCCGAGCTTCACTCATGGGACCTGAGCGTTCGCGATGCTTTCGAGGTCCAGCAAAGGCTGGCCCAAGAGGTCTCGCTGAGAGACGATCTGCCAGCGCAGCCTAGTCTCATTGCTGGGCTCGATCTATCGCCGCCGGATTCCAGCGGCGTTGCAAAAGGTGCGGCAGTGGTAGTCGCCTATCCTAGCCTAGAGATAAGAGAGATCGCTGTAGCTGAGCGAAAGGTAACCTTCCCGTACGTTCCGGGCCTGCTGGCCTTCCGAGAGGCCCCTGCTCTGCTGGCAGCCCTAGAGGGGATTAGCTTGACGCCAGACCTGATTTTTGTGGACGGGCAGGGCAGAGCCCATCCCAGGCGCTTCGGCATCGCTTGCCATATCGGTTTGCTAGCCCAGGTCCCGACCATAGGCTGCGCCAAGAGCATCCTTGTGGGCAAATCCAGCGTATTAGAAAGAGAGGCCGGTTCTTCGGCACCTTTGATAGACCAGGGAGAGGTTGTGGGAGCGGCTGTTCGTACCAGAACAGGGATCTCACCGGTCTATGTTTCAGTGGGGCACAGGATCAGCCTGGAGGCGGCTATAACGTGGACTTTGAGAGCGTGCAAGGGCTACCGCTTGCCTGAGCCGACTCGCCTGGCCCACCTCGCCGCCGCAGGTGCGTTAAAGCCGTACAAGCATGGCCAAAAGCTCTATGCACAACTACCTTCTCAGGAGACCGTTTAATAATGGGGGGTTACAAAGGGGGCCTTGCCCCCTTGTCGGGGGTCTGGGGGTGTCCCCCAGATTCAATTTTGGCCCCCTTCCAGGAAAGGAAGGGGGCACGGGGGATAGTTCAGAAGGATATTAAACGGCCTCTGCTCAGGGACAATGATCATAAGGAAGAGAGGAACGAGAAGCTGGAATGGAGAACCTAAAAGAAGAGCTGGTATCCCTGCGCACTCGAATTAAAAGCTTACAGGAGAGTCTTTGACCTGCCTGCAAAGGAAGTCCTTGCTGGCGGACTAGAGGCAAAGTCTGGCTCCCCTGAGTTCTGGGACGATCCCGAGGAGGCTGGTAAAACGCTGCAGCGCCTCTCCCAACTAAAGGAAGAGGTGGCACTCTGGCAAGGGCTTGAAACCCGGGTGTCCAGTAGTCTGGAGCTTGTAGAGATAGCTATTCAGGAGAGGGACACCTCGCTGGAAGCTGAGCTGACACAGGAATCCAAGCAGATCGAAGCCAAGCTGGAAGAGCTGGAACTGCAGCTATGCCTGGGCGGCCCATATGATCGAAGGAATGCCCTGGTTGCCGTACATGCAGGTGCAGGTGGAACGGAGTCGCAGGACTGGGCAGAGATGTTGCTACGCATGGTCCTTAGATGGGCGGAGAGGAAGGGCTATGCCTCTAAAGTGCTGGACCTATCGCCTGGCGAGGAGGCGGGGCTGAAGAGCGTAACGGTGGAACTAGAAGGTGAATTTGCCTACGGCTATCTAAAGTCGGAAAAAGGAGTCCACCGCCTGGTCCGCATCTCCCCTTTTGATGCATCCCACGCTCGCCACACCTCCTTTGCTCTGGTGGAAGTCTTGCCGGAGGTTGAGGCAGAGGGAGAGGTAGTAATTAACCTGGACGATTTGCGCGTCGACGTATTCAGGGCCAGTGGAGCCGGAGGTCAGAACGTCCAGAAGCTCTCCACAGCCGTTCGCATAACGCATCTCCCCACTGGCATAATAGCGAGCTGCCAGAATGAACGCTCTCAGCGGCAGAATCGTGAGATAGCGATGAGGATTCTCAGGGCGCGCCTCATGGAACTGGAGCGCCAGAAACGAGAGACTGAGCGAGCACGCCTCAAGGGCGAGCATGTAGAGGCGGGATGGGGCAATCAGATTCGAAGCTATGTCCTGCATCCCTACAGGATGGTGAAGGACCACAGGACAGGCGTAGAAACGCCCAACGCCGAAGGGGTGCTAGCGGGAGACCTGGATGCCTTTATGGGCGCGTACTTGCGCTCCCAGTTGGGAAAGGAGAGGGAGGCATGAGACACTTAGGTATTGGACTTGCGATTGCTTTTCTACTGGTCTTTTTCGGGCCGGCAATCACCTTGGCACAGAGTGGCATAGAGGTTCAGGATACCGCCATAGAAAACAAGTTCCCAGAGGGGATACTATTCAAGGTTCAGGCCTCCAGCACCTCAGACATCAAAAAGATCACGGTGGTCTATAAGATCGGGATGAGCTATGCAACACAGTACGGCGTCGCCAAGTTCGACCCCGCCCAAAAGGTCTCCGCCGAGTTCATGCTAAGGACCCGCACCGGGGGCGAGCGCTCCTCTACATTCATACCGCCGGGAACCGAGATCACCTATCAATTCCGTATCGAGGATGCCGAAGGAAACACCCTGGAGACACAGCCTCTAGTTCTGCTCTACATGGACAGTCGGTTCAAGTGGGAGCCAGTAACCAAGGAGCTAGTAACGGTCTATTACCATGGCCCCGTCAAGGGCAGGGCGGAGACCGTTCTGGACGTGACCTACAGGACCCTCAAGAACATGGGTGAGCTTATGGGCGCAGAGATTAAACATCCCATCCGTATAGTGATGTATAACAATGTCAGGGAGATGTTGGATGCCCTCCCTTTTACCAGCCAGACCTCTCAGAGAGGCCTCGTCACTCAAGGGCAGGCGTATGGCGAGGAGGGAGTGCTGCTGCTACTAGGAGGCGATCCCAACGTCAAAGGGGTAGCCTCCCATGAGGTTACCCATCTGATGGTGCATCAAGCGGCAGAGGGCATGGCCTCCTTCATCCCCTCCTGGCTCAACGAGGGGCTGGCGGAGTACGGAAATATCGAGCCTAGCTATACCTATGAGCAAGCTCTAGACAAAGGCTTAGCCGAGGGACGCATCTTCCCCATCAGGTCCATGACCAACCGCCCAGGCAATCCCGATGACGTGATCCTTTTCTATGGCCAGTCTCGCAGCATCGTGCGCTTCCTGGTGAACAAATACGGCCCCGAGAAGCTCCGCGCTCTGCTCCGCTTCATCAAACAAGGGCAGTCTATTGATACCGCTCTAAAAGAGGCCTATGGGTTCGACCGCATTGGGCTGGACAACGAGTGGCGGCGCAGCGTTGGCGCTCCTGCCCTTCCCGCCGCACAGCAAGCGACCCCAACGCCGGGCGCTATTCCTACCCTGGTTCCCTTTGGCGCTGAGGTCCCTTCAGAGACGCCCACACCCACTCCATCCGCGCAGGCCACAGCAACCCCTACCCCAAGTTCGGCCGTTCCTGCCTCACCCGCCTCGGGTGCAGGATGCAGGGCTGCTGCCACTCAGGCGAGCATTATGCCGGCTACGTGGGATTTCCTCTTTCTTCCCATGATGGTCATGACGGGAATGGGCCTCGCCTTCCTCAGGCGTCGGGGTAGAAGACCATAGGCATCTCGCCCAGAAATCAGCGATTGACCCCTGTCGGGTAGGTTTCCGAACCTGCCCGTGTGGGGTGCTCGGGTTGGGAAACCCGACCTGCAGAGGGTGGGAAGAAGGAGCATAATTTTAATTATTTCAACAGAGCTAACAGTGAGCTAAACATATGCCCTGTCATCACCTTGAATATGTCATTCTGAGCCGTAGGCGAAGAATCTAAGACCTACGGCTTTAGCAAGGATGGGACGCCCCTGTTGATGGTCTATGATTTGGTCAGGGGGTAACTGTTCAGAGAAAATGTCAGTCCATGAAAGGACTGATGTTGAGCCAGAGAGAGGAAACGAGGCTACAGGTGTTGA
>Ga0137829_10083504_pt1 | contig 11520 bp, 11 predicted proteins | sample OV2TP2_FD_97737 | JGI IMG/M metagenome (GOLD analysis project Ga0137829, IMG submission 97737) | reverse complement strand
CGGCGGCCGAATTGGCTGCAAACGGTGTGCCCGGCCATTTCGCCAATGGCGCAAACGTAGTGCCAGCGGGGATCGTGTCATTTTTACACGGCGTTTTCGCTAACGTGTTGAATCGGCGGGAGGTTGGCGGATCGTGTAAAAAGTGCACGTTACACGGTAAAAATTACACAGTTACTTTCCGGCCTGCTTTTTGCTTACATTGGATACTTAGTATACACTTCTGCGACTCGACCTGCCAATACTGTAATCTCACTGACAGTAATGTAATTGGTAGAACTCTATGTAACTGTGTGCGACACGCCTTACTAACTGCTTTGTTATCAATAGGTTATCTGTAAACTATTGAGCAGCAAGGACTTAGAGCCAGGCTGCTAGCGGTCGCTTGTGTCGCTTGGGAATCACTGAGTCTCATGCAGTCACCTGGGGGACCCCCCTGCACCAAAGAGTCATATCGTGTCAGGGCTGGCGTCCAAGCTCCAGAATTTTATACTAAACCCTTTGCCATGTTCACGATACCGACTGGTTCATTAATAATGAACAGACGATTGCAAGCGTGATCCCTGTGTTTAGACACTTCTGATAACTCCAAGCCCTTTAGCAAATTCTGGCTCACAAAAATTTTACCAAATCTTTTGGCAAGTTTTCCTTTAAATTCAACAACTTAAATGCCGGATATGTCAACCAATGTTTTTAACTGTACTTTGGCTTGGTGAATCAAAAGCCAAGGGACGCTCCAAAGCACTCAGATACCGGCACCTCCTATCTGCGCACACTTACGGCTACGATCACTTAACAAATAATTCTCTATATACTATATAATAGTATACGGTAATTATTTTTCTGCCGATAACTCTTTTGTTCCCAACAACATAAAATTGGTTTTGCCCTGTTTTTCAGAAAATAATTTTATTTCCTAGCAATTCCACACAAGGCATGAGCTAAGTCCTTTAAATAAAATGTTTAGCCCTTTAAAACCAAAAATCCCCGTAAGTGAAGATAATGCACTACAATTGTGCAATCAGAATGATAATCAAGCTTGACAATCCGAGACTCAAGGGGTATAATACGCAGCATGGAACTAACTCTGCTTATTGTTTTCTTTTGGACAATGTATTACGGCTATCGTGTGATGCGCTAGTATCATTGGTGTAGGCAAAGGAGTTACATGGCAGAACTACCGCTTCTTCCCGATAATCAACAACACCGTTTGAGTGTCAGCAGTCCCGCAGGCAACAGCTATCTTGCAGCACCAAAAGCCCCTTCTTTTGGTCAGATCCGCGAAATTCCAGTGCACGAAGACGTGTGGAAGCGATCTGCCGCTCAGGAACTTACAAACCCACCGCGTTTTCCCACACTCAACAAATAGTAATTTACCGAATGGCGAGAATAACAGCTAAAGTCGAATTCTATCTGCGCAAAGCAGAGCCAGTTAAATCATAACATCTACCAAATAAGCTTAATTACAATTTTGCTTGACAATCAATGGCTGGAGATAGTATAATGAACCTGAAAGGCAATTTGTAGGTCCCTCCTTGCACAACTCGTTGGAATCCCCGCTTTAACCCGCCACTATCTGCCAGGACTAGATTCCCCCGCCAAGATCTCACCCGTAATTACTGAACCTAGTCCTGCGCAAATAAGATGTGATGGCCATATATTGGCGGATGTGCGGTCTCCAGCAATAGGCGATAAGGAAGCTGCCCGCACTAAATACTGGCCAACTATGACACCACTTGAGGAGTTGGAATTATTTTGCCAAGCTCAGGTAAACAGACTTATAAAAACCCTCGGAAGAACACACTCTGGGCGCACAAGCCGGGGTGCAAGTGCCGGCCATGCCAGGGGAAGGCGAAAGCCAGACTTATCGCAGCAGGAGCAGCAGGAGAAGCCTTGGCTGCCAATCCCCCGTCTGAATCGGAACTCCCGAAGGAGACACGCCGAAGGCCGTGGGATATAAAGAAATCTGAGTATAGCGATTATCCAGTCCCCGTCATTCCCGATCATTCGAAGCGCGCGACTGTGTTGCGGATTATCGAGTTACGGGGATCTGGATTTACTACCGCAGAAGTTTCTGAAGCTCTTGGGATAAAACCAGCAACAATTAGCGAGTATATGAGGAAAGCAGTCAGAGAGGGCTGGATTATCCTTGATGACCCGCGTGAACGATTTGAGCACAAAATTGTCCCAAAGGTTGTTGATAACATCGAGCATTTCATTGATCTTAAAGACCGGACGATGACCATTGAGGCAGCGAAGGGCTCAGGTATCTTCCAATCTCATCAGGCGGTAAAGGTCGATGGTACGGCCCCACAGGCTGTTCTTGCTCTCAACATTAATCCTATTGCAGGAAACGAACCTACGGTCATACGGGGACGAGTTGTTGGAAGGCCAAAGGAGATCTCGGAGTAATTATGCCAGTTTCCAAATACTATGGCGGCCACGGTGCAAAAGTGATGGCGGCCATGAAGAAACAATATGGTGAGAAAAAAGGCGAGCGCGTCTTCTACGCGACTGCAAACAAGGAAAAGAGCAAACATAAGGGAGCTCTAAAAGGTCTACGGGACGCTCGTACATAACACGATTGCCGAGAATCTAAAGGCCCGGTCAAAACTAAATGCCGAAATGGGTGCCACTACCCGCCGAAAAGTTAATTGCACAATCAGATCAACAGGATTTTTTAGCGGCAAGGCGCAGGCGTTTATGCAGGGGTTGTAAAACTGAATACAACAATCCTCCAAACATCACTTGCCCGACATGTGGGGTAAAGGGTTTAAGGGCTTTTGACCGATTGACAATCATTGCAGGGCGTAGATGGGGGAAGAGTAGAATTGGATCAATTGCCAGCGTTGAAGAGGCATGCGTTCCAAATACAATAGGTTGGGCGGCAGCTCCTACGAATCCCAAGCTTCACCGATATGTGATTCCAGCCTTTCAACAGTTGATCCCAAGCAATTGGGTGGCTGATTGGAATACTGAATTCAAGGATTTACGACTCAAAAACGGGTCACTTATCCACTTCCAAACTCTTGAAGATCCCGATCAAGGACGAGGCCAGGGACTCGATTGGCTTTGGATTGATGAGATTTGTGAGCTTACTGAAGAGCATTGGAACGTTATCCGACCGTCTCTAGGAGACAAACAAGGAGTTGCCTTTTTTACCAGTTCTCCACGATCTTACGATTGGGTCTGGGAGAAGCTTTACAAACCGGCTGAGGAACTTACGCCTGGTTATTGGGCACTCCATGCGCAGACCAAAGATAATCCTGTATTCCAGACTCCAGAAGGCGTGGCATTTCTTGCTAGCGAAAAGCAGAGCATGCCGGATGCCATGTACCGTCAGGAATATGAAGCCGACTTTGTTATATTTACGGGAGCGGTTTATGGTGGGAGTATTGACAGCCAAATACTTCACACCGATGAACAAGTCAGACAAATCATCCCTGAGTGGCCTAAAATAGAACCTTGGCGTCAGGTTATTATTGGTCTCGATACAGGAGCAGATCACCCCTTCGGTGCAACCAAGTTCGTTTCAACAGAACGAGGTCTTGTTGGCGTTGGCGAATACCTCGAACGTCATAAATCATTCGTTGAGCATGCGAACGCATTGAAGCGGTTAGCAGCTAGCAGTAATACAAAATGGGCAATTAACCGTAACGAGCGGCAGCCCATGATTGAATTGGCGCAGCATGGCATCTTTTGCCAAGCAGCCGAGAACGATGTTGTCGCAGGAACCGAGCGTGTCAAGACGTGGCTTCACCAGAAGCAATTATGGTTTGTCGAGCGTCTATGCCCACGGACTATTACACAGATGAAAGCCTATCGCTGGGCTCCAGATAAAACGAAAGATGGTCAGGTTAGAAGAGAGAGAGTCTACAAAAGAGACGACGAGCTTCCTGACTGCGTACGTTATACCGTCATGACTTGGCCGCAGCTTCCAAAGCCCGTCGAATTAGACGCAAATCCGCCAAGAGATTTATCCAAGCTGCCGGCTGAGATGCGACTGGCAATTGAACGGATGCGACGAATTGACAGAAATATCGAGAAAGAACCCGACAGTATAACCGGAGATTTTTGGGATTAAACGAGTGGTTTGGTGGATTCCACTCCCGATTGCACCATGAACTTCTTATGGGGAGCGTAATCGTATAGGAGTGTGTCATTTGTGGGTTCCAAGTAAAGTCATCGATTGGTTCTCGTCTATGAAGAATGTGGCGGAGATCAATGCAGCCGTCTCCGTGGAAGCCATTAATAACCTGCGCGAGGAACTCTCGGCAGTCCGTTCCGAGAGGGATGCCCTAAAGCTTCAACTCGCCGTCAGCCAGAATCACTTTGACTGGCTACGTCTCCGTGTCAATATGTTGGAAACTGAACGAGCCCAGCTCATTCAAAAAGCTTATGGTATTCAACTTCCCGTTCCAGAAGTGATTCGGACTCCTCTCCCTGGCCAAGGGCCAGATGAATCCCAAAAACAGTTTAGTTTTGATGATGTAGGGGAAGAACTTGCTCGCAAGCTTGGACTCCCTTCATATCAGTAAAGAATATTCTTGGCCGAACTTACCGCAGAATCCACGAACATGCTCGTCAACCCGTCTGTGCTAGGGACGGGTGCGATAAGCGGGCTCACAGGACCACTGGATCCTGTGGCGCCCGCGGTGATGACTCCGCAATACGATGAGCGGCGTCTTCTTACGCTCTTTGAAACCTTAAAAAAAGAATCAACAGAATACCGTTGGATTTGGGAACGAGAGTGGCTGCGCGATCTCTATTATGTAGCCAATCGCCAGTGGATTTTCTTCCATCCGACAAAACGAGAATGGGTCGATAAGCGCCTTCAGAAGTGGGTTCCCCGTCCTGTCACCAACAAGATGGCAGAGACTGTCCAAGCGCTCCGCGCAATGCTTGGTGCCATTAATCTCGCGGTTGTGGCGCGTCCTGTTGGCCACGATACACAAAGTATTGCTGCTGCAGAAGTCGCTGACCAGATGTCCCCGCTGATTCACGAGGAACATTTGATGGAAGCTGTCATGAGGGAGTCAGATTTCTGGCTCACCACGACAGGGAATGCGTGTTTGCAGATCAGTTGGAACAAAGATCACAGATTTAATCGTGTTTTTATCCCTCATGAGCAGTGTGTTGCATGTAGGTCAATCTGGCCCCCGCAAGTGATTGTACAAGCAGGACAGCGCTGCCCTACTTGTGGTGGAAATGCTTTTCAACGAGCGGTGGGACCAGATGGGAAAGCCATCGGTGAATGGACGTCCTTTGGAAAAGGGAAGACTACAGCACTTTCGCCATTTGAGTACGCAATTCCCCCCAATGTCACGAGGTTTGATGAGCTTCCTTATATCATTCGGCTCCGCTGGCGGGATAAACATTGGTTTGAGGCAAACAGACCAGATCTGGTCAGCAAGATCGTGTGGGAGAAATCCCCCGCTGATCGCTCCTTACAGATTTTCAAGTCGTTAGCACTCTCAAATGATCTAGGGACAGGTTCAAATTTCGCATATTTAGGTTCTGGCGGCGGTCATACGGTTGAAGGTGTGACTGAGTACGAACTTTGGTTGCGCCCAACACCAGAATTTCCGGGTGGATTGGTGATGCGAGTGGTTGGAGATAAGTCTCCAATACTCCTCACGCAGCCGGAGGAGGGACTTCCGGGACCGTTTCCCTACAAAGATATTGATGGGAACCCGATTTTCCCCTTCGTACACGCCCAGTACGAGCACCTTGGAGGCCGATTATACGGGAGATCAGCACTCTCGCCACTGATTCAGAAGCAAGATCAACTCAACCAGCTTGATTCGTTGATTCAATTGATTGTCCAGCGCATGGCGAACCCGATCTGGGTCGTTCCAGAGGGTGCCGGCATTGATCACTTTACAGGCGAACCTGGTCTAATACTTAAATGGAACCCACTAGCTGCTGGTGGGAACGCCAAACCCGAACGAATCCCTGGGATGGAGGTGCCTTCCTCACTTTATCAGCTTAGACAGCAGATTCTCGTTGATATTGAGGAGCTTGCCGGCACTTTTGACATCATTAAGGGGCAGAAACCCACCGGAGTTGAAGCCTTCAGTGCTCTACAACTTCTCGTGGAGCGCAGTCAATCCCGGTTTGGATCAGTATTTAAGTCTCGTGGGGATATGTATCGGGCATGGTTTAGTATTGCACTGGAATTAGAGCGACAATTTGGCCCCCAGCAACGCACGTGGGCTGTCATGGGAGCTAACCGAGCCTATACCTTCCGACATTTTGAGAATGCGCAGCTTCAGGGGCAACTCTCCATCAAGGTTGAAGATGGCAGCAACATGCCGAAGACTGCTCTGGGCAAAAGAGCGGCAATTGAGCAGGCAAATCAACTTAGACTGTTAGATCCGGGCGATCCAGACCAGCGATATGCACTACTTTCCAACTTTGGACTGACTGATCTGGTCCCGGCGTTGAATTTTCACGTCCAAGCGGCACTCCAAATGCAGGATTCGTTCGAACAGTGGGCGGAAACGATGCAAGGACCACAGCCGTTGGCCGTGAAGCCTTGGCATGATGCCCAAGTTCATTGGACAGAGCGAATAAAGTGGTTGAATACAGATAAAATGCGGGAAATGTTGGCAAAGAACCCGATTTTGGAGCAGATTGTCACACAGCACCTCCAAGAACTCCAATTTATCCTGAATCCTCCATTACCGCTCGGTCCAACCGGTCGGCCGCTCAATCCTCCAACACCGCAAGGCGGGGCACTGGCGATGACACAGAGCAATGCGAATTCTGCGGCATTGCGTGGAGTGCCTGCCGGGAATTTACAGGGCGCTCAGGGTCAAGGTCCAGTCTAATGTTCGAGTTATTCGCGATTCTCGTCGGAATTATTCTTCTTAGTCTCGCTATCGCTCAGTTCTTCGATTCACTCCTTAAATAGTCCTTCGCTTGTCAGAAGTTTGTAGATATATTTCTGACAATTTTCACACGCCAGCTCGCGTAGGAAGCTTGGCTCTCTGGTGGAACTGACCACCGCCGGAACTGACCGGCTAACCAAAGGTGAAGTAAAAAGGTAGAGTCATATGTCAGAAATCGTTACCGGCGCAACAACATCCGCAGAGCCGTCTGCGACACCAACGGCAACGCCAGCACCGGCGATACAGGCTGCACCCGCTGCTCCAGTCACAGCGACACCACCGACTGCAACGCCAGCCGCACCGGCGACACAGGGCGGGCCTGAAGGATGGGTTCCTAGCTACCGTATTCGTGAGACCAGGGATACAGCAATCCGCGAAGCTCAACAACAGTGGGCCGAGCGGGAAGCTCAGTACCAGGCTCAGTTGCAGCAGATCCAATCCCAACTTCATGCGCTAGTAGGGGTCACCCCTCCACAGAACCCAGAGATTGAAGCCGTTCGTCAGCAGTTTAGCCAGCTCTATCCTGGGCTGTCAAACTTGGAGGAACGGGCGAACGATCTTCTGGGCGTGCTTGATCGTGCGGGAGACATGGAGTCTCAGAGTAAACATTACTGGCAAAGCTACGGACGACAGAGCATGGAACGCCTTTTCGACTATGCATCTAAGTCTCTCGGCACTCCACTGACGGAAGATGGTAAACGGGCTCTCCACTCCGCCTTTTTCGGGTATGTCCAATCCTCGCCAGAAATCACGGCTCGTTACACCAATGATCCCACACTGATTCAAGACTTTTGGAATACCTTCACGTCCAACTTCATCGATCCGGCTCGTCGAGTTGCATCAGCTACGGTTGCTGGTCGAGCTGGGGCCGCACTCCCGCAGGACACACCAAGCGGGGCTCCACAAGCAACACCCGCACCAAAGCTTACGGGCTTGGACGAACGGGCCGCCGCAGCTTGGGCACAGTACAATACACTCGCTAAGCGGTAAGCTTGGTATAAGGAATACTCATGGGTGCAGATAAACAGGCCCTAGATGCTATCTTCAAGGAAACATTCGAAGAGGGTGTCACAGAGGGCGTTCATGCAAAGAACCCGTTGCGAGACCTGATTAAGACTGAGCGTGTTCCGTTCAAGGGTCTCGAAATCGTCAAGCTCATGCACACGTCTAGGAACGTTTCACCGATGTTCGTCGGTGAGGATTCGGCCTTCGCGGATGCCGGGCAGCAGGGTTATGTTCGGTTCAATATCGATCAGAAGAAGCTTATGGCGCGGCTTCGGATGACGTGGGAAGTTATGCAAGATTCAACTTCCAGCGAAGGGGCTTTCATCAGTGCTCGAAAGAGCGAGATGCAGTACCTGATCGATGATATGTCTCGCCGGGATGAGCATGCGCTTAATACGGACGGTCGTGGTGTCCTTGCGCTTGTTGACGAAGCCGATCCGGATAACGACACCACGCTAGAGCTGGATGCTCCTGGTGGAATCACTAACGACAACTTTGGTAATAGATTCATCTCCGCGGGAATGTTCCTCGGGTTCATCAATCCTAATACGGGTGGGCTCCGTTCATCAACGACTAAAGCAAAGGTCACAGCGGCCAATGCGGATGGTACGGATGTCACTGTTGACGCGCTAGCCAACATCGGAACCGCTACGGCCAATAATGACTACGTCGTGCAGGCGGCGAGTTCTGGGACCACAGATGTCCTAGACACCTCGTACGAACATGCCTGGTGGGGGCTCATGGCCCTTGTTGATGATGGAACCTATCGGGCAAACTACTTTGGTGCGGTGCGGGCTAATGTGCCAGCCGTCTCCTCGTATGTCACCGCCTCGACCGGTGCTCTATCAACCGACCTGATTCAGCGTGTCTCGGACATCGTTGACCAGAAGCTGGGTGGGCGAGTCGGGATTATTCTCTGCCATCACTCCACACGGCGTCTCGTGGTGCAGCTCACGGATGCAGACCGCCGGTATATGGGTGCAAGCCTTTCGCGTCCAGATCCTGGCACTGTCGCGTTTAAGCAGGGTGATGTGCCCTTCGGGGACGTGCCTGTGCGAGCGCTTCGTGACTTCCCACTCGACGTAATGATGTTCCTTGATATCCAGAATATGGGCCTCAAGGAATACGTCAGTGAACCGGGCAAATGGGTCGATGAGGATGGTTCCGTGCTAGTACGTGTCGGTTCTGGCACGACTGGCCGAGATGCCTTCGAGGCTTGGTACCGTATGCGGAAGCAGTACTTCATGGAGTACCCTGCATATTGCGCCAGACTGGATGGAATCACTGGTCAGAGCTTAGTCGTTCAGCGTCCAGCGGGTAGCTAATAGCGTCATCGTTATGGTGTGGAGGGTCATCACATGGCCCTCCACATTCCAAGGGATCATATGGAACAACTAACTGTCGTGAATCGAATCTCTAAATCTGTGAAAACGACGTGGGATGGTAAACACTACGAGTTAGGACCTTACGAAGAAAAAATCTTTTCAGAAGATGTGGCAAAGGCGTTCAAGCGTTGGAATATTCAGATGGGATCGCTTGATCCACGGACAGGAAAAATAGTCACATTGGTCGGGATCAAGGAACTCAACGATCCCTGTGATCGTCTTGAGATGGAAGTTCTAATTAATCCCGCGACTGGAAAGCCACACATCGAAGTCTGGGATCGTGCAAAGCTTACAGGAGCGCGTCCGTCAGAAATTGTCCCAGGCGATAATGGGCTTTATCAGACAGGAAGTTGGAAGAGCCCACAAAACACCGATCTCAATTTCGACGGCCGATAATGAAGAATTACATTCCCGATGTGAATAGATTCAAACTGGCTGGACCGCCCAAGTGGTTTCTCGCCAAACTCTGGGAGTTTGATCCTTCGCTGGTCATCGTTCCATCACGGCAGGGGTTCCAGTATAGACTGGCACAAAGACGGAAGCTTCGATTACCTGAGCATATCGTCAACGATTCCCTATGGAACCAATCCGATACTCAAATGCTAGCTTCGTATAATCTTGTTCCAGTCACCACAATTATTGCGACCGCAAACTGGTCTAATCCCTATATCTTTGTTGAGTTGGCGAATCGAGCGCCATGGCGAATGGGCGGTGCGGACAAAGTGAACGCGATGCTTGAATCGCAAGAAAAGCAAGATCGAATTGATATCCAAGCGAAAGTCGATGAGCACTTGGATTATCTCAGCAGAGATGCATGGAAACTCTATCGCAAGAAGATTGGGCTCGGGCGTAGTTGGAATATTACTCCCGAATCGGCGAAGTCCCAATCCAAGCCTCTCGTGAGGACTCTTCCCCGCCAACGCTACTATTCTGGATTCTCCGGGGGACTCTAGCCCTATTGCGGGGCGCTGCTGAACGGCTGACCAGCATACTTGACAGTCCTTCCCTTCTAGCCATAGAAGAGATGACGTGGTGGCATTAAAACCCCATCCACATAGGAATTTACAATGGCAATTACTCTTGAAGCTGCAAATCTCGTTCGTCAGAAGACTCGGCTTTATACCCGCGATCCATACGTCGCAGGTGTGTTGAAGACCTTCTTCCACAACCATTCAACCAACAAAGGTAATGCGGATCTTCAACTCGTCTATGTTGACGATACGGATTTGACCGGCACAGATGGTGTGATCGTCGCTGATGCCGCCTGTGTCCTGCACCTTGCGTTTATTCGAAAGCGCGGGACAGCAACGGACTCTTACTTTAAGTTGTATGACAATGCCTCGGTGGATACGACAACAACTGATGCGCGAGTCGTGATCCCCTTGCTTGAAGCAAATGAGGATAACATCGTCGTATTCCCGGACGGGATCGATATGGCGGCTGGCATTGTGGCGACTTCCCACACACAGGCACTCGGATCGTCGGATTCTACTGCCGGAGATTCTGGCGATGGATTCGTTATCCTTGGCGCGTCGGGGACTGACTAATCTTCGTGAGTCCCCTCCCTGATTCATAGGGATTTTCCTTCAGTCTCACCCAGGATGGGCGGGTGATGAATCCAGCCGCCCCCAGTGGGTGAAGGACATTTATCATGCCAACACAATATATTAAGCGTGGAGCAACTCCTGGACCATCTGCCGGAACTGGCAGGAGCAATGCAGCCCCGGTGTATGTCGATTCAGACGACAACAAGCTCAAGATTATCGCGGCAGGAGCTGGCTCAACGACTGAGGCGGAAATCTTCGACACTATTCGGACGTTTACCGCAGGCCCAATTCGTTCCGGGTTCACCACGCAGTTCGGTCACGATGCCAAAGTAGGTGCGACAGCGGGATGGGTGCTTGGTGCAGCCAATGACTTACCATATGTCGCGACGATGGCGGCGAGCCAGACTGGTGGCACACTCGTTCTGCCACTCGATCACTTGCAAGTCGGGGCGACGATTACTGGCTACAGGATTGTGGCTCAAGTCGAGTCAGGTGGCAACGCGGTCACGATTGACGCAGCCCTCCGAGCCACGACAAACGTTGCAGCAGAGCCCACGGACGCCGCCATTACTGGTGGTGCGATCGCGCAGGTGAGTGTCACCGCCGATACGGCAGTCTCTCAGGCTGTTACGGGCATCTCGGAAGTCGTGACCAGTGGAAAGACGTATTATGTACTGGTGACGGCAACAACTA
>Ga0137829_10093035_pt1 | contig 11541 bp, 9 predicted proteins | sample OV2TP2_FD_97737 | JGI IMG/M metagenome (GOLD analysis project Ga0137829, IMG submission 97737) | reverse complement strand
ATGCCGGGCTGGCTGGTCCCGAGGATCAGCTTTCGCGTGTCGCCGGCCGCCTGATCGGGGCGTATATCCAGTTCCGCCAGCAACGGCATGGCTTCATCGAATATCCGCCCCTTGGAAACAGCGATGGTAAGACTGTCAGGCATAGGTTCGTAGTTCCCGGCTGTATAGGCGGCGGGCCATGACGGCCGGCACACCGGCCCAGATCAGGCGGGCACCCGTTTTATCTGGGCGCCCAGCTGCGCGAGTTTTTCTTCAATGGTCTCATAGCCGCGGTCAATATGATAAATGCGGTCAACCACGGTTTCACCCTCGGCCACCAGCCCGGCAAGCACCAGGCTGGCGGATGCCCGGAGGTCTGTCGCCATTACCGGGGCGCTTTTCAGCCGGGCCACGCCCGTGGTAATCGCGGTATTGCCTTCAAGCCGCAGGTTGGCCCCCATGCGCTGCAGCTCCTGGACATGCATGAACCGGTTCTCGAACACCGACTCGGTGATGGTCGCTGTTCCCGAGGCAATGCAGTTCATGGCGGTGAACTGGGCCTGCATGTCAGTCGGGAATCCAGGGAAAGGTGAAGTGTAAATATCCACCGCCCGTGGGGCGCGCCCGTCCATGTCCAGGGTAATCGAAGTCTCGTCGCCATTGATGCTGGCCCCCGCCTCATTCAGCTTGGCGATGATGGCATCGAGCAGGTGCGGCCGGGTATTTTTCAGTTTGACCCGGCCGCCGGTCATTGCGACGGCCACGAGGTAGGTACCCGTCTCAATCCGGTCCGGCAGGATGCTGTAGCGGGTGCCCGAAAGCGAATCCACGCCTTCGATTTCAATCCGATCCGTCCCCGCCCCCTCGATCTTTGCGCCCATACTGATGAGGCAGTTCGCGAGGTCGATGACTTCGGGCTCCCGCGCCGCGTTTTCGATCACCGATCTCCCCCTGGCGAGCGTCGCCGCCATCATCAGGTTTTCCGTGCCGGTGACCGTCACCAGGTCCAGGGCAATATGCGTGCCTTTCAGGCGCCTGGCGGTGGCGCGGATGTATCCCCCCTCCACCTCGATCTGCGCCCCCATGCTGGCCAGGCCCTTGAGGTGCAGGTTGACCGGCCGCGATCCTATCGCACACCCGCCGGGCAGGGAGACATCCGCCCTGCCGTAATGGGCGAGCAGCGGCCCCAGCACCAGTATGGACGATCGCATGGTCTTGACGAGTTCATAGGGTGCGAAAAACTCCCTGATGTTGCTGCTGTCTACCTCGATATTCATGCGCTCATCCACCATGATCTGAGACCCCATCCTGCCGAGCAGTTCAATGGTGGTCGTAATATCGTGCAGGTGCGGCACATTGCCCACGGTGACCGGACCGTCGGCCAGGATGGTGGCGGCAAGTATCGGCAGGGCCGCGTTTTTTGCGCCCGAGATATTGATCTCTCCCTTCAGGGGGATGCCGCCATTGATGATCAGTTTATCCATAGCGAGGATGATGCCCCGTCAATTTGCTGCGGGCGGTGATGAATCCGGCCGGTGTCCCCGGAAGACCGCGCGCACGCCGGTGACCGGCGCATATGGAACGGAGAAGCCGGAAACCTGAACACCCAGGCCCTGCGATATGCCACGGATGTCGGGATCTGCGTGCCCGGCTGATCCTGCCCCGGCCAGACGATGGTTTCTGCAGTCGTGAGTTACTGTAATGCGGTGGTGGCAAGACCGGCATTGCGCTCGGACAACTTGTTAATCAGGGAGTCGATGCCGTTTTTCCTGATCTCCGAGGCAAACGATCCGCGATAAGTCGCGATCAGACTGATACCGTCTACGGCCACATCGATCACTTTCCACCCACCGCCGCTGACGTGCATGCTGTAATCGATGGGGACCTTATTCGCCCCCGGCTGCTGGATTTCGGTCTTCACCACGACAATATTGGAATCCGGATTGCTTTCCACGGGCAGATAGATGATCTTTTCATTCGAATATTCCAGCAGGGCCTTGGCATAGGTGCGCACGAGCAGGGTGCGGAATTCGTTGACAAACTGTTCCTGCTGCACCTGCGTCGCCTCGCGCCAGTTGCGTCCCAGGACCCACTTCGACATGCTGGTAAAGTCGAAATGCGGAATGACCAGCTCATCGACCAGGTCATAAATCCTGCCGGGATTGCTGTTGAGCAGTTCGCGCTCCGCCGTCAGTCTGGCGATGACCTGGTCGGCCGTGACCCTGACCACTTCCTCGGCCGACTCCGCCGCCGCCCGGGCGGTGAAACAGACGGACATCAACATCAAACTCATCATGAAAGGAATTGTTATTTTCATCGTGTTACCCCTGCCGCCCCGACTCAGGCGTAAGATTGCGAATTTCCTGATCTGTTTTCTGATAGTGGATACCCGGCCGCCGTCTTTTTACCACTGCGGTCCGGTCTGCTCAATGACGAAGACCCATCACCGGGCAAACGGACGCCTATTCTAATTTGATCGGCCGGTTTGAGAAAGGTTTCCGCGCCGTCTCCGGCAGTATCCGGAAGGCCCGGGTAACCCCTTGAAAATACTGCCTGGTCTGACCTGCCCCGGGACCCGCCTTGCTTCTCCGCGGCCACCCCATAGGGAGGGATGAGGAATTGCCAGAGGTGTTCCTTCATGTAGCCAGTTCCCAACGGCATGACCTGGCGGGGCAGTGCCGCGCCGTGGACGGCCCCATTACCGGCGTACGCCATTAGGGCCCGTTTACAATTCCGCTCGGCTGGCAGTTATTTCGAGTCAGGTTCTAATCATGCCACCGGGTCATCCTCCGGAAGACCGTGTGCCGCAGGTATAGCGTCACCCGAGCCTACAGGGATGACTTCACGGCATGTCTACCGGAGGATGACCCGGTGGCCCGGAATTGCAAAGGTTGTTTTCGAAACGCAACCCTAGAACGGGCGCCAGATCAGCAGCAGCTTGGGCAGGAGGGTGAGCGCGGCCAGCAGGGCGATCAGCATGGCGAGCGCCGTCAGCACGCCGAAATAGATGGTGGGTATGAAATTCGAAAACACCAGGATGGAGAACCCGACAATGATGGTGATGGCCGTGTAGTACACGGCATTGCCTATATTGGCATGGCAATAGTGCATGGTTTCAACATAGTTGTTGCCGTTCCGGGGAAACTCCTCGCGGTAGCGGTAAATGTAGTGAATGCTGTTGTCCACGGCGATGCCGATGGTGATCGAGGCGATGGTGATGGTCATCATGTCGAGGGGGATGGCGAGCAGACCCATCAGCCCGAGGATGGTCGCCGACGCCAGCAGGTTGGGGATTATCCCGATGACGGCCAGCGACGCCGAACGGAACAGCACCAGCAGCATGAAGGCGATGCCGGTCATGACCACTCCCAGCGTCAGTATCTGGGATTTGAACAGGCTCTGCAGCATGTTGTTGTAAAGGACGAGCAGGCCGGTCAGCTGGAACTCGTCCTCCGAGAGCCCGAGCTTGCCGGTCAGATCCTGCCTGATCGTCTGCAGGAACTCCTTGCGGCGCAAATCCTTCAGTGAATCCTTTACCCTCAGATTAATCCTCGCTTCATTGTTTTCAATCGAGATGTAGGGATCGATCATGGTGTCCTTCAATTCTTCAGGCATGCGTTTATAGACTATCGCCAGTTCAAACGCGTCAAATTCCCCCTTGTTGATGTCCTCCCCCACGCGGATGATCGAGGCCAGCGACAGTACCTTGCCCACGGCGTGCAGGCCTTCCAGGTAATCATGCACCTCCTTGACCTGCTCCACCTTGTCGGGTGTAAACCAGTAGTCCGCCGCATCACCCCTGGCCACCACGTCGCCAAACAGGGCGGCGAACTCGTCGTCTTCCTCCGCCGGCTCCGGTTCCCCCTCGAACCTGATGAGGATATCCAGCGGGGTGGTCCCGCCAAGCCGTTCGTCGATCAGCGCCAGGCCGCGGGCGATTTCGGTATCCTTTTTGAAATAATTGATGAAGCTGTTTTCAACCTCGAGCCGGGTTATGCCGTAACCGCTGACCAGGGCGAGAAGCAAGGATACAAGCAGGACCTTGTTGCCGTGGCGCTCGGTGAATTTCGCGAGATAAGCCGTGAAACCGGACCGTTCGCCTCCCGGCACCACCTGCACATCACCCTTGTCAAACAGTACCAACAGGCTGGGAAAAAGCAGGAACGAGGTAAAAAACGTCACCGTGAGGCCGATCGTCATCATCCAGCCGAAGTCTATGACCGGTTTGATGTCGCTTACCACGAGAGAGGAAAAGGCCATGATGGTCGTCAATGCCGTGTATAAACAGGGCCAGACCATCTTTCTCGCCGTTTCCAGGACCAGTTCCTTCTGGTTCTTGCCGGGGAAGTCCCTGCGGAGCTGGCGATAGCGCACAATCAGGTGGATGTTCATGGCCATGGTGATGATCAGCATCAGCGATATGAAATTCGAGGAAATCACGGTCACCCGCCAGCCGATCAGCCCGAGAAGCCCAATCATCAATAACCCCGCGTAAATACAGCTCGTCAGGGGAAGAATGACCCAGCGGACGGAGCGGAAAATGATGCTGAGCATCCCGACCAGGAACACGAAAACCCCGAAACCGAAGACGATCAGGTCGTTCTTGATGAACGTGATCATGTCGTCCGCGATCATCGGCACACCGCCAAGATGCAGGGTGCCAAACCCGCGGTAACCGTCCATGATTTCCCTGATTCTTACTATCGTTTCGTGATTCAGCCTGTCGAGGTGCGTTTTTTCCGCATCGTACTCCTCCAGCGTGTTCCCGAGCTCCTTTTCTTCCTCCGCCGTCAATAATCCTGCCTTCTTCCTCGACAGGAGGTCCCTTCTTTTCACCTGCAATTCCTTGTAACGCGGATTGTCCCTGAGATTGATTTGCAATGCCGTGGTTCGACCGTCTTCGCTCAGCACCAGGTTCCGGTAGATGGGGCTTTCCAGCAGCTCCCTCCTGGCGAGTTCACGGTCCGCGTCATCGCTTTCCAGGGTGCGGTAATTTCTCGCGACGTCGGCGAGCGAACCTTCCTTCTGCTTTACGAGGGGCACGTCGACGATGGAGATCACCGAATCAACGAATTCAAGCCCCGCCAGTTCGTCCCTGAGCCTCCTTGTCTTCTCCAGCGAGCCGTCGGAAAACAGGTCCTCTTCCGGGGTAAACGTCACAAATAAAAATTCCCTTGTCTCGTAGCGCCGGACGAGTTCACGAAAGATTCTCAGATCCTCATCGTCTTCGAGCAAAAGGGAATCGGCGGACGCATCGAGCCTGAAATCACTGGCATGGTAGGCCAGGAACAGGAACGCGAACAGGAGCACGGCCAGCGTCGCCACGGGCCGGCCCAGGATAAACGTGCTGTAAAAATAGGAAAGGCGACTGTACATTATTTTCCCGGAAATTGCGGTTGCGTGCCGGAACAGGACAGGGGCGGTGCAGTCCGGCCATCCTTCTGCCGGTTCACTGTTCGATTTGTCCATGAGAAAGCGGGGCCGGCCCCGGCTGCAGCATGGTGATCATCCATTCAATCCGGTGTGTAACGCAACGTGATCCCGCCCTTAAGCGGTGCACGGGGATATGAGCGTGAGCACCTGATCTCCTGTCAACAGGTCGAGTGAAACAGACCTCCCACCTTCGCCGACCTGCATAATTCGTTATATTTTTCCACGGCCCTGGACGTCTCCAGTACATGGACGGGAATGCCCTGCTCCCCGAGCATCCTCAGAGTCTCCGGGTGGACCTGTAACGCCAGCAGCATGCCCCGGGACAGGATGATCGTCTTGGCGCCATGATCAATCAGTTCCTGTACGTCCGCCGGCTGAATGCCGGGCACATGGCGAGTACCGGTTTCGTTCCAGTCCCACTCCCTTGCGCCGCCGGGAAAAACCTTGGCATCCTTGAAGACCCGGCCGGCAACCTGGACCCTGCCCCAGTAGATATCGTCAATGACAGGTGACGTAGTATGGCGCATGACGGACAGTATAGCCCAGCTCCCCTGGTGTGCCTTCAAAAATCCGCGCCGGTAGGCGGCAGGACGATATCGCCCGAGACGATTTTTTGCAGCGTTTCCACGTAAAGAACGTGCTCGACCTCGATCACGCGGGTGGCCAGCGATTCCGCCGTATCATCCGGGGCCACGGGCACCGCCCGCTGCGCCAACACCGCCCCGGCATCGTATTCAGCATTGACCAGGTGAACGGTGACGCCCGTCTCCCGTTCCCCCGCGGCGATGACCGCCTCATGCACTTTCATGCCGTACATCCCCACACCGCCGAACTTCGGCAGGAGCGCGGGATGAATGTTGACAATCCTGTGCCGGTAAGCTTCCAGTACTTCCGGGCCGACTTTTTTCATGTATCCCGCCAGCACGACGAGATCAACGCCGTGACGCCTGAGAGTGACCATTATCGCCCGGTCGAGATCTTCCGGAGCCGGATGGGTATTCCGGCTCAGATGGTAGCCGGGAATCCCGGCTTTCCGCGCCCGCTCCAGGGCGCCGGAATCCGGGTTATTGCTGATGACGACCGCGGGCCGGCAGTCCAGTTGTCCACCCCGGCAGGCGTCGATGATGGCCTGCATGTTGCTGCTGCGTCCCGAGGCCAGGAATCCGAGTGTGCAGGCGATCACGATGCCTACGCTGCCCTGACATTGAAACCGAGGCCCCTGAGTATTGCTGCGAGTCTGTCCCTGTGCGGAGGGATGCAGATTGTCGTTGCGGGAAATTCCCGGCGCAGGGGATAGTTTTGCCTCAGCTCGTTGAAGTAACGGCGGGCCTGGTCCCGGCTGATCTCGATCAACCTTCTGAGCGCAGCACCATCACTCCTGACATCGTAGTGGGAAAGTATGGCGAGCAGGACGGCATCGTCGTCACTAACCTCGTCCGCGATCCTGAAACTGTTTCGCCCCATGTCATAGATGCCGCCCGGATCGCTCCAGGCGGGTGCGATGTCAAAAAACCTGCAGGTTTCCCGGTAAACGGTCTCGGTAGCGCGCAGCCTGCCGTCCGTGCTGTAGCCGGCGATGTGCGGCGTTCCGACGGCGACGACGGCCAGAAGCCCGGCATCGATGTCGGGCTCATTTTCCCACACATCCGCAACCACGGTCAGCCCGTTCTCCCCGTCGAGGAAGCAGTTGAGCGATTTTTCATCAACGACCCCGCCGCGCGAGGTGTTTATCAGGATTGCCCCGGGCCTCATCCGCGAGAGGAACTTTTCATTGACGAGGTGCCTGGTCGGGTACCGGCCGGAGGCGGTCAGCGGTACATGCAGGGAAATGATGTCAGCCGCGCCGAGGACATCGTCCAGATCGCGGTAGATCACGTCACCGGTGCTGTCGCGCAGGGGCGGGTCGTTCACCAGGCAGTTCTCGCCGATCCGGCCGAGCGCTTTCACGAGGCGCGAACCGATCGCGCCGCAGCCGATAATACCCGCGGTCTTGTCCCGCAGCCTGAAGCCGTGCTGGACGGCCAGCATGGCCAGGCTGCTGAGCACGTATTCCACCACCGACCGCGCATTGCAGCCCGGGGCATAAGCGAAACCGATACCCGTCCGCTGAAGAAAGTCGAGATCGACGTGATCGGTGCCGCTGGTTGCCGACGCCACAAAACGCACCCTGCTGCCTGACAGCAGACCGGCATCGACGCGCGTGACCGTCCGCACCACGAGTATATCCGCGTCAAGAATATCCCGCGGCCCGATTTCGAATCCGTCTGCCAGGATCACATCGCCAATGCACGAAAACGCCTGCCCGACACGGGGAATTTGGCCGTCAGCGACGATCTTCATCGGCGCGTTCCACAAGCCGGGCGTTCATCCCGCGTGTAAAGGGCGTTTTCGGGCGGCGGTAATAACAGCACGGGCATGCTGCGGCAGGAGGCAACAGGAGTACATTCAACCCGGACGGATCAGGGCCGGCTGTCCGCCTTGAGCCCCTCCTTTTCCACGGGCATCAAATCCTGCCGGGTAACCCCCAGCAGGAGGGTTACCGGGCTGGCAATATAGATGGATGAATACGTGCCCACGAGAATGCCCACGATCAGCGCGGCCGCAAAGCCGTGGATGATCTCGCCGCCCAGAAAGAACAGCGCAACGAGCACGAGGAGCGTCGTCACCCCGGTCATGATGGTGCGGCTCAGCGTCTGGTTGATGGCCGCGTTCATGACGGCCTCGGCATTCTCCTTGCGCATCTTGCGGAAATTCTCGCGTATGCGGTCATACACGACAATGGTGTCGTTCAGCGAATAACCGATAACCGCCAGGATCGCAGCCAGCACCGTCAGATCAAAATCCAACCGGGTCACGGCAAAAAATCCCACCGTGATGATGACGTCGTGCACGAGTGCAGCGATGGCGCCGACGGAAAACCGCGTCTGGAACCTGAAGGCAACATAAATCAGGATGCCGATCAGGGCGTACATCATGGCGAGGCCGCCGTCTTCTCTCAATTCATCGCCCACCTGAGGCCCGACAAATTCGACGCGGCGCATGTCCACCCTCTCGTTCACCCTGGCAAGGTATTCCAGGATTTCATTGCTGATCGCGGCGCTGTTGAATCCCTCGCGGGGCGGGACGCGGATCAGCACGTCCGAAGCAGTGCCGTAGTACTGAACGGCAGCGCCACTGTAAGGCGTATTCTCCAGGGTGGCGCGGACCGCGTTGAGTTCAACCACGTCCGGAAAGCCGGCCTCTACCAGCGTCCCGCCGGTGAAATCAATGCCGAAGTTAAGCCCGCGAACCGCCACCAGCATGATGGAAGCGGCGATGAGGATTCCTGAAATCACGGCGGCGGCCCTGCGTTTCCCCATGAAGTCGATGTTTAACTGTACGCTGAAGAATTCCATGATTCGTTTCCGCTCTTTTCAGATGGCGAGTTTCTCGAGCCGCCGCCCGCCGTAGACGAGGTTGACGATGGCGCGGGTCACCATGATCGCCGTAAACATGGAACAGATGATGCCGAGGGACAGCGTTACGGCGAATCCCTTGACGGGGCCGGTGCCGAAACTGAACAGCACCAGCGCCGCGATCAGGGTGGTGATGTTGGCGTCGGCGATCGTGGCAAAGGCCTTTTCATATCCGGCATGAATGCTGGCCTGGGGCGAGTTCCTGTTCCTCAGTTCCTCGCGGATGCGCTCGAAAATGAGCACATTGGCATCCACGGCCATGCCGACCGTGAGCACGATACCGGCAATGCCGGGCAGCGTCAGGGTGGCCTGCAGCATCGACAGCAGGGCGATGATGAGGACGAGATTCAGCGCGAGCGCGATATTCGCGATTATGCCGAATAACCTGTAGTACACCGCCATGAAAACCAGGACCAGCAGAAAGCCGATGACAACGGACTCGAAACCCTGCTCGATATTGTCCCTGCCGAGGCTCGGTCCTATGGTGCGCTCTTCTATGATTTCCAGCGGCGCCGCCAGCGCCCCGGCGCGCAGGAGCAGGGCAAGATTGCGCGCCTCCTGGGTAGAATCAAGGCCGGTGATGTGAAAGCGCTTGCCGAGTTGTTCCTTGATCACCGCCGCGTTGATGACTTCCTCGATGATTTCCTTGGTTTTGACCAGCTCGCCGTCCTTTTCGACGGTTTCCGTTTTTGTCTCGATAAACACGACCGCCATGCGCTTCCCTACCTCGTCGCGCGTCGCCCGGCTGAAAATGCGCGCCCCCTTGCCGTCAAGGGTGATGGTCACGTCCGGCCCGCCGCCCACAGGATCGATCCCGGAAGCGGCGTCAATAATGTAATCGCCGGTCAACATGACCTGTTTTTTCAGGAGAATGGGCCTGCCCTCCCGATCACGGTACAGCGCCGAACCGGCGGGCACCCTGCCGTCGAGCGCGTCCTGCAGGGGGTGTTCGTCATCGACCATGCGGAATTCCAGTGTCGCCGTGGCGCCGAGGATCTCCTTCGCCCTCGCGGTATCCTGGACGCCGGGCAACTGGACGACAACGCGCCTGTCCCCCTGCTGCTGGATGACGGGTTCCGCCACCCCCAGCTCGTTTACCCGCTTGCGCAGCGTGGTGATATTCTGCTGCAGCGCGTTCCTCCGCGTCTCCCGGACGGTCTGTTCCGACAGGGCAATGCGCGTCTGGTACTCGCCGCCGTTGCCTTCCACGGCATCGAGTTCGAGGTCGCGGTAATTATCCGCTATCAGGTCATCGCCTTCATTCTGCTGCGCCGAATCACGGTAGCGGATCACGATCCCGCCCTGTTCGCGGCGGGTGATGGTTTTATAGCGTATCCTGTTTTCCCGCAGCAGTGACCGCAGGTCCGACACGTAACGCTCCTCGGCCTTTCTGACCGCGGCATCCATGTCGACTTCCATGAGGAAATGCACGCCGCCGCGCAGATCGAGGCCGAGAAACATGGGCTCGATGCCCAGGCGGCTCAACCAGGCAGGAATGGCGGGTGCGAGATTGAGGGCGACGATGTATTCCCTCCCGAGCGAGACCTTGACGACGTCCTGCGCCTTGAGCTGCGTGTCTTCATCGGCGAATCTCACGATCAGGCTGCCGGCCACCAGCTCCATTTTTCCCGGCGTGATGCCCGCTTCCTCAAGCGCGGTAACGACGCCGAGTTCCGTCAATTCGCTGACCTCCGCCCCGCGGGAGGATGAGATCTGCAGGGCGGGATCGCTGCCGTACAGGTTGGGCAGGGCGTAAATGCAGGACACCGCGACGATGATGACAATCAGGATGTACTTCCAGGCCGGATAGCGGTTCATTATCGGATTTCGGCAGTTCTGTGGTTATTGCCGGCTTTCGCCTACAGGGTTTTCATCGTGCCTTTCGGCAGCATGGCGGAGACAGAATGTTTCTGGACCTTGACTTCGATATCCTTGGCGACCTCGAGAACCACGAAATTTTCACCGACCTTGTTAATTCTCCCCAACAGCCCGCCGCTTGTTACGACCTCGTCTCCTTTCGCCAGTTTTTCCACCATCTGCTTGTGCTCCCTGGCCTGCTTCATCTGCGGCCGGATGAGAAAGAAATAAAACACGACAAAAATGAGGATCAGGGGGAGAAATCCCATGAAACCGCTTCCCCCCTGTGGCGGCGCCCCCTGGGCGCTGGCAGACTGAACGAAAAAATCGAGCATGGGATAAGGTTGAAATCAAAGCGCGCTATTATTGCACAGGTCGGGCGCCTTTTCGCGCACGGCATAAAAATCCGCGGTAAAGTCCTGCAGTCGGCGCGCTTCGATGGCTTTCCTCAGACCTGCCAGCAGCGAATTATAATAATGTATATTGTGGAGGGTATTGAGCCGCGCCCCCAGGATCTCATTGGTCCGGTCAAGGTGATGCAGATAGGCGCGCGTGTAATTCCGGCAGCAATAACAGCCGCACTCCTCGTCAACCGGCAAGGTGCTGTCGCGATGCACAGCATTGCGGATGCGCAAAAGACCTTTCGAGGTAAACAGGTGGCCGTTGCGCGCGTTGCGGGTCGGCAGGACACAATCAAACATATCGATCCCCCGCTGCACGGCCTCGACGATATCCTCCGGCGTCCCGCACCCCATCAGGTAGCGGGGCTGCGCCTCCGGGAGCTGCGGCATGACGTGTGCGAGGATGGCGAACATCC
>Ga0137829_11412303_pt1 | contig 11577 bp, 11 predicted proteins | sample OV2TP2_FD_97737 | JGI IMG/M metagenome (GOLD analysis project Ga0137829, IMG submission 97737) | reverse complement strand
AGATCGAGTCGTGGATAGAACGCACTAAGGCAAAGGTGCACGAGGGTCCTTCCGCTCGGACACACATGACCCGAACGGCTGTGAACGAGAGCCAGTCGTAAAAGACTTAAGGTTCATCGCATATTAGACAAAAAATGAAGAGGATTGGGATTGCGCCTTGAGCGCGTTCTTTCCCCGCGCCATGTTGCGATCGGTGAGTTATTCGTCGAAGGAAGCGCTGTCGTCACTTTGTACCACTCCAACAATTGGTTCGGTTCCAAAGTGGCCTTCGGTCGCCTCTGGGTCTATCTGAATCTCCAGTGTCTCGCCATTGATGATGCTAACGGTGATGCCAACATCTTCCCACGTGATTTCTCCGTTCGTATAGATGGTAGCTGTCGCAGTAAATGTTGTTGAATTGCCGTCCGTTACTGCGATGACTCCAGCGTCTAAGTTGCTGAATGGAGCGCCTTCAATGCCAGCTGTATCAGAGAGGCCAGCTGAAGATGCGTTAACTGTATTGCTTGTAACGCCTTCGGTCGCGTTCAATAGGCCTAATGTTGGAGCGGTAATTTCAGATTCCGTTGTGTTGCTGCCGAGTCCGTTCGTTCCACTTTCAATGCTTGTCGTATTACTCAGTATATCGCCTAACTGACTCTGGGCAGTTGCATTGTTAGATGTTTCTGTTGCATTCGTTGGGACCTGTCCAATGTCGGCCGTCTCATTTGCGGTTGTACTCGTTGCATTCTCTTCCTCGACTGATTCCGTGACGGTCAGGCTAGCAGAACCTGTGTCCCCGTTTTCGCCTTCGACATTAACTTCCACTGTGCCCATCATGTCCTCAGTTATGCCGAGAGCATAGAGAACTGTCCCATTTTCATCCGGTTCTGTCATTCCTGCCATTATGTCATTACCGACCGTCACTGTCACGTCGTTTGTTTCGGATAGCCCTGTTGCCTTGATCAGAACAGATCCACCAACGTTCTGTTCAATCGGCACTAGTTCCACCTGCACGTCGCCGATTTGTGCTGCCTCAACTGTTCCTAACTCAGTCGCTTGTTCTGCAATTACGATGCGATGGGTATGAGCGCTGCCGTTGCCGTCAACCGGAGTCATGTCAATATCGGCATTGAAATCAGTTACTCTTCCATCGTCGATCGACAATGTCCATTCTCCTCCGAGAATGAACTGTGCATTATTTTCGTCGACTACTAGACTATCCACGTTACCAGACCAGCTTTTTGTTGAGCCCGCATCAGAGGCATCTTCGATATCGGTTGCTTCTTCGATGGTATCATCGATCGGTTCTTGAACTGTGTCATCAGTGGTTTCCGCAGCGTTGTCATCGTATATCTGCGCAAAACCTGCAGACAGTCCGCCACCGACGAATACTAGAGAGCCAATCGCGATAATCGCAACAGACACCGCTAATATCCAAAATCTTTTTTGCGCGAACATCAAACAAGAAAGACATGAATGCGATTTAATGCTTTAGGATATAATTTCTATGATCTTGCAACTGACCCCACAAGCCATAGCAAACGACCCAATTTTTTCATCATCACTTTTTTATCTGTTCTTTCCCTAGAAGTCTATTTTCAACGCACTAGGATGGCGTGATCAATGCCCTCCCCAGTCATCTTGCTATACTGACTGAGCAGCACCTTTAATTCTCTTGACCAGCCCGCGTAGCTCTTCATTGTTGTTGAATTCGTTCAGGCGAATTGTAGACAACCCGAGCGACTCCAGTTCTCCCATGAGATAGTGTTGTTCATAGACCTCGCTATGTGGAAATTGCATCCCCGTAAACTACTCCTCCTCCTATTGAATCACGAGTGTTCATCGGATCGGTGACCATTTGATCACGGTCGGGTTCGAAACATATTGTCCGTTCACGCCGATTTCGCGAATTCACCTCCTTGGGACCTGTAGAACGCCATCTAATCATCTTCTTCACTTGCTTTGATAGGCAGGACGCACAAAGAGCAATGCCGTTCAGTTCGGCAAAGCAAGCTCCTTCAGTAGCACACAGTTCGCAGATTGTAGAAATTGAATTAGCAGGCATCGTTGAGGCACGATTTCTCATACACTAGATTCGATCTCATGAAATTTATTTTGCTGTCTGTGCGAAGGCGTTACACGTCACTTGGTTCCAGATGTTCCCTCTATTCAATTTCTTGGGTGAGCTTCGTTGATCCGCTTGGTGGTGGACAAACTAGCGAGCTCGTCTTTCTATTAGGCTCATAACTGCGAAAAAAATCAAAGTGACATTGAGGGTGTGATTCAAGTTGTGAATCTTGTCCTTGCCGTATCAATGCCCTGTCGTACGATCTTGAATGCTTCCTGTGCTTCGTCATTGGGGATGTCTTCGACTTCTAGGTCGCTGCCATCCAGCCTCAAGTTTAACTTTAGTGTTGAACGCAATGGTCCCTTGTTTATCGTCACATTCAATATGTCGGCGAAACTGTAGTCCGTGTAGCTCTTCCTGAGGTGAAGCATCGATGGTTTCCTAAGGATTAATCGCTTATCGGTTATTGCAATGGATTCCAGGTGAATGGCAGGATGATACTTTTTCTGTTTCATATACAAGATGAGCTTCTCTCCTGTATCCAGCATCTTTGACATGTCTGAGGGTACCTTATCCTTCTCCACACTAATTCATGCGCCGCATAGAATAAAAAACTTGTGTCGGCTGATCAGGCGGCTATATTTCCATAAGATGAATTAGTGATCGACAGTACTCTACCGTCAGGAGAGCTCAAGTGCTCGAGTTTTCCGTCGAGTTATAGGCCGTAATCTTGATCTGACGATGCCGGTACTCTGATATTTCCTGCATTTCCTTAAACGGGTGGCAAAGGTAGCAAAAGCCACAATTCAGACAGGGCACGCTCCGCCGCGCACACCTTTTACAATACCCGTAGACCTGCTTCATGGGTCTGAGGTATTCATGACCTCTGGGCAGAGCCACAGGTTTTCTGGTCTGGAGTAGTTCGGGATTCTTAGCTTTCATCTCGTTTAGATATTAGCTGTATGTCTCAAATGCGATATAGACATTCTGATAGATTCTTACTGCCTTCGGATTACATGATAAAAAGGTAGGGCTCCTTGCCCGGTGCGGAGATTCGAGAAGTTCCTGGCAACATCGACAAGATCGAAATAAGTTTATCTAGATTGTAGTCTATTACTCCATATGGCTCCAGAGAGTTTCTACGTGCGAATTAACGGCGTACTTCCGGACATCATTGAAGGTCAGGGCGCGTGCACATCGCTTTCCGTAGTACATCAGGGCTTTCATTTGCTTGTAGATGCCGGGATTGGCGTAAAAGAGGGGATAAAGAAGAGCATGTCCGGCTCCGGTCAGAAGTACCTACCAGATGCAATCTTGATTACTCATGGAAGGACGCAGCATATCGCGGATCTTGCCGCGTTGCTGGACGATGGGGTGGGAAAAATCTACTGCACATCTGAATCCGCAGATCGGATTACAAAAGAGTTCCCATCATTAGCACAGAAAGAAGTTGTTCGTTTGAATCCCGGTCAATCATTTGAGGTCGGGCCATTTACGGTGGCGCCAATAGCAGCCGACAACGCTGGCGATCAGCCTAGCTTTCCAGGTTCTGTGATTTATGTAATTACAGCAGGAGGCAGGAAAATAATCGCGGGGTGGGATTTCTTGAAGCTGCCCAATGCAGACGAAAGGATCCTCTGGAACCCTGACCTGCTGGTCCTGGGGACGGAGTCGTACAATGAACACCCTTCAACAGGCATGATTTCAGTTTCCGAGGCGTATTCTATCGTTAGGAGATGGAATGCGAAGCTGTGCTACATCTTGCACTATAGCGGCGTAAAGGACAGGGAAGATGCAAAGAACCAGTGGCATAGAGGTCCAGAAGGACCGTTATCGCTTGATGAACTTCAGAATGCGGTAGATGAGCATCTCCGGGTATCAGGTCAGGAAGGCAAGTTTGTAATCAAAGTTGCCCGGGAAGGAACTACGTGGACCCCACAGGATGTCAAAATGCCCGCCGAGGAGGATCATGTGCCAATAGGTCCAAGGATAGAAGTTGAGGCACTTGAGAAATACGTAATTTCAATCGAAAAAACGCAGGAAGGCAAGGTGGCGGTAGCGATCGAAGATGCAATCAACCGGATGACCGCCGAGTTTCTCAACCCAAAGCTCAAAGAGAATTCCCTGCATGGAGATGCGATTAAGAGCATGATGATGAAAGGACCAGAACTGCAACTGGTAATCATTGGAAATAGCGTCAAGGTCGACATCACAAAGGGCAAAAAGCCTGTTTTCGCTGGCAGTATACCCGTAAGCGAGAGAGACTCCAAGAAGCTGGTCAGATACCTCCATGAAAACTTTCACTGAGCATGCAGATGCGAAGCTGCGATGACTGCCTATGCGCAATCTTGGTTACTAATTACCGGTTGCACGGCATCATTTGATAAACCGCCGGATAATTTCGAATACCAGCGCCGGCTTTTCAGCAAATGGCGCGTGCCCAGCATCTTCTATGAGTTCGGCTCTTAATCCCTTGATTGACTTTTTGAAAAGATCAAAATACTTCAATGGAATCAACCTGTCCTCCTTCCCCCAGATTATCAGCGTCTTGATTCCGGCTATTTTCTCCAGCCTTCTCTTGCCGATCTGCGTATTGACACTGTTTTCATAGGCCAGCCTGAATGCTTCCTTGGCTCCCGGCAGGCCCATCCTATAGATGAAGGCATCGACCAAGAAATCTGGAATTCTTATCGGGTTGGCAACGAGCTGCTCAAAGACTCGGCGCACAGATTCCCTAGTTGGGTTCATCGAAGCCGTGATATATTGTTCCAGAAGAGGTGTTGGTCCGTTCAGCATGCCCGACGTATCGATCAACACGAGCCTGTCAACGAGGTGCCTGTGGGTGATTGCTACCTCCGCGGCTATGTACCCGCCGAGCGAATGGCCGACAATGCTTGTCTTGCTATCATCAATCTTCAAATCGTTCATCAACTGTGAAATAAAATTGGCATACTCTCTGATAGTATAGCGCATGCCGGATGACGGCTTTTCGCTCATTCCAAAGCCGGGGAGATCAACGGCAATGGTATGGTGATCCAAAGATAGCGCGATTGGGATATCTAGCCACCTGTCTGCAGAAGATCCGAGCCCGTGAATGAACAGGACATGCTTTCGCTTACCGCGCCCGGCCTCAAGATATCTCGACTTCATGCCGCATGTGGTAAGCCATCCTTCGGTCTGAGACGCCATCATAATGACCAATTGGGTCGGGCATGTCGTAAATATTATGCGTTCCGTGGGGAGGCTAATAAAAACAGGTACAAGAAATTAAGGGGAGGGGAAGTGTGTCTTCCACGTTTTGCTCCGGCTAGTATACCGTGTTCATGGCGGCAACTAGGTTTTTGAGCGCTGTAGTAGCATCGACCGTGTCGCTTTCATACAGAGTGCTTCCCAGCCCACCGCTCGCTCCTCGCTTCCACGAGTGAGCGGTCCATCCAAAGCCATTCGCCTTGAACGCCTTTAGGAATGTTATCAGGTCGGTCTTTGTGTCTGCGCCCCATTCTCCTATCAGGACCTCTGTGCCCCAATCGGTCGCCCAATCCTTGATATTGTTGATCTGTTTCATTCCTTGGCTGCCAGGGTTTGGAACCGAGTAGAGGTGTGGCGCGTATACTAGTCCAGATACTCCCCTAGGCACTATCTTGGGCTCCAAGCTAGGCTCTCTCTGGAATCCCCTAGTGGTCTCTCTGTCAAAGAAGATCTTCTTGTCTGTAATGTTCCGGATCTTCTTGGCGATGTACGTATTGTAGTCTCCCAGCTTTGCATAGTGCTCCTTCTGGAACAAGTGGGGCTCGTTGAGAATTTCATACCCTGCTACGCTGGTATAATCGTCAACCTTGTTTATGATCTTTGAAAAGAATGCGAACTGGACATCCCAAACCTTCTTGCCGTTAATAGAGATGTTGTTGCTCAGAAATGCGTTCCAGAACGGTCCTGCTGTGTCAATGTAGTCATTGTTCTTCTTTGGAAAGTCCTTGACAACGAATGAAGGAAATCCTCTGCCATCAGACTTGCCATTCACTTCGAGGTTCCAGAAGCTTGTCGTGTAGTAGTGATGGTTATCAAAGATAACGCATATTCCTCTAGCCTGCGCGGATTTTGCAATGAGCTCGATCTCATTCAGGAAAGCGGTGGAACTGTAGACGTACGACTCCCAAATGTACGGAACTCTTATCGCATTAAAGCCATTCAGGTCGATGTACTTCATGCTTTCGGTCACGTATGACGACGTGCTGGATTTACCTCCATCTTCATCCCTGAGGAGGGTCTTGTCCATGAAGACCACCCCCTTGAAGTTCTTGACAGGGATGTCTGAACAGTCGGTGACGGCGGAGGCTTTCTGAGATGGCATTACAGACGCCACTAGAATTATCGAAAGTGATACTGCAAGAAGCGTCTGGATCTTTCGTATATTATTTGCAGTTGCCTTCAAGACGAAGCATGAAAAACTTTATCCTTTATAATTTTTCTGTAACGTGCTTCTATTTCAAGCGCGTAGAGCATTAAGAAAAATTAGCTTGCAATTCGTCGGTATCCATCGCGATGATTTCATAACTACTGTGTCGGCAATAGAAATGGACGCGTAATAAAGTGGATAATGTATAAAATGTGCAATTTGCACATTGGTAGCAATGATCATACTATGTCCGCGACATGTCCCAAGCAGAAAACTCTGGATTCATTTCAAGTACGACCTCCTTTCTTCTTTCACATTCTCCATTAACATTTTGGCGAGGATGATCGAGTTCCCAAGTATTTTGGGCTGATCTTTCCATGATTACCACATTATTCTTGGTGTCCTCGGAGAGGGGAAGGTACGAACGCGGTAACCGGGTTGATAATGGAGTTATTGCGATATACAATTGTTCCGGTGAAATAATCTGAACATTCTGACCACAGACAATTTATGTGGTTTGTCTTTGCTTTTAAGAATGACATTGTCAGTACGCAAGAGCACGTTTGACGTGACACGCGTCATTGTTACCGCGAGTTTTATCGTGTGGATCCTCCAAGCTGCAAGAGTTGCAGATGCCCAAGGACAGAATCCGACGACCGTCGGAACTATCCTAGATAACTTCACAGATGCTATCGGTCTGGGCGATTTTCCGCTCGAAGATGCTCTGATAATAGAACACGAAAATCTGATGGTTCTTTATGGGGGGGCAATTGGGGCAACAGCAGGCTTCGCGGGTGGCTTTCTGAGCAGGATAGCTCTCGAGAGGCACCGCAAGAACCGGAGCAGACAGAACAATCGAGCAATGGTGCGGTTCGAATTAGAACGTCTCACAAATTTCCTGGTGTCTCTGGTAGACGATGGTCATGTTCTCGGGCACCAACCAAATCTAACTAATGTCGCAGAAACGGACACCTCCATGGTACAAAAAATAAGAGAAATGCTGCCGGACGGATCTAGCCTGAATGTAAAATACTTTCATCAGATGCCAGGGGAAGAAAAGATGAGCTCATTCGATGCTGATGAGTTGGAGTTCCTAGAGACGACGTACTTCATGATCAGTCAATTTCGATCACATAATCCGCCTATACCTGGAGCGAATATGTCTTTCAGTATTTCCGATACGAATCTATTGAGGCAGCGCCTAGACGATTCGATAGCGATGTTAAAATAATCATTCGCGATTGATAGCCAGTTTTAGCATCTAAATATGAGGGTTTGCTGGGTCAACTTTGCGAATGTCCATAGCCTGCGACGATCCTAATTCCGGATTGTCTCTACTCTTCGAACTACATCTTTGTGTCAGCGTCTGCAGACTCTTTCTTGTCGATCTTACCAGTGAACTCCCGCATAACGTGAGGACGTACATTTTCATAAATTACAAGTGCATTCCCAGCGGGGTCACGGAAGGTGCTGCACGGACCGGGAGGAATTTCGATTCTGCTCTCTTCTTTCCATCCTTTCGATCTTAGGTCGGCGGCCGCGTTTTCGAGATTATCTACGCGGTAGATCAACATAACATCTTTCTCTTGTATGTGATCGGCGAGCAAGATGTATGGTTCCTCATTTCTTGACAGCTTGATAGCCGCCACCCAGACGCCGAAGGCATTTATCTTCCACAGGAGTTTCCCTCCCAGAACGTCTGTGTAGTACCTAACAGAAGCGTCGATGTCCGGCGCAGGGACATACAGAAAATCTAGAGACTCGAACACTGAATATCGCCGCATATCACACTGATATCATTTATATCCTTCTAGTCTAGGCTCGGCTGGCTTTTGATTTCTCGGCGAGTTCAGACAAATCGACAAACGCCCTCCCACGGAATTTGCCAACATTAAAGTATCCATATTGCATCGATTAATGTAATCATGTCTTCACCCCCACCATCGTCGGATTCAGCATTGCCGTCCAAGCGTGAAATTCAGCGTCTTCCTGCCGAAGGTGACATTGTTATCGCGACTGTCAGAGATATCAAGGGTCACGGCGCCTACGTTACGCTGGACGAATACAATGGAGTTCCAAGTTTTCTATCAATAAGGGAGATTGCCACTGGATACGTGCGCAATATCCAGCGCTTTGTGAGACCGAAGCAGAGGGTTGTTCTCAAAGTAATAAAAGTCAACAACGCGAGAGCGGAGGTGGACACGTCACTGAAGCAGATCTCGGGCGAGGAGAAAAAATTAAAGCTTATTGAAGTGAAAAGGAATGAAAAGGCGCTGGGGTTTCTGGACTCGATCAAGTCAAAGGCAAATCTGAGCGAGGCTCAGATGAAGGCAATTCAGGACAGCATTCTCCAAGAGTACGACGATGTCTATGAACTTTTTGAATCAGTAGCAACAAAGGGTGTGGGGGATGTAGGTAGTACGCTCGGCTTTACCGAAGACATTGTCAAGGCTATCGAAGAGGAAAGCAAGAAGATACGGATTCCCCAAAACGAGATAACAGGAATCTTGGAAATCTCCTCCAAGAAACCAGACGGAATTGAAACCATCAAGAATGTCCTTGTTGGTGCTGCAGAAGTGGGCAAGAATAACCCCAGTACGGTAAGCATATCGTATATCGGCGCCCCAAGATATAGAATCACAGTTAAAGCTCCGAATTTCAAGATTGCAGAAAAGGCAATGTCCCATGCAATTGAGAAGATGCAGAAGGGAATAGAAAAGAGTCAAGGTACTTTTGCTTTCACAAGGGCAGAATCAAAGAAAAAGGTCTACTGATCTGAACAGAATGTCTACAGCATTTGTGGTACCATGATTGCTCTTTGATACGAGAGCCATATGAGAACTGATCTCAGAGAACTTTATCAGCAAATGAATGATACCAAACTGCATGGATGCCTATGAATGCATTGCTACAAAGCTTGACGTAAGAGAGTTTTCCTCCCAGAATGTATCTCGTCAAATAAAATCAAGGGTTCTGGAGTCGGCTAGGCTCACAGGCACCGGCCTGAACACCCAGCACTGGAGATTTATCGTAATCGAGGATAAAGAGAACCTTACGAAACTGTCCGACGATAGTACAAGTGGCTCCTGGGTTGCTGAAGCAAATTTCGCAGTTATCGTACTCACGAATCCAAAATACAGATTCCACATCATTGACGCAGGTCGCGTGGTTCAGGACATGTCGCTTGCCGCCTGGAACTACGGCGTAGTATCATGCGTATTCACGGGCATGGAGGAAAAGCAGCTGCGACATGATTTTGCCGTTCCGGCAGGACTGCAGCCTACAATCGTAGTTGGATTTGGATACCCTCGCAAAAGACTATCAGGACGCAAGAAGGATCGCATGCCGTTGGAGAAACTTGTTTATCACGAGAAGTATGGACAGATAGAGGATCGACGGCAGCCCTGATCAGCCAAAGAACTGGTCGGAAACACCGCGAGCCTTATCTTCAAACCTTTAATTCATGCCATAACCATTACGATGCTATGGATATGTCTTCTGTCTGTGGGGTATGTGGTAGGAAAACCCAGGACTATCCCGTCTATTGCTACATGTGCGATGATTACTTTTGCTCAGAGGCATGCCATCTTCAAAAGCATGCCAAGCCATGGCAAAAGTTCTAGAGCCGATCAGCTCAGTCCCTTGGAAATATCCATTTCTTGTTAGATTCTAGCTTCATGAAACCCTTGTTATCAATCGTCCTAGCAAACGGCTGATGTGTGAATTCCTGCCGGCTTGTACGCTATTTCCTCAGCGTGAAATTGCGCGCTAGCCTGCCTCTGGTGAGGAGTATCACCCCTCCCAGCGCTGCTGCAATCACACCAATCGTGGAGAATGGAAATTCAGGCACAACATTCGTACCTGTGATAGCAACATCATGAGTGCTGTGTGTATATGATATCTTTATGATGGTCTCGCCGGACGTTGCACCCTGAACTACCTCAAAGTCGCTTACAGATTCACCATCAATCGTCACTGTGTATGGCCCTTCGAGTATTCTCCCGATCGAAATTTCAGTCCTGCCTGCGGTTCCAGTCTCTCCATCGACTTTGAAGGTAATCCTCTTGTTTTCTTCGTCTAGGTCAAAATCACTAACTGTCGAGGAGCTGTTCAGCGCCACTTCGATTGTATCGCCCTCTACGATAACCAACTGCACTTGTGGCTTCAGCTCTCCGATCGGTTCTTCAACTTCTGGAAGCTCGTACTCGACAAGTTTCAGCTCCGCATCCTGAATCAATCCTATTCCAGGCGCGTGGTATTTGTATTCTCTTTCGCCTGACTCCAGTGGATTCGTTTCTTCGACCTTCAAAACATGGTCAAACGTGCCAGCGGGAGTAACCGCCACTTCGTCTAGGCTTATGATTTCAGCCCTATCCTCGGCGACTCCTGGCGCGACCTCCTGATAATACTTCATGCCAACTTTAGGCTCTGCAGGAACGATCAACCCAGGTCTATTATCACCTTCCCCTGCAAGCCATGCCCCTTCGCTACCTACTATCTGTCCGCCTTCATAGAGATCAACTTCTTCTCCAAAGTAAAAGATGTCTTTCGTCTGCGTACATATTGCGAAAAAGTTCCTTGATACTTCGATTAGCTCGCCGTCTTCAAACTCTTTTTCTTCCACCATTCTTGTCTCAACGCCATCGACAAGTTTCGTATCAACCAGAACCGTAACGATCAGCCGAATCTCCGCCCCATCCTCCTGTCCTTCCAACGTAAGCTTGTACCCCGGTTCCAAGAAGAAATAACTATTCGATCCGTTCGGAGATAGGTCACATGCCTCCAGATTAAACGAATCTAGGAACCCTTCCTCAGGTTGTTCGCATGATACCTGCCCTCTGATCTCTCCGTTGGGGTTAGATCCGGTGTGAATGTTAATGTACATTCTTCCATCCAGCAGGGATGTCGCCTGCTCCGGGGTCAATAGAGCGGATCCGTTCATTGGTGAATCCAGACCTGAAATGTCACCTATATTCACTTGTACTCCGGCATTAGCTCCACCAAGCGCGGGCCCATGGAAATGGGCCGCAGTAGCAGGTCCCGACAGTCCAGAAAACTGTATAGACCACGAAAGCTGGTTATTTAACGAGTCATATGTTATTGTAGCCGATCCCGTCCCGTCGCTATTGGCAGC
>Ga0137829_10707151_pt1 | contig 11579 bp, 11 predicted proteins | sample OV2TP2_FD_97737 | JGI IMG/M metagenome (GOLD analysis project Ga0137829, IMG submission 97737) | reverse complement strand
CATGCTTTTTTATATCGTGAAGGAGTGATGTATGACCTGGGTACTTTGGGCGGAACCATCTCCAATGCCAATGCCATAAATAATGATGGCGAAATAGTCGGTCGTTCGACATTGGCGAACGGAGCTATCCGGGCTTTTCATTACAAAAATGGCGTAATGACTGACCTGGGTACATTGGGAGGGGCAGCTTCAGTTGCATTCGATATTAATGATAAAAGTGAAATTGTCGGTTTTTCCAGGATAAGCAATGGCCAGGCCCGTGCCTTTTTATATAAAAATGGAGTCATGCACAATCTCGGAGCCCTGGGAGGTACTGACAGCCGTGCCATTGGTATCAACAACCGCGGAGATATTGTAGGTCATTATACAAAAACCGATGGCAGTGTACATGCATTTATTTACCGCGATGGACAGATGTTTCCGTTATAACACTCATCACTAAGACGGGGTTACTAAATTCCTCTTAAGAAAAACATATGTCTCTAAAAGTTTTTTAACCGCAGGAGAGAAGATTATCTGCAAAGAATACAGGGGTCAATTCTATAGGACCTTTTGTATTCTTTGCTTTTTTATTTATGCCACGCGGTATATTTTTTTAAAACTCCCGGCGCACAGTTACTGGTGGTGCCGGCACTAGTCGTTTAGAAAATCTTTCACAAGCTCTTCTTCAATATGAAGGAAGGTGCAGAATTCCCGGATGGTGACAAACGTGTTTTTGCTTTTGTTGTAATGTTTTTTGATTTTTTCGAGGATGGTATAACAGGTGCGCAGCCTGCGGCCGGTGATGCGTTCTACATCTTTGGCATAAATGACAATACGGGAGTGATTTGTTTTCATAGTACGGTATTTTGTATTTCAAAATTTATGATTTTCGGATTAGATTGACAGGGTATTTGCCGGAAAGTCTATGAGGAGTTAATACGATTGTTTTTACGGGTAATCATCCGGGGTCGTGGAAACACAGCAAGACAACCCGTGGAAACCGGATTTTGGGAGCGGATGAAATTTGCAAGTTTCGCAGTTCACCAAAATCCTATTTTTATGAACCATTTTATTTCACTGCAGGAGGCCATTGACATGACCAGCCTGTACCGTACCGAAAAGGAAAATATTTTGAAACCCGAATACCAGAACCAGGGTATCCTTCCGCTATCGGAAGCTTTTGACCGAAGCCCGTTTGACATTGTGCTTGGCAAAAGGGGATGCATGGGACTGAGGATATATTACGGAATGAGCGAAGACCTGCGAATCCATGCCATCATTGTAGGGACTGATGAGAGCGGGAATGATATGCTTTCCGCAGGGCAGCGGGAACCCGAAGAGGATGACGATATAATTGAGAAGGGAAGCAGGTGCCCGGATATATGTCCTTCGGGTTCGCCTCTAAATACTTAAATGTTTTTTATTCATGAATTTTGAACTGAATGCTGCTTTTAGCCTGAGCATTGGCATCGGTGCTGTTACCGGCTGGATCAGGATACGGAAAACCGATCCGGCCTTTTTACCTTTTTTGTTTTTGTTGCTGGCCGGGTTTATCAATGAAATAATAAGCATAGTAGTTATGAAAGCCGGTTATTCCAATGTTGTATTTTATAATATTTTTTCGCTGCTGGAGGGCCTCCTGATAACATTACAATTCAGGCGCTGGGGCCTGTTTGAAAGCTGGCGAAAACAATATTATATTATTATGCTGCTGTTTATGGCTGTTTGGACTGCCGAAGTGGTATTTAAGAGTCACCTGCGGCTATTCAATTCAGTGTTCATCATTTTCTATTCGGCATTAATAGTGCTGATGAGTATTAATATGCTGAACAGGGTAATATTCAAGGAGCCGCCCCATTTGTTTTTTAATCCTGTTTTTCTTATTTGCATGGGTTTTATCATATATTTCACCTACGCCATACTGGTAGAAGCGTTCTGGGTTTATGGGCTGAACCAGAGCAAGGAATTCCGTATAGGAGTATATTCCATGCTGGCGTACGTCAATTTATTCACCAATTTACTGTTTGCATCAGCCACAATATGGATTCCTTTGAAACGACAATATATTCTGCGATCCTGATAAGCGGCGCCATAATCGGGATCATTATTCTTTATTTTGCCATTACGATTATCCGCAATCACCGGCGGCATTTCCGGATGCTGAGCCAGAATTTCCTGGCCGAGATGGAATTACTTGAAAAGGAAAGAACCCGGATAGCGAGAGATCTGCATGATGAGCTGGGGCCGCGGCTTTCTGTAACACAAATACATATACATGCTGCTGAAGGGGCGAATGAAAAGGACAGCCAGCACCTGAAAAAAGCAGGGGAAAATATAAGCGAACTGGCACAGCGGTTTGGGGCCATAGCCAAAAACCTGACGCCGAAAATTCTTGCAGCAAAGGGACTGCGTACAGCCCTGCAGGAGTTTTTGGAACAATATAATAATACGGGATTTACAAAACCGGAATTCAGCTACCAGGTAAACAGCGTATTAACGGCTGAAGCATCATTGCATATTTACCGGATAATACAGGAACTGGTGCATAACGCAATGAAACATTCAGGAGCTGCAACAGTAAATATACAGGTGAAAGAAAGGAAAGGAAAATTGTACCTGTATTACAGGGATGATGGTATTGGCTTCGATGTAAAAGACCCGCTAAAAGAAGTGAACGGTCTTGGACTGAGCAGCATGAAAAACCGGGTGGTGATGCTCAACGGGAAAATGAGCTGTGAATCGCAGGTGGGAAAGGGTACGGAATATTTTTTTGAAATACCAATAAAAAAGATATTATGAGCAACTTGATAAGAATTGTTACGGTCGATGATTATCCTATGTTCAGGGAAGGCCTGCGGCTGATGCTGGAAAAAGAAAATTCAATAGTGATAGCCGGGGAAGCGGAAAACGGCAGGGAGCTGGTAAAAATTACTGATGAATTAAACCCGGATGTAATCGTGACCGATATTGAAATGCCGGTGATGAACGGAATAGATGCAACAAAGGAAATCAAGCAGAGATTTCCCGAATTGCCTGTAGTTGCACTGACCATGTACGGCGAAGATTATTTGATAGTGGACATGATGGAAGCGGGAGCCAGCGGCTACCTGCTTAAAAGCAACCGGAAGGAAAAGCTGATTGAGGCCATCAGGGCGGTATATGAGGGAAAAAAATACTTCTGCGAAAGTACCAGCATGCGGCTGGCAAAGCTGCTTGCAAAAAGTAAAATGAAGCAAAAGCAAAACAATGTTTCTTTTTCTGAAAAGGAAACAGAGATCATGCGGCTGATATGCGAACAACTTTCAAGCAAGCAGATAGCAGAAAGAACCAACCTGACACACCGCACCGTGGAGAAATACAGGGAAAACATCATGCAGAAAACGAACTCATTGAATTTAGCAGGGATTGTGGTGTATGCGATAAAAGAAGGGATTTATAAGGTTTGAGATTGGAAGTTGGGGGTTGAAGGTTAAGGTTGAGGTTGAGGTTGAGGCTTTGATTTACCAGGCAGCGATCGGGGGATCGAATTGCCGGGAGATGAAAATAAAAAAACCTTATTCACTCAGTAATTATGATAAAGCATGCCTTGAAAGGGTGAAGACCTCTATTGAAGATAATCCCGCATCGGTTCATACCATTAAGAATCTTTCTGCCAGTGCCGGCATCAACCGAAACAAGCTTAACTACGGGTTTAAAAAATTATTCGGGAGCAGCATTCACCAGTTTGTAATCAGGACGAGAATGGAAAAGGCGAAACAAATGCTGAGTGAAAGTGAACTTCCCATAAAGGCAATCGCACAGCTTGCCGGATACCGCAATACAAAAAGTTTTATCACTGCATTTAAAAAATTATCCGGACTTCCTCCGTCACAATTTGTAAAGAAGATGGGCCTTCGGCAGGCTCGGGGCTGGTGGGGAATGGGCGATGGTTAATAGTTTATAGTTTGTGGTTTATAGTTTTTAGTTAATAGCAATGAGCGGTTATGAGGAATGAATAGGAGTAATAAAAGTTGGTGATGAAGAATTCAAACCTTTTTCTGCTTTTTTCAAACTACTTCAATTTGTTTTCAGTACCGATAAAAATGAACTTAGTCATTGCAATCAATAGGGGGAATATTCATTCAAATATTTTTTTTAGTAACCAGTGAACATGATTTATGAGTTTATCCCCCGATTGCTGAAGAGCAGACGGAAGCTGCGGCAGCCGGGCTGCTCTTTTTTTTGGGGCCACGAATAGCACGAAGGGGTTTCTCACAGATTACACAGATTAACACGGATGGGGTTGAAAGATGATAGGGGATATTACCTGAAGGCAGTACCTGATGATTACCGGGGATTAAAATATTTCATGCATGAAAAAAACCTTATGAGAATCAGTCCGCATAGGTAAAGAGCCCGGCGGATGTCCTTTTTTGCTGAAGCTTCCAACTTCACTTTCATCCTACGCTAAAGCTTCGGATGACAGGAAGCTACGGTGGACAAGTCGGAGGATGAAACGGTGGCAGCCGAAAAACCGGAGAAAAGAGTAGGCAATTTTCTGAACGATTAAATTTTTATTTATGAAAAAGTTTTTGTTGTATGCCATTGTTATTGCAATGGCAGGAACCGTAAGCGCTTTTGTGATTTCAACCGGAAAAGAAAGGGTCAGCCAGTTATGGTATGAATTTGTGGGAACCGATGCCAATAACCCGCAGCATTACCAGTTGCTGGGCGATGGCAGCCAGGCGCCTTCGTGCAATGCCAGCACATCCAACCGCTGTGCCGTGAAGGCTGAGCCGAATGAAACTTATGGAGAAGATTATCCTGAACTTTCAGACCCCGGTATTGAAATCAGGAACAAAGATTAATGTGCTGCGCTGACGGTGCTATGTTTTTATTTACCACATAGGAACATAGGCACATAGATTGCACATAGGGGATTAATAAAAAAGCTGACTTACGTTCAGCGTTCAGGTTAATGCAGACAGTTAAGAGGCTGTTTACAATATGGTAACAGCCTCTTTTTTTATCAGGGGTTTTTCTTTTGGCGTATAACCAGCATTTCAATTGTTCTTTCTGCTTCTGCAATGTCAAGATCATATTTCTTCAGTTCCTGCCTGAGCGCTGGCAGGTTAGTGAAGCCAGCTCCCAGCGAAAGATCGCATTTGCCCCGGTAACCGGTTTCATCAATGATGGGTGTGACAATATCAGCATTCATTGACATCAATGAACGGACAAAAGATTTTTTGAAATCAAGGTTTGAAATGAATATGCTGTCTTTATCTGAATACTGCCGGGGTTTACCTCCTGCTGTTTTCAGTTTATCATCCGGTGAAGTTCGTATCAATACGAGGCATTGGACTTTTCGTTTTTCGATCTGCGCACTGTAATCAAAGAAGCGGTTCATGTCCTGTTGCATGAGGGAGTAGAATTCGCCGGCATGTGAAAGCGGTACAGCCAGTTCATAGCAGAAAAGATTGCGGGAGGCCCATGCCTGCATTAAAGATTTATCAGCAGGCGGTAATAAATCAGCGGCGTTATTCCCTTCCAGTATTATCCTGTTCTGCGCATCAAACCGGCCTTCGGGAAAATGGCCGAAGGCATATTTGAACAGGGAAAGGATGGACTGGTTGATGCACCTGATGGTGACAGTTCCTTTTGCCGAATCAATTTTTTTGGCAACGGAAGTCCCGCCATAGCCTTCCATTCTTTTCATCAGCAGCGAATAGTACTGCAGCAGGCTGCTGTGGCGGCCCCCTCCTTCATGCCAAAGCGGTTGGGAAGTATCGAAATCTTCCAGCTCGTTTTTTACAGACAGGTCAAGGCTTTTTCCCATTAAAAAATCGCCGATATTTTCTTTTGTTGCATTATAGCCATGTGTGATGAGACGGATTTTACCCGTTTGATCAATCCAGATATGATGCGGTACGGTATTGTGAGGAAATAATTTTTTCAAAGCCGAATCTGCACGAAGAAAGGTTAAATGACGGGGTTTGAATTTGATTTTTGCAAGCATATTGCGGATGTCTTTTTCTTTATCGAAAGAAAGCATGAGTATCCTGATGTCGCTTCCAAATTCAGCCTGTAACGAATCAAGCGATGGCATAGCCTGGATGCATGACATACACCAGGCGCTCCAGAAATCAAGTATGACGAGTTTTGTTTTAACGTCGGTATACTGAACGGTTTTATGCGGATAATCATAATACCGGCCAAGGATAACGGGCGGGAGTTTATCGCCAATTGAAAGACGGCTAAAGTTTTTTTCCTGTGAATACAGGCGCTGGAAAAATGAAAGCAGGAAAATCAAAATGATCCGATGCATAAGTAACAAAGCATTTATCAGTAACCCGGATTTTGAGTCAAGTAAGGGTTGGCATTTAACTGCCCGACGGGAATGGGCCAGAGCGTGTCGGCGGGTTGCCAGGTGGAAGGTTTTAAAATGCCCAGTACATCGTTTGCCCTGCCGGTGCGTTTCAGGTCGAACCAGCGGTGGCCCCATTCTGCAAACAGTTCAACACGGCGTTCCTGTTCTATGGCTGCAAGCAATGCGGATTTATCCGCTGCGGTTGTTGCCGGCAGACCGGCACGGCTGCGAATTATATTGAGGTCGGACTGTGCGCCGGCAATATCGTTTTGCTGCGCCCTTGCTTCGGCCCTGATGAGGTATTGTTCGGCCAGGCGCAATACCATATAGTATTCGGTGACGGGTGCGCCGTTGCCATACACTTTGTATTTGTAAGGATAATACAGGGTTTGACCCGCATAAACCCGGGAAGTAAGCCAGGATGTTTTTCTTTTATCATTTAGTTCAAATGCATTTCTCAATGCGGCGGTAACGAGATACTGTGGAAGTGCCGATGCGGTAGCCGGGACCATTTCTCTTGCTTCCCAGGTATTCCAGAGTGTGTTTGACGGAGGCAATTGCCAGATGGCTTCCGGACAGTTTTTAAGAAATACATTATTGAGACTGGAAACAAGACTGTACACACCTGCACTGATAACGGCAGTTGCTTTCTGTTCTGCTTCTGCAAATTTGCCGTTGTATAGAAAAGCCCTTGCCAGCAGGGCTGCAGCCGTCCATTTATTGGGTCTTGTGCGTTCGGTGGTGGCATAAGCGGCAGACAACAGATTTTCCGCTTCGGTAAGGTCGTCAATTACCTGCTGCCAGACCTGCCCCGATGCAGTACGGGGCATGGTGGCATTTACTGAATAATCAGAGGATGTAATCAAAGGGACATCACCGAAAAGGTTTACCAGGTGGAAATAGCAGAATGCCCTGATGAACCTGGCTTCGCCAAGAAGGCGTTTTTTCACCGGCTCTGAAACGTCGGTTGCCGTATTAAGTTTTTCCACTGCAAGATTGGCAATGTATATGTATTTATAGGCCCTGTCCCAGAAGAACTGGCTGATGATGGCATGATTGGACTGTGTAATATTATTGGAAAGAAATTCATCCCTGAAGGAAGACGAATAATAATAGAGTTCATCGGAACATAAACCCGTATAAAAAGTTGTTGCCCCGGCTGCAAACTGGTTGGAGGTGGCCATCATTTCGCTGTAAATGCCGGTGATGGCAGCGGTAGCCGAAGCATCATCTTTAAACACTTCATCGCTGATTACCTGGTTGACGGGAGCCGGGACTTCAACCAGTTTTTTGCAGGCTGATTGCGGAAACAAAAGCAGCATTGCTATCATGATGGAAAGGGGGCTGGAATTATTTGAAAGCAGTTGCATAAAAAATTTTTTTAAAAGGTTAATGAAAAACCGGCGGCAATGGTTCTGAGGGGCGGCAGGCTGACGAGGCTCTGGTTTTCCGGGTCGGCGCCTTTATAGCCTGAAAATGTGAGCAGGTTTTGCGCCTGCATATACATGCGGCAGGAATGAAGTTTTAATTTCTGCATCCATTGCTTCGGCAGATCATACGAGAGGGAAATGTTTTTCAGGCGTACAAAAGATGCATCGGTCAATGCTGAGGAAGACTGCGACATTAATGAGGAAGCTTTTCCTGCGGGAGAGGAGGTGATTGTTGTGTATTTCTGAAACCGGGCAATGTCGCCGGGCTGCTGCCAGCGATTGAGCAACCAAAGGGGTTGGTTGGGGGAGCCGCCGGGAGGTGCGGAATTAGCATAAACTGCATGCCTGCCTTTCTGCTTCACAAACTGGAAAAAGAAATCAAACTGCCATGTTTTCCATGTAAGGGTGTTTTGCCAGCCGCCATAAAAACCTGGATCGGTGGTGCCGGTGACTATATAGTCCGATGTATTCAGGATACTGTCTTTATTCAAATCGGCGAAGCTGTAAATGCCGGTAGCGGGGTCAATACCTGTATAGAGATATCCTTTGCGGATATTGAGAGGCTCTCCTATGCTGAAGCTGCTGGCATACGATGAAGTTTCGAGCCCGGGAAATGAAACAAGCCTGTTGGATGCTTTTGTAAAATTGAATACCGATTGCCATTTGAAATCCTGGTTACTGACCGGTTCGGTTGTCATTTCAATTTCGATACCGGTGTTTTGCACCACGCCGGGAAAATTGCGGATGATGGAAGTAAACCCGGTTTGCGAAGGAAGCGTATAGCTGATGAGCTGGTTATCGCTGCGGTTGCGAAACCAGTTGATGACAGCCAGTAACCTGTTGCTGAAAAAGCCCAGTTCGATAGCCGCTTCGAATTTGCGATTTTGTTCCCAGCTGTAATCTTTATTATACAGGCGGGCGGGGCGCAGTGACGGATTGCCCTGGAAGGGAAAAGCCGTATTGGTCCAGCTATCGAGATACTGGTAATTTCCGACCTGGTCGTTGCCGGTGATGCCGTAGCTTGTTCTCAGTTTGCCGTAACTGAGAAAGGGCAAGACAGATTTTAGAAATTCTTCATCAGAAAAAACCCAGGCTGCAGCCAGCGACCAGAAATTGGCAAACTGCCTGCCGGGCCCGAAGCGGGAGGAGCCATCGCGGCGTACATTCAAATCAGCAAGATACCTGTTGCGCAGGTTGTAATTGATTCTGCCGAAGAGGGCGGCATATTTATACAATGCATAGTTATTGGAAGCCGTGAGTGCGGCGGCGCCGGCAACGGATTTAAGCAGGGCATCGTTGGTATAGCCTGTGCCCGAAATGATATTGCTGTTGTTTTCTTCACGCTGAAAGGCAGCGCCGGTTAAAACAAGAAAATTACCGATGCCGGTTTTTTGTGAAAACTCAGCCTGCGGCTCGATGATGAGCGACTTCAGAAAATTGTTTCCGAAGGATGCAGAGCCTTTGGGATTAGAAGCAGGATTCTGGGAAGAGATGGGTGTAGTACTTATTTCAGAAAACTGCAGATAATTATAACCGAGGGATGTCTTTAAGGTGAAAGCGCTGGACAACCGGTAAGCTATGGTGCTATTCATCGTGAGCCGGTCAGTGATGCCCTCATACTGCTGCAATGTGATGGCGAACGGGTTGCTAAAGGCTGCGCCGTTTTCGGACCAGTTGAGTTTGCCTGCCGAATCGTAAAGGGCCGGGGCATTTGGATACAATTTGATGAACTGGGAAAGGTCCTGCTGCGGCAGTGTACTTTTATCGTTGCTGTAAGATGTGGCAGCCGTTATGCTGAACCTGTTACCGGCTGAAGCATGGCTGACATTAAAATTAGCGGTATATCTGCGTGCATCAGAATTGCCGGGGAAAACGGTGGTTTCGTAATAATAGCCGGAGCTGAGTGAAAAGGAGGTGAAGGCATTGCCGCCGGAGATGCGCAACTGCAGGCTGGTGGTTCTGGCCGTGCGGCCGATGAGCAGTTTTTTCCAGTTAGTATAGCGGGCAGTATCCCATGCCAGGAGTTCAGGAGCATTGCTGAGTACGGGTGTGATATTATCATTGGCAAAAGCCTCCCTGCGCATGTGCAGGTATTGCTGTGTGTTCATGAGGGGTATAGTACGGGCGGGGGTATTCCATGCCCTGTAAATATTAAATGCGGTTTGGGTTTTCCCGGTCATTCCTTTTTTGGTTGTGATTAAAACAACTCCGTTGGCACCGCGGCTGCCATAGATGGCCGTGGCACCGGCGTCTTTGAGCACTTCGATGCTTTCGATATCGGCGGGGTTGATGCTGTTGAAAGGATTGTTTGCATTGAGCGAGCCGCTGCGCTGTGCGAGGCTGCCTGAATAGAAGGGAATGCCATCAATGATAAAGAGCGGGTCAGTACCCTGCTGTATGGAGTTGCGCCCACGCAGCAGGATGCTGAAACCGGAACCGGGCAGGCCGTTTCGCTGGTTGATGATGAGGCCCGGCACCCGGCCCTGCAGGGCAGCGAGGGGATTTGATACGGGCTGGCGGCTGATATCTGCCGATGTGATTTTGCCAACGCTGCCTGTATTGAGGCGGCGGGTGGTTTTGCCGTAGGCGATGACGATGGCCTGGTTGAGCAGGCTATATTTTCGCCTGAGGGTGATGGTGAGCAGTCCTCTTACGTTGTTGATTTCTTCGGTGAGTTCGTAACCGGTAGCCGTGATGAGGAGGGTATCAGTGAGCTGTGAGCCGTGAATCGTGAATAAGCCGTTTTTGTCAGTGGCTACCGATTTGTTTGAGCCCTTAATTAATACGATAGCGCCGGCAACAGGTTCACGGTCTTCGTTGAGGACCCGGCCGCTGATGGTGATGGTCTGGCAACTTGCAGTAAAAAAGGAAAGCAAGGCAGCCAAGAAGATCATTGGTTTCATTTGCAGTTAAGTTTTAGATGTCAGAGAATAAGAATTAAAGTCAGAGCCTTAACTGCAGTAGTTATACAGGGTTTTTAGGTTTCTTGGCCCATTGGGATTTTAGCAGTGAGAGTTCTTTGTGGAGGTAGCGCCTCACCCCATCCTTCGCTAAAGCTATGGATGGCAGGCCCAACCCCACTTCACGTTGTGGAGAGGGATGTAAGGAAGTTTTTTCGATGCGAGGGCAAACTTTCATATCCCGGTTTTTATTGACCGCTTAGAAAGTCCGGGTAAGTGGAGTGGGCTTAAATCAATAAGCGTGGAACTCAACTTACCGCTCTGAGGTACTGGTATACCCTGCAACGAATAAGAGAGCCCACGCCTAGGACGTGGGCATTCAACTTATTGTCTCGTTGCATTTGAAAATTACCAGTTTTCAGAGCGAGACTTTAAGCGAATGCTTCAAATTATTTTATGAAGAATCGCAAAAGTATTTTTTAGAACACAATATTAAGTAATTTGGGTTATAAACCAAATTATTTTCTGCCATTTTCTATGACTTTTCCTATCGGAAAAGTTTATGGCGGAAGATCGTTATTCATATGAGGTAATTGAATTTGGAAAAAGATTAAGAACAATTCGAAAAAGAAAGAATCTAACTCAACTTGATCTTGAAATTAAAAGTGGTATCAATCATGGAGATATTAGCAGAATAGAAAACGGATTAAAAAATATTGAATTCTTTACAATTGTAAAACTAGCTGAGGCATTAGAGGTTGAACTCATTGATTTATTTAGAAAAAAGTAAAAAGTATCGTGTAAACACGACTGATAAAATCCGGTAAACACGGTTGTTTTAGGATGGTTATGTTGCGTACTTGCGGTATGTTTCGCAAGATTATAGAGCAATACAGGAGGTTTTTTGAAGTGCCTGAAGAG
>Ga0137829_12429601_pt1 | contig 11604 bp, 20 predicted proteins | sample OV2TP2_FD_97737 | JGI IMG/M metagenome (GOLD analysis project Ga0137829, IMG submission 97737) | reverse complement strand
GTACTGTTCCGCCGGAATGGAGAGCGCCCGGCCGGCCTTCTGGGCTCCCGGCTCCGTGTCCCGGCCAGCAGTGGAGAAGAGAAAAAAGTGGTCTACGAGCACCTGAGCCGCACGGCGCAGCGCCTCCAGCGGGGTGATCGTCCCGTCCGTCCAGATCTCCAGCACCAGCCGTTCGTAGTCGGTCACCTGCCCCAGGCGCGTCCGCTCAATGACGTAGTTGACCTTCCGGATGGGGCTAAAAATGGCGTCCACCGGAAGCACTCCAATGGGAAGCCCATCGCCATGCTGGGCAGGCTGGTATCCCTTCCCCTGCTCCACGTTGAACTCTACGAGGAGCGTGGCCTCCGGAGAGTCCAGGGTAGCCAGATGCAGCTCGGGGTTGACAACCTCAAAGTCTGCGGAGGGCAGGATCGCCCCCGCCTTGATCTCCCCCGGTCCCTGAACCTCCAGCCGCAGCTTCCCCGGCCGATCGGTCAGGGAGCGAAGTCGAATGGTCGTCACGTTGAGCAGAAACTCCAGGATGTCCTCTTTCATATGAGAGACGACGGAATACTCGTGAAGGACTCCTTCGATCTTCACCCATGTGATGGCAGCACCCGGAAGGGCGTTCAGCAGCGTTCTTCGCATGGAATTGCCCAAGGTCACGCCAAACCCCCGGGCCAAGGGCTCCACCGCAAACTTTGCGTAAGGGGGGGTGGTTTCCACCGTTGCCACGGTGGGCTTAGGCACTTCCACTTCTGTGAGCATCATAGGATATTCACCTTCTCAGTGGCGGAGGGTGGGGCCCTTCCGCCTCTATCGGGAGTAAAACTCGACGATCAGCCGGGTGTTGATCGTGGTGTCGATCTCCGCCGGCTCGGGAATCGACAGCACGCGTCCCGTCATCTCCGTGGTGTCCAGGGCCAGCCACTGGGGAATACCCCGCTGCCCAGCCCCTTCCGCCGCCGCCTTAAAGACCTCTGAACGCTTGGAAACAGGCCTCCAGGAGATTGTCTCCTGGGGCTGCACCAGGTAGGAGGGGATGTTCACCCTCCGACCATCCACCAGGAAGTGCGCGTGGCGCACCAACTGCCTGGCCTCTTTCCGGGAATCGCCGAATCCCAGGCGGTAGATCACGTTATCCAGCCGTCGCTCCAGGAATTGCATCAGGTAATTGCCGGTGACTCCCGGTCGGCTCCGAGCCTTTTCAAAGTACCCCCGGAATTGCTGCTCCAAGACGCCGTAGATCTGCTTCACCTTCTGTTTTTCTCTCAGGCGCGCGCCGTGGTCGGACATCCGCCGACGCCGCGGCAGCAGAGCGCCCGGGGGGCGGTGGCGCCGTTCCACGGCACAACGAGGAGTGAAGCACCGTTCCCCTTTGAGGAACAGCTTCTCTCCGGCGCGACGGCAAAGGCGACAAACGGGCCCGGTGTAGCGTGCCATAGCTCCTCCTAGACCCGCCGCCGCTTGGGCGGACGACATCCGTTGTGAGGGATGGGGGTCACATCACGAATGCTGGCGACACTCATCCCCACCGACTGGAGCGAGCGGATGGCCGCTTCCCGCCCCGCACCCGGACCCCGAATGAACACGTCCACCTGGCGCATCCCTTGCTCAAGCCCTTTCCGCGCCACCGTCTCCGCCGCCCGCTGAGCGGCGAAAGCGGTCCCTTTTCTGGACCCCTTATAGCCCACCGTCCCTGCGCTATCCCACGCCAACACATTGCCCTGGAGATCGGTCAGGGTGATGATGGTGTTGTTAAAAGTCGATTGAATGTAAGCATGTCCGCGGGGGATCGACCTCCGCTCGCGGCGACGTGACCGGGTTCTCCGAGTGGTCATTCAAGCTCCTTCCTGGCAGGCCTTTAGCCAAAAGCGATTCGCTTCGCCTACTTCTTCATGGAGGTGCGCCGGCGCCCTGCAACCGTCCTGCGAGACCCCCGCTTGGTTCGGGCGTTGGTCCTGGTCCGCTGACCTCGACAAGGCAGACCCCTGCTGTGCCGTACCCCGCGGTAGGCTCCGATGTCGATGAGGCGTCGGATATTAGAGTTCAGTTCGCGTCTCAGGTCCCCTTCTACCTTGTAGCTCCGATCAATGATCTCCCGCAGACGGCCCAACTCTTCGGTCTTCAACTCTCTGACCCGAGGATTGCCCGAGATGGCCGCCCTGGCCAGCATGGCCCGCGCCACTGCGGGACCAATGCCGTATATCCGCGTCAGGGCCAAGTCCACGTGCTCACTATCGGGAATGTTCACCCCTGCCATCAGCGCCATGGCCTCTCCTCATCCCTGCCGTTGGTGGTGCTTGCGAACCTCGCAGATGATGCGAACGACACCCTTCCGCCGTACCACTTTACACTTGGCACAGCGCGGTTTTACTGATGCTTGCACCTTCATCCCTCAGACCCTCCGCTGATTCGTGCTGCCTTGCTGGGCATGCTTTCCAGGAACGCCGCCCCTCAACGCTACCTGAAGCGATAGGTGATCCGCCCCCGGGCCAGATCATAGGGAGAGAGCTCAACCAACACCTTATCTCCAAGAAGGACCCGGATGAAGTGAAGGCGGAGCTTGCCCGCGACGTGGGCCAGCACCCGGTGGCCGTTGGCCAACTCCACGCGGAACATGGCGTTAGGGAGCGACTCGACCACCGACCCCTCCACCTCAATCGTTTCCTTCTTCGTCGAGGCCATCTCAGTTCCCCTCCTCCGAGCGCCTGGTTAGCACCTCGGACTCGCCTTCCATGATCACGATCGTATGTTCAAAGTGGGCCGAAAGGGCCCCATCCGCCGTCACCACCGTCCAGCCATCCTCCAACTGGCGGGTCCGCCAGGTGCCCCGGTTCAACATGGGCTCAATGGCGATGGCCATTCCCCTCCGCAGGAGAAGCCCTCGGCCTGCTGGGCCGTAGTTGGGAACCTGGGGGTCCTCGTGCAGGGCCCGACCGATGCCGTGTCCCACGTACTCTCGCACCACGCCATACCCCTGGCCCTCCGCAAAGGCCTGCACCGCGGCTCCGATATCGCCCACCCTCGCCCCCTCGCGGGCAGCTCGGATGCCCAGCTCCAGGGCCGTGCGAGTCGCCTCTAACAGATGCTGGCCGTCAAGGGAAACCTCCCCCACTGCCACCGTAACGGCAGAGTCTGCGTAGAACCTGCCCACGATGGCGCCCACGTCCAGTTTCACCAGGTCGCCCTGCCGGATCACGCGCTCACCTGGGATCCCGTGAACGATCTCCTCGTTCAGGGAAGTACAGATGGTAGCAGGAAATCCTCGGTAGCCCAGAAAGGCCGGCTTCGCCCCCAAACGCTGAATCTCCTGCCGAGCAGCGTCGTCAAGCTCCCTGGTGCGCATCCCCGGCTGTATCAACTTGATTAAGGTGCTGACGGTCTGGCCCACCACTCGCCCCGCCTGGCGCATAAACTCCAACTCCCGGGGCGACTTGATAGTCACCCCGGTGGGCAGCTCGGTGGTGGCAAAGAGCCCCTCCCGATCCATCAACCCTGACCCTTCCAGTATAGCGAATCCGTGCAGCGTGCGTAAGCGGTCACCTGGCTACCCCCTCCTCTTGGGTGCGCCAGCTCGGGAGGATGCCGGGCCATCGATCGCCTTCAACAGTGCCCTGCCCACCTCTTCGATGCTCTGCTCCCCATCCACTTCGCTCAACTTCTCTTGCCGGGTATAGTAATCAACCAGCGGGTAGGTCTCCTGCTGGTAAACCTGAATCCGCTTCTGGACGGCCTCTGACTTATCGTCATCCCTTTGGTACAGCTCGCCGCCACAGCGGTCGCAGCGCCCCGACACCCGAGGCGGCGCTGTTGCTTGATGATACGGGGCCTGGCAGACCCGGCAGATGAGACGCCCCCCCAGGCGGCGCAACAGCTCTTCCGGCGAGACGTTGATAAAGAGGGCTAGGCCCACCTTCTGTCCCCGTTGCTGGAGTGCCTGATCCAGGGCCCGGGCCTGCTCCAGGGTACGCGGGAAGCCATCCAGCAGGGACCCCTCCTGACAGTCCGGCTGGGCGATCCGCTCCAAGAGCATCTGAACGGTGATGGAATCGGGCACCAGGGCGCCCCGTTCCATGAAGGTCCGCGCCTGCTGGCCCAGGGGGGTGTTTCGGCTCTGATGGTCACGAAACAGGTCACCGGTGGCGACGTGGGCCAGGCCCAGTCTGTCGGCGATCGTCTTGGCCTGCGTGCCCTTGCCCGCTCCGGGAGGACCCAGAAGGATCAGATGCATCGTCCCATATTCTCCTATCGCAGGAATCCCTCATATTGCCGCATCAGGAGCTGCGCCTCTAGCTGCCGCATCGTGTCCAGCGCCACTCCTACCATGATGAGAAGGCTGGTGCTGCTGAGGGTAATGGCGTTGACATCCGTCACCTGAGAGGCGAAGTAGGGCATCACGGCCACCAAGCCCAGGAACAGTGCGCCTCCCCAGGTGATGCGGAAGATCACTCGGTTCAAGTAGTCGGCGGTGGGCTTTCCTGGCCGGATGCCCGGGATGAAGCCCCCGTTCCGTTGCAGGGTCTCCGCCAGGTTCTGCTGCTGGAAGACGATGATGGTGTAGAAGAAGGTGAAGGCAACCACCAGCGCGAAAACGATGCCCCAATAGAGAAGACCGGTGGGACTCAACAGCCGCTGCACCACCTCGGCGGCCCGAGCGATGAAGGAGTCGCTGAGAGGATCGGCCAGGTAGCTGGCCACGGTGCCGGGCAGGATGATAAGGGAGAAAGCGAAGATCAGCGGGATCATCCCAGCAGAGTTGACCCGCAGAGGGATATGGGTGGCGCCCGACTGTCGGTACTGCCGTCCCCCACGAAACACGCTTCGCCCATATTGGACTGGGACGCGCCGCTGCGCCTCAGTGAACACGACAATCAGGTAGATGATCCCAATGGCAACCAGTATGAACATCACCAAGCCGGCCATGTTTCGCTGGGCCCCCAGGAATCCCTGGTTGAGAAGCTGGGGAAAGGTGGCCACAATTCCCCCAAAGATGATGATGGAGACGCCGTTGCCAATCCCCCGCTCGGTGATCAGCTCGCCCATCCAGACCAGAAGCATGGTCCCAGCAGCCAGCGAGATGAGGGTAGTGAGGGTGGTGAGGGACGTGCCCCCCAGATTCAACCCGCTGACTACGCCTGCCTGTTGCAAGATCAGGAGCTGGCCATATCCCTGGAGGATGGCGAACGGCACGGTCAGCCAGTGGGTCATCTGGTTGATCCGCTGTCGCCCCAACTCGCCCTCGCGGGAGAGCTCCCTGAGCTGCGGGATGGCGGGCACCAGGATTTGAAGGATGATGGAGGCCGTGATGTAGGGATAAACCCCCAGGGCCACGAGGCTAAAGTTGGCTAGCGCCCCGCCGCTGAAGATGTTCAGGAGCCCCAGGAGCTGGTTCTGAGCAAACAGGTTGGCAAGCACATCTCGGTCAAACGCTCCGGGCACGGGAACGTGGGCCAGGAACCGGAACGCCACCAGCATGGCGAGGGTGAAGAGGAGCCGCCCCCGCAGGTCCGGCACACGGATGGCATCCGCCACCGCTCGGATCAGTGCGGGACCGGAAGGCTGTTTCTGCTGGCCTGCTGCTGCCCTCACTTATAACTCCTGCGCCGTCCCCCCCACCGCCTCGATCTTTTGCCGTGCGCTCTGGGAGAACTTGTGGGCCGATACGTGGAGCGGCTGACGCAGTTCACCACGTCCCAGCACCTTTACGAGAAGGTCCCTGCCCTTGATGATCCCTGCTTGCGCCAAGCTTTGAGGGGTGACCTGGACCCCCGCCTCAAGCTCGGCCAGACGCTCCAGGTTGACAGGGACGTACTCCACCCGGAACGGATTGGTAAACCCTCCGATATGGGACATGCGCTTCACCAGGGGAAGCTGTCCGCCTTCAAACTTTCGAAGCACCCCCCCTCCCGTACGCGACTTCTGGCCCTTCTGACCGCGCCCTGAGTAGCTGCCGCGGCCGCTGGCATCACCGCGGCCCCGGCGCCTCTTCTTTCGTCTCGCCCCGGGAGGAGCGTGTAGCTCATGTTCCATATTCGATCATCCCTCGTCCAGTGGTTCCACGTGGATCAGGTGCTCGACCTTGTGAATCATGCCACGCACGTCGGGAGTATCTTCCACTACCACCACGTGGTGAAGTCGTCGCAGGCCCAGGGCGCGGATGGTAGCCCGTTGGTCGCGATGGTAGCCGATGGCGCTTTTCTTCCAGGTAACGCGCAGCCTGGCCATGCCTAGTTCTCCCGCTCCTCGTCCTCTGTCTCAATGGAGGAAAGGACAGGCGGCAACGCCGACGGCTCCTGAAGAGAGACATCGGCAGCCAGCGCCTGTCGACGCACACGTCGGCGTTCGGCCACTTTAGGCAAACGCCGCGCCAGCTCATCCTCCGGATCTTCCAGCGAGGCCAGGGCCTGCACGGCAGCCCTGACCAGATTGACGGGATTGGAGCTTCTCAGCGACTTGGCGACGATGTCCGTAATCCCTGCCAGCTCCATGACTGCCCGGACCCCGCCGCCAGCGATGATCCCCGTGCCAGGCGCCGCAGGCTTGAGCAACAACTCAGCGGCTCCGTACTTGGAGGTGCAGACATAGGGGATAGTACGCCTCTTCATGGACACCTGGATCAGGTGGCCGCGGGCGATCGTCGTACCCTTCCGCACCGCGTCGGGGACAGCCAAGGCCTTGCCCAAGCCGACACCAACGTGCCCCTGGCCATCTCCCACCACAACGAGGGCGGTGAAACTCAGGTGTCGCCCTCCCTTCACCACCTTGGCAACTCTGCGGATCTGCACTACCGATTCGGTGAGTTGCAGCTCCTGGGGGTCTATTCGTTCCCGGTACGTCGTGCCGGTCACCATTACAGCTTCATTCCCTCCTCTCGAGCGGCGTCGGCCAGGGCTTTCACCCGGCCATGGTATTGGAAGCCACCCCGGTCCAGCACCACCTGGAGGACCCCCTGACCCTTCAGGCGACGCGCCACCAGCGCCCCCACCTCCCGGGAGAGCTGAGTCTTGTTCTTGCTTGCCCGCTGGTTGCGGACCTCGACCTCTAGGCTAGAGGCTGTGGCCAAGGTGCAACCCTGCTCGTCGTCAATAGCCTGGGCATAGATGTGCTTCAGGCTCCGAAAGACCGCCAACCGAGGCCGCTGGGCCGTGCCAGAGACCTTCTTCCGGACCCGCTGGTGGCGGGCTATCCGGTGCTCTCGGGATATCTTCCCTTGTGGCATCGCTACCTACCTTTCGCCGCAGCCTTCCCCGGCTTGAGCCGCACCAGCTCACCGACGTAGCGGACACCTTTGCCGCTGTACCGGTTGGGCGGACGAATGCGCCGAATTTGGGCAGCCATCTCTCCGACTACCTGCTTGTCCGCCCCCCGCACGTTGACCCGGTTAGTGCCCTCCACCTGAAGGGTGATGCCAGAGAGCGGGCGCACTACGTCCTGATGGCTGTGACCGACCTGGAGCACCACGTCCTGCCCGCTCTGCTGGGCCCGGTATCCCACCCCCACCAGCTCCAGGCTCTTCTGGAACCCCTGGCTGACGCCGACGACCATATTGGCAATGAGGGTGCGCATCAGTCCCTGCAGGGCCTGCTGCTCTCGGTTGTCCGAGACGGGGGAGACCAGCACTGTCCCGTCCTCTTGCCGCACCTGGATGGCGCTATGGAGGGGCATGGCCAGGGTGCCGCGAGGGCCGGTCACCTCCACCTGCCCAAGCGCGATCTCAATACGAACCCCCGTTGGCAGGGGGATGGGCTTCTTGCCGATGCGGGACATCAGTTGCTCCTCCTACCAGACATAGCACAACAGCTCTCCACCCACGCCGCGGCGCTTCGCCTCGCGCCCGGTCATCACTCCTTGAGGGGTGGAGACGATGGAGATGCCCCTGCCCCCCTTGCCCAGAGGCATCCGCTGGCACCTGACATACCTCCGCAACCCCGGCTTGCTGACCCGCAGCAAACCGGTGAGGTAAGGCTTCTTTCGGTCCTGATACAGGAGAAAGACACGGATCGCTCCCTGAACCCCTCTGCCTTTGACCACCGTGTAATCGCGGATGAACCCTTCCTCCTTGAGAACACGAGCGATGTCCAGCTTGATGCTAGACGCGGGGACCGTCGCGCGTTCCTGACGCACCATGATCGCGTTGCGGATGCGGGTCAGCATATCGGCAATAGGGTCCACAACGGGCATGCTCTTCTTCTCCTTGGTTCGGAAGCTACAAGCTCGCCTTCCTAATCCCCGGCAACTCTCCAGCCAGCGCCAGTAGGCGGAAGCAGATTCGGCAGAGGCCAAAGTAGCGGATGTACGCCCGGGGCCTGCCGCAGCGCTGGCAGCGGTTGTGCGCCTGCACCTTAAACTTGGGCGGTTTTAACCATTTCTGAATCTTCGCCGTTGTCGCCATCTCTGGAAAACCCTCCCCTCTTGCTTTCGCCCTAGGGTCGAACGCCATCCTGACGGGCATAGGGCATGCCAAGCAGCTCCAACAGCCGGAGCCCCTCCTCGTCGGTTCGGGCAGTGGTCACGATGGAGACCTGGAGCCCCCGGAGCCGGTCAATGATATTGTAATCAATCTCCGGAAAGATCAGCTGCTCCCGAATGCCCAGCGAGTAGTTCCCCCGTCCGTCAAAACTCTCGCGGGGCGTCCCCCGGAAATCGCGAATACGAACCAAGCTCACATTCATGAGCTTGTCCAGAAACTCGAACATCCTCGCCGCCCGCAGGGTCACCATCACCCCGATGGGCATCCCCTCGCGCAACTTGAAATTGGCGATGGCCTTGCGGGCGCGGGTCGTGACCGGCTGCTGGCCAGCGATAAGCGTCAGGTCCCGGGTCCCCATCTCCAAGGCCCTGGCGTTCGTGATCGCCTCACCCAGGCCGATGTTCAAGACCACCTTCTCAAGTCTCGGCACCTGCATCACGTTGGCGTAACCGAACTGCTGCATCAGGGCCGGGACCACCTCCTGGCGATACTTCTCCCGTAGCCGGGGTGCCCGAGGCGGAGCAGAGGCCGGCGCGGCCGCTTCCAGTGCCGGGGGCTGCTGCCCCCGGGGCCGCCGAGCCCCTGGCTTCACCTGCTGGGGAGACCGAGGCGGAGCAGGAGCCGGCGCAGCCGCTTCCGATGCCGGGGCCTGCTGCTCTCGGGACCGCCGAACTCTCGGCGTTGCCTGTGGTGGCGCGCTCGGCTGCTCCTTGCCTGCTCGCTCGTCTTCGGGCGGGTTCACGGGATCACCTCGTGGCACTGTTTGCACACCCTTGTCTTGGTGCCATCCTCCAGAAGCTGGCTGCCGATCCGTGCGGGCTTGCTGCAGCTGGGACACACCAGCTTCACGTTGGAGATGGCGAGAGCCGCCTCCTTCTGGACGATCCCCGCCTGGCGCAGGGCCGGGTTAGGGCGCAGGTGCCGTTTCACCAGATTGATCCCCTCTACAATAACTCGGCCCTCCTGCGTCAGGATGCGCTGGACCTTGCCTCGCTTGCCCTTGTCCTTGCCAGCCAGCACCACGATCGTATCGTTGCGACGAATCTTATGCATCCTAAACCACTTCCGGCGCTAAGGAGATAATGCGGGTAAAGTTCTTGTCGCGCAGCTCGCGAGCCACTGGGCCAAAGATACGCGTGCCCCGGGGCTGCATCTGGTCGGACACGATCACCGCCGCGTTGTCGTCGAAGCGGACAGCCGACCCATCTGATCGCCGGATCGACCGGGTGGTGCGCACAATCACCGCCCGGACCACCTCATGATTCTTCACCGGCGCCCCGGGCACGGCCTCCTTGACGGCGGCCACGATGACGTCGCCGACCCTGGCGTAGCGGCGGCGGCTACCTCCCGGGACGTTGATGCACATGATGGACTTGGCCCCGGAGTTGTCAGCCACCACCAGTCGGGTGTAGGTCTGGATCATCTCCGGGCCTCCTGCTGAGGGCCCTGGGCGGAGGCTTCCGGCGCCGCAGCCTCTTCAGCCAGCGTCACCGCTCCCTCCTGTCGGGAGAGGATCTCCCGAACCCGCCAGCGCTTGGTCTTGGAGAGCGGGCGCGTCTCCTCGATCTGCACCATGTCGCCCACATGACAGGCGTTGTCTTCATCATGGGCCCTGAAGGTGGTGAGACGCCGGACGAGCTTGCCGTACAGACGATGCCGCTGGCGCCACTCCACCGCCACCACGACGGTCTTGTCCATCTTCTCGCTCACCACCCGGCCGATTCGTATCTTTCGACGCTCTTCTGCCATTCCTATCCTTTCACCAGCTCTCGCTCCCGCAGGACGGTCCTGACACGGGCGACGTCCCGGCGACTCTTCTGAATCTGGCTCACATCCGCCAGTTGCCGAGTAGCCACCCGGAAGCGCACGTTCATCAGCGCCCGGTGGGCATCCTCCAACGCCTGGGCCAGCTCCTTATCCGAAAGGACCCGCAGCTCCTGAGAGCGCTTTCCAAAATCCTCCTAAGCGGCGTGCTCGCCGGCGCCCGGCTCCTCGCCGCGGACGACGATCCGGGTGCCCATAGGGAGTTTGTGGGCAGCGAGCCGCAACGCCTCCCGGGCCTGGGTCACCTCCACACCACCCACTTCGAAGAGGACGCGACCAGGCTTGACCAAGGCCACATAATGGTCCACCTCTCCCTTGCCGCCTCCCATGCGGGTCTCGGCGGGCCGGGCGGTAACCGGCCTGTCGGGGAAGACCCGTATCCACAGCTGACCGCCGCGGCGGAGTTCGTGGGTGATGGCGCGCCGCGCCGCCTCGATCTGACGGGCGGTGAGCCACTGCGACTCCATCGTCTTCAGCCCCACCTCGCCATAGAGCACTTCGGTGCCGCGGCTGGCCGTGCCGGTCCGTCGCCCCCGATGGGCTTTACGATGTTTCAGCCGTTTGGGTTGCAGCATCGGTGCTCTCCTCGTCCCCTCGCACAGTCACCTCAATGGGGGCCAGCTCCTCCTCTGTCTCCTTGGGCTTCGGCAAGATCTCGCCCCGGAAGAGCCAAACCTTAACGCCAATCCGTCCCATCTGGGTATGGGCCTCCGCAAGCCCGTAGTCGATATCGGCCCGCAGGGTATGCAGCGGGACCCGTCCCTCCATCGCCTTCTCGCGCCGAGCGATCTCCGCGCCCCCCAGACGCCCACTCACGATAATCTTGATCCCCAGGGCGCCAGCGTTCATGGTCCGGCTGATGCCCTGGCGCATGGCGCGCCGGAAGGCGACCCGGCGCTCTAGCTGATCGGCCACGTTGCGGGCCACCAAGTACGCATCCAGCTCGGCCTGGCGGATCTCCACCACGTTGAGCCGGGCCCGTTTCTCCGTGAGATTCTCTAGCAGAGAGCGCATCTCCTCCACCCGCTGCCCACCTCGGCCAATAACGATCCCTGGGCGGGCGGTATGGACGCTGATGACCACCTCGTGGCTGCCCCGTTCGATCTCAACCCTCGAGATACCGGCATCTGGGTAGCGCCCCAGGATCGTGCGCCGGACGCGCAGGTCCTCCTGGGTCATGGTGCGGTAGTCCTTGGCCTTAGCAGCGAACCATTTGCCTTGCCATCCCTTGACGATGCCCAGCCGAAACCCTATAGGATGAGTTTTGTGTCCCACTTATGCTCTCCCCCGGTCTACGACGACGGTGACGTGGCTGGAGCGTTTGAGAA
>Ga0137829_10242784_pt1 | contig 11616 bp, 14 predicted proteins | sample OV2TP2_FD_97737 | JGI IMG/M metagenome (GOLD analysis project Ga0137829, IMG submission 97737) | reverse complement strand
GGCAAGCATTGGCCAGCGCCGGACGTGGGGTCGCGCCGTGCTGGTCCTCGGACAAGTGGCCATCTCCGTGGTGCTGCTCGTCGTCGCCACATTCATGTTCAGGGGTTTTCAACAGCGTCTCGGCGCCGGCCCAGGTTTCCGAACCGATCATGTGCTGATGATGACGTTCGATCCCGGCGTCCTCGGTTACACCGAGGCGCAGACCCAGCAGTTCTTCGAGCAAGTGGCTGCGCGCGCCCGAGCCGTGCCCGGAGTCAGGTCGGCAGCGCTGGCGACGTACATGCCGATGGACGGGCTACCTCCCTCGGTCACGGTTGTTCCGGAAGGCTTTCAATTCCCGGCTGGTTCGGAGAGCGTCTCGATCCCGGTCTCCTCCGTGGACGAGCACTACTTCGACACGCTCGGCCTTCCGATTCTCAAAGGGCGAGCGTTCCGGGCGACCGATTCGGCCCACGCGCCCAGAGTCGCCATCGTGAACGAAGTGCTCGCGCACCGCTACTGGCCCGGCCAAGATCCCATTGGGAAGCGTCTTCGTTTGAACAACACCCGCGGACCTTGGGTGGAGATTATCGGTGTAGCGAAAACAGCCAAATACGGCTTCATCACGGAGTCGCCCACGCCGTTTGTGTATCTCCCCTACACGCAGCGTCCACCAAGGCCGATGTTCCTGCTGGCCGAATCCCTGGGCGATCCGTCGGGTCTCGTCACACCGCTGCGGGAGGTGGTGCGGAGCCTCGATTCGAACGTACCGATCTACAACGTCCGAACCGTGGAAGAGTTCTATCGGCTGCGCGTGGTTGCCGTCCTCAACGTGATCAGCGGCCTCATCGGCGCGATAGGGATCATGGGGTTGGTGCTGGCGGTCGTCGGCCTCTACGGTCTCGTGGCGTACGCGGCTAGCCGACGGGCCAGGGAAATCGGCATCCGCAGGGCAATCGGGGCTAACCGGTCCGATATCCTGCGAATGGTCCTGCGGCAGGGCTTGGTGCTTGCGCTCGCTGGGCTCGGCGTCGGTCTGCTGGCCAGCGTCGGCGCTGACCGCGCGCTGGAGGCGATGTTCGCCGGCGGGCCTGGCGGCGACAGCCGAACGGATCCCGCGGCGTACGTACTGGTCGGGGTGACCGTGCTGGTGGTCACGCTCGTCGCGGCGTACGTACCGGCACGCCGCGCGACGAAGGTTGATCCCCTCGCTGCCCTCCGTTGCGAGTAGCGCCGCCGTCGGCAGACTCCCTTCCTTTCCAATCAGGCCGACCTACCCACAGTCGAAATCTGTCCTTCTGGAACGTCGCCCGTCACTTGGCAACTACACAGGTATCTTCGAAGAGCAACAGCCCTTTCAGGCCGGTCGATGTGACATGGCCTCTAATTCGCGCGAGAAAGCTTCGCTCGATGTGGTCCTGGATTTCGTTATCGAGACCGTCCAGGGGGTGGCGTCCGCTCATGCCGGCCTCAGCACGCGAGCCGGTCTTGCATAGACATTCTAGGTGGAGCCGACGCCTGGTCACATAGAATGTCAAGGGGACATCTCGTGGCGTTGCTGGTGGCCTCTCGAGCCATTTGTAGCCCGTCTTTCGGCTGACGTTGTAGGCGCGCCTGCCTGGCCTGTAACCGTCACTGGTGCGGTGCGTTGAGCCGATCGCGACCGTCCCACCCTATCGCGGTCCAGTTCGGTCTTTAATAGTTCCCAGGTGTCAGATTCGACTTTGGTGTCTTCAATCAACCAAGCGTCATGCATGGACTGCAAAACGCAGGAAGAAGTGGATGAGTTCTGGAGAAGACTCTCGGAAGGCGGGGAGGAAGAGCCATGCGGCTGGCTGAAAGATAAATATGGGCTGTCCTGGCAGATCATTCCGACGATCTTGGGGGAGATGCTGAGTGACCCGGATCCTGAGAAATCGAAAAGAGTCATGGAAGCGATGCTCAAGATGAAGAAGATTGACATGGGGCGCGTGAAGCAGGCATACGACCAACGATAAGGGGGGAAGTCAGTACCAACCCTAGTCCGTGTCGCGGCGTTCACTGGCGCAGCAATCTCCGGGAGCCTGGCCCTGTGCCGCACCTGCCAAATACGCAGCTCATTTTGCCGCCATAATCGATTCCACCTGGATCGTTTTGGTCTTGGCGTCCAGCGTGCCTATGACCCTCACTTTCTGTGCCGCGAACTTTTCCGGCGTCTGCTGGTCGCTAAGCGTGTAGACGTCCTTGCCGTCGTACAGAACGTACGTAGCGTCGTGCGCCGTGATGCAGGCAATGGTGCATTCGGCGTCCGTCGGCCCCATTCGCATTTGGGAATGACCGTCTTTGGCGCACATGTTGTCCGTAATGGTGCCGGTGAACGTCTGCTTGTCCGGAGCTGCGGACAGCGCGGCGAGCACGAAAAGACTCAAGATCAGAGGCTTCATAACCTTTCCTGACGGTGCTGGGATCGAAGGATCATCGGCGCGTCCGCCAGCCCCCCGGCGATTGGACGTGTGACAGCTCTCCCGATCAATCGCGTTGATCCGGCGCAGTATGGTCGAACCATAATAGGCCAGCTGGCGAGCTGCCCAGGAGGGAAGTGCCTCCGTTACGTTCTGCGAAGAAGCTTCTTATGAGACGGCTCTTCTCGGTCTGTGCCCTGTTCCTTGTCATCGCCTCGTCCGTCGGTACTCAAACGGGCGTCACCGGTCTGTGGCGGGCGCCGTTCGGTTGGAGCGCCCGCCACTGACAGGATTCAAGTATTCGGGCGGCGCCGTCATGATTGAGCAGCTTGCATTGATGGATGCCGTCGGGAAACCCTTCGATCAGATTGCGCGCGTCATGAACCTCCCACTCGACTGGCGCGTGCTGACCTTTGCGACGCTCCTCACGGCGACGAGCGTTGTGCTCTTCGGCTTGGCGCCCGCACTGCGGGCCATGCGTGTGCCGCCGATCGACGCTCTTCAAGGCGTTCCGGGTTCGAGGCACGGCCTTCACAGAGGTGGACGCCTGGGGTATGTTTAGGCATAGGTAAAATATGCCTAGGGAAACTGGACTCCCCCCCGGGACGCTCATGATGCTGGTGTTGCGCGTCCTCACGAGGCAGCCGTTGCACGGGTACGCGATCGCCCAGCGCATCCATCAGCTGTCCGCCGACGAGCTCCGTGTTGAAGAGGGCTCGCTGTACCCCGCGCTGCAGAAACTGCTGGTCAAAGGCTGGGTGAAAGCCGCGTGGCGCGAATCGGAATCCGGCTGACAAGTGCGGGAATACCGCATAACGGCCAGCGGACGGCGGCAGCTCGAGGCCGAGATGGCGGAGTACCGGCGGACGGCGAGCGCAATCGGTTTGTTGCTGGATGCGGCCTGACATTCGACATGGCGATCATCGGTGAGTGGATCCGGCGTCTCGGCGACCTGCTCCGACGGCGTACTCTGGAGGACGAATTGCGCCGGGAGATGGAGGCGCACCGTGCGCTGCCAGAGGAGCCGCGGGCCTTCGGGAACACGTTGCGCCTGCGGGACGAGGCGCGGGATGCCTGGGGGTGGACATGGTTCGACGACTGCGTACAGGACACGCGCTTTGCGCTGCGGACGTTACGTCACAGTCCCGGGTTCGCGCTCACGGCCGTCGTGACCCTTGCGCTCGGCATCGGCGTCAACATCGGCATGTTCAGCCTCGTCAACCACCGTACTCAGGCCGATGTGGATGATCGCTGTGGGGTGGCGGCCTCCGCGCGCCGTCGTTGCCGCACCCTGTATTAGGCTCATGCTGGTTGGCACATCGCACAGGAAGAGCTCACGGGGCTGGCTCGATACGCAGGAGCGCGCCGTCGTCGTCGTCCGTGAGCAGATAGAGGAGCCCGTCGGGCCCTTCGCGCACTTCCCGAATGCGCTGCCTGAGCTCCGTCAACATCGACTCGCGCCGCAGCTCCTCCGTCCTGGCGTTCAACACGATGCGCTGCAGGTGGCCCGTGCCCGGTATTCCGCCCTGGCGCAGGGATCCCACGAAGACGTTGCCTTTCCACGCAGGGAAGCGGTTGCCGGTGTAGACGGCCATGCCGGCGACCGCGATGGAAGGCAGCCAGACCACGAGCGGCGACTCCATCCCTTCGCGCGTCGGATGTTCGGAAATGCGCGGGCCTGGATAATCGCGTCCGAAGCTCACGGCCGGCCATCCGTAATTGCGGCCCGCCAAGATGATGTTGATCTCGTCGCCGCCGTTGGGACCATTCTCGTGGTTCCAGAGCGCGCCGGTCTCCGGGTGGACGATCAGACCCAGCGTATTGCGATGCCCCAAGGTGTAGATTTCCGCCCGGTGGCCCGCGTGGCCCACGAACGGGTTGTCGCGCGGAACGGAGCCATCGTCGTGGAGGCGCAGGATCTTGCCGCGCAGGCTGGCGGGATCTTGTGAGACAGTCCCTATATTGCCGCCGGTGGACATGTAGACCATGCCGTCGCGCCCGAAGACGACCCGGCCGTTGAGACCCGAATTGCCCTCAAACGCGTCGGTGACCAGCAGGTCCCGGACGTCGGCGAGTGCGCCAGCCTCGAGCCTGCCCCGCGCGAGCGCCGGTGCGCCCTTGCCGTTTCCGACGGGCTTGGTATAGGTGAGGTAGACGAAGTGATTGTCGGCAAATCGGGGATGCAGGCCGACGTCCATGAGACCGCCGTTGCCGTCCGTCCTGACCTGCGGCACGCCGGAGACGGCTTCCGGGTCAAGCACGCCGTGGCGAACGATGCGGAGCCGACCGGGCCGCTCGGTGACCAGCATGCCTCCGTCGGGAAGGAACGCGATGGCCCATGGATGCGAGAGCCCTTTGGTCACGACGCTGACGCGGATCTTGTGCTGCTCGGCCGTATCGAACACCCATGGGCCCGCGCCCAACGGCGGCACCGGTACGCCGACAGGCGGTTGCTGCTGAGCGTGGCTGAGCGCGAGCATGCTGAGCAGCAAAGGCGCAACGAAGCGGGCTGAGTGTCTGACCCTCATGCGAACCTCCCGCGTGAGCCGAATCAGTATAGAGCGACCCTAGGCGCGCGCGCACGGACGGATTTGGCGGTCACCTTCCTGTGGCGGGGCGACACGAGGAGCATGCGCCTGTCGCATCCGTCCGCGGCGGCCCATCGTGGGGCGGGCTATCGGGATCAGCTCGCCATCCTTCAAGCCGAATTCGCGCTGACCCACGTGCTCGATCGGCGCGTCACCCGCCGCACGCCCCCACAGTCTCGCACGCGCGTCCTCACCGAAGGCGTCACCCCCGGAGGGGAATGAGGGTGGTCAGGTTCCGCGGAGGCACTTTCTCATTTCTCTTCTGGCGGCGGGGCTTTGGCGACCTCGTGCGGCGATGGGCCAACTCCAGTCGAAACGGCAAGATTCGCAACTACCCGTACGCGTCAGCACGCTGAACCATGTGAGTTTCGGGTGTGGAAACGTGCGGAGCACCGTCCAGTGGTATGGACGAGTCTTCGGAATGCCCACAACCTCCGGATGTAAATAGATCATACGGCCCGAGTCAGCCACCTGCGCGACAAGCAAGCCTGGAATCGGTTGATTGATGGCCGTGATGCCAAGGAGCGACGCGATGGAGGCGACGGAGAGCCCCTCAATTTCATACATCACGACACAGCTCGGCGACGTGGCGGCAGGTAGTCGAGTGCCCTCCACACAGTCGTCCGGATCAGAAACGCCCTTTCCGGGTCCTTGTGTTGAACTGCCGCGTGACTCAGGTCGAAAGTCGTTATCCGACCCGCGACCAGTTCTTCGCCGGTCCTGGCGCCGCGGTTCCGGCGTCGATCGAGTCACGAATCGAGTTTCAGTGCGACGGCACCGGCAAGTCACCTCGCTCGCGTAGCATTCGAGACCGACCGGCCGCATCAACGCGAACCACGTCCCGCTCTCAGCGGTACTCGTCTCCGCAGTCGCCGATCAGGCTGAGGAGGTCCCGCGACTTTGCCAGCACCGCCTCGATGCGGGCATGATCCTCGGCGTCGAGCCCGAAGGCGAAGACGCGCGTGTTGTCGTCGCGGTAATCGCTCAGACCCAAACGCCGCCCGAGGATCGCGCCTGCCACCGCGAGGCGGTCGAGCACCCAGCGCACCGCCACCGTCGTAATGCCCACGGCGTGCCGTGTCGCCACCTCGTTGAGCGCCGCGAGCAGCTCTTGGAACAACCTCCAGCCACCCCAGGCGTCCACCATGCGCTTGTATTTCTGGAGGCTAGCGGTGTCGAGGGCGGAGCCGCGCGGTTCGGGCTGGTTGAGGTACCGCTCGGACAGAAGTCCGCCGCAAACGGTCCCGTAGGCGAGCAGGTGAACACCGCGCTCCCGACAGAAGGGCGCCATACGTACCTCGGCCCTCCGGTCTATCAGCGAAAACTGGATCTGGTTGGAAACGACGCCGATGCCATGGTCGAGGATGCCGGCCAGCCGCTCGGTGTCGAAGTTGGTGAGCGCGAGGTGCCGGATGGCGCCAGCGTCGCGCAGATCGGCAAGGTGCGCCAGCGCGTCGAGGTAACGCCGATCGGCATAATCCCACCAGTGAAACTGAAGCAGGTCGAGGATCTCGGTGGCCATCCGGCGCCGTGAGGTCGCGATGGCGGCCTCGACCGCTGCCCGCGGCATCGGGCCAGGCCGGGGTACCCACTTGGTGCAGAACTGCAGGTCCGCCAGCGCCGGCTCGCCGCGCTCCGCGACGTACCGGCGGCGAAACTCACCGACGAAGTCCTCGGCGGGTCCGTAGTGGTCGGCGAGGTCCCAGGTCGTGAAGCCGGCATCGACGTAGGCGGCCATGCTTGCGAGCGCCTTCTCGCGTTCGATGCGGCCGTGGGCGCCGGAGACCTGCCACATGCCGTTCAGGATGCGGCAGATGGTGAGATCGGGCGCGAGTGCGAACCGCTCCAGCGAGGCCATTGCGCTCAACGTGTCTGCCGAAACACGCTCCTACTTCTCCCGACGCTTCCGGCGATCCGAAGCCACAGCGGCGTCACTTAAGAGTAATCCTTCGCGCACTGCCGCCCCGCCCGTATAATCCACGACAAGCGTTTGGCTCTTACGCCCGACGGAACCTCGGCCTACGGCCCCTGCGCCCCAGGCTGCCGCACGCCAGGGTGTAACCTATGCTGGTGCTCATTGGGCTGGAAACACAGAGCACCACACACAAAACTGAGGAGAGAGGCAAATGAACCGAACCACCTTGCTGGCCGGTGCTGCAACGCTGGCGATCGGGATCGCCGCGGGTGCATTGCTGGCGCAGCAACCGCCGCCACAGCAACAGCAGCAAGGGCCGCAGCCCTTCTTCGTGGGGAACCGTCTCGGTCTGCCGATCAATCCGGCCCCCGATGGAGCCTTCGAAGCGATCTCCTCGAACGTGAAGGTGTACGGCGCCATCTACTCAGCTGAGAGTTGTTCCTACGACCCCGCCCGTGGCGTGATCGTCGTACCGAACCGCGGCGTCGGGCAGAACGTCCAGACCAATAACGCCTGGGTGTCCTTCATCAACCATGACGGGTCCGTCCACACGGCACGGTGGATCGGCATCCAGAACCCCGGCGACCAGCGGACCAACCTGACCCCGCCACTCGTCTTGAACGAACCGCTCGGCAGCGACATCGCCAGCGGCATACTTTACGTGGCAGACCGTGATGGCGGCACGAGCCCGACCGACCCGGCTGTGTCGGTCGTTCGCCGATTCAACATGCAGACGGGTGTCCCGGCTGGTGAAATCCGCGTGGACCGTTCCACCGGGTTCAACGACATCGAGGTCACCGACGACGGCACCGTCTATGCGACCCAGACCGGTGCTGGTGGTCAGAATCCCGACCCGACGACCTGGCAGGTGTGGAAGATCGCGCGCGACGGCGCCGCCTCGATCTTCATTCAGGGCGCTCCGCTACGCCAGCCCAACGGAATCGCATTCGACCCGCAGGGCAACATCGTCGTCATCAACATCGGCAACACCGAAGTGCTGACGTTTTCTCCGGGCGGCCAGTTACTGAAGACCGAGAACGCGGTCCAGCCGGGCAACGATGGCCTCGTGATCCTGCCGGACGGTACCAAGTATGTGAGCAGCGTGCAGAACGGGGGCGTCTCTCGCATTCGTCCCGGCCGGCCCGCTGAACTCATCGCCCGGAACATCCCGAACCCTGCGTCCATGTGCTACGACGCGGGGGCGAATCAGCTGGTGATCCCGATGAACGCCAACAATGGGCTCGCGTTCATACCGCTCAATTAGGTCACGGCGCAGCGGGTGGACTGGGTCCTCCCCTCGACAAAGATCGAGCTCTGGCGGCCGTCTCCGTCCAAAGGCAGCCCATCGTTGGAACTCGACGGCGGCCTCAAGCACCAAGGTAATCGCCCGCGACATGCGGCGGCACTGAGCGAGTTCTTCGGTCAAATGGCGCGTCCCTCGGGCGTGAGCCAGTAGTACCGGGCGCGTCGATTAACCTCCGTCACGCGCCAATCGACCGGATGAGGCCTTGTTCATTAGATCAAGCATCAACGCGGAGAAGTCGGGGTCAGGCAACGTCCGTAACAGCAGCTCGTGAACGTTGTCACCGCGCGGCGGGGACGAGCGGTGCGAGGCCTTCAGTCAGCTCGATATAGGTGCCCCACGGATCGGTCAGGAATGCGACCTTGATATTGGTGCTCGGCACCTGGCGGAGAGGTGCTTCGATTTTGACCCCCAGTGCGTCGAGCTTGCTGACGAACTCTTCGAGATTCGTTACCTCGAAGCCAATATGGTCGAGCGAGCGGCCCTTGGTGGGGGCGGGCGGCGTGTTGCCAGGCGAGAATGACAAATTCACACCGGGCAGGTCGTCCGCCTCGATCATCCTCGGGTTGGAAAGGCAAGCGATACACGGGCGTCGGCCTGGGTTCGCCCCGAAAACCCTCACGTACCACGCCTTGATCGCGGGCACGTCGACAGGAGAGTAATGGATGTGGTTCATGCTCACTGGAGTGGGCAGAGCCGGTTCGCCGTAAACTTCGAGCCGGATGCCGTCGGGCGCGTTGAGGTATACCTCATTGGGGTTCTCGGTTGGGTCGATCTTGATGTTGGCGGCCCTCCATTTGGCGAGCGACGCGGGCATGTCTTTGACCGTGAAACCAAAGTGGTTGACGATGCTTCCGGCGGGCGGCCCTGAAGGATCCGCCTTGCGCAGCAGGATGAACACGCCCGGGAACTGGATGAGCTCTAGAGGGCCGTTCTTCACAAGCGTGCCGCCCATGACCGAAATCCAAAACTGCTTGTGGGCATCCACGTCCCTTACGGCAAGGTGGATGTGTCCCATGGTGACGCCGATCTGGTTCGGCTCGGCGAGCTGTGCCATCGCTGGCACAACCCAAAAGAAGAAACCGATGGCGAGAAAGGTGAAGTGTTTCATAGCGCCAACTATACCAGCGTTCATGAGCGGCCGCTGGCTTATTCCAAACGGCAGTGGCCCTATCGGAGCGATGACACGAAACTCTGCATCTCGCGGAGAACATCCGCGGCATTCGTAAGAAACAGGTGATGCTCGCCCGATATTCCGACGATTTCGGAGTTTTCGGCGAACGCCTCGAACCGCCGCGAGTGCCGCATCGGCGAATTGCTTTCAAAAGCTCCGCCCGGAGACGACGGCACTTGGCCCTGTCTTCCGGTCTGCGATGGAGGCGATCGCTTCGCAGCGCATTGCTGAGGGGTTCTCGATCGGAGTTCGCAACGCGCGCGGGGCGCACTGGCGCGGTGAAGGGGGCGCGCAGGAGCGTGGACTCGCTTCGCAGTACCGCGCGTGGGCCCAACGATTCGCCTTCGATTATCCGTACGTCAGTAGCGTTCTCGAAGGCATCGCGACCTCTTACAACCACGAGGCTGAATGGCACGATTCTGACGCGAGGAACAGGAAGCTCTTGTCGGTGGCGCGGTCGTAGGTCTGTCCTGGAGGCAAGACGATCAGCGGACCGTGGACGCCCCCGGTCAGCTGGACCGCATCGTGCCAGTGCGTGTGGTACATGAACGTGCCCCCGCGCGGGTACCATCCTGGCCACAAACGTCTCTCCGGGACTCACCGCAGGCGTTTCCTTGGCGCCGATTCCTCCCCACTCGGGCACGCCGTCGTAGTAACTCTCTAACTCGATGCCGTGCCAGTGAATGCTGGTGGCTTCCTTCAGCCTATTGACGACCGCAATTTCCACAGGCTGATGCTGCTCGAGCACCAGGGGTGGGCCGGTCAGACCTGGACTGAGATTGCCTTTGGCCCTCGAAGCCTCCTCGCCTGGCTCGTGCGCCGCCAGCTCGAAGTATCGTGAATCACCTTCCCGTTCGTCGACGACCAGCTCCAGCCTGCGGGCCACCGGCCAGGGCGCTGCCGGGTGCTCGACGGTGTCCGTTACGGTGATCCCCATGATCATTCCGCCCATGCCCGCATACGCCGGATCGTCGGGCGCGTGCTCGTGGTCGTCGAGCACGGTTACGTCGCTCGGATCCAGCGTGATCGGGATTCTCATGTGGGGGAGCCTGTGGCAGTGGTAGAGCCATCGACCGGGTTCCCGCGCAACCCACGTCATCTCGAACGTTTCGCCAATTTGCGCGGAGTGGGTGAACACCAGCGGTCGCGCGTCCGCGTCGTAAGTCTGATACTTTTCTCCGTCGCCCACCGCATCCAAATTGAAGTGGGAACCGTGCAGATGCATGGGATGACTGAGGTCCGACGCGTTGACGATCCGCCAGTGTACGATCTCGCCCACTTTGTAAGTGAGCCGTTCCGTGTACGGCCACGACTTCCCGTTGATGGCCGTGCGCGTCGCTCCGTTCCAGCGTTCCAGCACGAAGATGCGATCATCGGCAGCGGAGCCCGGCGCGTCGACGATGAGCGCGCCGCCAAGCAACGAATCGAGAACCCGGTTGTTGACCCGTTGGCCGTCGGGCGTCCTGCCCCAGTACAAGTAGGTGCCGGGCCGGCCGGCCACGAACCGAACCTGCTTGGTCGCTCCAGGCGCCACGGTCACGATGTCGCTGGCATGGCCAGGCCGCAGCCAGCCGTATCTTTCCGAGACCGAACACGCTACCCGCGAACGAAGAACGATGTGTTCGCCGCCTTCGTGGAGCGCTGGCTGGACAGGCTGAGCGAACGCGGACGCCTCGGGCCCATCACCTCGCGAACCGGGTTTTTCCTCAAATCGTTCGCGGGCTGGCGGCAAGAAGTGCTGCTGGATCGGACGCATGTCGACGTTGTTGCCGACCTGGGCGCCGGAGTACTCGACACGGCTATGGTTGAGACAGCGGCGTATGTCCTTGAATTAAAGGACTTTAGTGATGTCATCACTGTTTGAAAGCCGGCTTGAAGACGGGCACAGGGCAAAATATATGTGAAAGTGGTCGGCCTGAAAACTTTAATATAAGTTGATGAACTTGGGCATCGAAAAATCGGCTTTCACAAGGACCAACCGCCCGGTGGAGGGTGCGGCGAGCGGTCGGGCTGGGGCTTACGTCCTGCAGCCCGGTGGCTACCGCGCCTTTGTCCCAAAGCCCTTGCCGCCGGATCCGCCCGTCGCGTACGACGAGCGCCTGCTCGCCCTCCTCTCGGAGGCCGACCAGGAGCTGGCGCGTCTCGACGCAGCCACCGAGTTCCTGCCGAATCCGGATCTTTTCGTCGGCATGTACGTCCGGAAAGAAGCTGTACTC
>Ga0137829_12740935_pt1 | contig 11642 bp, 10 predicted proteins | sample OV2TP2_FD_97737 | JGI IMG/M metagenome (GOLD analysis project Ga0137829, IMG submission 97737) | reverse complement strand
AAAATAACAGGCAGATTTACAATTGTTTTGAAAATTGATAGCGTTTAGATTTGCTCACATAAATCGAAAGATGAATACCGGGACACTGTTTTATGAACCAACACGAAGCTTAGGCAACCTTCAGTTCAGGCATTTTTCTGTAACAAATACTTTTATAAAACATTATTGGTATCAAATTTGCGATATTAAGCAGCGAAAAATTATTCAAAAAAGCTCTTGTTATAAACGTTTTGCAACAGATCAGAAATAAAACATGCGTGCTGACCTATGAAAAACCATCGTTACCGGAGTGCAGGATGCGGTGCTGAAGTAAAATATGTAACGAATCATCTGTCCGTCGTCAATCAGCTTCTGATCTTTAAACGACCTCTTAGGTGGAAGAGGATGGTGGCTTGTAAAAGGGGCCTTGGTTCGGGGCCCCTTCTTTTTTACCCTCAGCCCCGCCTTGTGTAAATCTTCGTTGGACTAGCCATAAGGGGCAAATGCGAAACCTCCTTCATTTTGGAATTTCCAAGTGATTAAAAATGGTTCGCTGACCAGTAAAACGCCCGTCTGATTTCGTACTTCTGACTTCAGACTTCTTTTTCTACATTTGCTTATTAATATTTGATAATGGAATATAATACCACCCGGAATGAACTGGCAATGCGGGAATACGGACGCCACATTCAGAAAATGATTGAGCACCTGCTAACCATCGAAGATCCCGAACGCCGCCAGCGGAATGCACAGGCTGTGATTGAACTGATGGGTTTCCTGAATCCGCACCTGAAAAATGTGGAAGACTTCCGGCATAAACTGTGGGACCACCTTTTTCTGATTTCCGACTTCAAGCTGGATGTAAAATCGCCTTACCCTATTCCTACCAAAGAAACACTGAAAGCAAAACCCAAACCGCTGCACTATCCCAAACGGTATCCCAAATATTCCCATCTTGGCAAAAACCTTGAGATGATAATTAAAAAAGCGCTGAAAGAAGAGAATCCTGATAAGCGTCTCGGTTTTGCCAATGCCATTGCGTATTACATGAAACTGGCCTACAACAACTGGCATAAGGAAACCGTACATGATGACGCCATTCAAAGCGAACTCACCGGCATCACCGACGGGCAACTCACCTTTACCAACACGCCATTTGTAAAAGCTTACCGGCCGCAGCAGCAGGACGGCAGGGGCGGATACGGAAAACAAAGAGGAAAATTTCAGCAGCGTGGCGGCAATGGAGGCCGGCGACATGATGGCCGCGGCGGTGGAGGTTTTAAAAAGAAAAGATACTGAACCCCCGGCCCTCTGAAGGGGGCTTTTTATTTTTGCTACCTTTCTTACGCAAATAAAATCTTACTTAAAAGTTGGCTGGAGGTCTTTATGTATTCTTTTGAAGTTACCGGTGGTAAAAAACTGAATGGCGAAATTATTCCTCAAGGTGCAAAAAACGAAGCGTTGCAAATCATCAGCGCTGTTTTGCTTACGCCGGAAAAAGTTACCATCAGCAATATTCCCGATATACTGGATGTGAACCTGCTGATAGAACTGCTGGGCGAAATGAACGTGAAGATTGAGCGGCCCCAGCGTGACACCTGTATTTTCCAGGCCGATGATGTGAATATTGATTACCTGCACAGCGATACTTTCAGAAGAAAAAGCGGCCGGCTGCGTGGCTCGGTGATGCTGGCCGGGCCGATGCTTTCAAGGTTCAGAAAAGCATTTATTCCCAAACCCGGAGGCGATAAAATCGGCCGCAGAAGGCTCGATACACATATCATCGGTTTCGAAAAGCTCGGCGCCGAATTTGTTTACCACGAAGAAGACGGCTTTTTTCACCTGGATGCACCGATGCTGCATGGCGTAAGTATGCTTCTTGATGAACCCTCAGTAACCGGTACTGCAAATATCATTATGGCTGCCGTGATGGCAAAAGGAACTACCACGATTTACAATGCTGCCTGCGAACCCTACATACAGCAACTGTGCAAAATGCTGAACCGCATGGGGGCCAGGATCAGCGGCATCGGCAGCAATATGCTTACAATAGAAGGTGTCACTTATATCGGCGGCACAGAGCACCGCATGCTGCCCGATATGATTGAAGTGGGTTCCTTCATCGGACTTGCCGCTATGACGCAAGGTGATATGGTAATTAAAAATGCAGGCATTGAACATCTCGGCATCATTCCCGAAAAATTTCAGCAGCTGGGAATCAAAATGAATTTCAGCAACGATGATATTCATATACCCGAACAGGAAGTGTATGAAGTGCAGCGCTATCTCGATGGTGCTGTGCTCAGCATTTATGATCATCCCTGGCCGGGTTTTACTCCTGACTTACTCAGCATCGTTTTAGTCACCGCCATACAGGCCCGGGGCAGTGTGCTCATTCACCAAAAAATGTTTGAAAGCCGCCTGTTCTTTGTTGACAAACTGATTGACATGGGCGCACAAATTATTCTCTGCGATCCGCACCGGGCTGTAGTTATCGGTTTGGAACGTGAGCAGAAACTCCGCGGCATTACCATGAGCAGCCCCGATATTCGCGCCGGTGTGGCCCTGCTCATTGCCGCCCTCAGCGCCGAAGGCAAAAGCGTTATTCAGAACATCGAACAGATTGACCGCGGCTACCAGCGCATTGACGAAAGATTAAGTATGCTTGGTGCGCAGATAAAGAGAGTGGAAGGGTGAGGTAAAATAATCTTTCCTCTGTCAGTGACAGCAACAGAATGCTATCTTTGATGATAAAATACATAAGACAGGAAAACGAGTGCCGGAAATTATTGTGAAAAGCAGGCACGCAGGTAATAACCAATGAAGCTTGTGAAAGATGGTTGCAATACCGTGATAACCGTAATAATACAGCACACGACTATGGTGTAAACTTTGCCGAAGAAACACTTACGCTGCTTCCGCAATTTATAGCTGACGCTTCTGCTTTGGCCGAAGCCATAAATAAAATGAATACTGATTGACATGTTGCTTCGTGAAAAGGATAAAGATGCATTATTGCAGATTTTTTCTGCCATTGAATTGCCGGTAGAAGTATGGGCTTATGGCAGCCCGGTAAGCGGCGAAGCTCATGATGGAAGCGATCTGGACCTGGTAATACGACGCCAAAATCTTCAACCTTTACCCGTTGAAATTTATCTTGAACTTTGCGAAAAAATTAAAGAGAGCAACATACCTATACTGGTCGAGTTGAGAGATTGGGCAAGGCTACCGGAAAATTTTTATAAAAATATTGAGCGCCGCTATGAAGTATTGTTTACCAACCTGCATTCAATAGTTAACGAGCCACCAGCTGAATATAAAAACCAGCCCGGGAAAAAATAATAATCGTTTGAACCCTATTTACCGATGTATGAATCCGAAAGACGGTTATGGGTGAAAACCTGATGAAAATAATTGTATCCCTGCCGTTTTAGCCTACGATCCACATCCTCCCGAATTGAAGTATTACCGGCTATCAGGCTTCAGCTTTTTCCCCTATCTTTTGCCCATGCTAAACCGCAGCATCAGCAAATGGGCCATGGTGCTCCTGTTCATCAACGGCGTCATCGGCTCCGGCATATTCGGCCTGCCATCCAAAGCGTTTAAAGAAGTGGGAGCCTACAGCATTTTCGCTTTTCTTGTTTGCGCTGTTGCTGTGGCCGTCATCATTCTTTGCTTTGCCGAAGTGAGCAGCCGCTTCGACAAAACCGGCGGACCCTACCTGTATGCCCTTTCATCATTCGGGCCGCTGCCGGCATTTCTTACCGGCTGGCTGCTGCTGCTTACCCGCTTCATCACCTTTGCGGCGCTCATCAACCTGCTGGTTACTTACCTGTCAGTTTTCTCCGGCTGGTTCACGCAGCCGGCGGCACGCATCAGCACCATTGTACTGCTCACATTGTTTCTTGCATTTATAAATCATATCGGTATAAAAAACACCACACGGGTAAACAATTTTTTAACCATCGCCAAGCTGCTGCCGCTGCTGCTGTTTATCGTGGTTGGATTTTTCTTCCTTCAGCCGACAAATTTTGAATTGAAAGAGGCGCCGGGCTTCGCTTCCTTTTCTTCCACTGTGTTGTTACTCGTTTTTGCCTTTGGCGGGTTTGAGTCGGTGCTGGTAAACAGCGGCGAAGTAAAAAACCCGCAGAAGAATCTGCCTTTTGCATTACTGCTTGCCACACTCATCATTGCTTCCATTTACATGCTGGTGCAGGTAGTCTGCATCGGCACATTGCCCACCCTTGCTGCCACCGACAAACCGTTGGCCGAAGCAGCTGGTTTGTTTATGGGAAAAAAAGGCGCCACCCTTATTGCCATCGGGGCCCTGTGTTCTGTTGCCGGCACACTCAATGCCATCATGCTGGTGGGTTCGCGGCTGCCTTTTGCTTTCAGCGAAGAAGGCCAGTTTCCGAAACTCTTTTCCTTTGTTCACCCGCGGTATAAAACACCCACCTGGTCGCTGCTGCTGTTTACGGGCATCACCATCATTATTTCACTCAATTATTCTTTTCTTTCCGCCGCCTCGCTCAGCGCCATTACCCGGGTGATGATTTATGCCATTGTGTGCAGCACCCTCATCATCCTGCGCAAAAAGAATGCGGGGCAAAAGGATTTTTTCAGAATCAGGTACGGTAACCTTGCTGCTGTTGCCGGCATCATCATTACCCTTTGGCTGCTCAGCAGCTCGAAGCCGAATGAGCTGCGTGATATCGGAATTGCGGTTGCTGCGGGGCTTGTGATTTATTTGGCGGTTGTATTAGGGAAAAAGAATAATTTTAATACCCCATAAATGAACCCGGCCCAACGTAAATATAGGGCAGGTATATGTTGAAAATCAAATCAATATTTTTGAGAATCTACATAAGTTTTTGAGTTGGGCCGCTATTTTATTGAGACGCATCTTACAAATTACGGAACTTCAAAATGCACCTTCAATTTGAGACCACTATTACTCTTATTTCTGCTTTTGTTTGATGGTTGTTATCTCCCTAACGACCCACCTAAAAATGAATTTGCTTTTGGGTTTCAGGGACGACTTGAAAGACTCGAAGATGCCTTTTACTCATCAAATTTAAATTACACAGAAAGGGACTTCTCTCAACATTTACAAATTTCACCGGAATACGAATTTGTAATTATTCGTTCTGACACAACAATTAAATATGTTGTGACATTTAGCGACTGCCAAAGCATTTATTCCCTGGTGAAATGGAATGATAACCGGAATTGTGACTCAAGTTTTATAATTGTTAGGGAATTTTCATCCAACATTGACTCGTTACCGACTTCTACAGCAGAAACAATCTTCAAAAAGGAGATTGTAACACCCTTGAGCAGCAGGCTTGACTCTGTGACTAACAATTATCGCTGGATAATTGAAAAAAAGCCAAACACAATTCTGGTAAAAATTTTGAATCCAAAAGACTCGTTAAGAAAACTGTACATCTATTCATTTGACTCACTTGGTAACGACATTACCGAAAAACAAATAATAAATTATTTGGGCGACTCAATAATTATTTACCAGAAAAGTCCTGAACAGAGGTATGTGTATCTAAAAAGTAAAAAGGTCGTTCACAGGTGACAGAGAAAAACAACAGCCAACAGGTGCATCCTATGTATATAGGAATTCAGAGAAGGATCATATCATTCAATCATATTTTCTCCCGATAGTTATCGGGATGAAAGCTGGTGCAAGCCTTTCTTCCTGCACTGGTTCATCCCACAAAGTTTTTGCGAAGCCGGAAGCTCCGGAAGGCATGTTCCCCCATCCTTTTAATCCTTACTTTTGCGGCATTTAATAAATTGAATGGCTTCGCAGGCAAACAAAATCATCATCATCACCGCACCCTCTGGCGCAGGCAAAACTTCCATCACCCGCCACCTGCTGAAAACATTTCCCGAAAAACTGGCTTTCTCCGTATCGGCAGCCACCCGCCGGAAAAGAGATTATGAAAAAGACGGCGTGCATTATTATTTCATCAGCGAAAACGAGTTTAAGGAAAAAATAAAGAACAACGAATTTGCCGAATGGGAAATGGTGTACGAAGGTAAATACTACGGCACGCTGAAAAGCGAACTGCAGCGTAGCTGGAACGAAGGCAAAGCCGTGGTGCTCGACATCGATGTGCAGGGCGCCATTCATATGCAGCAGCAGTACCCGCAGCAGTCGCTTGCCCTTTTCATCGAACCGCCCTCGGTGGAAGAACTGAAGAAACGACTCATGAGCCGCGGTTCCGAAACGGCCGAAAGCATCGCCACCCGTGTAAACAAAGCCGCCTACGAGCTTTCCTTCAAAGACCAGTTTGACAAAATAATAATCAACGACAACCTCAACAAAGCCTGCCGTGAAGCGGAGGAGATGGTGAGGAAATTCCTTGAAGCCTGAGGCCCGATGCCTGAGGTCGGATGTCTGAGGTCTGAGGTCTGATGTCTGAGGTTGGAGGCCGGATATTTTCTACTAACTTGTAAGTCTTTTTTCATGACTTCTGATGCCGACGCTTGCGGTCGGCATGCCGACATTTATCGTCGGCACTTCCGACCTCTTTTTTCTACCTTTACTCTCCCATGTTTGAGCTCCGCATCATCATCTGGTTCATCCTTACCATCCTGCTGATGGGTTTTTTTGCCGGCATCGAAATGGCATATTACAGCGCCAACCGCATGGCCATCGAGCTGAAGAAAAAACAGGGCCGGGCCAGCGGTCTTATACTCGACCAGTTTGTAGATCACCCGGTGCATTTTCTCGGCACCACGCTGATTGGGTTCAATATCTTTCTTGTCTTCTTCGGGCTGCAGATAAGCAATGTGATGAAACCCGTATGGGATACCTGGCAGGTAGGCTCTGATACCTTCCGCATTCTTGCCGAAATTCTTTTCTCTACGCTGATGGTGCTCTTTCTTGCCGAGTTTGTTCCCCGGGCCATCTTCCGTGCCCGGGCCGACAACCTGCTGAGCAGGATGGCGCAGCTCATGGATATTTTTTACCAGATGTTTTACCCGATAGCAGCAGCATTTATCGCCCTGGCCAACTGGCTGCTGAAATATGTTTTTAATGTACGGGTGGATGTAAAAAAAGATGCCTTTGGCCGCAGCGACCTCGAGCATCTTTTCCGCCAGGCCAAAGAATCGGATGAAGAAAAGCAGCCGCTCAACACCGAGTTTTTTGAAAATGCCCTGGAGCTGCCCAAAACAAGAATCCGCCAGTGCCTGGTGCCGCGAAAAGAAATTGTGGGCATTGATGTAAAAGAAAGTGTGGATACTTTGCGAAATCTTTTTATTGAAACAAAACTGTCGCGGATTATTGTGTACGACGGCAATATTGATCATATCGTGGGTTATGTTCACCAGCTCGATATGTTCCGGCGGCCCGCATCCATCGAACCGGTGCTGCTGCCCATACCGGCCATACCGGAAAGCATGAGCGCCACTGACCTCATCAACAAATTTACCCGTGAACGCAAAAGCATTGCCTGGGTGGTGGATGAATTTGGCGGCACCGCCGGCATCATCACCATGGAAGATGTGCTGGAAGAAATTTTCGGTGAAATACAGGACGAGTACGACGTGGAAGAATTTGTAGAAAAGCAGATTGCCGAAAACGAATACATCTTTTCCGGCCGGCTGGAGCTGGATTACCTGAATGAAAAATACGGCTTCGATTTCCCTGAAGATGAAATTGAAACACTTTCGGGCTTCATCATTAACTACCACGAAACCATACCGCGGCAAAGGGAACGCATCATTATAGCCGACTACGAGTTCGATATCATGAATGTAAGCGATACCCGCATCGAGATGGTGAAAGTAAAGAAGCTGAAATAAGCGAGGCCGGAGGCCGGGGTTCAGTGGTCGGATATTTTCTCATAACCTGTAAGTCTTTTCTTTTTCCGACTTCCGATGCCGACGCTTGCGGTCGGCATGCCGACATTTATCGTCGGCACTTTCGCCTCACCACCGCTTATCCATTTAATTTTTTTTCTTGCCGGCATACCCATTATCTTTCCCTCTTCAAAATTCTAAACTTATGTTACAAGCAAGAAAAGCATTGCTCCTGCTTGGAGCAGGCATGCTAGCTGTCCTTTTCAGCGTTGGCCAGGCAGCCAACCAGCAGGCCAAAGCTGATACAGCCAAAAAACCGGCCACGCCGCCCAAACCTACTGTAGCTGAAAAAGTAAAAAGCAGCAAGAAAACCGACGGGCTTTTTACCCTGTACCAGGATACGACCACCGGCAGTATGCAGATGTATATAAAGAAAAACCAACTGGGCAAAGAATATATCTACCAGAGTTTTTCCATGGGCGGGCCTACCAACCTGTTTCTTCACCAGAACATGATACGGGTTACCTGGGTTTTTAATATCAAAAAGAATTTTGACAAACTGGAGTTTTCGCAGGTCAATACCAACTTCTGGTACGACGCCGGCAATGCCGTGAGCAAGGCCGCCAACGTGGATGTGACGGAAGCTGTTTTTTATTCCACAAAAATTGATGCGGAAGATTCGCTGGGCTTTATCATTGCCGGCGATGCTCTCTTTCTCAGCGATAAGCTGGACCCGATAAAGCCGGTAATTCCTCCCGGCCCGGCTGCCACGCAGGTGTTTAATCTCGGCAATTTGAATACGACCAAATCGGGATACAAATCACTTCGCTCCTATCCAAACAATACCGATGTGACTGTTGAGCTGGCATATGATAATCCCACACCCTTCAACCAGGGCGGAAAAGACATAACCGATGCCCGCTACAACCGCATCCGTTTCCAGCACAGTTTTCTTGAAATTCCGGAAAATGATTTTCAACCGCGGCATGATGATCCGCGGGTGGGTTATTTTACACAGGAAATAGAAAACCTGACCAGCATAAAAGTGGCCGACTACAAAGACGTAATCAACCGCTGGCACCTGAAGAAGAAAGATCCTTCAGCAGCTATCAGCGAACCGGTGGAGCCCATTGTGTGGTGGGTAGAAAATACCACACCGGTTGAATATCGCCAGACGATTGTGGACGCTGGCCTGAAATGGAATGAGGCATTTGAAAAAGCTGGTTTCAGAAATGCCGTAGTGATGAAGATTATGCCCGACGATGCCGACTGGGATCCGGGAGATATCCGCTACAATGTTATCCGCTGGGTATCGTCGCCTTACCCTCCTTACGGCGCCATCGGGCCCAGCTTTGTAAACCCAAAAAACGGGCAGATACTCGGATCCGATATTACCGTGGAATGGTTTACCGGAAGCGCAAGTCCCAATTTGGAAGAACTCTACGATGTGAAATCAATGAACACCGATTTGCCATCGTTGCTGCTGAACCCGCAACAATCCCCGGCCCCTGTCAGTTTACCGGGTAATAATAATAAATGGATGCTTTGCACATTGGGCAGTGAACTGAAGGCGCAGTTTACTGCAGGGCTTACCACACTGGAAGCCACCGGCGCTTCGCCGGCTGAAATAAAAGAACTGCACAAACAGTTTCTCTATTACCTCATCATGCACGAGATGGGGCATACCATGGGGCTGAATCATAACATGAAGGCCAGCCAGATGCTGAGCCCGGCCGAAGTGAACAACAAAGACATCACCCGCAAGATGGGATTACAGGGCTCGGTAATGGATTATCCTGCCATCAATGTATCAACTGACCGGGGCAAGCAGGGTGATTATTATACCACCAAAGCCGGTCCTTATGATATATGGGCTATTGAGTTTGGCTACACACCCTTCAGCCCGGCTGAAGAAGAAGCAGGCCTGAAAAAAATTCTTAACCGCAGCACTGAGCCGCAGCTTGCATTTGGCAACGATGCAGATGATATGCGCAGCCCGGGTGGCGGCGGTATTGACCCTCGTGTTATGATCAACGACATGAGCAATGACATGGTGGCTTATGCCGAAGACAGATATACGCTGATAAGTTCGCTGCTTGGTAAATTGAAAGATAAATACAGCAAACCCGGCAAATCGTATGCAGAGCTGAGAAGCCGCTACGGTATTTTGCTTGGTCAGCGTTCGCAAATGGCGCAGGGTGTCAGCCGCTTTATCGGTGGTGTGATGGTGGACAGAAGTTTTGTGGGACAGGATACAAAAAATAAACCCTTCACTCCCGTGCCGGCAGCTTACCAGAAAAAAGCCATGGCATTTTTAGCCAAACATGTTTTTGCACCGGATGCTTTCAGCGCCGATGCCCAACTGTTTGCTTACCTGCAGCAGCAGCGGCGTGGCTTCAATTTCTTTGGCTCGGGTGAAGATTTCAGAGCACAAACCGTCGTACTCTCCGTGCAGGTTGGTTTATTTGCACACCTGCTGAGTTCAAATGTGATGACAAGGCTGAACAACAGCTCTCTTTATGGAAATACTTATACGGCTGCCGATATGCTGGCCGATTTGACCAGTGCTGTATTCAGCGCCGATTTGAAAACAAACGTGAACCTGTACCGGCTGAACCTGCAGACAGAATTTGTAAGAGGTCTTGCAGCAGTAGTGTCAACGCCGGCCAATCCTTACGACAATGCTTCCCGTGCAGCCATGTACCATACGCTGAAAAAAATAAAGGCGATGATGGCAACCGCTGTTTCTGCCAACGAACAAACCCGTGCACACCGTGCCAACATCGTATTCCTGATTGACAAAGCCATGGAAACAAAGTAAAAAACAATCCATACGTTAAACCCCGGCCAGTTTGCTGCCGGGGTTTATTATTTTATTCACCCCGCTGCCGCTTCTTATATTTGCCCACTATAAATATTCCGGATGGCATGGAGTTTTTTTAAAAAGAGTGCGGTGGAAGACAAGGCGGAGATGTCTTTTGTGGATCATCTCGAAGAATTGCGCAAACATATTTTCCGCAGTGTGCTCGCATTGGCAGTGGGAATGGTGATTGCCGGCATTTACAACAAATTCATTGTTGACCGCATTGTGCTGGGTCCCGTTCATGAAGATTTTATCACCTTCAGAAAAATCTGCGAGCTGGGCCGCCGCATCGGGCTGGGCGATAAAATGTGCATTGACAAAATAGGCGTCAGCATGCAGAATGTGGATACCACAGGCCAGGTATCGCTGTTTTTTACCTCCCTGTTTGTAAGCGGATTTATCATTGCCTTTCCGGTTATATTTCGTGAGTTCTGGAAATTTGTAAAACCTGCCCTCACCAAAAAAGAACTGAAAAAAACCCGCGGCGTTATTTTCTGGGTATCCTTCCTGTTTTTTACCGGTGTGCTGTTCGGCTATTTTGTGCTCATGCCTTTCAGCATGAATTTTCTCGCCAGCTTTTCCATGTCCGATTCCATTCAGAACATCTGGACCATCAAAAGCTACATCAACACCATGATGCCGCTGGTGCTGGGTGCCGGTCTTGCTTTCCAGTTGCCGCTGGTGATTTTTTTCCTGGCTAAAATCGGTATTGTAACCGGAAATTTTTTGCGCAACAACAGGCGCTACGCCCTGGTCATTATCCTCATTATTGCCGCCATCATCACCCCGCCCGATGTTATCAGCCAGGTAGTTGTCACGCTGCCGCTGTGGCTATTGTACGAAATCAGCATTTTGCTGGCCGCACGGGAAGAAAAAGCAAGAGCCAAAGAAGAGTCGGAAGAATGGAGCTGAATGAAAAATTATTAGCCTACCTTTGTTTTCATAATTAATAATTATTAATCAATAATTATTTTTT
>Ga0137829_11477847_pt1 | contig 11711 bp, 13 predicted proteins | sample OV2TP2_FD_97737 | JGI IMG/M metagenome (GOLD analysis project Ga0137829, IMG submission 97737) | reverse complement strand
AGGCTATCGAGCTGCACCAGCCCGGTGGGCACACCCAGCACGGCGCGGCCGGTGGCTTCCCGCTGCAGGCGCCGCGCTTCGGCGTCCGCCAGGACCTGGGGCAGCAGAGCACTGGCCCACTGCAAGCGGCCCGCTTCGGTGCTGCGTAGAGCGGTTTGCACCCGCAGCGCTTCCTCCTCGAGCAACGTGGCGATGGCCGTCGCCGGCGTGGCGTCATCGAAGAGCGCCTGCGCCAGGCGCTCCTGCGTCACCGCCAACAGGCGCCGCTGGTGTAAGTCGAGCAGGCGCTCGGCAGTGGCGTGGGGATCGGAGGCCGGCGTCCAGTCTGTTGGCACCACGCCGGGCAGCCCGGCGTCGAGCGCCAAGGCGAGGGCCTGCCAGGTGGCCGCTTCAGTCGGGAACAGCTCAGGGGTGAGTCTGTCAAGCAACTCCCAGTAGCACATCGGGGTGGCCGCGAGGCTGGCCAGCAGGGCTTGCTCAGTGGGAGTGTCGGTAAATTCATCAGCCAGGTGATACGTCTGCATAGCAATCTCCCACACAGCGTGCTCGGGAAAGAGAGAGCCTCAGGCGGAACATTCTAGCAGGCGCCCGGTCGCCGCAAGGCGAACCGGGACGCAATGGATCTCATAGATCTCCTTAGAGATGCATAATACGACGCTGGTCTTGTAACCTCTTGGAAAATAGGTCTCTGGGGATTCGGTAAAAAAAGTTTGGGCAACGATAGGGGCGACTTCGGGCAACGATAGGGGCGACTTCGGGCAACGATAGGGGCGACTTTATGCATAATGCATGACAGGCGTCACACGCGTCACCGCCTCTATTGGTGTGAGGGAGAGAAGCAGAGGGACGGTGGCGGGAGGCTCCCCTGACACCCGGATATTATGCAGAGGATTTTCCGGGGTTATGCTTCCTCAGTACACCAGGTTTCGAGCCGCTTCCGCATAGCTGGCAACGGCGTGACCTGCCCACGTTCCAAGCGACTGAAATGCCCTTGATGGAGGCCCAGTTGCTCGGCGGCTTGGATCTGAGATAGACCGAGCGCCTGGCGCCGCTGCTTGAGGCGGGCTGCTAGCGTATCGGACGCCAGCACCGGGCGCCGCCGGGAGGCCTCCAACTGCTCCAAATGTTGGTACTGCTCCCGGATGACGTCGGGTGGTTCAATCAACACCGTGGATTTCGGCCACTCGGCGTGCTCCTGGGCATACTGCCAGGCCGCCATGACGCCGTCGTGTTGGATGGTGTCGAGGGCCTTTTCTAAGCGGGTGCGTTGCCAGGTGAGGCGTCGCAGGTTCACGGGGTGCCCCACCGCTGTCAGGAGCGTGGTGACGGCAAAGGGCTGCAGATAGTCACCAGCGTGAGCTTCGCAGCGCCACTGCCAGCTGAGGTAGCGCGTCAGCCGCTTTTCCCAGGTCTGCCGATAGGGGTCATAGGCCAGCGCTTTGGCGGAGAGCAGGGCGGTCTGGCGACCAGGACCAGATAAGAAATGGGCAAACACCTCGCCTGGACGAAACAGAAACTTCTCGACATCCACGAAACCATCCAGGCGTAACTGTCCCAGGAGGTCGGTAATCACAAAGGCACGGCTCTGGATGACGCGGGTCGTGGGTTTGCGCTGGCGTGTTCCAGGTCGTCTGGCATCACTGTCGTACGTTTCGAGGGCGGACATGGTCAACCAGAGATTTTGAATGTGGACGAGCGATTGCAGCATCGCGGTCCTTTGGTGGTCTCTATACCCGCCCCGTCGCCCGGCTCCGCCGCGATGCCGGGCCAGACCACGGAGGCGGAGTAAGTCGTCGACATCAGCGACGGCTGCTGCGTTGGGGTCTTTCGCTTGATACAGCCAGATCGCGCTCAGGGCGTCCAGTGTATCGGCGTCCAGGTCCGCGAGTTCCCCACGCTGGCGCCACATGAGCTGGGTCCAGCGTTCGACCTCCTCTGGAGGCAGGTACGGCTGTACATCGGTCATGACCGGCCGCAGTTGCGCGTGGCCACGGGCACGGCCTTTCTCCAGCCGGGCCGTGGGCCAGGGCATGCCGTCTACGGCCGCAAAGGCGCCCTGCGCGAGGACCTCACGGACGGCCTGATAGTGGGCGGCGCTCAGCACGTGGAGATAGTCGGCGAACGGTTGCGGCAGGGTCGGTGCGGGCTGAGGGGTGGGCACGCCTTCCCCGCGCCAGGCAGCGATATAGGCGTCTAAGACCGTGACGAGCATGGGCGCGAGCACCGTGGTGCAGAGGTCCAGCAGCGTGGCACCTGCGGGCAGCGCGGCCAACGCCTCCAGACTGGCCGTGCTGGGCCCGGCACGCGGGGGGCTGGGCGCTGGCCCAGGCGCGCTGGTGTCCGGTGTCCCCAGGCGCCCCTGCTGGGCCGTCTGCAGCACGCGCTGCAGAGCGGCCATAACGCCGGGTTCCCGGAGCAGCCGTTCAATCCACGTGTGGAGGGCCGTGCCGCTTGCTGCAGGGTCAGCTGCCGAGGGTGACGCATACGCCTGCAGGGCGGGCGGCAGCGGCATAGCAGCCAGGGACTGCTGTAGTTGTAACGCCAGGGCCGCGGGGAAGGGGTCAGGCTGGAGGGCGCTTGCCGCCATGAGATGCCGTCCTCCTGAGGCCCAATGGCCTGGACCTCTGTTAGGGTTCTGGGGGTGTCAGGCCATGTTTCTTCAACGCCTTGGCCAGGCTCGGAAGAATCGCCTGCACACAAAAATCCTGGATGGTCGTGCGCTCGTAGACCGCCACCAGCTTGAGTTGCTGGGCAACCTCTTCGGGGAGGCGAATAATCACGTCTTTACGGGGTCCCAGCGCCTCACTGCGGCGGCGCCGGGCGCCGGGGCCGCTGCCCCGGGTGGCCGCGCGCGGCGCGCGGTGGCCTGGCCGAATCTCCATCGGTCACTGTCTCCTCAGCAAAAGTGAGCTGGTACACCTGCGCCAGCTCGGTGATGGCTTTGGGATCGCGCGGCGTATATTCCTGCACGCTGAGCCCGGCCGGAGTGGCACGTTTGATGGCCACCCGCTCTCGGAGGACCACCGGGGCCACCCGCAGGTGGCCACAGGCGGCCATGGCCTGCTGGGCCTCATGCGTATCGCGGTCGCGCGGATTGGTCGAGGCGCGATTGAGGATCACGAAGGCGACCAGGGTGGGGTTGACCGCCTGGGCCTCGGCGACCCGTTCATCGAGCAGGCCCAGGGTCCAGACATCCAGCCCCGCGGGTTGGACCGGGATCAGCACGCGCGTGGCCAGCCGTAAGACGGCCTCTAGGTCCGGACTATCGCCGGCCGCCACGTCGACAATGACGTCGTCATACCGGGGAGCCAGGGCCCGCAGGTCGCGCCCCAAGGCCCGCCCAAATTTTTGGAGACAGGTGACCGCCGGGCGGACGGTGGTGCGGCGCTTGTCGGCCCAGTAACTGGCACTGCCTTGTCGGTCGGCGTCGACGAGCAGCACCTGCTGTCCGGCAGTCGCCCGCAGCCCGGCGAGATTGGTCGCGAGGGTGGTTTTCCCTGTGCCGCCTTTTTCGCCCAGGACGGCGACAATCATCCGGTGTCTCCACGCTGAAATCGCTATCGAGATAACCTGCTATCTGGATAACCCGTTAGCTTATACACCTACTCCACGGCGGCATCAAGCACAAAGTATGCGCGCCGCTAGATGACTATCGAGATAACCTGCTATCTGGATAACCCGTTAGCTTATACACCCACTTCATGGCGGCATCAAGCCCAAACATGCGCGCCGCCCGCGGCACCGCGCGCCTACCCGGACCGCTGACCGTCCGTGAAGATGGTCGCCGTCATGCGGGCGACGACCCCTGCAGTGTGGGCGTCCGAGAGGTGGGCATAGCGCTGCACCATCTGCAGGGTCTTATGCCCCAAAACGGCCGCGATTTCAACCAGACTCGCGCCGCTCATGGCCAGGTAGGAGGCACAGGAGTGGCGCAGGTCGTGAAAGCGACAGTCGGGAATCTCCGCCGCCTTGAGCGCCTGGGCCCAGGCGTAGCGGATGTCGATCGGCTGGCGGCCATCGGCGCGCGGAAAAAGCAACGCGGTCTCCAGGCGACGCACCTTGGCCAGTCGCTCAATTTCCTGCAGGGCCAGGCCGGTCAGTGGGAGGGCACGCCGCTCGCGATTCTTGGTCTGCTCCAGGGCGAGCTGCGCCCGGCGCAGATCGATATCCCGCCAGGTCAGGCGGAGCAGCTCCATCTTGCGCGCCCCGGTGGCGAGCGCCAGCACCACGAGCGGGTAGAGGGCGTGGTTGCTGCTGACCTGGCACGCCAGCAGCAGGCGCGTACGTTCCTCGTCCGTCAAATACCGCACCCGCCCGCGCGGCTCGCGCAAGCGGCGCACCCGGCGCAGCGGCGACTCTTCCAACCATTGCCACTCCGTCATGGCCACGGTCAGGGCATGGCTCAGCGTGCTGACATAGCGGTTCACGGTGGCGGGGGCACGGTCCTGGGCCAGGCGGTCGCGACAGGCGGTGAGGCGCGCTGGCGTGAGCTCGAGGAGTCGCTGCGTGCCCAGCTGCGCCTGCCACCAGGCCAGGTGAATTGCCTGATTGAGGGCCGTCCGTGGGCTCTTGGTTGGGAGGACCTCGCGGGTGTAGCGCGTCAGCACCTCGCCTAGGGTGCGGTGCGCGGCTTCCAGCGTGGGAAACTGCCGCTGCGTGCGCAGCGCCCCCTCGGTGACCGTCGCCCAGCGGCGAGCGGCGGCCAGGGTGGGGAAGGTCGCGGACGCGCGCGCGTCGCCCAGACGGATTTGCACGCGGTACCGGATCCGCCCAGTGCGGCTGGGGCGCGCTTGAATCGTCGCCATCAGGGGTCCTTTGTCTGGAGTCGGTCGGCATCAGTTTTTCAGACTGACGCGCATAACGTCCTACCACGGCCGGCAGCCCGGCATGGCACACACCGGGCACAGTCCTGCAGGGGCGCTCCGGCGGGGGGTCCCCCAGTGCCCACGTCTCAGGGATACTGCAGTGGATTGTCGACCGGGAAGCCTTCGGCGCTGGCCGCGGCCAGGAGGGCGTCATCGGCCGTGACAAACACGGGGACCGGGAGCCCATACTGCTGGAGCGTGTCCCGCACGGCGACGGCGCACGCCAGATGCAGCGCGTCGTACGCCCGCAAGGGATGCGCCTGCACCAGCGCATTGGCCTGCGTCACGCGCGCCGGCGTGATCGCCACCAGGCGGTAGCGCCGGACAAAGTGCCGCTGCACGCGCCGCGCCAGGCGCTGGGCCTCGGCCGCCGCGAGCGTCCGGTCCCGCACCTTGCGCTGCAGCGCGCTGAGCACTTCGGTCTGGGCCAGGAGGGCCGTATAGATACCCTGACGCACCGGCCGCGCCAGGGCGCGGCGCACCCAGATCGTCCCGACTTCACCGACGTAGCGTTTGACCAGGGCGCTCGTATCCACGTACAGGGCGGGCATTAGCGCCGGTCTTCCAGAATGATCTCAGAGAGCGGCTTGCCCGGGAGCTCCACGGGCTCGAAGTCGTCGCCTTCCTCCGTCTCCCCAGGCAGCAGGGGCGGGGCGGGCATCGACACGAGCACTCCGTCCGCCAGCATCTGCTGGTGCGCACGCTCGTACAGGGCCTCCTCGTAGGCCGCCAGGCACAGCCGCAGCATCTCTTCCGGCGTACGGTGGTGCTGCTCGGCCAGGGCGGTTAACTGCTGATAGGTGTCGTCGGACAGTTCCAGCACTGTGCTCAGCGCGTCTTCTCCTTGCTCTGTAGGGCTGGGCGGCGCCACGGCCGCCGCGCAGCATGCGCTAGAGCGGACGGCGGTAGTGGTAGCGCGCGCCCGCCGCGTGCCGCGTGGGGCGCTGGGCCAGGGCTCAGGCGTGGCGTGTGTGCCCCCGAGGCGCTACCAACCCCTCCGGGGCGGCTTTGAGCTCGGTCAAGCGAGGATCAGAGGCCCCCAATGACACCGCCAATTGTGCGACTTCCACTGCGCGATAGCGTCTGCCCAGCGCGTCAGGGCGCGCAACATCGAGGAGCTGAGCGGCTTGCCGCAATCCTCGTTGCTCAAGCGCCGTTCTGACCTGGCGTATGGTTTCCTCCCTGAGTGGTGAGACGACGCTTGAGCCTCCAGTCAGAACTACCTCCAATGCAGGACTTCTGGCTAGGCAGAGGTCGTCACGAATACCGCGCACATACTCAGCGACATGATCGCCAATGAGCGTCGTCCACTGGCCAACATAGGGCTTGGTATACCATGTCTGATTCGTAATCTTGTATTCTTCAGCCTCAACCGATGTGCCTGGGCGACCTTGTTGTCTGAAGTCGGCGAGGATCCTATCGGTGAGCCAGCGACCAGCAATCTCCAGCGCGTCTGCTGCGGGTAGCCAATGGAGAAGGGGCTTCATAATCCCTTGGGCGTTGCGGGGTCTCACAGTCCTCACCATGTACCCGGCGTCGGTCGAGCCGGCGCCGACGTCTATCACGAGGACCGTCCGAATACGCTTGAGCGCCGGAAACGTGGTGAGATCCTCGACATACGTTCCCGGTTCGCTTTCCAAGAGATACGGAAATCCTGCGGCGCACGACTCGAATACCAGCTCCCACTTCGTCTTGTGCACTTTGCCTTGCGCACAGCGGAGGTACTCGCGATGATCGTAGTACAGCGGAAACGGGCTCAGCCGGTCCGCAGCACCACGGTGGCGCTGCACTGCTGTGCGGAGAGCGTCAAGCGCGATGCTGATCTCCTGCGCGTCGTTTTTGTGGTCAATCGCTTGCAGGAAAATATGCATCGCAACCACAGCGGCATCCCGGAAACAACCGAGCGCGCGTACGGTGTCTTCGGCGATCCAATTGGGGTGGGAAAACCGGATGACGAGCGACCCCTCTTGCAACAGTGACTTCCGCCTTGCGGCCAACGTCCGCTTCGCGTCCAGCAGTAGACACAGAATGGAGAAGACCACGGCCTCACCCAGCGTCACGCCCAGTTGCTCTCGAATCCCGTCCCAAAACGGCTGCCCTGGATCCTGAATGAGCCGGCGCTTGAGGGCCGTCTCACGACGCGGAGCCTGGAACCCTCGGTCGAGAGTGAAGAGGTGCAAGCGGTCATCGAGTCGATAGACGGAGGAGTCCCAGATGGAACCAATCACGGGATTCCCTGACTCTGTCTGAAAGGCCCACTTCGAAGAATGCGTGCCCCAATCGATGCCAAGGACGGACGCCATTATGCCTCCTGTTCGTGCCTCTCTGATTCAACGATGCCCCGTATCACAATGCGCGCATTGGGTGGCAGATACCACTCGACCCATGGCCTCACCAGTCGCAGCTCGCCTGCCGTGCTCTCTGGCGTTTCATGGAGGCGACTGTCAAACGTGGTGCGACTACCGACCGTCCCCCGCAGAAACAGATGGAAGTGCCCTTCACATAAGGTGTGGAACCGCTCGAAAGCTTCTTGCAGTTCGGCGTTTCTGGTCTGCTGGTCGAACAGATAGAGCAACAACGTTGCGGCCTGTCTGACCTCGGGACTGTCGGCGGGATTGGCGTATTCCACGCTCGGACCTGCCACAGTCAGGCCAAGGTGGTTCAACAGCCACTGCTGGCTTGCCGCTGGAAGCATACCCGCCCGCTCCGCCAACAGCTGTGACATGCCCCGCTGCGCTTTGTCGCGCAGTTCTTGATGCCGCTGGAATACGCCTGCACACTCCGAGAGCGTCGCTATATCGCCCTGCTCGAGCGCCCATTGTATGGCTTCCAGGATGCCCGCTTCGATCTTCGCATACCGGTGGCCAAGGCCCGCTTCAGACACAAGGGCCTCAAAGGATAACGCAGCAAGAGAGGCAGCATCGCGGAGGTACTCTAAGGCATGCTTCCAAGCCGCAGGCGTCTCCGCCATGTCGCAGGCTTGGCAGATGGTGTGACTGCAACGTTTCACGAAGCCGGCCACCGGTGCTCTACTCTTGCGTGCACGAGCCTGCGCGCTTACCGCCAAAGCGCGCGTGACGGTCGTCAAGACGCGACGAGCCGTCTCCACGCTGGTGCGGGTCAGTTGAAGAGTGGTCCCGCGCCCAATCGGTGGCTTCGTCAACAGCCTGACGACCACGTCATGCACTTTGTGCGCTAGTGCAGGGTCGATGACCAATGAAGCGTGTTCTACCGCCGTCAGCAGTCTGGCCAAGCGTTCCGATACGTCCACCAAGCACGTGCCAGATACGCCACCCGCTTTCGCGGCGGAGAGGGCCTTGAGATCCGACGTCAGCTGCGACACCGCGGCGGCTCGGTCGGGATCACCTAGCGTGGACGACTGCGTAACTTTAAGCTGCTCAGGCATAACGTCGCTCAACCTCTAGCTCCTTGAGAGTCTTGCCCCGCCTGGGGCCGTGCGGCCGGCGCGCTCCCGGAGGACACCACACCCACGAGATCGTACCCACCGCGTCGCACGCGGGAGCCGTTCGCGCAGCGCTAGAGCGCCTCTCCCACCAGGCCCAGGGCCATGGCGCGGGCCTGGGCGCTGAGCCGAAAGCCGAGGGCGTCCAGGCGGTCCAGCAGCGGCGCCAGGCGGGGGACGAGGCCTTCGCGTGTGGCCCGCGCGAGCACGCCCACCGTGCCCGTCATCCGCAGCGCGAGGAGTCGGCCGAAGCGCCGGGCGCGCCCATCATCCAACAGCAGCAGGGCGTTGGGCGTGGCCAGCGCCAAGGCCAGGGCTTCCCGCTCGCCCGCGCCCAGGGTACTGGCCACCTGCCACACCTGGGCCGCGACGGGCGCCTGCACCTGCACCCACGGCACCTGTGCCAGCACCGGCAGCGCCACCCCCAGCGCGTGCCCGTCTGCCAGTTCCTGCACGACGGCCGGCGGAATGGTCACCTGCTGGTAAAAGCGTGGCAGCAGCGCGAACTGGCCGAGCTGGTAGAGATACTGCAGCGGGGAGGTATTACTGATGACGGCCTCAGGCATTGGCAATGTCCTGGGCGATATCCTCCGCACTGAGCGTGCTGGCCGACACGCCCCACTCGGCCAGCTTGACGAGAAACAGTGGCTTGGGGATGCCGGCGAGTTCAGCTGCCTTGCCCGCAGAAATCTTCCCCACCTCAAACAGTTTCACCGCCGCCGCCACTAACACGGCGTGCGCCACCTCGTCTGCAGGCACATTGAGTGCCAGATCCAAGTCATCCGGAATCTCTAGGGTGACAGCGCTCATAACTCCTCCGTACGTCGTGTCGGCTCCTTGCCTGGTCGTCCTCGTCTACCACCCGCTTCCCCGCCGGCGCGCTCCGGAGCGCGCGCACGCCGCGACGGGGTGTTGTCCCTCGGCGTGGCCCTGCGCTCCGCGGCGAGGCGCGGGTGTCGGAGCTCACGGCGGGCCTGAGACCCCGTCGGCCCGGCGTGCCACCCGCCTCGTGCTGGCGTGCCAGCCCCCCGGCGTAGCGCAGCGGCTGGCGGGCAGTGGCTCACGCTCGAACGGTCGCAGCGGTACGCCTGTCTGCGCGGCTATCGGCTGCGTGGCACCGCAGCGGCTGAGACGGCGTCGCCGCTGGGGTGCCGCTCCGCCTCTGCCGGGCTGCCAGGCATTGCTTGCTCATGGGAGGGCTCTGCCCCCCCATACCCCCCGGCGCAGGCGGCCCCTCGCGAGCCGGCGGGCACGGGTCGCCAGGCGGTTGCCGCCGCCTGCGGTCCAAGGCAGGCGCGCGGTGCGGAACGCCCTCGCGTTGCCGGACGCGGTGGCGCACGACGGTGCCTCGTCTTGGCCGCACGTGCTCGCGCGCCAACACCGGTCACTAGGGGTGGGCGACCAAGCGGCGGGTGGCGCGCGCGCTGCAGCGAGCGGCAGGCCTGCCCCGCCTGGCGAGGCGGCCACGCGCGTACCGGGCCGCGTGGTGCCCGCGCGCTTAGCCGCGGGCGCCGGCGGGCGCTACCGGTGCGGCCTTGCGCGGGCGGCCACAGCGGGTGAGGGCGTTACTCCGCCTCTACCGTGTAGTCCGTCTCAAAGACCGCGGCCCAGGTCAGCGGGAGCGGCGGCACGGGGCGGTTCATCTCCCCCGCGGCCGCATCGCGGGCCGCCGCTAAGCAATCGTCCCACATCGCCTCGAGCACGCGGCGGGTGAGGCTGGGGGTTTCGTGCTGGATATCCACGATCTCGCGGCGGGCGTTCCGGATCGTCGCCACCCAACTCCACGAGCGCCGCTCGGGTTGCACCTGCCACTTCACGATATGCTGCATCAAACGGATCAGCTGGCTGCGCAGGGCGCGGCGTTCGGAGCGTGCCAAGGCGTCAATCAGCTCCTCTAAGCCCTCTAGGGCGTTCGCGGTGTCGCCGGTGTGTAAGGCGTCCTTCACCGCGACCGCGGTTTGATAATGGGAGGTCGTGGCTAAGTCATGCCAGTTCTGCATCGCCGGTCCTTCTGTCGGCGCACGTCTCCGCGCCGGGCGGTCGGCCCCAGGCACCGCGCCTGGGGGCCTCGTTCTCTCCTCACACCACCTGGGGCGCTTGGTCGGCACAACGGGCTGGGCTCATCAACCAGCCTGCAGCCGTAGCGCTCCCGCTGGTCGCGGCGTGGCTCCCTACCTGCACGACACCCGCGCGCTTAGCCGCGGGCACCAGCAGGCACCGGCGGGGCCTTGCGCGGGCGGCCACGGCGGCGGGCCGGCGCGGCGGGGCCTCTAGGCGCGGCGGCCGCGGGCGGGGCCTCGTCTTCCCACGTACCGGCCAAATAGTCGATGGAGACACCGAGAGCCCGCGCCAGGCGCTTGGCGGTGCTGACGTTACAGTCGGTCTTCGCACCGCGCTCAAGATCAGATATGCGTGATGGCGAAACATTGAGTAGGCGTGCAAGGTCCGTTTGTGTGAGCCCGAGCTGCTCCCGCTTCTCCGTAATCCTTTTCCCAATCATGGTCTGTTTCTCCTTCATGCCATGGGAAAAGTATAGCAATATTTTTTTGCGCTATCACGCATTTTTTTGTTGAAATTATATTCGCTATCTGTGATAATTAAGTGCTCCCAAAAAAAGAGGGCTTGCGGCCAACTTGTCGAGGGTCGCGCCACAAGCCCACACGCTTCACCCCTCAGAACGAGGAGCTTGGCAATGCCCAGTCTACCACACCCCGTCCCCTCCCGCATGGCCCACAACGTGGCCGCCCTGTTTGGCCACGACGACGACACCCTCATTGCCTGGCAGCGCTTCTGTGCGCAAGCCGCCGAGGCGTTGCGCGTGCAGCACGACCCCGAGCGGCTCAGCAAGGCCCTCACCCTGGCGCAAGGCGGCCATGTCGAGGTGGAAGACGACGGGTTCGCCGTCGTCACCAGTGGCACCAAACTCTACCACGTCCAGGCGGACGGCAGCTGCGACTGTCCGGACTACCACAACCGCCGCACCCCGTGCAAGCACGTCCTGGCCGTGCTCATCCACACCCGGGCCCAGGAACTGGTGGCGCCCAGCCCCAGCCCCACGCCACCAGCCGCAGCGGCCAGCACGCCAGCGCCAGCCCCAACTCCCACCAAGCCGACCCGCCAGGCCAAGCCGCGTAGCTCGGCAGCGTGGGACGTGCATGAAGCCCCGGTGTCGTCCTGCTTCAAGATCCGCGTGGGCGCCTTCGAGTGGACCCACACTATGAGGGGTTTGAGTAGCAATGGAACAGAAAACTGGGATGCCCCCTCCGTCCCCCAGCTAGCGATGATGTCGCGTATGTTGGTTGCGCTGTCACGCACGCGTAGACGGCATGCCCCACAGTGAAGTGATCCCGCGCGTTTACCGCTCCGCCAGGCGCCGCGAGGTG
>Ga0137829_10123749_pt1 | contig 11740 bp, 19 predicted proteins | sample OV2TP2_FD_97737 | JGI IMG/M metagenome (GOLD analysis project Ga0137829, IMG submission 97737) | reverse complement strand
GCGCTGGAGACGCAGATATTGGTGTCGTTGTCGGGCGGGGCCTGGATCACGACCGTCCGGCGCGCCGTGTCCGACGACGTCACCACCGTCCATGCCGTCGAGGTGCAAACGACGGTGTATGGAACCGGATCTCGACCGTGGTCGAAGTAGACGCTGGCCGGGTCGGGCCCCTGGCCGGCCTGGCCCCAAGCGGTCGGCGCCGGCAGCGTCGCGGCGAGCGTCAAGAGTAAGGCGGCAACACGCAGCATGTCGGACCTCCTAGTGGGCTGATCGCGGCGCGGCGCGGATCACGCTCTGCTCCGCCTTGCCCCCTAGTTGTTTGACCCGCAGCCCGCCGTCGCCAAGTCCATCCTGGCCCACTGCCCCGCCGCGGTGCCGGTCGAGATGCAGGCGTTGAGGACGGAGCAGTTGGAGCAGAAGATGATCTCCCCGGCGGCCAGCGGGACCAGCGTGTCGATCTGGGCCTGCGTGCGCGACCACGGCAAGAAACCGGCGCCGGCGTTGATGGAGTGCCGGATGCCGGTGATATCCACGTCGAGCACGTTCGTCGAGCCGTTCTGGCTCGACACCAACAGCGAAAAGTCCTCGGTGTCGTCCGAGCGCGGCGCCAGCTCCAGGACCGCGTCCGGGGTGGCATCGGAGCCGACCCCGAGGCGGTCGAGGTCAGCGTCCACGAAGAGCATGTTGGCGTTGTTGTCCGACTCGACCCGGAAGTCGGCGTCCACGCCCTGCTCGTTGAGGATCACCGCCCCGGTCGCCTGCACCACCACCATGTTGAGTCCGCCGTTGTCGAGGACGCGGAACACGTTATGCGTCGGCACGGTCGAGGTGGAATAGATCGCCACCGCGCCGCTCGAGACCACGGTCGTGTTGGCCAGCGACGTGGCCGTGTTGACGAGCGTCACGTCCGTGTTGACCGTGTTGCCCAGCTCGGAGCTGCCATTGACCGTCACCGAGCCGACGACCGTGAGCGCGTCGCCCAACGTGGCGTCCAGAACCCGCAGGTCGCGCCAGCGCAAGGCGGACGTCCCCAGGTCGGCGTCGTTATCGGTCGTGGGCACCACGTTGCCGCTCGCGTCCACGCAGGCCTCGGCGCCGGCGGCGCCCCAGCACGTCTCGGCGGCGGCCGACGCGCCGGTCAAGCGGGCGCTGCCCGGGAGCGGCAGGGCCAGCACGGCCGCCGCGGCGAACATCGCGGCCACGGCCAAACGGCGAGTCCACTTCTCCATGTCGGCCTCCTAAAACGGCTCAGCGAGCCTTGCGCAGCCGCGCCAGCTTGCAGAAGTCCGGGTTGTCCGGCTCCAGGCGCTTGGCCAGCTCCTTCCAGCGCACGATCAGGTGCTCCACCTTCTGCTGCTCCTTGGCCTTTTTGAGGGCCGCCTGGTACTCGGGCGTGTCCCGGTTGAAGGCGCGCAGGTCCTGCCAGGTCTCCAGGAACGGCATGAACTGGTGCTCGAGATCCTCCATCTCCTTCTCGACCTTCCTGCGCTCGACGTCCGTGAGCGGCTCGGGCGAGCCATCGTCGAGCACCCGCCGCAGGCGGTCCGCGTCGGCGCGAATCTTGTCGCGGTTGAGCATCACCTCCCGCGGCACCGCCGGCCGGTACTCGCCCTCGCCGAACTGCTCATCGGCCTTGAGCATGGCCTCCTTCTGGGCCAGCTCCGTCTTGAGCCCTTCGCGTTCCCCCGGCGTCAGCAGCCGCTTCGCGGCGGCCTGCTGTTCGGGCGTGAGTCCCCGGCGCGCTTGCTCAGTCTTTGCCATGCCGTCCTCCCGTTGACCCTTCAGACCTCCGACCCGAGCACCCAGCGCCACTCCACGGACGATACCTCGAAAGAGCAGTAGCCCGCGTAGAGGCTTACCAGCGTGTTGAACTCGCCGGAGCGGAAGAACTGCACCGGATCCCACTCGCGGAAGATCAGCTTCTGCTTCATCATCATCGAGTTGGCGATGAACCAGTTGTCGACGTCGGTGAGGTAGTTGTCCCAAACGATGACCTTGTAGCGCCCCTCCTGGTAGTTCCGGTTGTTGTTGGCGGTATTGACCTGGCCGGCCGACTTGTTGATGTGGTAGGCCGTCTCCTCGAGGTCCATCGGGATGATGATGGTGTCGGGGATATTGACCATCGGGTTGTCCCGGTTGGTCGTGAACTTCTTCATCCGGATGACGTTGGTCTGGAGGTTCGGGGCGCTGAAGGCGTTGGTGGCCCGATTGCTCTGCGTGGCGCCGCCGAAGCGGCTGGTGTGCGCCGTGCTGCAGAGCTGCAGGCCGTCGCCGACCGTGAAGCCGGTGTTGAAGGCGTTCACGAACGGGAAGGCCGCCCGCGTCTCGCGCAGGTGCCGGAAGGCTTGCGCCAGCAGCCGCGTGCGGTCCTGTACAACCCCGTAGAGGTCGTTCCTCAGCAGGCGCCGCGTCACCTTGAGCCCGAGGGCGTACTCGGTCTCCGAGACGTCCTTGGTGTAGCCCTGCCGGACGTCTTCGTAGCTCACCTCGCCGTCGAACACCGGCACCACGCCGATGTCGCCGGTCTCGAGGTCGCGCTCGACGCCCTGCTCCGCCTTCTTGTAGCGGTAGATCAGCGGCGCCATGGACGGGATGTCACGAAACTGGTCGAGGAAGATCAAGCTGAGGTCCTTTTGGACGACCGCCGGCCATTGTCCTTGATTCAACAGAGCCATCTCGTACTCCTTGCGGCTGGCAGTGGTTCTTCGCCCGGCGGTCTTGGGTGAGCTCTTCGGCGCCTAAATCCGGCCGGGGCACAAGGCCCCCCGGCGGGCCTGCGCCGCCCCTAGTCGATGGGGTGCAGCGCGGAGTTCTGTATCTGCACGATCGCCTCGATGCGGAAGCTGGTCACGCTGTTGAGGCCCGTGAGCCCGCCGTGCCGGTCGGGGTCCAGGTGCTCTTCCAGGCCGTTGCGCACGATGCGCCGGTCCATGATCATGAGCCGGCCGGTCCCGGCGGCGGCATCCGTGCCGATCTTGGTGAAGTCGGTCGCGACGGCGACGTCCCACTTGACGAGCTGGTGGTAGAGCGGCAGGATCTTGATGACGGTCGAGGTGGAATCCAGCGCGGTGGCGAAAGCCGTCGGATGGGTGCACGAGCCCGCCGCGCTCGTGTCGATGAACTCGAGCTGCCCGATGCCGGTGCCGGCCACCACGTACAAGAAGCCCGTGTCGATGTTGTCTTCCAACGAGGTGATGGTGGTCGTGGTGCCGCTCACGGAAGCCACCGCCACCGTGTCGTCCAGGTCGTAGCGGACCCTGACGAGGCAGTAGGCGTCGATGAGCTCCATGAGCTTGGCCGGCTTCTCCGTGCGGGAGTTGGCCGTGTCGAGGAAGTACCACGGCACCGTGCCGGCCACGAGGGCCGACGCGCTCGCCGAGTCGTCGAAGAGTTCGGCGAGGATGCCCAGCGCGTCGGCGTTGGACGCGGCGGTCGCGTTGATCGCGACCCCGTCGTCCGTCTCGGCGGTGACCCCGGGCATGAGCAGCGCCCCAGGGAACAAGTCGACGCTCGCGGTGCGGATTGGGGCCAGCATCAGCCTCGAAGCCAGCGAATGGACTACTTGCATGTCATCACTCCTTGCCGCAGGATGGTCATAGCGGGAGTTTCATGGATGCCGCTGTTCTCAGTAGCCGTACGTCACTTCCAGGATGCGCCTGACGAGCCGGTCCTCGCGGTCCTCGGGCGGCCGGTCCTCGGCGAAGTTGCGCGAACCGCAGTTGCCGCAGCCGCGTTTGTTGCTGGAGTCGCCCAAGATGTCGGAGATGGTCAGGCCGGACGGCGACGTGCCGCTGGGCGCCGATTTGGCGATGCGGTAGTCGTTGCCCTCCGGGTCGCCCCCGTCGTTGGTCTTGCGGTTGAGGTCGGCCAGGAAGCCGCACTGCAGGCAACGGACCTTGCGCCGGTTCGAGCCGCGCCCCTGGCCGGCGCCGGTGCGCAGGTTGTTGGCGACCAGGCGGCCGTCGCCGCGCGTCTCGCTGGGGAACAGCGGCAGGAAGATGCCCGGGTCGTCCGGACGCCGCTTGCGCCGGCCCTCGATCTCGCCGTCGAACATCAGCGGTAGACCCCCGGAGACAAGCAGCTCTTGGCCCCTTCCTGGACCCCCACGATGTAGCCGGCCATCGTGAAGTCCTGGCAGATGCTCCTGCGTGCCGCCATGCAACCCGCCGCCGACAGCGCGGCCAACAAGGCGACTGCGAGCCTCATCCGGGCCGCCCGAACTGCTTGCGCCGCGCCGTCTCGGCCTCGGCCCACTCGCGCTGGCCGCTCAAGGCGATGCCTTCGCGGGTATCGGAGGCCAAGTCCCGCAGCGACTTGAGGCGTTCCTTGGACGGGACGATGCTCCGGACGAGGTCTGCCTGGTGGCGGTCGAGGCCGCTGACGTCGGGCTCGAGCTCGTCGCCTTCGCCGGCGTCGGGATGATCCTCGCTGCCGCGGTCGAAGCTGGCGCCGCCGCGGGTGCTGCCGGCTGGTCCGGTTCGCATGAGTTTGTCCCCCACCTTGCCCTTGACGTAGAGTTCGGCTTTCTCCAGAAGGCCCTTGAGTTTGACCGGGTCCTGCTTGATCTCGGCGGGGAAGTCGGCGAGGAAATCGTCGACGTCCTTCTGGTAGCGCTGCAGGTTGGGCCGTCCGCGCAAAAAGTCCGCCTTGACCGAATCCTCGGTACGGGTGCTCTCCAGGCGGCCGGCGCGCTCCTCGGCCCTGGCGGCGCGCTCCTCGGCCTTCTTGACGCGCTCGTCGAGCTCTTTGGTGGCCTTGGCCACGAGCTCCTGGGCCATCTGGCCGGTCGCCAACACCGCGTCGCGCGACAGGCCGGTCTTCTCCGTGAACTGCTGCCACTGCTCCTCGCTCCAGCCGGCGCCTTGGCCGGCGCGCGCCTGGTTGGCCAGCTCCTTGACCGCGTCGCGTTCGGCTTCGGCCCGGATGCGGGCCTCCTCGGCTTGGCGGGCCTTGTCATTGGCGGCGTCGACCTCGGCCTGGCGCCTGGTCTCCGCTTCCGCCGCCGCGGCGGCCGCCTGCTCCGCCGCGGCGGCCGCTTCCTCCTCTTTGGTTAGCATCAAAACACCCCCTCCGTTTGCTGCCCCAGCATCTCCTCGATCTCCGCCTGCAGGGACTTGATCCTGGCTTCGGCCTGGACGGAATACTCCTCGATGTTATCTACCATGAGGATCGTCTGCTCGGCCGTGAACTTGCAGCCGGCCTGGTAAGTGATCTCCTCCAGGCGTTCGTCGCGCGGACGGCCGTCCGGCACCGCGGCCTCATTGATGCGCTTCTGCGCCCCCAGGGCCACGTTCTGCAGGTTGCCCTTGAGGGATCGCCAAAACTCGCCGTCTTGGCCGCGGGCCATGACGGCCAGGCTCGCCAGGTGCTCCTTGAGGCGAGCGAGGACCTCCTGCTTGCGGGCGAGGCTCTGCGCTGATGGTTTCTTGATGGACACGTTACGCTCCTGGAGCCGCGGCGCTTGGCCGCGGCGGGTTGACCGGCTGTTGGGCACCGCCGTTCTTCTTCACGAGCTCCTGCTGGACGCCCAGGGCGGCGGCCATGGCGTTCTTGGCCGAATCCTCCTGGGTTATCTGGAGCGGTTCAGCGTCCGGCTCGCCGGAGGCCAGCACCAGGCGGTTCCACATCTCGATGGCGATGCGGTCGCCGGCGGCGATAAGCTGGAAGAGCCCCTGGTAGGCCTGCATGAGGCCGCCGATGCGCTGCATGGTGAACTCGGGCGACATGACCACCGAGCGCTTGCGCATGTACCAGGCCACGCCATTGAGGCCGAAGATGGCGCGTGGGACATTGACGGGCACCGGCGCGCCGTCTTTGTCTACCGTGTAGTCGACTTCCTTGGGGCCGTACTGGAAGTAGAGGGCGACGTGCAGCTCGGCCAGCTCCGGGATGCCGTTGCGGAACTCGTCGACGAAATCGTCGATGCGCAGGTTGGCCTGGTTGAGCAGCGCCAGCACCTTGCCCATCGGCGCCCGCGGGTCCTGCGGCGTCTCCTTGCCGGAGAGGCCCTGGGTGGTGCCGGTGCGCAGCTCGATATTGCGGATGATGATGTTCTCCTCGTCGAGCGAGTTGCCGGGCTGGTCGAGGTTCTGCAGCACGATCTGCTGCATGGCGTTTTTGATGTCCGGGACCCAGAAGGTCACGCCCGGGCGGATGATGTTCTCGGAGCGGCCCGGGTCGAGCTGCTCCTTGAACTTGTCGTTGGCGGCGATGATGGGGGCGGTGGCCAGCATCCTGACGTTGTTGCGGTGGTTGTGGATGGCGTCGATGAACAAAAAGAGGTCCTCGGTGTCGCCAAGGAGCGACACGCCCAGGAAGCGGCCATCGCGCTTCTGGAAGCGGAAGGCGACCGCGTTGTTGATGTTCCGGCGGATCGGGTAGCGCTCCATGCGCAGGACGATGTTGTGCTCCGGCGCGAAGGTGACGAGGTATCGCTCCGGGATCCCGTCGTCGTCGAGGTCGGCCTTGTAGACCAGGTCGGCCAGGTGACAGGGCAGTTTCTCGTCCTGGGAGGGCATGACGCCTTCGATGAAGTTGCGCGAGGCGGTCCACTGGTCGGTCGAGCGGCCCTGGCCGCGGGCCAGGAGTTGCTCGACGGCCGCTTCGTAGTACTCGCCGCGCTTGGCCTTGATCTTGATCTCCATCTCCGAGCGCTGATAGGCCCGGCCGTAGAGCTCCATGCGCCGGATGGAGGGGGCGTAGACTGGGTAGAAGACGAAGTGCGCCAGCGGGATGATCTCGTACTCGGGCGCGTCGTGCTCGATGAAGTCGTAGTCGAAGTCGACGCGCAGCTCGAAGTCCTCGGCGACCAGGAACTTGTCGAGGATCGCCTGGTAGCCCGCCTCGTCAAGGCCGGCCGTCTCGGCGTCCGGGTAGTCGCGTTTGAACTCCTCGTCGCGGACGTAGATGCGGGTGTCGTGCCCGCGCTCGATGCGGCGATCCCAGACGCCGGTCACGATGAGCGTACCATCCCGGAAGCAGGGGATGGTGCCCTCCTTGAGGGTGTCGAGGCCGTTGGTCTCGGTATGGAAGGTCTGGTTGACGGCGTCTTGGAGCTGGTCAATCTCATTGGGCAAAGCGCCGGCCTCGCCGCGGGCCAGGAAGATGTTGTGGTCCTGGTAGATGGTGCGGTTGACCACCGACCGGAAGGAGGCGGCCACGCCGGCGGCGTAGTGCATGGTGAGGTTGGAGGCCCCTTCGAACGGGAAGTTGGTCTCCTCGACGACTCCTTCCAGCATGTCGTTCCAGCGGGTCAATTTGGCCCGGAGGGGGTTGCTCTGGCGCCGCCAGGCCTCGTACTTCTTGGACAGGTCAGCGGCTACCTTGGCCATGCGCTCCTCGCTCCAACGGAGCTTGCCGTGGCTCATGAAACTCTCGGCCCGGCGGGCGGCGTCCTCCACCGTGTCCTGAATCTCCCGGGGCGGCTTGAGGCTCACGGCCTCCATCTATCTCCTCGGTATCCTGGCCCCGCGCCGGCGGGCCTTGTTGAGCAGGATGGCGATTCTTTGACGCCCGGCCGCAGCCTTGCCCTTCTTGCGCCTCGTCTTTTCAAGCACCGCCGGCGGGTTCTCCTTGAGTTCGTGGCCCACGTTGGCCAGGACGCGCCTTGAGATGCTCTCGGAAGACCGCCCGCGGGAATCGCTTTCCTGCCGGACCATGCGCTTGAGGCGCTTGCCAATATCTCTCATCGGAGCTTCCTCGCCGCCAGAATGTCCATGGACACCCTGGAACCGTCCAGGCCGGCTTCCAGCCGGCTGACCCTGACGCGAAGCTCAATCACGGCCCGCTTGCCGATCTGGTTGAGGCCCTTGATGGGCTTGGGAAGATGCAGGGTGGGGTAGTACGGCTTGCGAGGAGCATTGATGGCCCGCATCGGTCTCTCGGCAAGACTCACGAAGCCGGCCTCGGCGTCTCGTTTCACCGCGGCGCGCAGGCGCTTGCCGATGTCAGCCATCCTGATCTCCACCGCGCTGCTCCTCGTAGTGCCGGTCGGCCGATTCGCAGACGTCCACCTGATCCAGCCGAGTCGCATACCGCTTAACCGCGCCGCGGGCCCAAGTCGGGTCGCTGGAGCGCCACATGAGCCCGGCTGATGGCAGCCGACAAATGACCAGGAAGTCCTTGAAGAACTCCGTCAGATGCGAGCACGCCTGGGCAAAGCGCCGCTCGCGCTCCTCGCCGGTCGTGACGTTACGCATGCTTCTCGCTCAAGCGCCGCAGCTCGTTGGCGCGGTATCTGGCCCGCTCGGCCTCGGGGATCGGCCGGATCTCGCACATGGTCCTGCTGTCGCAGCGCGGGCAGTGCCGGCTGCGCTCTTCGTAGAGGGTGTTGCAGCGGGAGCAGGTGTAAAGCCGCTGCTCGACCCCGCGGGTCGGATGCGGCTTCATCTTCCGGACCACGGACTGGGTCACCTCGGACTCAAGGCGCCCCCCCCGGGTGTCCTGCTCCCGCCGCCTGGCCCGACCCGGCATGTCAGGCTGCCGGCTCCGGCTTGGGCTCCTTGACGAGCTTGAGCGCGTAGCCGGTAAGGTCGGCCAGCCCCCCCGCGCCGCTGGCCAGGACCGCCGCGGTCTTGGCGTCCCTCACCAACAGCTTGCCGCCACCCTCTGGGGACTCATCCCTGAAGAGGTTCACGTCGCGGCCGCTGGCCTTGTCCTTGCCGTGGCCGGCGTAGACTTCCTGGTTCGCCATGGTTGCCCCCCCCCCGCCTACTCGGCGCCCTTGACGTGCCCCAGCTTCGGCACGCTCTCGTTGGGGTCCGTGGTGTGCTTGAACTTCGCCTCGGCCCCATGCGCCGTGCCGCGCTCGCGGCCGTCGTCCGTCTGCTTGCCGCCCTTCTTTGGCATCTTGCCTCCCTTGGCGTTGTCCGGATGCAGCCGACCCTCGTCGAAGTACCTGTTTGGCATCTTCTATCTCCCCATCATCCGGCGCAGGCCATTGCGCAGGTGCAGCGCGGCTGCCTGCCCCGGGTGGAGCTTGGGCGCCAGCTCGCGCTTCTTGTAGACGGCCAGCAGGTGCGCCTTGGCCTGGTCGAGCTGGCAGACGGCCTCCAGTTTGCTCATGACGGCCAGGTTCATGCCGAGCCAGACCTGGCCGCTGTTCTCGTCGACGACGAGTTGGCAGATCGGCACTATGGGGAAACGGAAGGCCGGCTTCTCGGGTTGGGCGTCAGCCGGCCCGGGGATGGCCCCAACGCACTCGGCGACGTCCGGCTTGGCCGCTTCGTCGCTCATGCCGGCACCTCCTGGGCGAGCAAGTCCTCATCGCGCACGATGAGGTAGGTCTCCTCGCCGTGCTGGAAGCCGGGGCAGTCCTTGCTGGCCGGGTCGGCCAGGACCGTGTCGCCCACGGCCGGCCGCGGCTCGCCGAAGTCCTCGAACTCCACCTTGTCGCCGAACTTGACGATCTCGGCCCGCCATGCCTTGCGGCGGGCGCGCTTGATGCCGTCGGCCGCGCTGGCCGGGATGTAGAAGCCGCGCGACGTCCTCTCCGGGATGGGCAGCAGCCGCACCAGCACGGCGTCGCCCTTCAACTCCTTGATGCTTTCCGGGTCTAGGTCCACGATGCCACCTCCGTCTTCATGATGTTACGCCCCGCAGGGCGCTCTCCGGCACGTCGACGGCCAGGACGTGCGCCAGGCCGCCTTCCTCCTTGATCCAGCGCAAGACCCGCCGCAGACAGTCTCTCGACGGGTACGAGTGCATCACGTAGCCTTCGGCCTCCAGCCGCCGGCCGAAGACGAGCGCGGCGCGGACCGCCTCGGTGGCGTCCAGGCGGGCCGCCTCGGGCGCGATCGAATCGGTCGGCACGGCCGCTATGTCGAATTCGTGCGCGGACGCGGAGACGTCCCGGTCGAGCATCATGCCACAACGCCTCCCAGCCGGCCTTCGCTCATGCGGACCGCACCCCGTAGCGCCCGCCGCGCCAGGCCGGCCGGCTCAACGGGCCACGGCCGGCAACGGCGCGCTCAAGGTCGCGCAGGCGCAGGCCGGCCGGCTGGCGCGCCAGCGAGTCGGCGATCGAGCGGGACACCTCCCAGCAGATGCCGGCCGCCATGACGCGGTCCGAGAAGCAGCCGTTGGCCGGGCCCATGTCGTTGTCTTCGTCATAGACGAAGCTCTTGAGTTCCTCGATGAGGCCCTTGGACGCGAGGCCGACCTCGAAGTCGCGCACCGCGGCCGCGAAGTTGTGCAGCATCTTTTCCCTGGTGCGCACGTTGGTCTCCCAGCCGTAGAGCTGGTCGTCGGTCCGGTTGGACCGCAGGCCCGCCGGCCGCTGCCAGACGTTGCGGTAGCCGAGGTCCAGCAGGCGCTGAGTCGTCACGCTGCCGGGCCCGGGCCAGGATTCCGGGGCCAGCAGGGCCGTGTTGTAGTAAAGGCCCAGCAGGGCTAAGACGTCGCCGAACTGGTCGGGGGGCACGTGCCCGTGCCACTCGGCCACCTGGCGGCTCTCCGCCGCGTCCAGCACGAAGGCGGCGGAGTAGCAGCCGCCCTTGATGCCTTCCGCTACGTCGGCGCCGATGACGTAGCTGTGGCGCGGCCGCGGCACCTGCCAGACGGACAAGCGCCCTCGGGGCTGCACCATCAAGTCGACCGAGTCGCCGTGGTCGCGGACGGCGCCGCGCCAGGCCGGCTCGCCGGCGGCGTGCTCATGGGCGGCCAAGGCGGTCCAGTCGAAGACCATGCGGCCGGTCGAGAGGAACATCTCCTCGGCGGTCGCGGGATATTCCTGCTGGAAGAGCTCCGGCTTGGACATGCCCTTGATCTTCCGGCGCCGCCAAGCCAACTGCTCTTGGCTCAAACCCAGGCTCTCGATAAGGGCCAGTTCGTCTTCGGTCGGGTTTTCGATGGCGGCGCCGTGGATGCGGTAGCCGGGGTCCTGCCACCAGGCGGCGAAGATCGGCTTGTACTTGGACTCGCCGCGCCTAGCGCGGTCCCAGAGGCGCTTGAAGAAGTTCTCGCCGTTGGCGGTCGTCTCCAGGTAGCCGCAGGCGCCCTCGATGACGGCCTCCTCAACGGATGTTATGACGTCGTCGCCGTCGTAATAGGCGACCTCGGAGAGGTGGTACATCGTGACGTCCTTGGACCGGCCCACGTTGTGGGCGCCGGCGGTGCCCACGTAGTAGCGCGAGTCGGTGCCGGGGAAGTAGATGTGATCGGCCCGCTCCACGGCCCCCAGCGGCAGCAGCGACGACTTGATGAGCGGCTTGACGCGCTCCTCGAGCATGACCTTGGCGCTGTCCTCGTCCTGGGTCAACAAGATCGCGTGCTGGTTGCGCCGGAAGGCGCAGCGGTGGACGGCCTTGCCGATGAGGCGCGTCGAAAACCCTTGCTTGCGGCTCTTGCCGATGATGTCCCAGTCGCTGCCGACGCCCTCGTACCAGTCCTGCACCGCGTTGAAGGTCCACGGGCCGGCGGCTCCCGTGTCGCGGTCGATGATGGAGAGGCAGTACTCCAGGAAGGCGCGCTCGCTGGTGCGGACGAGTTCGAGCTGCTCCTCGAGCCTGGCCGGCCAGGGCGCCCTAGGCATTCGACTGGACGCGCCCCTGCGCCGCCTGGGTTTGCGCGATCTTGGCCATGACGGCGGCCTCGATGCGGCCGCGGCACTCGGCGGTCAGCGGATGGGCGACGTCGCGCATGTCGCCGGCCTTGTTGGCCCGCGACGGCATGACGACCATCGGCGAGCCGTCCCGCTTGCGCAGGACGCGCAGGCCACGGACGATGAACTCGTCGTTGAAGA
>Ga0137829_11412071_pt1 | contig 11743 bp, 10 predicted proteins | sample OV2TP2_FD_97737 | JGI IMG/M metagenome (GOLD analysis project Ga0137829, IMG submission 97737) | reverse complement strand
AGACGCAACGGCTCAGTTTCCACCCCTTCAGATCGTCTTTGACCTGGGCCACGGTCGTGACATCCACGGTATTGCCAGGGAACACCCAGTGGCGCACCGGCAAGCCATCGCGTGTCACCGCCAGCCCAATCACAATCTGCGGGGCATCAGAGCGGCCATTTTTCGACATCCCCCGTTTGCGCAGTGCCTTGTAGACTTTGGAACCCGCCGCCATGCTGCCTTCCACGAGATCATCCTCGCCGTGCCCCTGATCCATCTCGTCGATTTCAAAGTGCAAGGACGTGGTATCGTAGAAGATCAGCTCCACATCCAAGTTGAGGAGATCGGCGAGGCGGAAATAGAGCGCTTGTTCAATCCCGTCTTTATGGGCTTCAAGGACATCCATGGCCCGGTAGAGATGGTGCAAATCGAGCGTGTCCGTTCCCTCGATGCGGACATCCTCACGCAGCCATTGCTCATAACAGTAGAGCTTGGAACAGGGCGCACAGGCTCGGTTGGCCACCATGGCAAAGAGGGCGCGTTCGACGGCAAAGTCGAGCTTGCGGCCCTTGAGTTGGTCCGCGATGATCTCGGCGAGGCCCAAGCGCCGCCACAGCGCTTCCAAGACGTAGAGCGGGCCATAGGGCCAGGCATCGACCAAGCGCCACTGCGTGGAGTGCTGCACAATCTCTTGGGGATCGCATCGTTTGAGGATACTGCGGGCGAGGTTGCGTAGGCGCTCTGCTGTTGTGGGATACTCGGCGCGGCCGCACGTGTGGAGAATGCGGACCTCCGAGCGCTTTTTGTGTGGATTCCACACGCTCTCGGCCAGCTGAAGATGCGTGACGAGGGAGCCATCCGCGCGTTTTTGACGGGTTTCACGTAAGTACATGTGCGTAAGGATAAAGAAGCGGAAGCCATGATGTCAAGACAAATAGATAAATCCATGTATCTAGGATTTTGACGCGATGTATCTATGCCGATCCGGATAATCCCCACAAATTCAATCAGGACGATTCTGGCTTACTGGCTCAAATGTACTTGTAGCTGTCAAAGTCGGGTCAGGGGGTGTCTCGCACGACGAAGACAGGTTCTAGGGTGAGGCGTGCCCGGCCACCCCGCGCAGCAGTCACGTTGAGGCTCGCGGCCGATGGGGGGTGAGAGGCTGAGTTGAGGCTGGCGATGATCCTGGCTAGCTTACCTCGCGCGGCCTATTGCCCCGCAATGGACGACGCCCTGGCAGGTGGCTGGCGCGAGATTCACGGCGCGTCAGTGAGCCACGTGGGCCACTCCGAGTCCGGATACCCGATCTCGTCCGCATAAGCGCGCAGCAGCGCTCCCTCACCCGTCCTAAGCCCGTGACTGTAACGTTGCCCGCGGCTATCCACGTGCTCACCTGCGGGCGATTCCTGACCGGCTTCGATGGCGGCACGGCACAGCGCGCAGTCAAAAGGACGGTTCTCCAGGACATCCCGTAAGTTCAATCCTAGCGGACCCCAGCGGGAGTGGTCGCCGTGGGAGCCTAATCTCTTGAGTTGATTGGTGACGATTGACGTCTCCTTGCCCCGCCTTGGTGGGCTACTGGAACCCTTTTTCTGCTGCCCCTTTTTCTGCTGCATAAAGGTCAGGAGGCTTTCTGGTAGCGGCTCGAGCATCTGCCATATGTCGTCCAGTGTGGCGTAACATCTAACGGGCAGATCTTCCTCCTCAAGCTGCCCCCCTTCCGCCTGACGCCCGTGTTGCTCTGCTCGCACCGCAAGCATGAGTACGGCCCATCGGGCCACCTCAGGCGAGCTGGCTTCCGTGTGGAGCGACGGGAGCGTGGGGGGTGGCATGTCCTTTACCGTGTCAGGCGAGGAGCGCACTTTAGCCAGATCCAGCCCGAATGCTGTGCAGAGCGTCTCAAGGGTTGCCTCCTCCTCGGCATCACGTTCCATCAACGCGGCAAGCTCCGAGAGCTTATATCGCGCCTTGGAGGCCTCGTTGACATAGGCCGCATAATAGCGCGCAGCCAAGGCCCGCGCCTCTGCAAACTCGTTGCGGCCGCAGCCCCCGAAGAGCGCGTTCAACATTTGCCCTGCCCATGTCTCTGCTTCCTCCGCAAACTCCGCATCGTTTGGCTTCACGGGAGGAAGCACGTCAACAAACAGGCCAGCAATCGGTAGCACCCTCCGTCCGTAGCGCGAATGCATGGTCAGCGATCCGTTGCGCATCTGCTGCGGAGCGTCTAACAAGCTCTGTAAGGCGGACGGGGACATGCGCAGTAGCCCTGACAGGGCCAGCTGTATCATTCTTTCTCTAAGGCTTTGGACCCCAATAGGGATCAGGACGTCCCAAGTCACCTCACCACGGTGTTTCGCCTTGAATAGATCCATAAAATATTCCTGGTTGAGCCATTCGTAGAATGCTGCGTCGGAGTCCGAAGTGTCTACACGTGCGGTCGTCGGCACAGCCCCGCAGGGGTGCGCGCCAAACACCCTTGCCAACTCTCCCCCCACATAGCAACCCGTTCGATCCTGCCCGATATCTGCTCCTGTGCTGGGAGGAGGTGGCATGGTCCGCCGCACATAGAGGTTGCATTGGGCCATAACCTCACGCAGCCGCTCTACAATGTCTGTCGGATCGTGCGCAGCTCTGTCCTGTTCTGGCTTCTGGGTGAGAGCGTAATCAAAGACTAATATTTCCGGGGGAAGGCTAGCACGAAATGCCGCATCGGGTCTTCGGCTGCTGAGCGTGGAAAATGTGTCCAACAAGAAGCGAGCCTCTTGAGCGTTTTGTAGCCAAAAAAGCTCAAAGTGCTTCGCCCATTTCCTTCGAAGCGTTGGGACGCCAGCAGCGCTGGGCGATGCGAATGTCGGCTTGTCATCGACCAAGAGAATGCGGATCTTGTCCATCCCTTTACCCTCCATTGCTCGGCTCTGGAAGCAAAGTGAGACCTCTGAAGATCACAGCGACGGAGAAGAGGCTAGCAGCGCTTTCCCGCTGCAAGGAATACCGATAGAGAAGCCGTCCTGCACCTGTGGCACGAAGTGTGTTCGCTACAAATGTCAACCCTGATGGACTTAGACGCTCCCACTCTGTCCATTCGTTCGGGTCGTTCAAGGGAGCACCCGGGCTGCGTCGAAGGTTTTCAAGGGCTGCAGGTTTTGCCGCATTAGACACCTCAATCGCAGGTGCACTCTCTATAAAAATCGCCCGGATAGTTACGGGAACGCTACCCGCCTCATCCGCAAGGCCATGCTCAGCAACGTTAGAGAAGATCTCATACAGGACCTCGCGATAAATAATGTCTTGCAGACGGACGGTGCTGTTCTCTCCAACTCTGGCAAAGGGCGTGATGACCGCCTTAAACTCTACAGGCTGCGAGAAGGTTAGGGGCTTTGCGGTAGCTGGGCTCTTGGGATCGAATAGTCGAACGACAGAGTTAATCTCGCGAACGACAGAGTCAATCTCGTCTGTGAGATTAAACTCACTTGTCGTGACGAACCTGAACTCCCTGGCGGACCTTGCGGCGAGAGCCTGCTCCGCATCCCCCACTAAGGCGAAGTGGAGCAAGTGCGACAATTCAGCAAAGGCGTAGATCTTATCAATTAATTGCTTGCAGATCTGGATCTGGCGTGGAAGGGTCTGTGCTGGATCCTCGTCGTTCTCACCGTATGGAGTGAGGCCTTCGAAGCTAGGGAGTTGCTTCATCGGTGCTAGCGCCTCGTAGGCGTCCCAGAGGTCACCAAAATCGGCGTGGAGTTGTCCGAGCCTATGCTTGAGAGGGTGGGCTACGCTGTAGGACGCGAAGGCGCGCCGCAGCTTGACTGTATGTGCGTTGCCTGCCAGCTCGGAGAGAAGGTTGGCAAAGAATCTCTGTCGCACAGGCGAGAGGCACTCTTCGGGCGCACTCAGGAGGACAAACCGTTGGATGACCCCCGCTGGCAACTCCCCCCTCTCTGACCCGTCCGTCTGGTCCAGCAGGACCTCGGACAGGGTGCCCACAGCAATGTCCCATTTGAGGTACTTGGTTTCGCTGGCGTCAACTCGCCGAGCACCCCATGCCCCAACATCACACCTCACTGCGCCCACTCGCGTTCCGAGCTGCTCTTCAGTCAAGGCCTGCAACTGGCCGAAAGAGTACTTCTCAAACTTCGTGTCTTCCGCGGTCACGATGACGACTCCGCCAATAGAGGGGCCACCTGCAGGAGTACGCCGCAAATCGACCAGGAGCAGACGACGCGCTCCATTCAAGAGGGTGTCATCGCGGAGCAGTGTTTCCATATAGCGACGAATGGCGTCATCGGATAGGAACAAATCGACCGGCTGCCCGGCCATCATCTCTTCACGTGCCTCTATCAAGGCAAGGAGGTGTCGTGCGGCGATATCCGCTTCGTCACGCACGTCCAGGGTGGCGGGTCGCCGCTTGGGTGATGCGAGAGCCCATAGGAAACATTCGTCGTTGTGACAATGCTTGTCATATGGCACCCAGCGAACAGGCTGCGCCCAGGTTGGCACCGGAGGCTTTGGGAGGTAGAGGGTGGCGAAGAGCCAATGCAGCGTTTGGAAGCCCTTGGCCTCCAGCCACGACAACTGCTGTTGCACAACAGCGAGACCATCTTTGGAGGTCAAGATGAGGAAATCCTTCAGACGGATCGGCTTGGCAAGTTCATGGAGCTCCACCATCGCCCCGAGGGAATGCCCCGTCTGCGCTAGGATCCCCTTAAGATGGATGTGATCGCCAAGGAACTCATCAGTGCTCGTCTTGCCCAGCGAAAACAGCACGAGCTGGATCAGGGCCGGCCTGTGAGACCACTGGGCGAGGGCAGCGAGCATCTTTGTGACGACCGCATCGCCGTAGGGGCCGCCGTCTGAGTGCACAGGCAGTGGCAAGGCGCCAGGAACATCAGGAACCGGTTCGAAGGGCGGATTGCTCAGGACCAAAGTCGGTTTGCCCCAGGCATCGCCGGGCTGGGTCAGGTCGCCAGGCTCGAAGCGCACCTGGGCCTCCAAGCCATTCAGCACTGCGTTGGCCCTGGCAAAGGCAAGGGCGCGCTCAGAGCAATCAATCCCGAGCCCCGTGGCGCCGCGTCGGGCTGCTTCCAGCAGGAGGATGCCACTGCCCGTCCCGAGGTCAAGCACAGTGTCTCCAGGGCGGGCTTGCAGCAGCGTCGAGAAGAAGCGCGTCTCGGGGAACGGGGCAAACACCTCGTCGCGACGGCCCTCGGGGAAGTCCGTCACGTAGAAAGCTTCCTCCCAGGGCGTGATCAGGTAGTCAGAATAGAGGCCACCGTCTGGAGAGCGTTTAAGCAGGCCAACCTGCAGGAGCGTGTCGATCGCGGATGTTTGCGCCTGCCCGGTGGGGGCTGCACCGCCCTGGCGTGACCCGAAGAGCTGGGCAAACGTCCTAGCGCCGCACCTGTGGAGCGTCTCTAGCGCCGCATGCGTGCGGCGCGCCGCGCGCACCGCCCGGCGGAAGTCTGGTGGGGGTGGAAGAAGTGATGTGGTCACGCCCCTATCTCCTCTAAATGGGGTGACGAGGTTAACCCCTACAGCGTTCAGAGAGGATACTCTCAACCGGCAGCCTCCCTCCACCCCACCGTGCGAAAGCCGCCGCCAGGGTTCCGTCGCGCAGGCGGGCCATACTCCTGCTGGCGTCAGGGTACTGCACGTGGCCAGCCGTGTGCACCGCCGCCGCGCTGGCATCCCGGGTCAGGGCCAGCAGGGCGTGGCGCAGTGCTTCTGGCTCAGCAGTGAGGCGACGCCTCGGAACGACAAGGACACACCAGAGGTCAGGCCAGACAGTGTCAGGCAGCGGCAGCCACCTCAGACGCCATCTGCGCCACCAAGGCAGGAGCTGCTGGGCGAACGTGACATCGGTGATACAGGCATCGGCCTCCTCGCGGCCCAGGGCGAGCACACACTCGGCGCGGTCGGGATACCACACCACGCGGTCGGGAAAGGCCTCTCCATCGATCCTCTGCACGATCGCCTCCTCTAATCCGCCACGCGGGAGGGCCCACCGCCACGCGTCACCTGTCCTGGCATGGGGACGGACCAGCATGTGCTCACAACTGGTCGAGGCCCCCGGATGCGAGAACACATGAATGATCACCGGGTCAAGGTCCGCCAGTTCGTTGAGCACTCCCACCAGAGCCGGTAAGGTGAAAAAGGCGCCGGCGGCCCGCCCAGCGCGGAGCGCAGCACACCGTTCCTGGTCCGACATGCCCAGCCAGAGGTCGTACCCCGGAACTCCGTGGGCGATGGCCGCTGCGTGGACGGGCGCGTAGCCACTCCAGGTGCCCGCCGCGAAGGTCACCCGCGTGCCCTGCAGGAGGCGGACGAGCTCCTCACGGTCGAGCCGGAGCGCTGTGGTCGCGCTGTCGTAGAGAACCCCTGTGCCAGGTGGACCGAGCACGATGAGCCGGTCAGCAACCGCGAGGGCTTCATCCACGTCATGCGTCACCATGACGAAGGTGCGCGGCTCAGCCGCGTGCAAATCGCGGATGAGCTGCTGGAGATCGCGGCGCGTCAGGGCGTCCAGTGCCCCAAGGGGTTCATCCAAGAGGAGGATCTCAGGCTCCATGGCCAGCGTCCGCGCCAGGGCGAGGCGTTGCAGCATGCCACCGGACAGCTCCCGGGGATAGGCGTGCTGCCACCCCCAGAGGCCCACTCGCGAGAGGTAATAGGGCACGCGTTCGCGCACCTGTCTTTTGGTCCTCGCGCTGTTGCGGCTGGCCAGAGCGAGCCCAATATTCTGGCCAACGGTCAACCACGGCAAAGAAGGGTACTGCTGCAGCATGAGCCCCACGCGGGGGCGTCCCTGGGTCATCCCGTCGCCCAAGGCGACGCGGCCGTTATCGGGAGCGTCCAGGCCAGCCAGCAATCTGAGCAGGGTGGATTTCCCGCATCCGGACAGCCCCAGGATAGCGACAAAGCTGCCTGCCGCAATGTCAAGCGTCAGGTTGGAGAAGACCACGAGGTCGTCGCCTCGGGCCAAGCGAAACGTCTTGGTCACACCCTCCACCGAGATCGTCGCACCACGTCCCACGCTCGTACCTCTTGTCTCTGTGGCTTCCGACGTGCCCGGCTGCCTGGACATGCCGTCAACTGCCAGCGGAGCTACGTAGCCCATCGGAACCACCTGCGCCCCAGGGCCCGCATCACTTGATCGGACAGCAGTCCGAGCAGCCCAATTATAGTGATCCACAGTAACACTTGGTCGGTCCGAATGTACCGTCGAGAGACTTCGATGGCGTGGCCTAATCCCCCTTGGATCCCCATGATCTCTGCCAACGTCACATAACTCCACGCCCATCCCACCGCGATCCGGAGATTGTCAAAGACCGTCGGTGCGGCCGCGGGGAGAATGATCCTGCGGAGGCGGTGTACGGCCCCATAGGCCATGGTACGTCCCAGATCCACGTAGGCGGTGGGGACCCTGCGCACAGCATCCGCGGTCGCCACGACCAGATGGAACACGGTCCCGAGGAAGACCACCAGGACAGCCCCTATATCGCCGGTCCCGAAAAGAAAAATGGTGAGGCTACTGAAACCTGCGACGGGCAGGTAGCGCAGAAAGTCGTTCACCGGCTCGAGCCCCTCCGCAACGGCGCGGAGTCTCCCAATCCCACACCCGAGCGGTAACGCCACCACAGCCGCAGCACAGAAGCCGAGGAGGACGCGGCAGGTGCTGAGCCACGCCTGGTGCAGCACCTCAAGCCACGGCAACTCTGCGGCGGCTGCCACGACTTGGTGCGGCAGAGGGTAGAGGCGTTCAAGCGTCGCTGGGGGGAGATCCGTGCGGATCATGCGCACGTAAACAGCTCCACCGCCCCACAAGAGGAGGACAAGTAGAAAGCCACCGAGACCAAAGGTGATCGTCTTCATAGGCCTCCTGGTTCCCGACCTCTCGTGCTACGGCCGGCCAAGGTACGAAGGATCAATATAGAGCTGGGCATCGACGGTTGACTTCACCACGCCGGCCTCCTTCCAGAGGGTCGAGGCCTCCCGAAAGACCTTATAGATCGGTCCGGGATTGGCCGCCGTCCCCATGAACTCGCGATTCCGCTTCAGGTCATAGAAGCGCACGCCCGCCACCATGTCTTTCACTTCCTCCGGCTTGAGCTTGTAGGCTTTAGCGATAATCCCGTTTCCCTCCTTGGGGTGGGCGGCATACCACTCTAGCGCTTTGAACCACCCCCGTATGAGACGGCGCACATCGTCAGGGCGCGCTTGTAAGACGGGATCGCGTACCACGAGCGTATCGACGATCAGCCCAGGCAGTTCGGCGGTGGTAATGAGCTTCTTGCCGCCCGCCATCGCCGCGGCCTGGGAGATCCAGGGCTCCCAGGTCACCGCCACGTCCAGGGTCCCCGCCACAAACCCGCTGCCCGCTTTATCGGCGTCGAGGTCGACGATTTCGATGTCCGAGGGCTTGAGACCGTGCTTCGTCAGTACGGACAGCAGCAGGAAGTGCCCTGGTAGGCCCGTTTGCACCGCGACCTTGCGCCCCTTGAGGTTTCCCCACGTGACGTCAGACTTCGCCACGATGCCATCCCCCCCAGCCGACTCGTCAAAACACATCACGGTCTTGCCTGTCACGCCGAACGTCGCGTCAATGGCGAGGTTGTCCACGCTACTGGCATACCCGTCCACCTGGCCGGCAATCATGGCGGATCGACGTGCCCCGGCGTCCTCGATAAAGCTGATTTGCACATTGAGACCTTCGAAAAACTTCTTCTCTTTGGCAATGAACAGTGGCCCCCAGCCCACCCACGAGTTCACCGTGAGTTTGAACGGCTTGGAGCGCTCTGCGGCGTACCCCTGCTCAAGTCCTGCCCCCGCCAGAGACAGCCCAAGCAACATAATGACCGTGATGACCACAAACGACAGGCGCGGCTTCATGGTTTTCCTCCTTCCCTGGTCGCGTGCATGCCCTCGCCCCCAAGGGCCGCCAGAGCTCACCTCGCCTCCCTGGGGAGCCAAGGTTTCCTGTGGACGGACAGGGGGCCTCCCACTCACCAGACAGTCTCTCACACCGTATCCGTTGTGCGCTGACAAGTGCTGACACGAGGACAGGAGCGTGCCGAGAGTCAGCTACCGTCAGCGCCGGTGGCGCTGCAGGTGAGAAACTTAAAGTGGTCAAGGCCACAAGCACACTGCCCTTTTGCCCAAATAGGAGATATCTATGCAACCCAGGCACACCGCCAACGGCGACTCTGGCGGCCGGTACTGCGATCTCTACGAAGATCAGCCCCAGGTCTTCGTCTCACCATCACCAGGACGATCACCATCGCAAGCTACCCAGCTGGTCGAGCTCACCATGACCGCAGGCATTGAGCTCTTTCATTCTCCAGCTCGGAGAGGCTTTGCCACGATTATCGAGAATGACCACGATGAGACCTGGCCACTCAATGCCCAAGAGTTCAATCTCTGGCTTCGGAACCTCTACTACCGCCACACCAAACGCGCGGTGTCGAGCCAAACGCTCAAAGAAGCCATTGCTACCCTTGAGGCACAGGCTCTCTTTGGTGGCCCACAGTACCCCGTGTCCTGTCGTGTGGCAGAACAGGACGGCATTATCTACCTCGATCTTGCTAACGAGCACTGGGATGCCATCGCTATTAGCCCTGACGGCTGGGAAATCGTGTCCACAGCCCCCGTCAAGTTCTATCGCTCGGATGGCATGGCTCCCTTACCCTATCCAGAGCGTGGGGGGAAGCTTGCGGAGCTGCGTCCGTTCATCAACATCAGGAGCGAGCGCGAGTGGATTTTGTTGACTGCCTGGCTCCTCAGTGCGTTGCAGCCCGTCGGGCCGTATCCCATGCTCTTCCTCTACGGAGAGCAGGGCGCTGCGAAATCTGACGCCTGCCGGGTGCTGCGCAGACTGATTGATCCGAGTGAGAGCCCCCTGCGCGCTGCGCCACCGAGCGAACGAGACCTGATGGTGACCGCGGTCAATAGTTGGGTGCTAACGTATGAGAACGTGTCGCATTTCCCCCAGTGGATCAGTGATGCGATGTGCCGTCTGGCAACAGGCGGCGGCTTGAGTGTACGCAAACTCCGTACGGACGCTAATCAGGTACTCCTTGACGCCCAACGCCCGCAGATACTCAACAGCATTGTCGAGGTGGCCACACAAGCAGACCTGCTGGCTCGCAGCATCGTGTTACATTTCCCCTTCATCGACAAACACCATCGACGCACCGAACAGCAATTCTGGTCTGATTTCACTGACGCCCAACCCCGCATTTTCGGTGCGCTGCTCGATGCGGTGAGCATGGCCCTCCGCAATTGGCGCCAGGTGTCCCTGCCTGAACTCCCACGCATGGCTGATTTTGCCACATGGGCCTGTGCTGCCGCGCCTGCCTGTGACTGGCACCTTCCAACAGCAGGCGGCGTGCTCACCGGCGCGGCTGCCTTCTTAGAGGCGTATGGTACGAATCAACTAGAGGCGGTCGATCTCACACTAGAGACGTCACTGCTCAGTCGGGCCGTGCGTACCCTCGTAGATCGGACGGAACGATGGGAAGGCTCGTACCTTGAGCTCTTAGATGTGTTGAAGACAATTGACACCACCCACACACGCAACGCTGAATGGCCGAAGACCCCGAAGAAGCTCTCTGCAGAATTGCGGCGTTTGGTCCCAGCACTGCGTACAGTCGGTGTGGCCATCGATTTCTCAACCGAGCGAGAACCCGGAACTGGCCGGCGCCTCGTCGTCGTGCGAAAGCAAGGGTGTGTGAACTAACGGTCATAACAGTCACAATAGTCACAACACCCTGATCGTCATCACCAGGAGGAACGATGCAGCTTGGAACCCCCTGCCCACCCCGCGCCGGCGCCGGGCTCGCCTCCAACCACTGCGCTGCTTCCGTCTGCTGCGTGCGGGGCCTGCGCGTGTGGGTGAGCCCCCAGGCGAGCCCGGCGCCCAGCAGAAATTGAGCATGCACGCATAGATGGGTAGGAAGGTGCGCCGCGTGTGACGTGGGTATCTGCAGTGCCTGGTGTGGCGCACCCTACACAGTGTTCATTTTGCATCAGTCCCTCTTGAGTCGGGGAGAGTAGGAAGGCATTTGGTTTCGTTGCTGCAATTTTTTGGCCTTAGCACAAAACCGAAATCCGTACCCAATGAAAATGGAATAAAATCATGAGTCTCTTTTACTTTTTTCCATCTTTTATTCTGTTTTTTAACAGAGTTGTGTATTTTCCCAAAGGGAAAAGAGATCGACTTTCTGATTCTTTGTATGAAGTGTTTTATATTCATTGTTTTTTCCTTAGACAAGCATAAGCTGGCCCAGACCAGCACCTATGTCCCACACGATGGCCTCATGGAGAGCGGCTTCCTGCCTCCTACGTCGGCTTGCGCTTGGCTGCGGGCGGCACCACGTGCTTACCCCCGTGGGCTCGGCAACGCGCTCCAACGGACGCTGCGCCTTGCCTCCCCCATCCGCCCCCCACGGGGGGCTTGGCGGTGTGCGGCCAGCGCCGCTCCGCTCTGCTCGCCGCACGGCCTGGCAGCGCAGCGGTCGGCGGACCGGTCAGCGCAGCGGCTGATACCGCGTCGCCGCTGGGCTGCCCGGTCTGTGCCGGCATGCATTTGCTGCTCCTCACCCCCTGCTCGGGGGCCAGGCAAAGCGCTCAGCAAACCTTAGCAGCACACGTTAGGGTCTGCACGTCGCCAGTGTTCCCCAGGTGCTGCGGAAAACCCAGCGGTAGGCTGCTGGTCGCGGCGGCCCGGTCAGCGCCGCTCCGGATGGCCCTGGAGCAGTCCCTGGCT
>Ga0137829_10451017_pt1 | contig 11755 bp, 9 predicted proteins | sample OV2TP2_FD_97737 | JGI IMG/M metagenome (GOLD analysis project Ga0137829, IMG submission 97737) | reverse complement strand
TACCCGGCCCACGTCGTTGCGGGCCAGGTCCACCAGCATGATATGCTCCGCCCGCTGCTTTTCGCTTTCCCTGAGTTCCTTCTCAAGGGCAGCGTCCTCCTCGGGTGTACTGCCCCTGGGGCGGGTCCCGGCAATGGGGTGGGTTGATATAATACCGTCTTCTATACCCACCACGTTCTCGATGGAGGCACCTGCAATGTAGAAGTTATCGAGATGAAGGTAGTACATATAGGGAGAGGGGTTGATAGACCTCAGGGCCCGGTATATCTGGAAGGGGTGTGCGTCGGTCCTCCTGGCGAGGCGCTGAGACGGCACTACCTGAATTATATCCCCGGCAACGATATACTCCCGGGACTTCTCTACCGCCGCCTCGTATTCCTCCTGGGTGAAGTTGGAGGTCACCCGTTGGTCATAACGTCCCCTTGAGCCGGTGGGCTCTAGAGATGGAGGAAGCTCCAGAGGAGTGGCAAGGCGCTCCACCAGACGGTCAATCTTCTCGATAGCCTCCCCGTATGCCCGTTCTACATCGCCATCCAGGTGTGTATGGCTCACCACCTTTATGTTGTGTTTCAGGTGGTCGAAGACCAGCAGCGTGTCGTTGAACATGAACACTGCTTCGGGAAGATCCAGGGGGTCTGCGGGCGGCTCCATCACTCTGGACTCGTAGTAGCGGATGATGTCGTAGGCCAGATAGCCAACAGCGCCGCCCTGGAACCTGGGCAAGTCGCGTATGGGGATGAGCTTATATCTGTCCATTTCAGCCTTTATGGGGATGAGGGGGTCTCCAGCGCCATCGGGCTGGCCTGGGCCGGTCTTGAGGATGGCGTAGGGCTCGGTGCCGATGAAGCTGTAGCGGGCCATGCGCTCGCCGCCCTCCACGCTCTCCAGCAGGAAGGAGTAGGGAGGCATGGCCACCTTCAGATAGGCCGACACCGGCGTCTCCAGGTCGGCATCTATCTCCCGGTACACAGGCACCAGGTTGCCCATGTTAGATAGCTTTTTTACTTCTTCAAGAGTTGGGTAGTACATGGCTTCGCTCCTTTGACCATCGCTAAAACAAAAATCCCCGCCCACAAGGGACGGGGTTTTTCCCGCGGTGCCACCCTCATTACCAGTGGCCTCCTCAAAGGCAGCGGCCACTGAGTCATCTCATTCGGCGGGGAAGGACATGCCCTGTGTTGCTCCGCCTCCCTCGCACACCTTCGATGTCCTTCCGCACCGCGGACCGTTAACGGGGTCCAGGCGGCTCAGCCTACTCCACCTAGCTTTCAGCAGTCAGCTATCAGCGTTCAAGGTGGCTGAACCGAGCCAGATTGCCAACCACTGATGGCTGAAAGCCGCCAGCTAAAAGGGTTTCGGCCTGCGGCTCCGAGGCCCATTCGGCTCCTGCGCTGGCACCGGCTCACACCCTACCCGGCTCTCTGAGCCCCGCTTAGGAACGTACTAGTCCTCATCACAGCTTTATAGCTTTGGGAGAAGTATAGCCTCAGAATAAGATTTCTGTCAAGGGAGACCAGGGCCTTTTAATTCTCGGCCGCCGACAGCAATTTACCGCGGAGAACGCTGAGATCGCAGAGAAAAACAAGGAAATCTCAGCGTTCTCTGTGTACCCTGCGGTGAGATCGAGCTGTCGGATTGGAGAACTAAAGGACCCTGCCCGAGAATGGATAACCTGTTGACAAGCACGCAAAGAAGTATTATTGTATTGTTGAATGGTTCTTAGATAAGAATCGCACTCTACAGGAGGTGGATGAGAAGGATAGTCCCATAGCAATAGGTCGCTACGGAGCAGTGACCTGGTGTCCCTTTCTCAGAGGATTTGGTCATCCTTGATCGGCTCCATAGCAATTCAGATAGCTCTATAAGACATACCTGTCGTCCGGCTAAGCATACCCGGGAGAGCCGAGACCTTCGGCTTCATCCGTTCCTGGGAGCTTTACTCTAGGACACATAAAGTTTATACTATTGTAGCCAATAAAATTGAGATGAAAGGAGGCGCAAATGGCCGATAAAGACATAGCCTTAATGGCTCACCTCATGCGCCGCGCTGGCTTTGGGGCGACGCGTGATGAGCTTGAGGCCATGGTTGCCAAGGGCTACAGTGCAGTAGTGGAAGACCTACTACATACTGAGAACCAGCCCGATGTGGACATGGACCTCATGGAGCGATACCTGCCAGAGTACGGAGAGCTGGCAGGCATAGAGTCGAACCAGCAGGCCTGGGTGTACAGGATGATCAATACAAAGCGCCCACTCCAGGAGAAGATGACCCTCTTCTGGTCCGGCGTGCTGTGCACGGGCTTTGCCAAGGTGGACCACGGTCGGATGATGAGTGTCTACATTGACCTGTTCCGCGAGCACGGCCTGGGTAACTTCAGAGACCTGCTCATACAGCTGTCCAGGCATCCCGCCATGGTCTATTATCTGGACAACGTTGATAACCACAAGGGTAACATCAATGAGAACTATGGCAGGGAGTTGCTGGAGCTGTTCTCCCTGGGCGTAGGCATGGACGGAAAGTTCAACTACACCGAGGACGACGTAAAGGCTGCCTCTCATGCTTTCACAGGCTGGAACCTGGAGCCCACAATGGCAGTCTTCCCCTATGGTCGAGCCGTGTGGCAGTTCCGCTACGACCCAGCAGACCACAACAGTGGCGAGAAGACCTTCCTGGGGCGGACTGGACGCTGGAACGGCGAGGACATTGTTGACATAATCATGGAACAGCCGGCTACAGCCAGGTTCATCGCCCGCCACCTATACAACTTCTTCGTGGCTGATGAGCCGCAGGTGCCCGCCTGGAAGGATACCCCGCCGCGAGATGTGGAGTGCGTCAGCATCATGGAGGAGGCGTTTGTCGAGAGCAAGGGCGATATTCGATCGGTACTGCGCGCCCTGTTCAACTCCGACAATTTCAAGAACACCCGGTTCCAGAAGATGAAGAACCCCGCCGAGGTAGTGGCAGGCACTATGCGACTGGTGAAGGACCACACCGAGGTGAAGCCAGGCCTCTTCCCCGTATCCCAGGAAGTCGTCTACATGGGTATGGACCTGCTGAACCCACCCACGGTGGAAGGCTGGCACACAGGTAGGGAGTGGATAGACAGCGGCACTTTGGTCGAGCGGATTAACTTTGTTGCCGACCAGGTGGGCAACCGGAACCTGCCTGGAGTCAAGCTAATCATTGATCGAATGAGCGCCGGGACCTCCAACATTTCCCCAGAGGCCTTTGTGGATGGTTGTCTCGACCTGATAGGGCCGGTGGAAGTCAGCGCAAAGACCCGCAACTCGCTTATCGAGCATGCGAGGAGTGGTGGCGCGCTACGGCGGGCCACTGAGGCACAGCGCAGCCAGTTCGCCCGAAGGGTGACCGAGATGCTGCAATTGATAGTTGCTACAGCAGAATACCAGTACGCTTAATCGAGAAAGGAGGATAACTCATGGCATCGAACAGAAGAGACCGTGTCCTGGTAATCCTGTCGTTGTCAGGTGGCAACGATGGTTTGAATACTGTGATCCCCTATGCCAACCCCTTGTATCATGACTACAGGCCGACCCTGGAGATCCCCGAAGAGCAGGTACTCCGCCTGAACGATGAGGTGGGGTTCCATCCCAGCATGGTGGAGTTGAAGAATATGTTCGACGAGGGCAAGGTAGCGGTGGTGCAGGGCGTGGGCTACCCGCACGCCAGCCGCTCCCACTTCCGCTCCATGGACATCTGGCACACCTGCGAGCCCGATAAGATAGGCACTGAGGGCTGGCTTGGCCGTGCTATCAAGCACATAGACCCCAACAACGAGAACGTGCTGACCGGTGTCAACGTCGGCCGTGGCCTACCAAGGGCCCTGATGATGCCGGGTGTGCCGGTGGCTTCGGTGGGCAACCTGGCGACCTACGGAGTTCTGACGGGGATCGCCGGTGAGCAGGAGCGGATGCAGGCCCTCGACGTGTTCTCCCGGATGTACGCTCCTGCCGTAGGCACAGGCCCCGTAATGGACTATATGTGGGAGACCGGCCGCGCTGCTTTGAAGGGCGCCGACATCTTGAAGTCAGCTCCTGAGAAGTATTCGTCTACCGTAGAGTACGGCAACTCCCCCATCGCCCAGGGGATGAGGGATCTAGCTCAGGTGCACCTGGGCGACTTCGGCACCAGGGTTTTGTACACCACGTCGCCCTACAACTCCTTTGACACCCATGCCAACGAGGCAGGAGACCATTCTCGGCTGTGGAGGCAGGTGTCTCAGACAGTGGAAGACTTCTTCCAGGACATGAGTGAGCACCACAGGGGCCAAGAGGTGTTGATGTTCCTGTTCACTGAGTTCGGCCGGCGAGCGCGGGACAACGGCGGCGGCACCGACCACGGCACCGGCGGCGTCTGCTGGGTCATAGGCGACCATGTGAAGGGCGGCCTCTACGGACAGTACCCGTCCCTGAAGCAGGGGGACCTGGAAGACGGCGGCGACCTGTTGCATAACGTTGACTTCCGCAGCGTCTATACCGACATACTGGAAGACTGGCTGGGGCTGGAGGCCAGGCCAATCGTGGGCGGCACCTACGAGAAGCTCGGTCTCATCAAGAACTAAATAGCCTCAGTTACGCCCATAGCTATAAAGAAGGGGACCAGGGCATCCTGGCTCTGGTCCCCTACAAGTCCTGACGGTGTATCAGAGCTAACCGTTAGGAAGGTCAGTTGCGCATCTCGCCTGTTGTGCGTGAATGGCGTTGGTACATGTTTCACCCGGCCTGAGGGCCGGGCGAGGATCGAAATAGTGGTGAGGTGACAGACTATGAGCAGCGTATTCTTTGGCGTAGCCACACGGTCATACCATTACGACCGCACCGTCGGTCGAGGTGAGTTCTCCGGGACAGGGTTCAGGACTAGCATGGACATAGCCCTGGCCCCCGGCAATCGCATCTATGTGTTGAACCGAGGATGGGAGTACAGGCCCGACGGTGTGCGAGTCACCATGCTGGACCTTGATGAAAACTACCACGGCCAATTCTCCCAGTTCGGCGAAGGAGATGCCGACCTTTATTGGCCTACCTCCATCGCCCTTGATAGCAACCAGAACGTCTATATCACCGACGATTGGCTCAACCGAGTCACCGTATTCGACAAGGATGGAAACTTCCTGCGCAAGTGGGGAGCGGTGGCAGGATCTGGCGACGGTGAGCTCAGCAAGCCTTCTGGCATCAGGTTCGATAAGGATGACAACGCCTATATAGTTGACAGCGGCAATAGTAGGGTCCAGAAGTTCACCAGAGACGGGAGGTTCTTGCTCAAGTGGGGAGAGTTTGGCATCGGCCCAGGCCAGTTCAATCTCCCCTGGGGCCTGACTATTGATAGCAAGGGCGATGTGTACGTGGCCGACTGGCGGAACGACCGGATTCAGAAGTTCACTCCAGATGGTGAGTTCCTGGCCGAGTTTGGTGCCCCAGGTGGGAAACCGTTTGCCAGCTACACAGCCGAAACTGGTGAGCTAAGCCGCCCGGGCGGAGTAGGTGAGTTCTCCCGCCCCACCGGCGTAGCCGTTGACAAGGACGGTGATATATACGTAGCTGACTGGGGTAATGACCGGGTCCAGGTGCTTACCCCCGAAGGCAGGCATATCACTACCTTCACCGGTGATGCTGGGCTGTCCAAGTGGGGGCAAGAGAAGCTGAACTCTAACCCTGACATGATCAGGCAGCGCCGCTTGGTGCGGGACTTTTCTGCTGAAAAGCACCTCTGGCGTCCCAAGGCGGTCGCAATAGATGATGAGGGCAGAGTCATAATCCTTGACAGCAACCGCACCCGCCTCCAGGTGTACAAGAAGGACAACTACTAGGAGTAGCCTGCAGGAAAGCCCTGTGAAGGAGTGGAGTCTTGAACTCGCCTTCCGAGTTATAGCTGTCACAGCAAATAATCATGGTACCAAAATCCCCCGGTCTCCGGGGGATTTTGGTGTGCTCCATAAAGTGAAGCCAGGGAGACAGGACTGGGGCTGAGGACTACCCCGGTCCACTCCTTTTGTCCCTACTAATAGATACCTCACTCTGTGGGAGAAGGTAACATGAGCGAAGACCAGGTCAAGTGGCCAAGGGTAAAGGAACTGCTTGAGGGCATTATGCAGAGGTGGATAAGCAGATATGGTCAGCCAATGCCAGGGATACACGATTACTATTGGGACACACCCCAGGCATTGGCCAACAACAAACCCTACGGCAGGCAACTCATCGAGCCAGGAAAGCCAGGGCGCGAGACATATCTGGTAGTTTTCCTCAGGAGAGGTATCGGCACCATCCCACGGATGCCCAGAGGCGGCCCCTATTTGAGTGAGGCTGAGGTCCTGGAGATCGAGGGATGGATTGACGCCGGGATGCCCGAATGAGCCATCCGCCGGAGATGATATATCCAAGGGTAGTTTTTTGACAAACAAGCCTCTTGTCTAGGTCTTCCCTGGCTGCCCTCTTCTGATGGGTTTTCTCTGGGCCGTTTGCCCCTCTACCGATGGCCTATCTTGAACGACAGATGCCCTTGCTGATACTGCGGGTTGAAGGACAGGAGCCTCTTGTTTTTGACTTTGCTTCCAGGCAGCCATTGCCTTCAGCCAGTGGTCAACGGCACGCCCTTCTGGCCGGCCTTCTTCCTCCCAAAGCTTATATGCGATCACCTGAATTTCCTCTTCCCGACCCATGTACATCCTCCTTCCTGGATATAAGGACATCTCAAAGCGGTGCTCCGCTGCTGGACAGACCTTCCGTAGAATGAGTCAGAGAGTATCCTAGCAGGTGACATCTCCCTATTGTCAAGCTATCAGATACTCACTTTTGCCTGATTCTGCTCCACGTGTTCCTGTGAAGCGCCCAGCTATGCTCGACAGACTTCGATTGGACCGGGAGAGCGAAACCTTCTGTAAATAGCGGTGCCTATTTAAGGCGGGCAATAAGGCCCTATACCCGGAAGAGGTCGAGTACCTGGCCTGTATCATCCGCATCCTCTAGTTTCCACAGTACCTCCAGCGCCCGTTGGCATTGCTTAGGTGTGAGGACCGCCTGGGCCAGGCTGTAGAACTTGTCCTCCAGCTCCTCATCGGTTAGGGGGTTTTTCCTGTGCCCCTTGGGGTAGCTGGCTTGCTCGACGATGCGCTGGCCCGACCTGGTTACCACCTCCATCCGTGACACCTGGGCCTGCGGGTACTGGCGGGTGAAGTCGGGGTTCTCCTTTATGCTGATCTTGTGGATCAGAGGGCGGAGGCCGGGGTCTCGGATACGGTCTGGAGCGAAGCTGGAGGGTATGACAGCGCCGTCCCTAAAGGCCACGGATATGAGGTACGGCAGGCTATGGTCTGCTGTCTCCCTGGTCTGGGGGTCCCACTTCTCTGGCTCGCTGCCAGCGCTTCGCCACGCCGCCCGGTATGTCTCCAGGTTTATGGCCTCGATCTCCTCCAGGTTGACTTTCTTCCTCAGCTCTAAGGCCAGGGATATAGGAGCCTGAGTATGAATCTGAGAGGGGAAATATTTCAGGCTGGTATCGTCTATTTTGAAAGGTATCTCGGCGCCACCAAAGGGCTCTAGCCTGACGGGGCCCGTAGCCTGCTCCCATAGGCCATGACGTCCTTCAAAAGGCTCGTGGGGGCCTTCCATTCCTTCCCTGGCCAGCAAAGCGGCGAAGACCCCATTGCGGGTAGCTGCGGCGGTGGCGCAGCCCTTCCACATGGACAGCTCCCCCATACGGGTCTGGCTGAGGGGCAGGTTGGGAATGACAGCCAGAGAGGTGGCGTGGGCCATCTGCTTCTGTGACAGGCCGAGGATTTTCCCCGCTGCGCAGGCGCTACCTATGACCGAGAAAATCCCCTGGTCCCAGCCTTTTTCGCCCGAGGGCACCTGGTCGGCGAACCTGCCGTAGATTTCATAAGCCAGTACGGTAGCGGTGATCGCTGCCCTGCCTGAGGCGTGGCACGGGTCCGCCACCGCCAGGACCGCAGGAAGCATATCGCTGGGATGTCCCGCTCCAGGGGAGACAAAGGTATCGTTACAGTCCAGGTAGCGCACCATCACCGTGTTGGCGAAAGCCGCCATCTCCGGAGAGGTGCGGGCTCCACTGCCCAGGACTCTGGCGGGGAAGGCGCTGGAGGTGATGGATGCCAGACGCCGGGCTATCTTGGCGGGCTCGCTGAGGTAGCCGCCCATGGCGCAGCCCAGGGAGTCTATAATCCGGCGCTTGGTCTCATGGACGGTGTCTGGGGGCAGGTCGGAGTAATCCAGGGATACGGCGTAGGAGCTTATGTGCTCTGTGGTGCGGTCCATATGGTCCTCCTTTTGAGTGGCGATGAGTATAAGTGGTAGTGTGTCCATCGCTTCAGAATTTTACCATAACATGGCTATAGAGCTTGACACCAGCTGGACAGGGTAGTAGTATGCCGCCAGATAATCTATCTATTCTGAGCATCTCAGGTCCAGGGTAAAATAGGCATAGATGCCGAGGCGAGGTAGCCATGACTTTCAGGACCGAGATGGAACAAGAAGAAGATGGCCGCTGGATTGCGGAGGTTATCGAGTTTTCGGGGGTTATGGCCTATGGCGCAACCCAAGGAGAGGCCAGGTCAAAAGTCCAGGCGCTGGCTTTACGCGTAATGGCCGACCGTCTCGAGCACGGGGAAGCCCAACCAGATGTAAAAAAGGTGTGAGGAGGGTGGTATGGACCTGGTCATACTAAACGTGAGGCTCATTGACGGCACCGGAGCCGGTCCAGTACCCCGCGTCAGTATAGAGGTGAGGAACGGTGCCATTAGCTGGATTGGCGGGGAGACGGCGCGCCCACGTCGGCACGTACACCAGGAGGACATCAACGGTGACGGGCTCACCCTCATCCCCGGGATGATTGACTGCCACGAGCACTTCACCGGCGATGGCGGTATGGATAGCATGGAGCGCCTGCTTAACGACACTCAGGAGGTGTTTACTCTGAAGGCGGCGGGCAATTGCAGGCGAGCGCTCATGTCTGGCGTGACCTCGGCCAGGGATGTGGGCGCACGCTTTGGAATCAACATCCTCATCGCCCGTGAGACGGCGGCAGGGGCGATCCCTGGCCCCCGTATCATAGCCTCGGGGGAGTGGCTCCAGTTCCCCGGGACCTGGCCCCCTGGGCTTACCCGACGCACCGAGACCCCGGAAGAGTTGCTCATCGCCATCCGGGAGCAGATTGACAGGGGCGCTGGGCTCATCAAGGTAGGGGCCACAGGGTTCAGGCCCAACGGCGAGCAGTTCGCCAGCCTCGGCCCGGAGGCGCTGGACGTAGCGGTGCGGGCCGCCCATGAAGCCGGGCTGAAAATCGCCGCCCACTGTCATGGGTTCGAGGGAAGCCGCCAGGCCGTGGAGGCGGGAATAGACTCCATCGAACACGGGACATACGTGGACGAGGAGACCGTCCGCCTGATGGCCCATAAGGGCACTTATCTTGTGCCTACCATGTCCACCTGGGACACCAGGCTGCGCCTTGCCGACCAGTTGGGAATGTCCAGAGGGCAGATATCCGACACCCTGGACCGCAAAGAGAACTCCATAGCCAGTTTCGTGAGAGCATTGCGGGCAGGGGTGAAGATAGCCGCAGGCACCGATGCAGGCGGCTCCCCCGCGCGCCACGGCTTTATTGCAAGAGAGATAGAGCTTATGGTTGACGCGGGGATGAGCCCAAAAGTGGCGCTGGAGTCGGCCACCAGGGTGGCTGCCGAGCTACTGGACATCCATGACCAGGTGGGCACCATCGAGGTAGGCAAACAGGCCGACATGGTGCTCATAGATGGCGACCCCCACTCGGACCCTGGGGCCCTGCGGAACATCTGGGCGGTTTTTCAGGGCGGGAGACGCATCCGGTAAAGAGGAGTGTAGACACAATGTTTGAGGGAGCGATGGGCCAGTACCGTAAGCTCCGGCAGACCCTGGCCCCATATGTTTATAACGTGGACACCGGGCCACCTCATGAGGGGGATACGGGCCAGGGCGTGGTGCTTAACACAAATATAGGCCAGATCAAGGCCATTTTGCACCAGAGTGCCGAGAGCGGGGAGAGAGCAGTGCTCTGGGTATGGGGTGCCCGTGGAGGCTACGCCGGGCCCGCCGAGGGCATCTTTGCCAATCTGGCCGAGGAGTTCACGTCCCAGGGTATAACCTCGCTGCGCCTCAACTACCGTCAGCCGGGGGTCTACGCTGAATCGGTGCTGGATGCGCTGGCCGGGCTTGAGTTTCTGAAGGGCCGGGGCTGCTCCCGAGTTGCTCTGGTGGGACACTCTTTCGGTGGCGCGGTGGTCATCGCCGCGGGCACCCTCACCGACCAGGCGGTGGCCGTAGTCTCTCTGTCCCCTCAGACCTACGGAGCCCAGGGCGCGGTGTATGTCTCGCCTCGACCTCTGCTGATAGTCCACGGCCTGGCGGACACTCGCCTGCCCCCATTGTGCGCCAGGCAAATCTACCAATGGGCTGAGGAGCCCAAGAAGCTGGTGCTTTACGAGGGTGCGGAGCATGGGTTGCGGGAGTGCAAGGAAGAGCTTCACGAGTTGCTTCGCCTCTGGATACCGGAGAAGCTGCGGCCTCCACATGAACATTCATCAGACACACCTTAGCTAACCGGGCCTACCTGAGTAATAGAATAGGCCGATGGAGGTATGGAGGATGAAATTCGCGCACTTTTCCCACGTTTGGAACAGGCTGGGGATGACCCCAGCCGAGAGGTATGAGCAGCTTTGGCGCGAGCTAGCCCTGGCCGACGATGTGGGGTTCGACTACGGCTTCGCCGTGGAGCACCACTTCCTGCGCAACGAAAGCTGGATGACCTCTCCCACGGTCTACTGCACTGGCGGGGCTGCCCGTACCAGGCGGATACGCCTGGGGCCTATGGGCTATATCGTCCCTCTGTATGACCCTGTCCGTATCCTGGAAGAAGTGGCCGTTCTGGACAACGTGCTCAATGGACGCCTGGAGATAGGACTAGTATCTGGCATCGTGCCCGAGTATTTCAACCACTACACCCACTACCTCGGCTCCCGTTCCGACGCCTTCCAGAACCGCAGGGCGCTGACCCACGAGCTGGTGCCTCTCATCAAGACGGCCTACGCCAGCGACGGCCCCTTCAGCTTCGATGGGCCGTATCACAGTTATAAGAATGTCGTTCTTTCGGTGCTGCCCCGGCAGAAGCCCCATCCGCCCATCTGGGTCCAGTCCCGAGATAGGGAGACGCTGGAGTTCCTGGCGCGGGAAGGGGTCCACACCGGCTACCTCCTCTTCCTGCCCCGAGAAGAAGCTGCCACTCGCTATCGGGAATACTTGCGGCTGTGGAAGGAATCAGGGCACTCCCACAAGCCCAACATAGGCTACTGGACGTTGGTATATGTAGATGAGACCGACGAGGAAGCGGTGCGCAAGGCGACCCCGCACATCGTGCATGCTTTCAGCCAGGTCTTCGGCGTGGGGGACGCCGGGTTTGCGGACCCCAAGCGGCTGGTGGAAAACTACGAGCGGCGGGGCGAGTTCGGCGCTGCCGAGATCGCCCGGAACATGACCAACGTGGAATATCTGCTGGAGCGCAACCTGGTGTTTGTAGGCTCGCCTGAGACGGTAATTCGGAGAATCAAAGCCGCCGCCGTTGTGGGCCTGTTCAACAGCGTCTTTGCCGAACTGAACATCGGCTACCTGGATGAAGAGGACCTGATGCGCTCCATCCGCCTGTTCGGCACCCGGGTGGCACCGGCCCTTCGGGATTTCGAGCCGTATTAGGGCG